>Ga0307509_10003528_pt1 | contig 23581 bp, 23 predicted proteins | sample 10_EM_MG_FD_202245 | JGI IMG/M metagenome (GOLD analysis project Ga0307509, IMG submission 202245) | Populus trichocarpa ectomycorrhiza microbial communities from riparian zone in the Pacific Northwest, United States - 10_EM | ecosystem: Host-associated > Plants > Roots > Unclassified | place... | reverse complement strand
AGGAGGGGGAGATTTCATAAAAACCTCACCCGACGCAACCGCAACTGAGGAAGCCGAGGCAGAGGCCTTCGCCTGTCGACCCTTCTTTCCCTTAGCAGGGGGTGCGACAGCTTGAGCGTAGGTGGGGGTGGCTTTGGGGGCCATGGTGGTGGGAGGACGCCAGTCGGGGTCAAGATGACCAGGGGTCCAGGCGGGGCCGGGGGGGTATTTTCCTTTGGCGAATTCTTCCGCTTCCCAGGTGTGGGGGTACTTTTTGGCAAACGCTTCAGGGTTGCCATATAGTGTGGGAGGGGAAGTTGACATGTCATATCTCGGGATATCCGGGTCAGCTGCGGGGGAGGGCCAGACCGTGTTAGGAGGTGGTGGGGGTGGAGCCGGAGGAGCTCTTTCTTTCCCTTTCTCTTGGCGAGCGGGGTTGGAGTTGCTGGTGGGGGTGGGACGAGACCCACTAGAGGAGGGTGTGGCCTGTTGTGGAGCACCAGGGCGTTGGGGAGGGAAAGGGGCCTAAGCGGCTGATGGGAGACGGGAGGCGATGTCACGAAGAGATGCTTGGAGTGGGGCGAGGTTCGGGGGTTGCGGGGAGATGTCCAGGTTGGCAATCCGAGAGGACAAGTCGTGGATCTCAGTCGAGAGAGTCTCGAGAGCAGTTGCTATGTGAACGCTTGATTGAAGCGAGGTGCAAAGTAGAGGTAGGAGCATCTGCTCTCCGATAGAGAGGGTGGAGATGTTCGCCGGAGTAATGGGGGGAAAACTTGCAGCAGGGAGCCCTAGGTCGGCGGCTGTTTGGTGAAAAATCGAGACCAGATGGTCGAGATTTCCAGTGGTTGGTAGGGGAGAGAGAGGGGCCGGTGTGCCAATTCTCGAAGGGCCGCCTGCGAGGGAGGCCATACTTGGGGGTGAGGGTGGGGACGCGAGGCCCAACAGTGAAGACGAAAAGTGTGGGAGAGGGGATCGTGCGCAGAACGACGTGGTGTTGAGAAATGTAGGGGGGGGGAAAGAGGGGAGCGGAAGCGTGTTGAAAATCAAGCCCCAAGTACTGTGTAATATAGAGAATCAGAAAATCTAAGTTTCATTTAATGTTGACAAATCCTTGCTCTGGTATAGGTGTTATAAGATTGTCAGTTTTAAAAAGAATTGCACTCTTGTCTATGGATATAAAAACCAAAAAACATTAAAGAAGGTCATTGAAAAGTTGATCGAAGGATAGTATAAGTCTTAGATATCCAGAATAACATGAGTTTGGTTAACTTTATAAGCATTTTTCAAAGTAATCATGGCTAAAATTGAGATAGAAGACTATGTACATATTACATACAAAATGACCCAATGTTACAATGCAATACTATTATCAATAGTTGCCCAATGAACTTCATTCTCTGGAATGTGCTCTAAAATGATACCTTAAGCAAGAATATAAAGTTTAAAGGTCAATAGACAAGTTCTGCTTAAGTGTAACAATCCTACCCGGTGATGGTTAATTTGTGCAACAGGTAACAACTACTTACTTAATGGTCTTGCGTTTTCCTTATAATATCTTCTGAGTTTCTTAGACTAACTTATAGTCTTCGTATCTCATACCAATATCTTATTGGCGAGAGATGGCGAGGGGACTTCTTCTTATTCTTAATGTGGTCTTGGTTGCTCTGACGCTAAGCGCTCGAGTGTTTTCTTACTGGCGAGAGGTAAAGGTAAAGGTAAAGTTCTATTGTAAGAAAGTACTTAGATGGCTGCGTGAAGAGCTCTAACTACTGTGACCGAGTCTCCTATTTATAGACTCTTCCCGCTAGCAACCCTAACCCTGGTGACTCGTAACTCGAGCCACGCGGTCCTATGACTCATAATGAGTCATACCCGAAATCCATCAGATGACTCCTATGAGTCACTGCGCACATGCCAAAAACCAATCACAAAACATAAAACATATGAGGTGCGCAAAGCGCGTCACCTGTGTGGAACTCGTGACTCATAATGTGAGTCACGCGTGAAAGTCATTACATCATTATGACTGACAATCGTGAGGCATAGAAACATCAACCAATCATAACATAACGATGACACACAAGTTCGTGTCATGTGAGAACTATGAGTCAACTGACTGCATAGCGTGAAACATCACATACCTTATGACTAATAACTATTAGTCATGTGAAATCTGCCTTGCTTAGTCACGATTTGTGACATTAAGCAGTACCTTAATTACTACCAATCTTGCACAAACGCCTCATAAATCCCTATAGAATCTCATAATTCCTGTAACAACTTATTCTAGCCAACAATCCCTTATTTGACAATCTTGAAAAGTATCAGGAATCATGCTGCACAGTTTATTGTATTGAAAAATGATATTTAGTAATCAGGTTGTAGGTTAAGAGCATTTAGTTATGTATGAATAATTCTCCTCTAAATACTTAATATAATTAGATATGCTTGCTAAACCTTCATATAAACAGTCTATTCTAGTCAAGCAAGACTGGTCTAATCATATACATAGTTGTAATTGGTTAAAATATCTAATTTGAACAATTTGATATTCAGGGCAAACTTGCTGATTATATGATATTATGCTTTATAGTATAGGAGGTAAGAGATACCCCAGACAAGTTGGTTTTAGTTCTAACTTAATATAGTTAGTTATGCGATTATTATAAAGTTCTTTGCCAGAAATTAAGTTCATTGGCCAACTATGGATGTCATTATTATATTATCAAATTGTGACAATTTGTATGTAGTTTGTAAATAGTTTTTCATCTCTCTTTTAACCACAATTGCACTGAAGAATACTTACAAAGTAAATGAAAACGGGGCTACTCTAAATATATAAGACTTATACTATCCTACTACCTACTCTCGAATGACCTTCTTTGAAGTCTTTTAGCTTTTATATCATTAGGAAAAAGTTTAATGCTTGTTTGAAATTGACAACCTTAAAACAACTATACCTGAGCAAATATTTCTCACGATGCAATAAAGACAGGGTTTCCTGAATCTCTATATTACAAAGTACGTATAGCTTAACTTTCAAGGTAGTATCTCTAATATTCATGGAGATATTCAAATCATAGTTTGATTTTTGACTGGTTGCTATGGGTGAGCCGGATCCCGGTCCTGAGCTGCATCCCCGGGAATCACGTTAAGTATATGAGACCATACGACCTCTGATTACCACTTTGTATACCATTCTGGCTAAGGTGGTAGTTATTTTTGCTACCTATCGTAGGGTTGTTACAGGCGTAAAAGGCGACAAATTTTGACAGGGAATTCTTTCAGTGAGTTCATATCATCTTCGAAACCTATGCACGATTTGTGTCCACAATAATCGCATAAAAGGTCGGACAAGTTTCACAAAGTGTTATCCAATTGAGAAATTGTTTCGACGGTGGATGTGAAACATATTGGTTGCTTGGTTACTGATCTGACTTTTCCAGTTTAGGTCATTTGTCATCTAATTCGTCCTGAATGGGAGTCTGATATCTGCTTCAACATTCATTTTATGAATTCTGCAGCTATCAAGGGTGGCATATGTTCATAATATTTGAGGACTCACATCATTCCTATTTGAATGCCAATAGACCTCCTTGATTATTGTTTGGTGACTTGTCTCTCCAGTCTCAGTAGAATACCTTTGGATGTGCCAAAGAGCTGCACATGGTCTCTGAAGTGACTCAACAAATGTATCTTAACAAAGTTAAAGTCTATATCCTCATTGTATATATCTGCTACAATTGCATCTAAATCCCATCGCTGTTCATCTCCAATTCGATGTCATTTGGCCGCTGTCACCCCTGAAAGGCAGTGTTGATTCAGCACTTCACTATTCTCACTCCAAATCCTGGTAGCGACCTGCCTTAGTTTCCTCATTGTAGACTTATCTTTTCGGTAATCCTTTAAAACATCTTTGTTATCATGACAGGCTTTTAGGTACTGTTCAAAGTATTGAATCGTCTCATCGGTATGGCTTTTGAATTGTGACATTAGAATAAAGTCAACAATTGATCAGACACAAGTCAGCGCTCTAGTGAATATAGGACATTGTATGGTACTTGGATGACGTAGTGCAGCTGCAAAACATGGTAGTATCACCTGAACGAGATTTGTCTTCTCTTTTCGAGTCCACTGTGAAATCTGGCGATACTCTTTCTTCGGTACAGCATAGCTGTCATAAACAGCTAAATTCTTCCAGATCGCATTGAATGATTGTAACCATTCAAACTTCTTGAGAAATCTGATTATCTATTTCATAAGGTGGGTTTCGAAATTTACCAGGTACACGACGTGGAGCACAACATCATTCCCTGGGATACGGCTCTTCACTGGGATGTGGCTCACCATGGTAACTACTCGAAAAACCAAATGTAAATTTGATTGTTGGCATAAATAATGGTGACACAACTTTAGAAATTTGTTAGAAAATACTTTTAAATATGGAGAATCAGAATATGTAGTTTTCATTTTATAATATCTAAAAACTCTCTAGGTATACTAGTTTTAAGAATTATTATTTTAAACAAGACTACTCTTATTACAGGGTGTGTAAAAATTAAAATATATATAAGTAGACTTTAATAAGTTGATTAAGTAATTTTTTAGGCCTTATATGCTGAGGGAAATATGATTCTACCGTTATTCATTCATATATTAGCATAATAGGGTAGGTAAAATGAAAGAGAAGAATAAGATATAAAATGTCTCATTTTGACGATATGATAGTTGTATACTGAGTAAACATATGAATTCAGTACTTCATAATCTACTTTTAGTAGACTCCTCAACCAAGTATACCAAGTTTGAAGCAGAATAGATAAGTATTTCAGGTTCAATACTTGAAAGCTAGAAATCATGATGAAAACCCAGTGTTTTGGGAGTTGAAGTTGGAAATCTCAAAATTGAAATTCTCCTGCTGACCAAAACTCCTTCCATAGCTTTAGGTATATGGGTAGACCAGAAAAAACTACTTTAAGCCTTATGCTGCAGGTGTAGCCTACATAGTTCAGGCTTAAGAGTGGTATTTGTCTTGGAATTTCTATCTAATAATTAAGGAATAAATTTTGCCTGACATGATTGACTGACTTGAAAATTTATACAGCATCTTGAATCACTTTAATGAATTACTTTACAAATTTTGGGAACATTATATAAATCCCATAAGTATATATTATCTAATGTTGTTTTTAATGTATAAATTCAACTTTACTCTTGATAGAATTTCAATACCTCCTAAAATAGCTACAAAAAAATACCAAGGTAGTTACCAGATCAAAGACAGGACCTATACTATCTTGATATATGCTTGAACTACCATATTTGCACTAGTTTTTGATTTTCCTGACCCACTCTTCTAACTAAGATGATATATGAACCAATTTGGATTAAAGTCAGTACACAACAAGAATCCTTTTTTATTATTAAATAATAACTTCCGATTCAGATTCTCCATATTTAAAAGTACCTTCTAACAAATCTTCAGTAGAATATTACTACTAATTATGTAGATAATCAAATATACATTTGGTGTTCTAGTGGTTGCCATGGTGAGCCACATCCCGGTGAAGAGCGGCATCCCATCGAATGACGTTATCTGGTTTGGGCAAGTCAGGTTGTTGAATGTTTGGAAGTCTTCAAAAGACGCTTGGAAGCTTTTTGAAGCCACAATCTGTCAGTTCTGTTCCTGCTTGCTGATCGTTATCAGAGAATTTGATGAAAAGATGTTCCTATTTTCTATAATCTCGTTTCACCGCCGAATGTCTCAAACAAGATCCTAACAGCTCTGGTAGCACCTCGCAGACGGCGCACTGACTTTGTTGTAAGCCGTGTAATATGACATTCTCGAAGTAATCTGCAATCCAAGCTGAGAGACATGGAAAAGATAATTGGACGTTTGCATTGGCACATTTAAACTCAAGTCCTGAGTTCTCCAGTGCAACTATTGGCGCAAAAATCGCTTCCATCATATCACAAATGATCTCCTTGTTGACCTGCCTTTGCCCAGCATCCCTTGTTGCTACACCAAGCATCTTCGGTAGGACGGGCAAAAGCTCCAAAAGAACTATTGCGTGTTTTGCGGCCTTATTTCTAGTTCTCCGTAGGATATTCCCAATTGTCATGTAGATTGGCCAGGCTTTGGTATCTCCTGACGACTTGGTCAAAAAGGTGACATCTGAGGCATATCTGATTGGTTCAAGTGTTGCTCCTTCCGGCAATCTATCCTTTGCTGGTTGTCAATTTGCATCCCAATATCTGGTATAGAAGGGCTGTGGAACATCGCATCTTAACCTAACTGCGTTTCCCACCAGCAATTTGCTGTATGCATCCCAGAATAAACTCGCTGAGGTGATTCCTCGCTATTCTATTCCTTTCCTGGAGCATAAACCATATCTTCAGCGAAATATTTTTGACGAAGTAGATATTTTGCACAATCCATAGGATTGCGGAAAATGAATCTTTGTGTCAAGGCCGTTTCGTCTCGCTCTTCTCCGTCCCTGATTTCCTATTTTTGATTAGCAATTGACGTTCTGGGGATACATTTACTTACAGCTTCGCTGAAAGATACAAACCCCTCTTTGCAGCTCTTGATTTCCATACCTGCTTCCAACTGATCAACAGCTTCAAGAAGACGATAAGCAGACTGAATATTACAATCACCCGGTCCTAAGTCCTTCTTATAACATCTCTCGATGTGATCTTTTAGTACCTTCGCTTCAATAAACCACTGAGCCAGTGGTCTTGTTTCTGAATGGTAACCACATATTATCTTCAGATCTTTCATTCAGTACAACGTCCTGTAAAGGTCGTCCAGCAGTTGAATCTTTCATTGGTAGAGGCCGTCCAGCCCACCGTATACACTCATCAGTATCGGACAGATTGAGACTTTCCACGTCCAAAATGGCAACGTCTCTATCACTATCGACCTCATTTTCGCCGGTAAACACTTCAATTGTACTGAATCCTGCATCTAGTACATTAGAGGTCAGGTCAACAGCTGGCTGCAGAATTTGTGCAGGAGGTTCTTCATCACAAATAGGCCGTTCTACTGTACCCCAGCTTCGTACAAAGCTGGAATGTGGTGTTTACATCTGGTTCCTGTACCATGTACTTGACTTGTATTTTTTTCTACAGTATGGGCATTGAGATCCTTGTACCATTCTGTGAGGAACAAAATTAGATTGAAAACAGTACAAATAAGACGTGAAAAAATCAAACTTACTCTGCACAACCAATTCACTTTCTACCTGAACAGGACTAGTAATTGAATAAATCGTATTTGAAAAGGTGCAAATGAGACGAAATTCATGAGATTATATTCTGAGTAAATTGGAAGATAGACCTAGGGAGGGATAGAAAAAGGTGAAAAACTTGAAAAACTTGAAAAACTTGAAATCTTTCAAGGTGTGTGTTGTAGAGTCTTTTGCCATCTCCATCTGAATTCTTCAAAGGGCTAGGCTATGGCTGTGATTTGTCTCACATACCCCTGAGCGGATTGTATGAGGGCTTAGGTTGTGTCTGTCCTGCCACTCAAAACTCCCTTTTCACATTAGCTCTTACACTAAGTCAAGTGCATTTTATCCACGAAGGCTCTACTGTTTATTTTTATTGTAGAACAAGCAATCAGAATTCTACTGTATCCTTAACCTCATGTACTTTGTTCTTCCTATCGGGACGTTGAAAGGGCCAAACAGAATGTCAAACGCTTATAAACCATACCTTAATATTCCTTGTCCGTACTCACACCAAACAGGAAGATTAGCTCCCAGCTAATATATCCCGTGGTTGTACCTTAACGCTCCGCCCAGAAGGTTCTTCATGTTTGTTTAACATACCTTTTCAGCTGTACAAATTTACCTTGTTACATGTTTGTCTCATAGTTACAGTACACCAGTACTATTTTGTACAGGCCCAGATCAACACTCAGCAGTTAAGATGTAACCTCTCACAGTTTCTTTCAAATGTTCTGAATTATTAGAACTCTTGATACTACGACAAACAGCTTGAATAGTATGTTCTTCTTCCATATATAGAGCCCTATCTACTCTGGCTTTTTCCTTTTCTTCCTCTTCTTTATTTAGCTACTAATCATCCTACAGCCTTTGATTATCCTCATTTTACCTCAGAAAGCAATATTCCTCTTGACAATGATACTCTTATATCTAGCCTTTAACTGTCGCAAGCAATCATAGAGTCTTACTCACATTTCAAACCAACCATATCGGTAAGTCTTATCCAAGGCTTTTTAAATTTCCAAAATGAGCCATCTGCCGGACCTTTTTAAGCTATACTGACAGATTGAAGTGTATAGAATAACTTAATGTCAAACCGAACCCTTCGACCGCTTGCCACTTCTCAAAGGTAACTTGGTTACTCAGGGCAACATTTTCTGAGCCTTATTCGTCTCCACCGATAAAACAGTCAGGGTAGACAAGACAGTTAGCTTCCCCACAAAGGTAAGTTTTTCACACAATTCATCTCTTGACTTTTCTTGCTTGTCCTCCTCGAAAAACAAACCTTTGAAGTGGGGGCTTCCAGGATTCCTTCGCAGGAGCTGTGAAGCACTGCGTAAGTGCTTTAATGAACGTTGACATAGCTCGGATCAGTTCTTCTAAGCATTTATCCCTGTGAAACGATAGCTAACCACTATTCCGTATATATATTAGTGGCTTCCTGTGTTTAGCTGCCACTGCCCAATAAATCTTCCGCCCCTGCATCTCATTTGCGCCTTTCCCTAGATGGAATAGTTACTTATCACCATTCACTTGATTTCTTGGGAATTCCCTTCTTCTTCTGCACGCCAAGAACAGTCTCACTTAATTCAGGTTAGCCTTCTGCACATCCGATTTTCTCCTTTTTTCAAATAGTATCTAATTGGTATATTAGGATACCTCGTTCCACTACTGCTGAGTTCCATACCGAGCTCAACCTGAATGTTGCTGCATGTACGGTCGCTTGGAGGAGATAACGAGCCATTCGCCAATTCATTCTTCAGAAATGCCAGGAGAGGAAGATTGTCTCTTGCAGCCAGGCTGGCCACATTATGTGTGGTGAAGTTAGCACGGAGGCTATCAGATACAGTACACTCCACCGCTTCCAAGCCAAAGTCAACTGGCTGCCTAAAGGGCCATATCAGTCTTTTCACGTCACCCTGGATGCCCTTATTATTGATTTGCTGAAGAAGGCAGCCAAATGTCATCGGAATGCTAGACTTAATTTTGATGATAAGCAATGGGAGGATGCAGAGGGCGCCGACGGTGCATCGGGAGCCCAAAGGACCATTGCTTGTCCTCAACTGATCCCTCACGAGAAGAGAACGGTACAAATAATATTCATTGAGACGTTAGGTGCCGTTGCTGTACAGGCTCACCAGCTCCGATGGGTCATGGATGGCAATGCAAGTTCAAACAAGAGTTGCTGGCAATCTTTCGGCACTACACTTTGAAGGAGCTTGGCGAAGCTGCCTCTCGGTATGTAGAGGACAGCGAGCACCCTGGGTAGTTCATTGGAATTCTTCGTGACATTGAAGGAATGAATGAATGTCACTCCCAATACCGCCGAGCAGATCAAATTGATCAACAATGATCAAATTAATGCCTGGCTTCATCTCTCCCATTGCAGTACTCTCATTGTTGCTTGCTTTCTCCACCGAGCAGCTGTTGCCACACTTGGGAGTGGTGAGCCTGTTTCGCATAATACTCCTCTTGCTTTGCACAATCGGGGCTATCGCGATCCTGGCTAATTCGACATCGCCGAGTTTGACATCCAGCCAGATTCCAACTGTGAGGTGAGGGACGATGTTGGGCGCCGTGCATTGTGCAGAATATCCTTTCCTAGGTCTCATGCAGGCTCGCAGAAGAGGATTCAGAGCAATAATCGTAAGCTTATTAGGTTCCGGGATTACTTCGGGGAAATAATCTCCCACGCTCGTATGAAGCCAGGACCTGGGCACATGGGCTCTGATGCAGGACAAGATGTCCAAAACATGGCTCCTCCCTCGGGTGCCAGGCGACTTAGATCGAGATGGGGTGGGAACTCTATTGGCTTGTTTGTGCCAGGCTGGATCTTTGGAGATTTTTGGAGATTTTTCTTTTTTTATCGGGTTTTTCTTGCTTTGTTTCACTCTTATCTGTTTCCAATTGTGGAGGTTTCTAGGGCTTGTTTGTGCTGGCTGTGTCCTCTTTGTGCCTTCTGGCAATTGTTCTTTTGTTTCACGGGCTTTCCTCTTTAGTTCTGCTTAGTTTCTCTCTTCATCTGCTAATTGTTTTCCTAATCCTGTCTGTGCCACCATACTGCTTTTCTATTCTCCTAGCCATTGGGTAGTTCTTGTTTCTGCAGACTTACCTATCTTTTTTTTACTTTCATTTCTAGCTCTTGATAATACTCTTCTTAATCCTGAAACCGCTATTGTACAGCTTTCCTATCTCTTAGTCTGTAGTTTTAGATTTCAATCTTTTTAGAGAGCTTTTCTTTAAAATGAGTAGGTGGTGAAACAGAGCTTTTTTGAGATGCCAGACATCACTTGTATCTTTGATCTTACAGCATTCTCTATAATGTATTCCGTTAGAAACTATAAGTTATGTCTATGCAGGCAAGTGATCCAGCAAGTTAATCTGGTCCCGTCAATTCTGCTTAGAGAATCTCTGGCCGGTCTCGATTTAACCATGCACATCATCTTTGAGCCATTCGGAGATCAAAAGGAAGTAGGAAGGTCCGAGTACATACCCATAACATACATGGACCTTGGGTTATAACAAATCTGTATCCTTAGATAAAGCGCGTTCATCCCCAATAGGACGCTTGGAGTTTATTTATCCTTTTGAAGACCTTTCACGTATACATACTATTTCTCAAACCCGGTACAGATACTTCATATTAACACGCAACCATGTCTGGAAATACTGCTAAAGGTGAGTCAAGCCTTTGGAAAGGCAAGACAAGCTCCCTGAAGCCTTAAATACAACATTCTTGACCTCAGTAGCAGCGGTCTCCTGTGATCAGGCATCATCATTGAGATCTTCAGTATCCTTTATAGAGGTTGGAACGCCTCTACCCGAAACACAATGACGAGTTAATTCCTTGGTTGAGGAAGAGGAACTTATGGAAGTTGACAATGAGGATGTTTCCCGATGTCCTGACCAGGCCGCAAATCGTCCTTTGTAATTCATTCTTTAGGAAGAGGCACCCAGAGTAAGAAGTGGGTTGAGATTTGTAAGTGAATTTACCAATTTTACAATGAGATGCTCATAAGGAGGCCTACGGAGGACTTCACATCACAAGCTCTGAATGGCTCTTGTCAGGGATATTTGTCTCAACGGCCGTCAACACAATTATATCAAGGCCATCTCGGAGCCAATTCATCACACGTCTTACCTTATATTCCTGAAGAGGACCAAACTTTGAAGTCATATTCTGGAAGCAGTATAGTTAATCTAGACCTTCCAGCATCCGATATTGCCGTCCCGGTCACCTCACTATTAACAAAACCTATTCCTTACATGGTGAGCAAAGAATAGTCTTTGAGAATGCTGCGAATATGATCCAGTACCAGACATGGTGTGATAATTCCATTGTGAAAGCAGCTGAGAAAGATACACTTCTGGGGGGCTATTGGGTAAAGGCAGCTATCAAGTTAGGTTGGACAAATATAGAGAGGAGAAAGGTGGCAATGACCTTTGTAAGTCTTTTAATTATCCAATAACACCTTATTTGAGACTTTGCACAGCCATATTCATTTAGCTAACTTGATTTATTTAGTTGAAAGCCAGGCACTCTAGTGCAAGGTCACACCTGGTTTCCGAGACAAGGAGCACAATTCAGGCCCTGTATGACTTAGCTCATTAATCACCGACCAATGTACAGGAGAAAATTACCTATTTGCTGGAAAATGATCGGTTTACGTGCCATCCAAGTAAACAAGAGGTTTGTTATTACTCATATCGTCTCCAATGAGATTGCAAAAGAGGTACCCGGATGGGAATGCTGTTTCCAATGTGCTACCCCCGAGATCGCAAAACTCTGATACTATAAGTGGTTCAAGGGTGGGAAAATATGGGGCCGAACAGATAAATCATTCCTTAATTGTTTTAACAAAGTTCTGATATGCCTTACCATAGCCTGTATGTATCATGCTTTGAAGGCTTGGAGTTCAGGATCATATAGTCAATCTTCAGATGTCTCAGTTCGAACGCTCAAAGGTTGGTGATTTCCAAGGAGCCCAAATACTCCGTTCCAAAGACTATTATACTAATTGGCAAATTTAGATGTTTATCATCGGCAGCATGAAACATGGCAAGTACTACCTTCCCACGTGAGAACTAAGCGGATTGATGACACGCCAAAAGGCTTTAAGCAAATGTTGCGAGACAGTTGCTTTGTTCAGGATCAGGCGTCTCGCGCTCCACTGGAGGACAAAAAAGGTTCAGGATATCTGGATTTGGAGGTTTCAGGGGATGAGGAGAGTGATGTGGAGGATATTAATTCAGATTCTGAAGGGGGTGAAGCAGTTGAGGCAGTCAAAGAGGGGTGAGATGGGGAAGATTGATGCCTCATTTAGGGTTTGATGTATTCTTTAACTAAATTATATAATTTTTGAGTGAATTAATTTATTATTAATAGACTACTTCAAGTTAGACTTTAATCGCGTTTGTAAAATAAAAAAGCATAAAGAAGGTTGAATTGAGCCAAACAAAATACACAGATGTCCAGGAAGAAAGCAAGAGTAAAGCAGAACTGCGAAGGAATGTAGCAGCAGCATAACAGAGGTAGGCCCAAGAAGGGAACTTGGGAGCCTAATGCTGTGATCAAAACACCAGGGCTTAATTACGCTGGGTAGTGGAGTAGAGAAGTAGGCTAACAGGGAATAATTTCAACCATCATTCAGGAGTAGACAGACTACAGCGCAAACGCGACAAAGAGGGTTTGAATGTTAGTGCATACAAGAAGAAAGTGTTGGGTAGAAATAGGTCAGACAGTGAGGGTAAGAAGGAAGGGGAGAGTTAAGGGAGAATGGGAAAAGGGAGCAAGAGAACAGAGAGCGGCTCGTTTGGGCTGTTGAGAGGCTTGTAGGTTTTGTGAATATGGGTGAATAGGAGAAAGTGAAGGGTGGTAGGCAAAGAGGGGTAATGAGAATTGAGGATATGGGTGGTTTAGGGTGTGGGGAGTCAGGAATGAGTCGTAGGGCAGAGGTCCATAATGGAAGAATTGGAGGTATAGAGGTTGAGGCCGGATAAACTCTAGACGAATTGATTCAACTTAAACGGACCGTGCAAGGGCGCAAATAGGACGTTTGGCGTTGCGAAATTGGTGTATAGCAACGCAATTATGGACGAGAAAATGATGCCTCATAACCCTTGACGTAATCAGGAGTTATTGAGCGAGAGACTATCCGTAAAACAACTTCAGTTTTATAATTTTTCCACCTATCCCCCACATGCCTCAGGACGTATAGGGAGGAAATATGCACTTTTGCTGATGTGGTATGGAAAACCAAAGAAGAGGTTTCCCCACTAGTTTGTGCAGTATATAGTTGCTTGGGAAGGGTACGGTCCAAAAGAGAATTCATGGTAACTTTTTGAGATGTCAGAAGATACCGCAATCAAACCATTGCAACAGTTCCACAAGATGCATTTGTCTAAACCTAGAGACTAGAGTTATAGACAATCCAAACCATAGGACTAAAAGATGACGTTGACAGTCTGAGGACAGACCATGAGAAGAGGGGAGTAGTGTAATGACCCTACGATAGGTAGCTACAATGACTATGACTTTAGCCTAAATGATATACCAGGTGGTAATCAGAGGTAGTATGGTCTCATATACAAATAGCTGGTTAACCTAGTACAAGGCCAAGGGAACTGTGGAGTACCCTTGACCACTCAATAAGGCAGGGTAATATTACAGGTGTAAGTTCGTATAAAATGAAAAAATTTATGGGAACATTATACAGAACTCTGAGACAATATTAGGTGTTGACAGGAGGACTTCTGAAGTCATTAAAAGCCTCAGAGGCCAAAGTTACCCTACCTTAGGAATTTGACCATTATGCCCATGGACACCAGTTACCCTGTTGAGGAGTCCAAGTTACCCTACCTTCACCAGCAAAGTCATCCTAGAACTTGGAGGCCAATTGCTGACATTCTATGGGCTCTTAAAGGTTCATGGACATACACGCATTGGCGCGGTGAGGTCCAATTCCTGAGTACAGGTGGCCCGAACATACTATTGAACTTGGGGTGGTTTAGCTAACACCCCACTCTGGCCTCAGCATTGGGACGGCACGTCATAGGCCGACAGCTACGTAGTTGCTTGTTTGGTAGTAAAAAGAGTGCATTGGAGCAGCTGCAGTAACACCGGATAAGTCGTTGCCTTCTGTCCGACTCAATGTTGTTTGTAGGATATATAAGGGGAGTGTGGGTAATCCCCAAATAAGGGTTGCATATAAATGGTTCCTCTGGCACCTAGGAGTCTATTTTCCCCTACAGGTAGTAGGGTAGTCTTCCAAGAGGTACCTAGGTAGTCCCAGAAGGCCAGGGTGCTTTCAGGACAATTACCTCAGTAACCAGCCGGAACCTTCTCCTCTTGATTTGTAGCATTACAATCTGTTATCAGTGGACTCTAGAGGTATGAGTCTTATCATGGTAGAGTATGTTCTGAGAGGCTGGCTGAAGGTAGCTGCTATTGAGCCAACCATCAGTTATATCTGACCGTGGGAGCTTGCATGTCTGATTATCATATTGAGTAGTGGTGTAGATTAAATAATTGACTGCATATCTTGTACAGACCAACTACCACTGGGCCAGTGATTCCACCACCTGGATATTGACTCAGGTTGTTGTCATAACAGTTAGCCAATAGTATTACTTCAATAGGATGAGTTTTTCCACCTGCGATTGTATTGGAGATGCATTGCAGAAACTCATATCCTAGTGACAGAGTTAAGCGTACCCTACGTCGTCCAAGATTTCTGGCAGGATAATTTCTGATGGAGGGTAGACCTCGGACAGCCCTGAGCAGGACATGGTACTCGCACAACGTTGGACTAGTGGTAAATGTCAAAGCCTTAATTCTGATATCTACTTAAGTTTAAGGGTTTATCATTCTACTGTGACAAACAACTTTTCCTCGAGAGAACTAATGGAGTGAATCTTGTAGCTTAACTATATTAAGTTTTACTGTTATGATTCTCCGTCAATTGTTTATTCGATCTTTATCTTCTACTCTGAGTTTTTGTGCAGTCGCAATATTAGAGTTCACCTCTCTATAGGGTGTCACCTTTACACCAATACTCGTTGTGGCTAGTTTTTACCAAAGCTCAGACATGGACCTCACCACCTACAGTGGTGATGACCGTATCAGGTTGAACCTTCTCATATCGGAGTTTAGAAGAACATCATACCTTGAGCTGTTCCCAAGTCCGAACTTGATGAACAAGCAGAAAAACACCTTTTTGTAGATTAATAGTTTTCGTAATACCGAGTGACAGTATGTGATTTCCACCCCCCCCCACCTGTTCCCCAGTTCCAGAGCATAAGACCTTATTCATCCCATTCAACAAACCAGCAAACTCTTGTCCTTCGCCATCCAATATATGATATTTTTCTAGATCCTGCTTCCTATCTGATACTATATTACTTTATGCTCATCCAACATCCTGCATTCAAACATGAGACAACCACCAGCCAACTTTGGCAGCCAACCCATTCCACAGGTAGGCAATCAAAACGGATTCCGGCATGATATTGTCCAGTAGGATAATACACGTAGATCAGGAATGCAGGCGATCGAATCAGGCAGACACTGATGAGAATAATATTCCCAATGGAACTGCATCTGTAACATATTGTCACTCATGAACCAGGGAGAATCGCATGAACTACCGAGTATCATCTCCCTGAATTTCCACTATCTCCAAATCGCAGGAAGCAACACTTGTGAATCTTATGCCTGCCCCACAAGCAAGTATAATACGAAGTAGTGCTTACACTGGACCGATGTTCTTGTCATCCGAAGTATCATGCTATTGATCACCATTGTCTAAATACAGAGCCGCCACAACATCGGCAGTGCAATGCTCAAATCCTCCAGACGCCAACAGCACTCCTCGACATGATCACATATGGCCCGATACTAACTCACGACACAATACAGCTATGGGAACAGAGATAGCTGTTGTTGCGAGGGCCAAGGGATTTATTCTCTTGAAAACACTTTTTGATAAACTTCTCCCTGGACCGGTAGCATTGACGACTGAGGTGCAGTGTGTTTGGCTTTAGGCACTCAATCATATATCTGATACAGGGAATATAGAAGCATCTGAGGAAAGCTTAAATTGGCAAGGAGACTTAATTAAGATGAGAAGAGGGCTTGGGGGGTTGTACTAACCTTTTTAGATCTATTAAAAACACACTGGTGTAAGATCCCTGTTTGTTTACCAAGTAAAGCATGCAATTGGAAAATTGTATGATCTCCGGGAAGACCTAACAGCAATTGAGCAGCTGATCGACTACCTGCTGCAAAAGGATAGATTCATGTGCTCACAGAGAGGATATAAGGTGCGTTTGAGCTGATTAACAAGTTGCCCCGTCCTGTCGCAACTAATCTGAGTCAACTCAACGCAAAAAATCACAAATTGATTCCTGACACCCTGGATTCCCAAGGCTATATTGGGAAAGTACCTCGTGGGTATGAAAATGCGTGGGATTGATGATTCAGAATTTATTGAGAGCATCAAGGGCACCAGGATTTGCTTAACTTGTGCTATAATTGGCCATATACTGCGAGTATGGCAAACCGGACTATATAATGAATTGGTCGACTCCAAACATAAAGTGGTTGCAGATTAGTTGGAATCCTATCCAATCTCCTGCCTGAGAACATTAAACTAACACCAATCATTGAAAATCTTTTCGGGTACAAGAAGCAAATGTGGGCTTCTTGCCTAAACATTGTTCAAACTATAATACTTGACAATATTTGATTGACTATCCGAGCAAAGATGAAGCGGGAGCATTGCGTCTGCCAAGATCGCCGTGAAGGTTTCATTGATGCCTCGGCTGCAGTAGCTGCCAATTTAGAGAGTCAGAGTTTGACCAACATTCCGCGATGCATAGCACCACGGAGTCCAATTCCCATAAACCTGTATCTTGGGGCCCTGGTAGATAACCAAAACCATTCACGGCAAACTGATACCTCCTTTGATTTAGGGGCCGCACCAGCCACAGGGCTACTCAGATACCTTGATTCGGATCCTCTGAGTCCTGACAATTCACTGGAGGAGACAATTGAACTAACTTCGGACAGCGGAGTAAGCCCAACCCCATCGCATCACCTATCTCTGAGCCTAGAGATCTTGGAATGATAACTCAAGGTGAGAGTTGATAGTCTCCCAGGAGCTGAGGAGAAGGGAAATTGGGTGCGTGTATAAGACGCCATGTAAAGAAAGATATCGTTGTAGAGTATGATATAGTAATAATAAAAATTATACATTCATGTTCCTATAAAGACATAGAACCAAATGACGAAATAGTAAAGCTTATCGCCACAGTGTCACGAAAGAAAGAAAATACATGCCGTAAAATATTGTGATAGTATTAGAAGTTGTTTATCCGACGTATCCTCTATCGAAAGAGATCCTAACAGAATCAGCATATCGCAGCGCAGCGTCCGAACATCTAATGGTAAAATCTGGAGATACTTAGTTGAAGTAATCACGGATCTGAAGTCAACGGATCTGGATAATGAGATCGTGAGCCAGGACTAAAGAGCAGAGAGTGCCCAGATGCAACTGGCAATATGACAGAAGCCCTGACTACAGGGGAGAGGGATTCAGAGTCAGAACGGAGGAGGCCAGAATCAGATGATGACAGAATTACGTCGGGGTAATTAGAAGAGGTCAGGCCCGAACAATGAAGAACTTAAGAAGATCAGAACGAAGGCACAAAGCACCAGACGCTGACAGGGTGCGGGAGCAGGGCACAAGACGCAGTCAGAAGACACATGACATAGGGGTCTGTGTCCTGGTAGCCTCTGGACGCAGGGAGCCAAAAAACTCTGAAAAGGGACGCAACATCGAATAGATATTGCGTCCAGATTCGCGATTGAAGCTCTATGCATCAGGTGGGTCAGACGCAGGGGACGCTCAAGAAACAGGTTATTTCTTTTGCTGATGAGTGTAATCCATAATATGGCATGTAGATTGAGGCATCGTCTGTAGAGACTTCGCGTGTATTACCATTTGCTATTGATAGTTTTAATAGAGTATAATAATTAGACTTAGAATAGATTTAATTTCTCATAGCACCTCAATCAAGTCAGAGGGATTCATCTTCGTCAGCCAAAAGTGATCATGCACTGGGGTTGTGTTCGCTGTATGATGCCCAGTGTAACAATCCTACCCGGTGGTGGTTATTTATGCAACAGGTAACGAATCTCTTATGTGAGGATCTTGAACAATCTTATTGTTCTTCTTCGTTAAAGCATATGAGAGTATTCTTCTTGCTGAGATTAACTTATAATCTCTTTTTTCCTGTTTAGAGTTGCGAGTATTCTTCTGTCAGAGATTATCTTATAATCTCTTATTTTGTGCTAAGACTATCTTATAGTTTTCCTGTCTCACACCAATGTCCTAGTGGAGAGGGATGGCGAGAGATCTTGTCTTAAGAGGGTTGTGTTTGCTCTGACACTAAGAGCGAGAGGGCTTGAATACAAGCGACAGGTAAGGGTAGAGGTTTAGAGTAATGATATATTGTAAGAAAGTACTTAGATAGTTGCAGGAAGAGCTCTAACTACTGTGACCGTTTCTTATTTTCCTTTTGTTTCTTTTTTTTTTGAATGATATGCATTTGTTTAAGGTACAAAGACAGCCATCCTCCATCTCCTCTACACACCCGGCGATTGAAATCTCAACACCACGAGAATATTACCACTTTTCTTTGCTCTACCCCCCCGCCATGAGCTTGCTCTAAGGGGTGGAGTCATACCTCCTCTACGCTCCCCTCCCCTTAGGTTTATCCCTTTGGGCTTTCTTCACTCGGGGTGATGGATTTCGTCTTCTTTGGATGATGTAGCCTCTCCCTACCCCACTTTTGCTCTACCGCGCTTGGAGCATTTGCACGGTCGGCAACACTCTTCTCAACGCCCATGTTACAGATGGCCGGGAATACGGTTTGCAGTAAGAGAAAACACTTCAACAGGCCACGGTCGATTTCTCTACTCTCTTTCTCATTAAGAGGCTGCTAAGTCAAGACAAGAACACGTTTTCCGATAGTTGCTACGGCACAGAGTCGGGTCAACCCCGGTTTCTCCTCCTCCATACACGGTCGGATCGGCTAGTACTCTACTGCTTCTCCACCTTTTTGGCTGGTACCCACAACTACCTGGCTTGTATCCATAACTACTTCTTCAGCATTCGGACTATGACCACGATCTATCACGGCCTGCCTGTGGGAGGATGATATTGCACTAACTCCTTCCTCTTTTTCGGGTCTGCGGCCAAGATAGTTGGCCCGTTTGGCCTCCCCATAACTTCGATTATGCTTAGCCTGGCCACCCTCGTGCTGTTTCCACGGGAACCTTTCAAGTGGTTCCTTCTTTGTTTGATTTTTGATTTTTCTTTTTTGTCCGGATGAGTGTGCCCTGGGTTTTTCTGACTCTTCTTGCTTGTTCTTTTATTTGATTCCTTTCATCTATTGTTTTAGCTAGTCAAGGGTTTCTTGTTGGGGGCCACATGTGAGGTTGGTTCCACACTAGAGGGACTTGCGGGGTTGGCGTTTTCCCAGGGGTATTGGAGGGTTGTTTATGCCATAGCGTGAGCTGCATGCAAGATTTCGTACCTTAAAACAATAATCATATGATTCCAAAAAAAGAAAAAAGAAAAAGAATAGGTACAAAAACAGCATTCAGCTTTAATGCTATGGCCAACAAAAACCCTATCCTTCTCACACTAGGAAACATTCAAACCCCCAAGTCCCTCTGCTGTGAGACCAACCGCACATCTCGCCTATCGCCCAACCAAATCCTACTAACATACACCTACACCCGAAGGAAGTAGAAAGGAAAGAAACAAGCAGGAAGGAGAGAAGTACCCTTAGCGACATCTATGAAAACCATAAAGATGAACAAAGGGAATGTATGAACCCCTGACAAAGGAAAATTACGTCTGAGAAGTGAGGTGTATGAGCCTGAGGTAGGAAGTAGAAGAGTGTAGACCTGCGGACCGGAGCAGTGCCGGGGAACGAAGCGATGCCCGATCGCAGGATGGGGAAGCGGGTGGAGGAGACTCTGTTGCGGGGTCCCTAGAGGGTTTGGCAAACCGGCATTAGTGACAGCCAGGAGGACGGGCGTAACCGAGGCGGGTTTTTATATTGCAACCAAAGGTTGACCGCGGAAAAGGGGGCAGTAAGGTGCCAGCTGGGAGGGTAGGAAGAGGGTTAGTGGGTATAGATGTAACCGGGCAACGGGATGAGGACCAAGAAGGTAGGAGAAGGAGGATGAGAGGAGGAAGGTGTTCTAAACACTTGAGAGGACTGACTAGAGTAACTGTGGCTGATGCTTTTCTGCATGCCCAACGAACACGAGGTGCCGAAGCTACTAACCGAAGTGTTCCCCGACAGGACCACATAACCGAGACGGAAAGGTACCTCGCAAAGGGCTTGGAAAGCTCTGCGCCGACCGTGAGCGAAGAGGACGGAATGCCCACAGTGCAAAACCTAAGCGACGTGCAAAGGAAGTGCGGGGTAATAGGGGAGAACTGAACTTCATGAGCGGGAGTCAACAATGAACAGGAACAAGAACCCCGTAGAGGATGGGGTTGACTCCTATGGGAGAGAAAAGGGGGGGCATCACTCCCCTAGACAAGATCCATCAAGGGGGAGGAGAGGGGGTGGTGGTGGATCCCACGATAATTTCCCTAGTGTTGAGATTTCAATCTCGGGAGGTGTAGGGGAGATGGTTCGTCTCTGACTACTGTGACAGTTTGTTTTTTCTTTTTTTCTTTTTTTTTTTTTAATCTCGCTTATTTATTGTTTCTGTTGGGGCAAAATGCACACATGAGCTCATCCCACGGTGTTAGGTACAAGGGTCCTCGGCTGGAACATAAGCCATGTGGACCAAAACCACCAACTACAGTCCTTCCCGCTATCCCCCAGCTAAAACCCACTGACACTGCCCGACAAAGAAAGAATCCCCCGCCCGGTACTATTGGTAGAAACTACAAGGAGAGGAGACCAGGGCCCTGAAAGCCACGAACCAATAACCCCCGCGAAAGCCTAGCCTAAAAGAAAAACATCCCCAACCAACAGTAGACACAACCAACAAAGAAAAGCAAACCCACACCCCCAAACAAACAACCTATGAGGTAAACGGTAGTAGAACCCCACCGGCCCCATCTCCCGAAGCAATAGGGACTCCGGAATTTAGGTCACGGGGACAGACTAAGGGGAGGTAACTCCCGGGGGCAGATAGCCCCGCGAACCGAGGCTCAGGAAGAGTAATCGAGTTCGAGAGGATGTCGCCTAAAGAAGGAAGGCTCGTGGCAGTCAGAGGAAGATCCGGTCGGCAATTTCGGGAAATGGGACCCGGAAAGAAGGTTTAAACATGTGCCCCTAGTCCAAGGACATCAGAAGGGAGCAGAGGTCTGATGGTGGGCGTTGAGCCAGGAGCAGTAGGGTGCCAGCCGATCCAAACGTCAGGGAGGCGGAGGGCGGAGGGCTAGCCGACACGAGAAGTGCGAGGAAGGCTGACGGAAAGGGTGTCACGATGTTTCAAAAAGTCCGACCGTACCAGCAGAGCACAAATGAGACAGTGCAATACAAGAGAGCAGTGCCACTGGGGACAGCTACTTTACTGATCGACCGAGACTAAAAGCCGACCGTTGACGGGTTATGGGCTGCAGACCCTGGAGGGCTGCCTAAGCGAGCCCGGAGAAGAGGGGGTGAAGGCGAACTCAACCAACCCCTAGGAACAAGCTTGCCAGGCCTGACTATCAGAAGGGAAAGGAAGAGGGAGGGGAGATGGCTTCACTCAGACGGAGGCAATGTGGCGTGACTGAGGAGAGGGGGGTGGATGGAAGTGACGATGCTTTCTCGTGGGGATGAGATTTCAATGGCCGGAGGTGTACCGGAGACGGAGGATGCTAACTACTATGACCCTTTTTTTTTTTTTTTTTTTTTTTAAATAATATGTTCATTGTTTCTATGGTACAAGAAATGACATGCATCTTTCACGATATGGCCAAAACAAAACCGAAAATCAAACTAACAATCAACAAAGGAAACAATCATAACCAGTTCCCCCAACGCGACCAATAAGTGTGGCAGAGCAGCCGTAGCTAAATTTAAGGAAAGAATAAACTGCTTAACTAGTCTCCAGGGCCAGGGGCGGGTAAGACAGTAGGTTGGAGGAGGGAGTTTGGAGGGGGGGTGTGCAGGGAGGGAGCAGGCGGGGGCATTCCAGGGGGGAAACCAGTGGCGGTGGTGCGAATGAACTCAGCCAGGGCAATGAGCAGCTGCTGGTCGGACCAGAATGGGGCCTCAGGAGACAAGTCTGAGACCCCTTGGAGGTGGCGGGATCTCTGACGAGCGGAGGAGGCGCAGGAGAGGATGGCATGTTCGAAGGTCTGTGGGGCTTCGGAGCACAAAGGGCAGGACGTGTCGGCATCAGGATTGTCCCATGAGGGGTGAGCCGCGAGATAGCTTTTCCCAGAGCGGATCTTGTGTATCCTGCCCGCAACAACCTTGCCTAATCCCATGAAGGGATGGGGGCGTGTTGAGGGTGGATAGGGGTAGTATGGAGGGGCTGGGGTGGCGGATCAGTAAGAAAGGAGGAGTTGTTTAGCCCTCAACTTGAGGCGAGCATAGGAGCGGACGACCCCCGGGACTGGGGGCAGGTAGTCTGTTAGGTGGAGGGAGATAGGTGGCAACGTAGAGGCATCGTGCACGAGGGGGACTGCCACGTTAGCTAAAGCCGTGATGGCGTTGTGTCGGTACCTAGGGTTCCCGGACTTGTCCGGAGCGAGGCGCCAGTCGAGGTTGAAGAAGAGATAAGGTTGGGAGGTAATTTTCCCACGCGCTATCAAGGCTGTGCGGTGGGGTGAGAATGTAGGGACGGACTTGGGGAGGCGTACTGTGGCGGGGTTTATTTCCGGGGGGGAGCTCATGAGTCTTAGGCCAGCAAGGCGGCGTTGGTGGCGCACCAAAACAGGCAGCAGGGGAAGGCAGGCTTCCCTGTGTAGGCAGGTCAAGTTTGTGGAGGAGAAGCAGTTGGTGATCCACCTGCAGACCCAGTGCCAAAAAACGGACATCGGGCCCATGATAGACGGGGGAGGGCACCAGACAGCGGACCCATAAAGAAGGATCGGGGCAAGGAGCGAACGCGCTAAGGAGAGTCAGAGGTAAGGTGTAAGGCCCATCCCGGGGGGGGAGAGGCGAGGAATCATGGCAAGAGCGGCATTCGCAAGCGTGTACCTTCTAACTAGTGTGCCCGTCTTTTTTTTTTTTTTTTTTTTTAAATCAAGTGCGTTTGTTTTATTAAGGTACAAAGACAGCATGCATCTTTAACGATATGGCCGACAAAAACCTTGCCCTCCTCACCCCAAGAAACATCC
>Ga0307509_10003527_pt1 | contig 23582 bp, 20 predicted proteins | sample 10_EM_MG_FD_202245 | JGI IMG/M metagenome (GOLD analysis project Ga0307509, IMG submission 202245) | Populus trichocarpa ectomycorrhiza microbial communities from riparian zone in the Pacific Northwest, United States - 10_EM | ecosystem: Host-associated > Plants > Roots > Unclassified | place... | reverse complement strand
AAACCTCAGTGCCATTACTAGCCAACCAACAGTAACCTTTTCTGGCTTTGCGCTTAGGGAGAAAGGCATCCGGAACATTCAAATGCATGCCAGAAATATCTCCAGTAATTGTTGCAGAACTCTCGCCACCTGGTTGGTTTCCCCGGGCTTCACTTGAATTTGACCCATATGTCGGGGTTAACAATCCCGATGGGGCCGAACTTAGACTCTCACTCTGGTTTGAACTCTCATTCTCCAAGTCAATAGCGAGCCGGAAGTCGTCTGTAAAGTATTGAGGTAGGACTTGAGAAATAGAGTCATCAGGGCCTAGTGATCCCTGACTCCCATGCGAGGAATGGGATGGTGCTTCAGACATAGTACTGTTGGCTACCGTGGGCTGTAGAGAGTTAAAGACTCAGAGATGAGTGAAGAAGAGAAAGGGGGGCTGACTTTGCTTTATTCCTAACACTTCTAGAAATTCTAACTTCTCGTATCTTGGGTCGATATTTATGCATATTTGATACTCTCAACTGGGGCTATAGAGCTACGACTCGGCCAAAGGAGGATGAGGGTGGGGATACTGATGACGATTAAACCTTTGATACAAGCACCAGGTCTATGGTGGTAGCCCTCGGGAACTACCTGGGACGCCCGTCCTCACTCAGGACGGCCGGGCCCTACAGGTAACAGTAGGTACCTACAGGTGACTGTAGGTACCTGCAGGTGACGCCCGTCATGACTCAGGACGGCCGGGCCCTGCAGGTAACGGTAGGTACCTACAGGTGACGGTAGGTACCTGCAGGTGACGCCCGTCCTTACTCAGGACGGCCGGGCCCTGCAGGTGACTGTAGGTACCTACAGATGACGCCTGTCCTTACTTAGGACGGCAGGGCCCTGCAGGTGACGCCCGTCAATTCAAAATACGGCCTAGCCCTACCGGAAGTTACCATTTTCCCAAAAAGACTGCAGGGCCCGGCCGTCACCTACAGGACTGCGATCTTCATCAAAGACGGACGCCGTGCCCGGCCGTCCTTACCCACCCTGCCCGGGACGGACTTGACTATATGACGCCAGGGCCCTATCGTCCGGACGGGACGGTTGGGAACACTGCTTAGGCCGCCCCGGATGGATAACAGATAGCCGTCCCGTCCCGTCCGGGGCTCTTGGCAGTCCCCCCAGACGGTTGGAAGCACTGTCGAGCAGTGACCATGATCGATCACTCATTCAAGATCCCCCGTTTCATCAACCATAACCACCAACCAACTTTTCCTTTTTAAGAGAGAATGACTGTACCTATTCCTATGAAACTTACCATAATACATGCTTACATCCCCTCCGAAGTGGCAAAATCTTGTCTTCTGCGATTATCAGAGAAAAGTACTGTATTTTGTCATCAGGGAGCAATAAGTTGGGAAAGCACTTGTCTTGCTATAGTTCGCTTCGTGCAATCAACAGGCGTGTACTCCACTTTTTCCCACGACTGATAGTTGGGTGGCGAAGGATAGATAGAAAATGAGCTGGGGAGGGTCTTTGCTGACAATGTTGTTAGGTGGGCAGTCTCGCCGTCCTCATTAACGAAGGGCAACAAACGATAAGGTGAATATGACAGGACGGACAAGAGTTAACGATCGTGACTAGGAGGGGCTATGGCTCTTTGGAGCATGAAGTAATTAGGGAATTAACTGTTAGTCAGTATTCGGGGCAGTGTTCCCACCTGCTCTCACCCCTCTCACCAGTCCTATTCCCTAGTTCGCCAGGCTGTTACCATACCCATAGGTCTCTACCCTCGGTCGCGCTCGACGAGTGTTATGATACCTGTAGAACCTCGGTGGTTCATGAACCCGATAACCCACTGAGTAAAAGAAGTTATCCGAATGTGAAATAACAGGAACGGATCAAATAATATTGTATCCTTTTACAATTTTATTTTATTTTTGTATCCCATATTCTCTATTTCTTTTCCATCTTTTGTTAACCTGACGACTTTGATATCACCCTTCTCACCCCAAACAGGGAGGGTGAGACTGAAGAACTTAGCCTTCATTAATAGGGCTCTGGAGTATAGCAATCCTGCTACGAACTGGTAGAATCCGACCCTAGACCTTAAGGGTTAGCGATCGGCGGGTAGCAGAGGCGAATGGGAGGGGGGTTGACAAAAATCGCAAGAAAAAACAAAAAGTGAAAAGTGAAAAAAATAAGAATAAAAATACAAGAAATTATTTCCTTCTTTTGTCTTGGGAAGGCAGCTGTTAGCCCTAAAGACTATAGCCGTTTTAGTCGTTTTCGTTCTGGTATCATACCATGAAGAGTCTCGTCGTTCGCTATCTCCGGAATCGAGAACCAAGGTCTTCAAAAGGGGTTGAAAGAGTGGTTAAAGTGTGACAGGGAGTGGCTACTACAAGCGGGGGATGGACGTGCAAATTAGCTTATCGCTTAGCATCGCATGTAGACATTACGCAACGGGACGTACCCATGTCTAACAGCCGCCAAGAAGCGGTGGACAGGAGGAGTGTATATACCCCTCCCACATTGGCCGTTTCGTTTCAGGCATTGAACTTGTATATTATCCCGAGTGTCCCTTGCCGGGCTAGGTAGCATCGCGGTATTAAACTTCTACGGCGAAAACCATACACGACGAGTGACCAGCGTTGAGACGAAACGAAAACGCTGAGCAACTCACAACCAAAACGACAGCCCCCTCGGGTGCGAGGAAAGTCTTTTCATTCAACAGCCACAGCCTCATGCTTAACGACAGCTTCATCGACAACTAGCTAACGGCGATCACAGGGCTATATATCAACTACAAAGACATCATAGCCATCCATGAACCCCTTCCACCGTGAGCGCTCAGGGCTAACAAAAGGGGAAACAAACACTCCCCCGCCTCCGGGGCTTCCAGCTCTCCCACGCTGGCCTTACGGTGCTTCCATTTTTCTTCCGCCGGCTACACGGTTCCCAAACACTCGTACATTCCCGCATGGGAAATTCTTTCCCCGAGGGCCAAAACCAGTCCTGGAAGACAAACCCATGCCCAAAGCCACAGCCATACACCCGAATCCGCAGCCATATGCCCGAATCCGCAGCACATTTCTGAACCTACAAACCAGCCTGTCTCGGGAAGCTACCCAAACAAGAAAGAAGGTATCGTGAGAGTATGACGAGCAGCATCATTTCCAACAGGCGGTAGTTAATATTAGTATTTAAGCTCTAAGAGCAGCGGGACATTGAGAAACGGTGAACTAGTTCGCCACTCACTCTACCAGCTAAGGACACACTAGAAGATATATATCTTCGTCTAACTAACTAGACCACAAACCCAAAACCCAACAAGCTCTAAAGAAAGACAACAACGGACAAAACCTAAACAGTAGCGACCTTAACTAATCTAGAACTATCCTGACATCCTATGGTCTTTTGCGATCTGCAAAGCACGTACTCCAATATTCCTGGCCGTCAGGTCTTCCAGCCAAGGGAGGCAGGACAAAAGGATGGACTGCCTGTTTTAGTCCGTCCTTTTTCCACCCCGCGTACGGCATAGGGGATATGTAGGCACGGTTCCCGGGATGATTTCAGTTTCATCGTTTTGGATTGGTGAACCATATTTTCAAGTTGGGCACTGCAGGTTAAAGATTTCATACCTCCTTTTTATCATTCTTAGATCGTGAGAATTTGATAGAGATATCCGGATTCGATACGGTCAATTGAGTTTTCCTATGGATCTTCCGGAAATACCCTGTGTTCTGATGAGAACCGAATCTCTTGTATTTTTTCCGGTTTAGCTTCGTTACAGACATTACTGGAGTAGTTAATAAGAACTGTTTAAATGAGCGCATGAAAGAGAAATTGAAGGCGAAGGAACCAACCGCTTCCATCTACTCTTAATACTTGGGGGGACTTGAGGATCTGGTTAGTCTTCTCTTTTTGTAAGGAATATGTTTACTATGTGTTTTATATAGCATCACAATATGTCACTCATAGAGTGGCGTGGTCCCCCCCCCGTCACTAGTGATCCCATGCCATCAGCCAGCAAAGGTGGTTTTCAAGGGTATGTGACTAAGCTGAAAAGGCAGCGCGTGTCAGGCCCTGCGGTCATAGCAACGGCCGGCATCCTCCACGTAATTTCCCCTACATGGGACCATATCCTGCAGGCCCGCCCAGTCCCGCCCTGTACGCTTGGTGTTATCCCCAGCGCCCCTCTAGGACCCACCAGGCGGTTCAGAACACTGCCATGGCCTGCCAGTGTATCAATTCCCGTGTGTCTAAGGACAAAGGGCATGAAAGAAAATCATGTAACCTGATACCGCATACCTAATGCCCAATAACAATGGATAAATATGAACAAAACCAAAAGCCAGTACACTATGCCCAGTAGAATAGGAGGTGAAAATAACCACCCACTGCTAAGCGCCTAGTCGACGTGCACCTCAAAGCCACATGCTATATTTCTGCATTTCTTCTAGCCAATATCCACCTATCCTGACACCATACCCGCACACCGGCGCAACTGCTGATTTGCATAACTATTTAACCGTATGCCCTATAGGAAATCCAACAATAAGAGGCAATTACTGGGCTTGATCCAACGGAGCTTGCGCATGCCACTCTTCAGAAAGTCAGGTATATTCGTACAATAGATAGTTCAATTCGGGGGTGTAGGCTGTGGCCCCGGCCAAGCAAAGGAGATACAATCTTTTCCACATATTCCTATTAGTGAAACCAAAAAATATCCTTTCCACTCCACTCTTTTAGATGCATATAAATTGCGGGCCCTGGGCAAATCATGAGGTTTGTCTCTAGACCAAACATCAGCGGCAGAAGAGTAAAGTACTCACAACCAATGAAAGCTAGGTTCCAAGCCTTAAAGCGAATTGTGAGTGAAGACCAATCTGGTACTATCATACAGTTCTACAGTATATGTGAAAGCTAAAAGAATACTCTTCCGATGCTCGGTTTGTACAAGAATCAGCAGTAAGAATCAAGCAGAATATAGTTTATATTTAAAAGATAAATTTTCAAGCTTGCTAACCATAAAAAATATGAGTAATTGCGCATCATGCTAGGACGGTGGAATTATTATATCACTCTTAGTAAGGTTTCTTGTCTCAACCAAGGGCCGAAAGGTAGTCTTCTTACCCTAATCCAAGGGGGGAAATTCTTGACGTCCTGAGTTGTGCACAATTATTTTCGGTTTTTTTTACGGTTTGTGACTAACGTGAACTTTATAAAGCCTCAGGAAAAAAGGTGCGATCCCTTTGCAGCAGCAATTCATCTCTGAATCTGGAGGTTGCAGGACTGGTGGAGATACGGATTTCAAGATTTCTCATGGGCATACTAATCACTAATGTTGCCTTGGAACAACTCCTCGAGGTAAGATATAAGATAGTTGTCATGATATGATGGTTTGTAGTCTTTGTCCGTGGACAAAATTAACCGCATGAACGAACAGGAAAAACCCCAGTAACGGCAACAGCGTTTCCTCAACAACCCCACCATCATGAAAACCAAAGAAATAAATTGAGGATATAATATACAGTATAATGCTTAGTAGAAATTAATATTTGATCTAGAGAAATTTATTTATGTAGTGCTGAACGAGTGGAATGATAAGGAGGGTTCCGTTGCCATCGATCGCTGGTGGGCGGTTAATTTTGTCCACTGACCATAACAACCCCCTCCCATGTTATGATCTCAACATGACCTATTCAGCTCAAACCAAATTCAAGCACGGCGGCTTATCCTCTCTCCCAAGCAAAGAGGTATCATCAACCGTTATTCATGTTCCGCTCAATGATCTCCCACAAGCTAAAACTTCCTAACTAAGCAAAAACAAAATTTATCCGCAACAGCACGGATAGACCTCAGACAACTGAATGACGCTGTAATTGGATACTGCGGAAGGACGGGAATACTCCACTACCAGTAAATTACTAGAGCGCAAACTACCCCGCAAACCGGGCTACTTCCTACACGTCTAACCTTATTGGGTTCTGAACAGGCATTATATCGGACATGCAATCACTTTGTGCAAAACGTAGGTTTGAGATGTTTCGCAATCTGATTGCCTTTCCTCCGTGGCCACATCGATCGATCATCTCCCTATTTCCTGGTTTTGTCACCCTAAGCTTTCCGATGCTTTCGTACCGCCCACGTAGGGTATAGGGGTAGGGGTATGTGGTATACCTGCCCAGCCAGGTATTTGGTGTGGCCGGGGATTTGGTGTGGTATATGAGGGAGGAGAGATCTCAGGTCAGGATTGTAGGGAGAAGTTGTTTGAGGAATTGATGGATTGCGAGTTTGAGAAATGTGATAGCGTAGGCAAGGAGATCGAGTTAGTTAGATTTGAGGGAGAGGCGATTAGTTGTGGCCATGCAGAAGCTATTCCCTGAAGCTGAGGGGGGGGAGTGAGGGCCTATGACTACGATTTTGATTTGTCTTTGGTTTTCTATTGCAGTAGAAAGATTATCGAGCTTGTTGGAAATGGTGCTACTCGCCGCACTTCCTTTGTCGTTTATTTAGTTTCCGGGGTGCGGTTGTTTGGCTTCGGAAATGCGCTGAGGATCCGGGTATATGGCTGCGGCTTCGGGCATGGGTTTGTCTTTGGAAATGTGCTGAGGATTCGGGCATATGGCCTCGGCTTCAGACATGGGATTGTGTTAGGGGATTCGCTTCGGTTTCGGGCGTTTTGTTTGGACGTTTGGGAAGCATTTCCTGTGCAGGAATGCAGCCGTCGGAAGGGAAGCGGAAGGGTCGTAAGACGAGCCGGAAAGGATGTAAAAGGGTTTTACATCCGAAGGGGACCTATGCGGATGTTATGAGCAGTAGTGGTTGTTTTCCTTTTGTTAGTCCGAGAGTCATGACGGGGGAAGGAGAGACTCACATGGAGTAGCCTACTGGATAGCGTGGTATTGTTGATATATACTCCTGTCTTTACCGATTTGTTAGTTAGAACACCGAGCATCGTGGAGTTTTTGAGCAAGAGCCTGTGGTTGTTGTTAGTGAAAAGATTTTTTCCCCGCACTTGGGTGTGCGATCGCTTTCCTGGTGAGTTACTTGGCATTCGTTTCGTTTCACCGCTCGTCAATGGCGCAATGGGATCGCCGCCGTTGAAGTTTAATAAGTTTAATTATTCAGGAGGCCTCTAAATGGCTTGTAGCCTTGTATTAGGACTCGTGTCTCTACTCGAGTACGCTAAGAATTGGCCCTTCCGAGAGGCATAGTAGCTATTACGGAACGGGCGCCGATTGTTAGCGCGAAGTCAAAAGTAGAGGCAGCCGCAGCTCAGTGTGTGAATGTTTGCCGAGCCTGGCAGCAGGTGGCGCCTCGTTGAGTGCTGACACGGTCCAATACCGTAGGTGTTTGCGCATCAACGTTCGTTCCACCCCGGCCATCGCCCCTGCTGGGATGCGTTTCCCAGAACGGCTCTACCCCTGATCTTGCGCGCTCGAGAGAAGGCTCTGCAACGTTTCTTGATCCTTTAGAACACCGTGACCGGCCCATCATCCATGCCCCTGCTCAAACGTGCGTCCGCCTCCCGAATTTCCTCACTATCCCTGACGACTTAGCTTAGCGCTCGCTTGAAGAGTCGCTTAACAGTCGGGGCCTACCGAGGTACAAGTACAGCTCCTAAGTTTTTTATGTTCCATAGGTAGCAAGGGCCGCAAACCTCGCTTGTGGAAATACAAAACTTAGGCGCTGTACCTCCGTAGATTGTTGGTGTAGCGCATAATCGCCGAGGAATCCACAGAATCGAGGCTGCAAGCACGAGTGGGTATGGCCACCGCCATAGTTTTTGACATAAATCGTCCTTAAGGGGTTTTGTGTAACGGCTTTCAGATCCTGTGGTTGGGGTGTTGTCAGCAAGGCACAAGGCTTCACCATCAACCCCGCTTCCCCCAATTTCAACGAACTACCTTAACAAACCTGAGCTAATCAACATCTTGATTCCGGAAATATTGACAGTGGCGAAAATTGAAAAAATGTCACAATCTTTCAGCAATAACCAGAACTCTTTCAATACCTTTAACTATACCTCTCCCGATGATGAGTCTAAGATATTGGCGTGGCTGTCTCCACTAGAACCATGGGTACGCCATCGCGACATCGGAGCCCAGCGGGTGGAGAGTATAGGAGCCTGGCTGTTAGAAACGGAGGAATTCAGACGTTGGCATAATGTTAGCAGGGAAGATGGAGCTAATCATCCCACATTATTCTGCCATGGAAACCCAGGAGCGGGGAAGAGCTACATCACGTAAGAGAGAGCCTAGCACTACCGCAAATAAAATAATGGTATTGCTGACAGACTGGGATGACAGCTCACTAGTTATAGACAAGTTGTGCGACGATGCCGTAGAGGAAGATACTGCCGTCACCTGTTTCTACTTCGATTTTGCTGCCCGGAATGAGCAGTCACCCGTAAATATGCTCGGCTCCCTACTGCGACAACTTGTTAGTGGATTGGGCGGAATTCCAGAGGCCGTGGTCCAATGTTTTCGAAACCAGAAAAAGGTGATTGGGGGTAGGGGACTACAAGTGTCAGGAATTTTGAAGATGTTCCAGGTCCTCACAAGAACAAAGCGCACATTTATATGCGTTGACGCACTTGACGAATGTGTCCCAGAGCATCGAATGTCAATTCTTGAATCGCTACGACAGATTGTGCAGGAGTCGCTTGATACTCGCATATTCGTGACCGGAAGATCTCATGTCCGAAGTGAGGTGGAAAGGAAATTGGGCGGAGCAGCAAATTTTGTTCTGATACAGCCTACGGAAGATGGCATGTTTAAGTATCTGCGTGAGAAGCTCAGGAATGACACTACGCCGGAGATGATGAGCAGCACATTGGAGGCAAATATTATGCAAAGTATTCCCGAAATTAGCTCGGCAACGTATGTAGAACCCATCTCAAGGGCAAAAGCGTGCAAACCTACCTCAGGCTAATGACTGACATATCGAAATCTAGATTCCTACTAGCTTCTCTTCACATCGAGGCTATCCTGCGAGAAACGAGTATTGCTCGGCGAGGGAGAAGGCTCAAGGCAGTGAAGAATGGGGTAGGGTTAGCGGGTGCATATGTTGCGACTCTGGAACGGATTATGGTGCAGGGCGGGGAGAAGGCAAAGCTTGCGATGGCCACTCTCACTTGGATATGTCATGCGGAGCGGCCGCTAGAGGTGGATGAGCTGCGTCACGCGCTGGCCGTGGAGATAGGATCGACGGATTTCGAGAGTGAAAATGCTCCTTCGATAGGTGCGGTACTAGATTGCTGTCAAGGACTGATCACGGTCGACCAGGAAGCTTCGACTGTCCGGTTAATCCACTATACTGTCCAAGAGTTTCTCTGCACCCATCCAGATCTCTTCAGTCGGCCTCACTCGGTAATTGCAGAAACATGCTTGACCTATCTTAATTCACAACAGATCAAAAGCCTCCCATCCCACGCTCTCCCAGACTACCAAATTGTTCCATTCCTGAAATATGCTTCTAGGTATTGGGGAGCACATGCAAAGAGGGAACTCTCAGACAGTTCGAGGGTCCTTGCACTGGAGCTCTTGGGTAATTATGAGGACCACATATCCGCCTTATCGCTCTCGAAACAACTTCTGCCCCCAAGATATGTTGGAGGCATAGGTGCTTCTCCGCACTTCTCTGCATTACATTGTGTATCTTTCTTCGGCATTATTGAACTCGTGACAGCCCTTATGAATGCCAGCGGTTCCCAGATTAACCAACGCGATTGTGGCGGTAATACGCCACTCTTATGGGCTTCCAGAAATGGGAATGATGGGGTAGTCAAGCTACTTCTGGACGTGAAAGATATCGACCCTAATATGCCAGATAACCATGGCACTACACCACTCTCGTGGGGTGCTGAAAATGGGCATGAATTGGTTGTTAAGCTACTGCTTGCCCGCGAGGATGTTGAACCCGACAGGCATGATAGCCGGGGAGATACACCACTCGCATGGGCTGCCGAAGAGGGACATGAAGGAGTCGTCAAGCTACTGCTGAGCCGTGAAGATGTCGACCCCAATCTTCCAGATGAGAATAATCGAACACCGCTCGGGTGCGCCGCTATGAAGGGACATGAAGGTGTTGCCAAGCAACTACTTAGCCGGAAAGATATCGACCCCAATCGCCCAGATAAGGATAATAGAACACCGCTCTGCAGTGCTGCTGTGGAGGGACATGAAGGGGTTGTCAAGCTACTGCTGGAGCGGGATGATGTTGACCCTAACCACCAAGCTAAACATGATCGAACACCACTCGCGTCTGCCTCTATCAAAGGCTATGAGGGAGTTGTCAAACTCTTACTTGGCCGGAAAGATGCCGACCCCAATCGCCCAGATGAGGATGATCGAACACCACTCGCGTGTGCCGTTGCTCGTGGCCATGAAGGGGTTGTCAAGCTACTGCTGGAACGTGACGATACGGACCCCAATCGTCCGAATGAGATGAATCGAACACCTCTCGGGACTGCTGCTTCTTGGGGACATGATGGGGTTGTCAAACTCCTACTAGACCGGAAAGGTGTCGACCCCAATCGCTCAGATAAGGGTGCCCTAACACCGCTCGGATGTGCAGCTTTCTGGGGACACAAAGGAGTGGCCAAGCTGCTGCTAGCACGGGACGATGTGGACCCCAACTACCCTGATAAATATGATCAAACACCACTCGGGTGGGCTGCTAGCAAGGGATACGAAGGAGTTGTCAGTCAATTACTAAGACGGGCGGATGTCGACCCCAATCGCCCGGGTAGGGACGGTCGTACACCACTCGAGTGTGCTGTTATGAATGGACATGAAGGAGTCATCAAGCTTTTGCAAGCTCGGATGTCTATGGAAAGCGTAGATGCGCAGCCACTCCACCAACTATGAAAAGATTACTACAAAATAAAAACCGCGGCACAGTCGATTATTCTCAAATTAGGTGGGATCCCTCCTGTCTAGCACCACCCCCACTCATGCTCCGGGGTCCTGTGTGCGTTAACTCCATCACCACTTTTCCCAATTTCCCCTCTGTCCTTTATGTCCGGCCTAAGACATGATTTTGGAGTTGTTCCCGGTTGTCATTTGTGCAAATCCAACCTATACATGAAACTATACACCCCCGAAACCCCTGGTTATTTGCTAAGTTAATGTTTATAAGTGAAGGCGTAAGGGTTTCTGTTCATCGTGTTCGGTATGTTTGAGCACCTTCAAGTTACGAAATCTCCTCTCTTCCATTATTTCTTATCCACCGACATATGTTTTCTCCTTGTTTTCTCTTCCGCTAGCGATAGATATATAGATGAACAAATGAATAAACTGTACAAAGACTCTCCATTATGATAACACAGGGCCTAGAACAGATGCCCTCGAATCTAGCGTGAACAAGTGACCCAAGCCCAACATTGTGACTCGAGTATGATAATCTTTCCTGAATGCACGATAGCCATCACCACTGGTAATGTACCCTGTTCTATCAGGCCCCTCACGAATTCCTAACTAGCCTCCTCTACCTACAAGGAAATCTACCTCTTAGCCATGCGGCGGTGCGCGAGCGGAGCCATCAAATTAACTGGAAGTGAGTAACCCAAAGTCTAATTATACAACAACCTCTCAAACCCACTAGAGCTTATATGCTGGGAACCTTAATCACAATAAAGTTACTGTCACCGATAACTTGGTCATTCAAAGGCGATCTATAATGCCCTGTTTAGAATGGTAGTTTCTGGGAAAATTGGGGAAACATAAATCTATGTGTAACCCTAGCCCTTGATTAGATCTTCGTAGTTAGGATCAGTGACGGACACGTAGCGCTGCCCATGTTGTGGTCGGAAAGGCTATTACCGCTACCGGGGCTGCCGGTGGTGTTAAGGGTTCTAACCATTTCGCACAGGATCCGGTATAATCTGCTCATGTAGAGTATGTGAGGTTTAGTGAGGCGGCACCCTCTGCGAGGAGTTGTGCGGATCGCCATGAGCCACTCGGGCATGCCCCCCGCTACACGGGTAAATACTAATTTATTAATTGGTTATGCCGAGGTCACCAGCTGGTATTTTCACTCCCAACATTTTCACTAGTTATGTTAACTGTACTTCCGGCGATGCATATGTTTAGCTTTCGGAATGGTGCTGACAGGGAATTCTAGCGAGGCGTGCGGCTGCTATTCGAGTAGTTTTTGCAGGGAAAATGTGTAGCATTGGTGTATCGCCGGGGGTTCGGAGAGACATGGAAGTATGTGGTATGCCTGGCTGGGAGGGTGTTTGGTATAGCCGGGAATTTACTACGGGGTCTAAGGAAGGAGAGATCTCGGGATTGCAGACAAATTGTTTGAGCGATTTACGGAAGGCGAGTTGGGAAATGGGATGACGTAGACAAGGGGATGGTATTAGATTGGTTGTAGCCCGAATACCACCCTCATGAGTCCTAGAGGGGGGTCGGGTGAGGCGACTGTGATTGCCGGTTCGATTTCCGGTAATTCGCTCGGACTCACTGGCACCGCTATCGGCAGTTCTTTACCGGGTGTAGACCGGATGGGTGCGGTTTGTATAGAATATTGGATTGATTACCTGAGGAAAGCCTCCTGGTGAAGTCCAGCCGACCGAGTTATGGAAGGGAGGGTGTTCGGGTGACTTGTGGTCTCAGGTACCCGAGTAAAGGGAGCTCCAGCTGAGTGCGAATCCACCAAAATCACTTGGCTAACATATACTGTACTTGGAGAGCCTGGCTGAGGGAGCTGTCCTTACACCGCCTGTCTTTGGCCTTAGCACATCAACGTTTATTCCATCTCTGCCGCCGCCCCTCTTGGGATACATTTCCCACAAAACCACTGCTCCCAAGACGGCATGGTCAAATGAATACTCTGCAAATGTTTCTTGCTCCTTAATAACTCTGTGGCCCGTGCAATACTAATGCCTATGTCTTAATTTTCCCACCATACTAGAAGATGTTGCTTAGCGCTAGTTTGTGAAGTTCAGGGATGTGGCATGCCTGTGCAGCAGAAAACTTTCGAGTAATACAGTATATGACAATCGCGGACAGGTATCAAAGCGGATTTTGGGCAGAGTTACTGGAATTAGGTTGTCAAACCTCGACTACTTTGGAATGAATCAAATGAAAGGCATCATAAGGCTCCCACAAGCAGATGTAGGTCTGCTTATATCGGCAGTTTCCGAAATTAATCGCCCTCCATTGGCATAACGGATTTCAGATCTGGTAGTTGGAGTGTTGTCAGCAAGGCGCAGCATTCACCATCAGCCCCGCTTTCCCTCAATTTCAACATCACCAACCCCCGGTTACCCAACCCTCTACTTTCAACAACATCCACAGCGGCGCATATTGAAAAATGTCACGAACAGACACCAATAACCAGAATTCTTTCAATACCACAAACTCTTTCAACCATACCACAAATACCTTTAACTACCTCACCCCCGATGACGAGTCTAAAATTCTGTCGTGCCTGTCTCCATTAGAACCATGGGTACGGCATCGCGACATCGGAGCCCAGCGCGTGGAGAGTATAGGAGCCTGGCTGTTGGAAACAGAGGAATTCAGACGTTGGCACAATGTGAGGAGGGAAGATGGAGCTAACCATCCCACGTTATTCTGCCATGGAAACCTAGGGGCGGGGAAGAGTTACATCACGTGAGAGAGATCCTAGCACTACCGGAAATAAAATAATGGTATTGCTGACAGACTGAGATGACAGCTCACGAGTTATAGACAAGTTGTGCGACGATGCCGTAGAGGAGGATACTGCCGTCACCTGTTTCTACTTCGATTTTGCAGCGCGGAATGAGCAGTCTCCAGTAAATATGCTCGGCTCCCTACTACGACAACCTGTTAGTGGATTGGATGGAATTCCAGAGGCGGTGGTCCAATGTTTTCGAAACCAGAAAAAGGTGATTGGGGGTAGGGAACTACAAGTGTCAGGAATTTTGAAGATGTTCCAGACCATCACAGACATTAAGCGCACATTTATATGCATTGACGCACTTGACGAATGCGTGCCAGAGCACCGAATGGCAATTCTTGAATCACTCAGACAGATCGTGCAGGGGTCGCTGGACACTCGCATATTCGCAACCGGAAGATCTCATGTCCGAAGTGAGGTGGAAAGGAAATTGGCTGGAGCCGCAACATTTGTGTTGATATAGCCTACGGAGGATGGCATCATTAGGTACCTGCAGGAGAAGCTCAGAAACGACACTAGCCCAGAGATGATGAGCAGCACATTGGAGGCAAATATCATGGAAAGCATTCCCGAGATCAGCTTAGAAACGTATGTCGAAACCAGTGCATGGGCAAATATATATCCTACTAATATCTAACATATTCAAATCTAGATTTCTACTGGCCTCTCTTCACATCGTGGCAATTCTGCGAGAACCTAGTATCGCTCGCCGAGGAAAAAGGCTCAAGGCAATGAAGGATGGACCAGGGTTAGGGAATGCATATGGCGCGACACCGGAGCGTATAAAAACTCAGGGCTAGGAAAAAACAAAACTCGCTATAACCGCTCTCACATGGATCTGTCACGCGGAAAGGCCGCTACAAGTGGATGAACTCCGTCATGCACTGGCAGTGGAGATAGGAGCGACTGATTTCAACAACGAAAATGCTCCCTCCATAGGCGCATTGCTATGCTGCTGTCAGGGACTGATCACAGTGGACAAGGGATCTTCGACTATCCGGTTAATCCACTTTACTACTCAAGAGTATCTCTGTGCTCAGCCGGGCTTCTTCAGTCAACCGCACTCGGTAATTGCAGAAACCTGCTTGACATATCTAAACTCGCCACAAATCAAGAACCACTTATCTCACCCTCTCCCGGACTACCAAGTCATTCCATTCTTGAAATATTCTTCGAGATATTGGGGGACACATGCAAATAGGGAATTCTCAAAAAAAGCCAGAACCCTTGCGCTAGATCTCCTGGATCAGTACAAAGACCACTTATCCGCCGTATCACTCCTGAGCCAAGTACTGCATCCAATATATGTCAGAGGTATAAGTGCTTCTTAGAGCTTCACAGCATTACATTGTGCGTCTTTTTTCGGGATTGTTGAACTTGTGGCTGTGTTCCTGAATGCGAAAGAGTGCGAGATTAACAAGGACGATTGTTCTGGTAATACACCACTCTTATGGGGGCCAAGAATGGGCATGATGGAGTGGTCAAACTACTGCTGGAACGGGAAGATGTTGACCCCGACAGGCCAGATAAGCAAGCCAGTACACCGCTCTCGTGGGCCGCTGGAAACGGATATGAAGGGTTGTCAAGCTGCTGCTGGAACGGGAAGATGTCGAACCCGATCGGCCAGATAAGCAACACAGCACACCACTCTCGTGGGCGGCTAATAACGGACATGAAGGGGTTGTCAAGCTACTACTAGGCCGAAAAGATGTCGACCCCAATCACCCAGATGAGAATGATCGAACACCACTCGGGTATGCTGCTGGCGAAGTGCACGAGGGAGTGGTCAGGCTTCTCCTAGTGCGGGAAGATGTCGACCCCAATCGCCGCGATAAGTCTAATCGAACACCACTCGTGTATGCTGCTGCTGAGGGACACGAAGGGGTTGTCAAGCTACTCCTTGCACGGGGAGATGTCGACCCGAATCGTCCTGGTAGGAATAGCCGAACACCACTCCGCTCTGCTGCTGTGAGGGGACGGGAAGGAGTGGTCAAGTTGCTGCTCGAGCGGGAAGACGTCGACCCCAATTATCCTGATAAGGGAGGCCTAACACCACTTGGATGGGCGGCTATCGAAGGACACGAGGGAGTGGTCAGTCTGCTGTTGCAACGGGAAGATGTCGATCCTGACAGGTCTGATAAGCGTGACAACACACCACTTTCATGGGCAGCTAATAACGGAAATGAAGGGGTTGTCAAGCTACTACTTGGCCGGGCAGATGTGGACCCCAATCATCCAGATGAGAATAATCGAACACCACTCGGGTGTGCTGCTATCGAGGGACATGAATGGGTTGTCAAACTACTCCTTGGCCGAAACGATGTCGACCCCAATCGCCCTGATCAGGAGGGTCGAATACCACTCGATTGTGCTGCTGTGAACGGATATGAAGAAGTGGTCAAGCTTTTGCAAACCCGCATGTCTTTGGGGGGCATAGATGCGCAGCAATCCAATCAGCAGTGAAAGAATTAATATCAAGCGGAAAAACCTGGGTATCCAATCGATTATGCTCAAATCGCCTTAGACTCCTGCTTTCCTGGTGTGATCCTTCTGCCACCTCTGAGAGCCTTGTCTGAGCTACTGCCGCCACCACCCCTACTCCCCCTGTGTCCTTCACCTTAGTCATAAAAAACAGCATTGAAGTCTCTTCTTCCTATCATCGGTGGAAATCCAACTTGAACTTAAAACTATACCCCTCTCAAACCTCCCCATATTGGTGAATGTCTATCAGTCAAGACGGACATGTTTCTATACCCATCTTACAAAATCTCCCTCTTTTCTATTTTTCCCCATGCACTGATATTTACCTCTCTTTGTTTTCCCCTACTTGCAATCACTAGATATATAGATGAACAGATAGATAAAATACACATATATTTCCCCCATTCAATAACGGGCGGCTTGGGATTGGCATTCCCGAAGCGTGCATAAAAAACAGAATCAACTCTCCGCCTTGTGATTCCAGCTTGATATTTTTTCGGCATATCTAGTACAGTACTCGTTGGTACAAGCGAGGTATTTACCTTCCATTTTATCGGATCCCTTCCGAATTCCTGCATTTCTCACTATACCTACTAGGAAATCTATCTCTTAATCAGGTAACACTCGATCTAAATTATTAAATTTACCCGAAGTAACCACCTAAAGCATTGTAATTACACGCTAGCCTTTCACACTTCGCATTGCAGACAGGCCGGCAGTTTAGGTTGAAATAAAGTTGCAGCAACCAATATTCATTTAGTATAGTTGTGATCTGTGGGGCGTTGTTTGCGGGGGTACAAGTAGTTTCGGAGAAGGATCTGGAGAAATCTGCCAGTTGCCCGCAAGACAGTCCTTGGTAATCAGCAGAGGTAGAGAAAGTAGATATAGGGGGACTGGGTTGTGGCGTAAGCACACTTTCGCCTTTGGTAACTGTTCTTTCATGCCAGCTATCTAGCAGAGCTCCAGCAGTGGAGCTACCACTGACAAAGTTGTTGCTTGAAATACCGCTATCAACAGGAACCTGAAGCCCGGGCGACAAAAGACAAAGGGATATCAAAGAACGAGAAAATATAATCCAGTCACCTCCCTTTCTAACAACTACGGGCTGAGGAGAGTTATTTAAAATCCAAGAATCAATACAAGCTATTCCGTCCGCTTATGATCACACGATTTCCTTGCCTTCTCACTCCATGTGCCTTTCCCCTCATTCCCCTCAATTCTTCACCGCTTTGCCAACTCATCGTTCATGAGCGTCACTTCGGTGATTCCTCCGATATCATTCTAGTAAGTTCTAAGTGATTGGTAAGAGCGGGGTAGTAGGAACGATGTCCGATGGCCTGCCACGGGTGAGTGCCGGTGATTAACAGCAACCACGACACCTTGAGATAGTAAAAATACTAGGAGACACTTGTACTATCACGGATTTTAATTATTTATTTCCGATAGCGCGATTTATCATGGGGGCACCTAATGCGCATAGCTACCTACTACTCCCTTCCTGTCAATCTCATGAGAACGGCTACTAGTTTTCGCCTTAGGTCCAGGTAGGTCAACGGCTCTGACACCAGCCACCATAACCGGCCATAGGTTTCTACGGCGGCCCGTATTGTCTCACGCCTGACAACACTAGAAGTAGTGGACAGTAGGAGTACCTATTCCCCTTCTATTTTAGATTACTCAACTCCCCTATTGGGCTTGTATCTCATCCTGAGCTTTCCTTGCCGGGTTAATTAGCAGAGTGGTGGTTAAGTAATATTAGTATTGTAATAGGAGATGATGCTGAAAGGCAGGAAAGAAGGGAGGAGCAAAAGTGCGATCGCAATTAGTTCGAAGAGCAGTCGAACATCGAAGAACGGTGGGTAGTTCGCTGCTCACTCCACTAGCTAAAGAGAAAGACCTCCAATTGTATTGTGTCCTTTTTCCACTCCGCAGACGGCCTAGGGGGTATGTAGGTAGAGCCTCGGGATGATTTCAGTCTTATCATTTCGAATCGGTTCACCCAGACTCCTAAATCTGGCACTTCAGGCCAACGATTTTATGCTCCCACTTTGATCAGCCTTGAAGGGTGAGAACTTGATGGAGATATCCAGATCCCATATGGTCCATTGAACTTTTCTGTAAATCTTCCGGAAATACCCGGTATTCTGATGAGAACCGGATTTCTCGTATCTTTGCTGGTTTGGTTTTGTTACAGACATTACCACTGTAGTTAAGGGAACTATGTAAACGAGGGCTTGAAAGACAAATTGAAAGTAGAGGAAACAACCTCTCCCATGTCATTCTTAATACTTGGAGGACTTGATGATCTATTTAGCCTTCTTCTCTTTCTTGCAGGGGCCATGTTTAGTATGTCCATTAAATCGCATCACAATATATCACTCACAGTTTGACTGCCGTCCTCCGCCGTCACCAGCGATACTCACCCGTCCTGTTCCCCTCTCCCCAGTAGTCAACCCTAGTTCCGCCCTCTGTGGCTACCTCTCACAGTCCTTTCCTATACCCCCTACAGTTTTTTAGTTTTTTTTGATTTCTCTGGACCCCCCCGGCAATCCCACCTCTCTTGCTCTATCCCCTGCCCTCTACCTACACCGTGGTTTTCAAGAGCAGGTGGCTAAGCTGAAAAGGCAGCGAGTGTCAGGCCCTGTGGTCATATCAAAGGCCGTCATCCCCCACTTAATTTCCCCTACATAGGACCATGTACCCGGATACAGGATACCTAATGCCCATAACAATAGGTATCAAAACTAAAAGCAAGTACCCCATGCCCAGTGGGATAGGATGTGAAAATAACAACCCACTAGTAGGCGCCTAGTCGCCGTACACCTCAACAAAGGTACATGCCCTATGGCCGCATATATCTTCTAGCTAGGAATGCACCTATCCGCATACCCGGGTACCGGCGCAGCTGCCCATTTGCATAACTACTGAACCGCATGCATGCCCATAGGAAATCCAACAATAGGAGGTGATTAAATACTGTGCATCGATCTGAAGGAGCTTGAGCATACTGCTCTTCAAAAAGTGAGCACATTCATTTGTACAATAGACAGTACAATTGTGGGTGTAGGCCGTCCTTCGTCCTGGGCAAGCAAAGGAGGTACAATTATATCCACATATTCCCATTAGTGAAACCAAAAAGCATCCTTTCCCCTCAAGTCTTTCGGATGCATATGCATATAACTTGCGTGCCTTAGACAAATTGAGAGCTTCTCTCCATCTGACATCAGCAGCGGAGAAGTGTAGAAGTACAGTACTCACAGCTAATAAGAGCTAGGTTCCAAGCTTTAGAGCGAATTGTGAATGAGGACCAATCTGGTACTATACAGTTCTATATGTGAAAGTTAAAATAATCCTCTTCTGATGCTCGGTTTGTAATAAAGTTGGCAGTAAAAATCGAACATAATATAGTTTAGACTTCAAGACAAATATTTAAGCTGGCGCTAACAGTAAAAAACCTAAATAATTGTGCATGATGCCGGGGCGGTGGAGTTATTGTACCCCCCCTAGTGAAATTACTTGTCTCAAGTGAGGGCTGAAAGAGAGCCTTCTTGCTGCCCGTTCTTCCCCTAATCTAAGGGGGGAAATTCTTGACGCCCTCAGCTATGTCAAATTATTTCGGGTTTTAAGGTAAGTTATTGGACTAGCTTGAACTTTATAGAGCGTCAGGGAAAAAAATGTCATTCCTTTTTATAAGGAATTCGTCCCTGAATCTGGAGGTTACAGAAAGATACGGATTTCAAGATTTCTCATGGGCATACTTTTTAAACTTCAACCGCTGTGATAGGATACACAACGAGTGACAAGCGGTGAAATGAAACGAAAACAATCGTAGACTCAGATGCGGGGAAGACAGTTTCCCTAATAACCACAGGCTTACGCTCAATAAAAGCTCCACGATCGTCGATCTTAGTTAACTAGCTAATCGGCCCAGACAGGAGTATATATCAACAATAACACCTTACCCCCCTCCATGAGCCGTAGGAAAGCCTAGGGTACTTCATGTGAGTCTCTCCCCCCACCATCATAACTCCCGGGCCGGCAAAAGGAAAACAAACACTACTGCTCACAACATTCGCATAGGTTCCCTTCGGGTATAAAATCCTTTTATATCATTTCCTGCCCCTCAGCTTCCCTTCCGACGGCTGCATTCCGACATTGGAAATGCTTTCCCGAACGAGCGACCAACGCCCGAAACTGAACTCTACGCCCAAAGCCAAAGCGAGTTTCCGAAAACAAGCCTATGCAGGAAACCCGAGCCATATGCCTAGATCCTCAGCACATTTCGAAGCCATAACCAAGCGCGTTCACGGAAGCCATCCGAACAAAGTATCAAGAGAGTATGGCAAGCGGCACCATTTCCAACAATACTAATTACTAATGTTGTCTTGGAACAAGTTCTCTGGGTAAGATATAGCACAGTTGTCGTGCTATGATAGTTGGTAGTATGATAATGGAAGCCACCGGCATTTGTGATTAAGTGCAGGATATTGTATGTATTTAGTAAAAAAATCCAGCATCATGTCTATGAGCACAACCTGGAATAGGGGGTGCGAGGGCAAAAGGAAGAAGCAAATTTGTGAAATTGACTCATGATCGGGTTTAGCTTCCCCAATCAACCAGAAACTCAAGGGAGGAAAATAGACATATCGGTGCAAGACTTATAGTGAAAAATCGCTTCACCCACCCACTCACTCAAAGTAACCTCCCTCCCTAGTACATACATCAGTAACCTCCCAAGCTCCTCACAGTTGTGCCCTGTAATACCTGAATTACTCAACACCTTCTCAAGTCTCCGGAATGCGAGTTCTATGACGGTGGCTCGGTCTATTTCCCACCCCCGAGGCTTTGGGAAAAACGTCAACCATACGCCTTGGCACTTCCGCCAACAAAACCCAACGCCTCACCTTGCTATCCAACCCGCCGGGGATGGCTGCTTCACTAACACTCGAGCCACAGCATGTTCCCAGGCGATGTCGCTAGTGCGAATAAATCCACGGTGCCCCAAAAGCCTAACATTTGTAGCTTATTCATTTACCCCTACGGATGGGCTCTTTCTAGCATGTTCCCTGTCATCCACCCAGTTTCATTTGCTCCCCTCACCGCGATTGAATAAGCCGGGGGTATGTCGAATCTCCAGCCAGACAATCGGCCTTCGTGATCTGCAATCATTTGAGGGCCTTGTCCCGCTGATTCATGGATAGGGGAGAGTACGGCCATGAGGACAACACTCTCGATCAAACACCCTTCCTGGGGCGTTCCCTCGTCTCCCACTCCCGGGCGTAGGAGGACCAGGGCGCCTCGGCACCCACGATTCCCCATGCCCACCGCAGGCGGCCCAGCCTCCATCAGAATGGTACCCAGTAGGCAGGTCACGACTGTAGAGAGATACGAGTTGTCCTCGGTGCTATCTTTTGATGACCAGTCCTTTTCCAGGCGGTTTTCAAGAAGGGTTAGCAATAAGACATGAGGAGAGGGCAAAGGCGGGCGGTTGATTTTCTTGGGGCTGAGGGCATGTAACTAGCTAGAGCGCATAATTGGAGGTCAAGAAGTAGAGTGGGAGTGTTTCGGTGGTGGGTCCTCGTGGCGGGTTGCCGCAGTGTGCGATGGAAAGGGAATACACCTTTCTAATAATGGGCTGGCGATGTCCGGTGCTAGGGCTGGATCAGGTTGGTATAGTAGGGGGGCACAGGTGTTTGCGGAGCAAAGAAGCAGACACGAGAGAATCCTGGTAGGGATTCAATGAGGGATGCCAAGGTTGATATTACACTCACAGGTGCTGCGGGTCTATCATTCGAGAGCCACTTCAATCATAGTGTCTCCCGAACTGGCGCGAGAGAAGCAGGATTGAGGTTGGGCCATTTCCGCTATCGTCATTACAGTTGAAATGGTTATTGCCGGGGGCTGTCGGTGGTGCCAAAAGCACTAACCATTTTACCTAGGACCCTTGAGAAATTAAACTATCTATGAGAGGGCTCAGCAACCTAGCTCGGCTTGGCGCGGCTCTGCATCTGCAGAACCTATGAACCACCATCCGCTTGGGTGCGCCCTAGCCACACAGACCGATGCCCATTTGTTAATTTCTTATGCGGAAGTAACCATTAGATCGCTTGACATGCAACATTTCATCCGGTGAAGGTTTACGATAAGAGACACCTCTAGCGATGCACATAAAGGTGTCCCGAATGTGTTCTAGAGTGATTGCACGGCATTTTTAGCGAGACATGAGGGCAATCGGAACAGTTATGATAAATTACAACAGGCGGCAGTGGGATACCACCTGAAGTGCTGGGATATTCAAGTACTCAACTAAAGATCCAGTACTTTTTTTTAAATAATACAAGTAATAAAAAAGATATTGTAGGTTTAGTAAGTTAGCAGACCTCAGAAAACCGAACGTCAATGAACTTGAGTAGTGCAGAAGCACGGGAATGCTCCATTACCTGTAAACTACGGGGGGTGCGCAAACTATCCTGCAAATCCGGCCACTTGCTGCACATCCAGCCTTATTGGGCTCAGAACAGGCATTATACCAGATATGCAATCACTGTGTGCAACACCCTAGTTTGAGATGTTTCGCAACCTGAACGTCTTTTATCCGTGGCCACATTGATCTATCATCCCGCCATTCCCTTGTTTTTCCACCCCAAGTTTTCCAATTCTTTTATCCCTGCCCAAGTAGGGTATAGGGGAGGAGAGATTTCAGGATTGAAGGGTGACGTTGTTTGAGGAATTTGGGGATCCGAGCTTGAGAAATGTGATGAAGTAGGTAAGGAGGGGTTGGTTGAGGCCGTGAAGTAGCTGTTCCTGTTGAAATTATACTTTCGGATATGCACTCTCTACGTCTTTGAGTACGACAACACTTCCTAGCACATACTAGTTTCGTTTTCATGTCGTCAGAGTTTAAGCTCATTCGCTTTGGATATTTCATTTTATTTCACTGCTCAATCTGTTAATCATAGGTGTAACTCTATGCGCATCAGATTTCTTTCGTCTTCACTCTGTTACCTTTGGTTTCCTTTCTACGATGGATATGTATTCGAGTTGCGCAGCATAAATGGCCCACCGGCCCCTCGGATAGAGTTGTTCATTATGGTTTCCCACTCTCCTAAGCCTTCTGTATAGAGTGTGACTATTTCAGAATTTCCAACAATTCCTTGATGCCAGACGCTGGGGGGGCGAGTGAGCACCCATGACTGCCTCTTTGATTTGTCTTTAGTTTTCTATTGCATTAGAGAGATTATTGGGCTGAGTGACAAGCACATACTGATAGCTGGAATCCCATAGTTGTTAGGGTATGATAGTTAGTTTGGGGTACGACGGGTTTAGGGTCGTGACTGCCACTTGGGGGTTTTTCCCGTTGTGTGGGTTTTTCCTGTTTTGTGTGTTTGTGCGCTCTCTTCTGTATTTAGTCTGAGCTACCAGTAGAGAGCTTCCTGTATCGTACA
>Ga0307509_10003526_pt1 | contig 23583 bp, 33 predicted proteins | sample 10_EM_MG_FD_202245 | JGI IMG/M metagenome (GOLD analysis project Ga0307509, IMG submission 202245) | Populus trichocarpa ectomycorrhiza microbial communities from riparian zone in the Pacific Northwest, United States - 10_EM | ecosystem: Host-associated > Plants > Roots > Unclassified | place... | reverse complement strand
CCTTCTCTGGGGTGAAGAATGGGACCTCTATCATGGTTCTCCGGGTGCCCTGTATATCGATTGGCACGGCCGTTTTGGAAAGCTTGTCAAATTTACTGGCGCCTTCGGGGTGAGTTTTTTTTTTTTAATGTGACGTACGTGCGTCTTGAACGCCGCTTGCAGCATCAAGTTCTGTCAGTGACAGATCCCCGGGCAATAAGTTTTATTCTCGGTGAAGGCACCTATTACTTTCCTAAACCTCAAGGCGTACGAGCGTGGTTCAAGGCGACACTCGGTGAGGGAATTCTCTGGGTCGAGGGCAAGTGTTCAACTATTCTTTGGTAAAAACTCCCATTTATAGCTCGTACAGGCAGGAAAGCACATGAGAATCAGCGTCGGTTGTTAGCTCCAGCATTAAAGTACAAGTTTGCCCCTTGAAAGGCGGGTTGCGCAAGCTAACAGTCTTTTGCCTTGCCAGCCAGCAATCCGTTCGAGGGTTGACAGATGTTTTCTTTGAAACTTCGACGAACCTTGTCAATCAGTGGAATAAACTAGTCGAGGGCAGCGGAGCCCAAGAAACTGAGATTGAGGTTACCAATTGGGCTGGTCGTTTTGCGTACGAGTTACACGCACTCCGTCTTGCTTCTGAGGACTTATTCCTCATTTGGCAGCCTCGACACTATAGGTCGTGCCGCATTCTCCTACGACTTTGACTGCCTTTCAGGAGAGCCTCATGAGTTGGCGAGTGCTTTAGATGGGCTCACTAACAACGAACACAAGCCCTCATCGTTTTACATGCGAGCGTTGTTTTGGATCTTTCCTGCCATTCTTTTTATAGGAAAGAAGGGAGAGATGATTAAACAAGTCAAGTACCATCTTGGATCTATTGCCTCGGAAATGTTGAATGAGGCCAAACGCGTCGGCGACAAGGATACTCGCACTCTCATGGCTCACATTTGTTTGTCAACTTTCCAGTTCTCAATTCCTTGTCCAACATAGCTCATAATTGCATAGTGAGAACTGACGGGTCCTCTTACGATGCCATGAGCGAAGACGAATTAGTCTCCCAAATGCGTACCACCATTTCTGCTGGCTACGAGACTGTGTCGGCGATTGTTGCAGTACGGTTCATGACTGTTATTTTGCCACAAAATTCATTTATTCTGTATAGTGGATGTTGTACGAAATTGCCTGCCATCCGGATTTCCAGGAACAACTTCGCGAGGAAATCTGCAGCATCCCAAATCCTTCTTTCGACCACTTAAACAACCACTTGCCACTTCTCGACGCGGCCCTGAAAGAAACCCTACGGCTGCACCCAGCTATCTTGGAAAACCATCACGAGGTTTGGCGTTTTCTGGACTGGCACCTTCATGAAATTTTAACCTGCATCTGAAGGCCGGCGAAACAATCAGGATTCCGCTTTCCGAACCCATTGCAGAAACAGGAGAACAGCAACTGATCATACCAAAGGGTACAACGGTTGTCATTCCCGTCAATGTCCTCCACATGGACAAAGAATTCTGGGGCCAAGACGCCAATTTTTTTCGGCCAGCTCGGTGGCTAGAAAGTGAGAGACGTGGCCTTGTGAAAGGACAGGAATTGTTGGCGTTTAGTGTTGGGTAAGACTCTCACTCTTTATCTGGCTTTTGCATCAAGTGACCTATTCATGCAGTCCACGTTCATGTATCGGAAAATCTTTCGCCCTGACAGAAATCAAGGTAATGAAATATCAGCGTTCATGAGCACAAGACTAAAGAAATTCTCCAGGCTTTGATGGTTACTATCCTACAACGTTTCTCTTGTCGTTGCACGAAGAAGATTGAGCCGTTCCAAAGTTTTGTTATCCGTCCCAGAGTGAAAGGGGATACGGCGAGCTCTCTTCCTCTGCTTGTGAAAAGGTTATAGAAATAGGAACCAGTCATGTTATTTTCCTTGTAATAACACAGAATTGCTATCTTACATGAGATTCATCATTGGTAGCGTCCAGAAGGATAAATAATTAGACCGAACGCGGGCCATTATAATGATTATGAAAAGTTTTAAATATTGGACTGTGAAGTGCATACCAACCACTCAAGTAAACGTACGAGGTTTGAAGCTCAGGCGACATCCATCTTTGGGGAATACGGTTGCGATAATCCTTCCAATTAAACACATCAGTGTCAAATTTGAGAATACCATTGAGTCAAAACTCACTCGCTCAAATAACTCTGAGGTGTGATGTCGTGCTCCCAATCCAACATAACTGAAGCCGTGGCCAGCACCAGTGCAATGTTCATTGATGCGTACTCTAACCCAATGCACCGATGAGGACCACTGCCGAAGACGAGGTAGTTCTTTGGGTTGGTATTGGCAGATCCTTCTGCGTCCAACCATCGCTCGGGCAAGAATTCTTCCGGTTGAGGGTAAACTTCTGGATCGTGGAGAGAATTAAAGAACGAGGGGATAACCATGCTGTTGGCAGGGACAGTATAATCGTCCGAAATAGGAAAGGCGCGCGTTGCCTTATATGGAACCTAAGGCAAACATGGACACCCATGTATCAACATGTATACAACTCGGGAAAGCATTGAGAAGGGACGAACCATCAATACCGGGGGCTTGACACGCATACTCTCTTTCACGACAGCGTGAAGGTAGGTCATTTGGACCATCATGTCCATACTCAAAGGTTTACCATAGTTTCCTTGGCGAACACGATCTTGTTCTTCCCTGACCTTGGCCAAAACTTCAGGGTGATCAGCGAGGTGTTGAAAACCGTAAATCAAACCGCTGCTCATCGCATCCTGGGAGGCAAATAAGAAAGAGAAAAGAACCATTGCCATTTCCGTATCACTGAATTCCTTGCGCCCTTTGTAATTAGGATCAGCGAGTGAGAGAACCCATTCGTCCAGCATACACTCAGGCGCTCCTCCATTGGCCATGGCGATTTTGGATTTATGAGCGGCCAATTCCAGCCAATGCATAGCAACCTTACGGGCTTGAATGGCTTTGTAAACTTTGGTGCCAGGCAAGGCGAGAGGGAAATTGACCAATTCGAGGGATTGAGTAATATCCCAATACTTGACATTGATATCATTGGCAGCATGTTCAGGAATATGACTTCCACAGAAGACACCGAGAGACGTTTCCATGTTGAGGTGACGAGCTGTCATCATGATGGGTTGTGAGACGGGATTCTTCTCGTGCATCTTTAGCCATCTGGTGAGGTGTTTGCGGCAGATGGATTCCTGAATTCCGACGTAGATGCTAAGGACATATTTATCCAGCGGACCTTACAAGAGGTGAAATCGACGAACCTAAGGGCCTTGCGGGTAAAGAGGGCGTTCAAACCACGGCGATATTCGATATGATTTTTCCCAGTAAGAAAGACCCTAAATAAATTGAATAAACGGAAAGGCAATCATGGCAACCAGCATTCACCAATTCTCGGGACGTAAAATTTGTTTCGCAGAATGGACAAGACACGGCTCTGCGTAGGAAGGAGAGTTGAGAATTTTACGCGCGTAGTCATTCGAGGACGCCATGACAATGAAACTGGGAAAGCATTAGACATGCACTGCGTTGATAGAACTTAAAAGACCGACATATTAAAGACGCTGACGGCACTGAGGGCGCCCGAATCCCACTGGCGCTTATATGCTTCCATGGATGGTGCCATGGAGTCGGCAAATTTGCCGATGAGTGGGATGGTCCATGAAGCTCCGGGAAGATGGCGTTTCTTGTATCTATAGACTGCTTGCTCGAGAACGAGCAGGGATGCAAGGATGACAAGAGTGGTGTAGAAAGAGGAAAAAGATTCCTTCTTGAGCGGGGCTAGAAATGAAGGAACGGGAAACGAATAAAGGGGCGGGTTGGCCGTAAAAGACGCAATAGAGGCAGAGGCAGACTTATCCATGTTGAGCGAGGGAAGGAGGAAGGGTGCCCTATTTTTATTTTATTTATACTTAATATCACAAAATGGCACCATCTTTCTATGATGACCAATCAATTAAATTCATCCGGTCCGGAATAATAATGTGAGGGCCATCCGCTTTATCTACGCTCACCTAATTGTATTTGTCCCCTTCTCAGCAGACATTGCATTGCGACAAAATTGACTTGCCAGTGGTTTCCCTCACTTGTTGATGACCCAAGTTGTTTTGCGTGACGCCGAGTTGCATCAATCCAGTTTGTCACCTTATTAACAACCTCGAAACCCTTCTTGCCAGTCTTGCGCACTGGGAGGAGCAAGTGGAATGACCGTTGAATGCAAAGAATTGGTCTGTACATGATGGATGAGTTCTCTGATCTTTAAGATCTTATTGAGGCATGCGGGCACATGTGATTTCGGCAAAAACCGGGGGAGCAGCGCTTTTTACGTGACGCATTTTTCACTCTTGGCCGCATTCCCTGTTTCTTTTGTACATTACTTTATTTCCATAGACACTCATGCATTTCTTCTCTCAGGCATTCCAATACGAGTAAGTTCCCCTGCCCCTTCTTACAGCCTCTACCTCTCATGCATTTTCCTCAGCCACCCCTGGTCCCATGTAGTTATCGGCATGTGGCACAAATACCCCAATTCAAAATGCACACACGTCGTTAGCATAGACACCATAGATCGCTCTATCGACCCGCAGACTGGTATCATTCGCACAGAAAGGGTTCTGGGCTGCAAACAAAAGGCGCCAATGTGGATTGTCAAGGTTAGTTCTATCTCGATGCTAGCTTGAATGTCAACCCACACATCTATCGTTAAGTTATTTGGAGGCTCAGAGGATGCATTCGTCCGAGAAATCTCGTTTGTCAATCCGACCACTCAAAACGTTACAATCACATCCGTCAACCTCTCCCTATCACAATTCGCTACCTGCTACGAGCAAATCCATTATACACCTGCTTCTGCCACTCAGACATCCTTCCTGCAAACAGCCGAGATTCAGGCCCGCATGGCACTTTGGCGGTCAGCAGCGGATGGTCTAGAAAAATGGCTTGTACAACGATTCGAGCAAAACGCCCAACTAGGGAAATCTGGCTTCACTGATGTCCTACGAAATCTATGGGAGGAACGACATCGGGTACCATCGCTGGGAGATTGAGTCGGCTTACATTCTTGCTCCGTTTCTATCTCTTTATTTGTTATATCTTGGACCCCGTTCCATTCACTTAGACAGGGCCATATAGTTTACCATGACAATATTCCCTTATGGATAGTATAATGATTCCAAACACCCCGTACTCATCGATGTGAATGTACACTATGACCTGGAGTACTAAGCTAAGTATCTTTATGTGGAATGGTTATTTGGTGAAAACTAAACTAGGTTAGGAACCAAGAATGAGGGGATGGGTAAAGCTTACTGGAGACAACGTCTTCATCTTGAACTTGGTGCGACAAGCTGACTTTCTGTGCATAAGGTGAAAACTTGCTTGATTTCCCCTTGCGATATCAGTCAGTTCGGGTCCCTCAATGAAAAGAATGGGTGCACACACCCTGTAACAGGGATGGTGATAATAAAAGAGGTTAGAACGAGTGGAACAATCCTACATTAAACACACCATATAAGACCATAACGGAAGTTGGCAGCGAGAGACCGGTGAATTCCGTTGCAAACGTCCTATATGTCATCTTCAACAAATTGTGTTTTGCCATAAGAGTGAACCACTTACTTCAATTGTGGCGCCCTTTCTCAAGCAGATGGGATCGGAAAGGTCTGGATGAGCACCTCTCTTTTTGGTATAAATTTTGACCAGATGCAGTTCTTCCCATATACGGTCAACAAGGTAGTCTAGACTGGAGGAAACATAAATTCAGGACAAATTAACACGGTGCAACGGCTTACTTCAAATCCATTTCACAGCTAATTACGACCGTCTTGGGTTGTCGCGCGAGCTTGTCCATTTGCTCAAGACTTATGGCGTCAACTTTATTATATACATCTAAAATGCCAGGAGAATTAAATTAACATAGAAATTTTTCAGGAGCGAACGAACATAAGCACGGCATATATTTCCTAGTGCCTGGAAGGATGCGAGGTGAGCACACGATTTTACCCCCATGTTTCGCTCACCGATGAGGACGTCAATAAATTCGTCCGTTGTAATCTATGGAAGTTTAACGAATTCAACTTTCAATGAAAAAGGGAGGGTCCTACGTCTTCTCTGATCATGATGTCGCAGTTGTGTAATTTATCTGGCGGATAGAAGAAAGATGAAGCTGCCGGAAATTGGAATAAAGTTAGCTTACAACCAGCTAGAATAGTCCGAATAGTTTTTTCATCAGTTTTGGTCAACTTGACCGTGGTGTTGAAGGTAATCTGGACCATGGTATGAACATGACGGGAAGATAAAAATCAAAAAAGAATCAAATAACGCACCCCCCCAGTAGTTTTCTTCTTGAAGACAACGTCAGGTTTTGTTTTGTTTAACCGAATCCCAACTGCATCGAGTTCAAGTTCCAAGAGATGTTTCTGTTCTTCCGATTTCGTGGCGTCCAGCATGATCAAAATGAGATCAGCGGTCTTCGCGGCTGCGAAAGTGGGATTATTTGAATCCTGGACGAGCAAAAGCGGAGGAACTGGAACGGACTTGAGACAACCTGACGGCCACGGCCACGGCCTTGACTAGCGCCTTCGACAATTCCTGGAAGGTCTAAAAGTTGAATCCGAGCACCTTTGTACTCGATAACACCAGGAATGGCCTATATGAGCCGTCAGTGGATGCGTGTCCATCAAGCATGATGGGGAGTACCGTCAGAGTGGTGAACTCATATGCGGCCGCCTCTGATGCAGTATGCGTTGCTTTACTGAGCAATGTAGACTTCGAGTCAAAAAATGAGAACTTCGAAGACAAGATATTCCCGTTAGAAAGGACGGATACCTTTCCGACAGATGGAAATCCGATCAAGGCCACACGAGCATCACCCGATTTTTGCACATCGAACCCTGTTCCTGCAGCGCCGGACTTCGCTGTAGGTTCCAGTAGTTGAGCACGGTATCTCGCAAGTTTGGCCTTGAGAAGACCGAGGTGATATTCTGTGGCCTACTTGCATAGTTTATGGGATGAAGGATTTCTCCAATGAGGAAGCACGTTACCTTGTTCTTCTGAGCTATTCTCGAGTGAATGAGACGCGTATTTGTGATATTAAATATTGCTCACTGCGGGCCATCTCCTCTAATCACCAAGGAATTACCTCAGAGATGGACCAAAACTGGCGAGAGTGTGCGCTCACCCTCGATTTCCTTGATCTAGGGAGGAAGGGGTAAGAATCTGATTGAGAGAGGCTGAATCAGTTTACCTTCTCTGTGATACCCATCTCAGGCTTGATGGTTGGAAAATCAGTGCGCGATGGTGTTGAGTGAACATCTTTATAAGTAAATTCTAGATATTCCATTCTGGGCAATTCACTTATGCCATTCGTACTCTCGAACACGACCTCATGATACGCAGACATAACCAAACTCTCTTCCCCCTTGAAGAACAGCTACATAACGAACCCGACGAAGAGGAAGAAGACGAAGAGGCCTGGGAGTCCCGCACATACCCTTCATCGCCTCCAGTTACTACCAACCTGAACATTAACACATCCAGGACCACTCGTTCTAATAAGTTGCGCTCTTCCACCCTTTATGGACCTCAAGCACCGAACTCAGGCACCGCATCTCAATATTCTAAGCTGTACTCTCAATTCGTGCGGCGGTACAGATCTACGGGACTTGGAGATACAACGGAGCCGGACGACCCCCGTAATGACCCAGACAGCCACTATTTTCAACGTGGCCTTGGCCAGCTCAACGACGCCGGAGATAACAGCGATGATGAAGACGATGCTGCCCGAGGTTCATTCACTGTGGACTCTGGGGAGGGCATTGACAGGATGTCGACCCTTATGCAGGAAGCAGATCCAACAGAACCTGCTTCATCTCCTCAGCAGAAGGAACGACTTGAATGGCAGGCCCTCCTCGCTTCCGTTCTCTCAGGGGATGTATTAAAGTCAGAGAAGACGCGAATCGCTGTTGCCTTGAACTCAATGGGAGACGAGCAGACCAATACCCATCTCAACTTCTGGTTAGCCATCCGGGCCAAATTTCATGGACGATCGGTGGAGGAGGAAAGGAGGAAGCTCGAAGAACGACGCCTACGGACTGTCGATGGGGTCATTGAGGAGATTTTGAACTTTAGAGTGTCAGAACCTGATCTTGGCGATGTGACTGCTGCTGCACTCACCCAGGTTACCACTGTTCTTCAGCGTCTAGACGTCGTGCAGTCTTTGTATCCGAGTCTCAAGGCTTTCTACCTCGACAAGCCCAGAGCCACCCAGGGCGCATTTCAAGCCCGGGCTGACACCCTCAACACCTGGTTCACTGTCTTGACGACTCTAAAGCATCACTTCGCCCTACTTCGCCGTTGGACAGGCAGCGATACCCTTGATGTAAACCAACCCTTCACGAGCAATGAGGTTCCCCTTGCCTCATCGGTAGCATCCCGGCTTGCGATGAACACTACAAGTGGACAAGAAGTAGCGGACGGAACGAGCTTCGTCGAACGCCTTCTCAAGGAGGAATCCATGCAACTTACATTTGAAAAAGGTTTCCTTGTCACTGTGCACGCTTTCCTTGGTGCGGCTCGAGACGCCCAAGTCAATCTCTCCTCGTTATTCAAAGAGATGAATCTCCCAACGTTTGAGAACGAGCTTGTGCCTCTAATTTCATTCCCCACCAAACTCGCACAAGCAGGACTTCGTCTGCGACTGGATTATGTGCAAAAGCTAAAAGAGCCGGACATTTTGATTATTGACCAAATGACAGAAGATTTGAAATTAAGCATAGGGTTGGCGTGCACTCTCAAGCGACAATATCAGGCGATTCTAGCTCCAGACCCGGGTGGAAATTGGAATCTTCCGCAATGCATCAGCGAAGATTATGACTCGACAATTCTTGAGGCCCTGATAAATTTCTTCAAGCTGCTGCATTTGCAATTGAAGAGTGGCGCTAAGGGCATTCTTTTTAAAGAAACTGATGTCCTTGAAGCACAATGGGCAACTTTCAATGATGTAAGCGTGAGTGCACCTGGAGGTTCTTGTGTTGTAGCAGAGCAGTTGTGGTACGTCACCCTCATTCTTGGGGTTCTCTGACTTATATTTATTAGCTCGTTGACGAACAAGTTGAAGGTACGAATAACGAATTACTTCGATACACAAGTTCGCGTGCCTTCTGCTATAGGTGCGCCAGACGGTGCTCATTACCCTACTATGGATGAAAACATTTATGCCAATAACTTGTATCGAATACATGAAGCACAAGTTCCTTCAACACGGAAGATGTCGGACCAACAACGAATTAGCTGGTATAGTAAGATATTGGAGAGTGTTCGGCTTCGATACCGAAAACTTCAACGTTTTGCGAGGTACTTTTTAACAGCATGTGTTCCTTTGACTTTATTGTGTTCATTCCCTGAACTTCAGAGTCCTTACGCAACGGTTCAGCAATTCGGCAGAATATAGCCTCGATGACGTCCCTTTAGACGAATTCATCTCACTTTTGGTGGCTTCCGACCACTTCTTGGTGTATACACACTCCCTCGAGGAAGACGGAACTTACATCGTCGCCTCACACACCCTATTTGACCGGCCAGAATTCATACGAAAAATCCTTGACGAGGCTTTCCACGTGGATGAAGTTATCAACGAAGAAGGAACCCATCACCTTGGAAATCATGAACTTGGACACACCTTGGAGGAGGCTTGTTATCTCCTCGTCCTTTCCCCCCAAACACATTTTTTGTGGAACGGTCGAGTGATGGTTTTAAGCATTCCAAAGGTCCACCTGGATACAAAGGATAATCGAGTCCGTTTAATTGCGGACGGGGCTCAGAGACGGCTGGGTCTTGCTAAGCAAACATTCAAAGAGTCCCTCGAAGCCACGGACGAAGATATCGAAAGCACCCCAAATGTCCTGTCCTTGAATTGCATAGTCGAGACACAGGCTCATCTCCCCAGCGTGAACCGAGAATTAAGGAAAATTGCTCGTGCCTCCAACAGATTAGCGGAGTCAATCATTGACTCTGTCCATCATGTTAGAAATTCGCTCTACATGACCAATGGGGGTCAAGAATTACTCGCCAATTGGTATTTGTATGCCTCCGAACACGGCCAACATGCCCATCGATATATGGATCGGTCATCTCTCCTAAAGTTCAACAGACTACTTATCAAATTAGCCATATCTTGGGTTTCGTTCATCTGCGACGACTGTGACCCGACCGATCGGAAGACCTTTAAATGGGCTGTGAATGCTCTGGAGTTCACCCTTCATCGTACAAAGAGGAATATTCTTCACCTACCCGACGAAGAATTTGAAATGTTGAGACAGAAAGTCGCCAGCTGTATGACACTTCTCATCAGCCACTTCGATATTCTTGGGGCGAGATCCATTTTCGAGGCCCGAAAGGAAAAAGAGAAACAGGAAGAATTGCTCAAGATGCAGATTGCTGATATCCAGGTCGCCGAAGATGATTTTCCCATTTTCTTATCCAGCCCAGAAGATACATCATTCATTGATTCGAAGGCCCGCATCTACTGGGACAAAGTTTCGAGAGCGCTGCGTGAAATTGAGGAGGCCCGAGCCAGTACAGGCCTGAAGCATCGAACGCTGGGTAAAGTTCTCAATGACGAGATTCCTGAAGATCGCTCTTTGTCCTTCTTAGCCTCGTCCAGCTCCAATATTTCGATCCGCTGGCAGCAAGGAAAATTTATTGGGGCAGGCGCGTTTGGATCTGTATATCTGGCACTCAATCTCGATTCTGGATCTCTCATGGCCGTCAAGGAAATCAAATTTCAAGAGCTTTCTGGATTGCCAAATCTTTTCTCCCAGATTAAGGAAGAGCTCAGCGTCATGGAGATGCTACATCACCCAAACGTGGTTGAGTATTATGGCATCGAAGTCCACCGAGACAAAGTGTATATCTTCGAGGAATATTGTCAGGGTGGAAGCCTAGCAGCTCTCTTGGAGCATGGACGAATCGAGGACGAGGGAATTACGCAGGTGTATACCATGCAGATGTTGGAAGGTTTAGCCTATCTGCACTCGCGTGGGATTGTCCATCGAGATGTTAAACCCGACAGTAGGTTCTTGCGTCTCCTCCATTTTTTTGGGTGTCCACTAACGCTTGGCAGATATTTTACTCGATCATATGGGAGTCATTAAATTTGTTGACTTTGGGGCTGCCAAAATTCTTGCCAAGAATCAGCGTACTATTCAACGATCTCGTCGTATAGCTGAGGTGGCCAACATAAACGATCTTAACGTGAACGGTTTGGCGGCTATCAGCAATGGGCTAACTGGGACTCCGATGTACATGTCTCCCGAAATTATCAAGAATGACAAACGTGGCCGACATGGAGCAATGGACATCTGGTCTCTGGGGTGTGTGGTTTTGGAATTCGCAACGGGAAAGAAACCGTGGAGCAATCTCGACAACGAATGGTGAGTACAATCATTCCCGAAGTCAGGATTTTCCCAATTATTTTTGTTCAGGGCAATCATGTTCCATATCGGTGTAGCTACACAACACCCTCCACTTCCTGAACCAGAGCAACTCAGCGAACTCGGAATTAACTTCATCAAGCAATGCTTGACGATTGATCCAACGCGACGACCTTCTGCCACAGAATTGATGAATCACCCGTGGATGCTCGAATTTCGCGAGACCTTATTGCGATATGAAACTGCCGAACTGAAGACCTAACCTACCTCTATCCGAGACCACGACTACGACAAGACATTTGCGGCACACCAGGCTGTCGACGTCCAGGAGCATGAAACATAGTCAATAACACACGCTTTCCCCATAATATCACCTCTGCAGTAGATAAAGAAGGTTGCTGCTGCAAATGCGAGCATTGAATGCAGTAGAAGTACAAATTCAAAAAGGCAGGAGCCTCGAGCAACCTGTAGAAAACTGAAAGATAGATTGGATCATTCAATGATCCAACGCTTGTTGCCCACACGAGAATTATCGCTATCAAAAGAACGTTGGCTACTAGAACTTCCGTAACTCATCGTGCTCCCGTAACTGTCGCTCCGATGAACCTGAGCATCATTTGAATTTCGTTGAAGCGCTGGAAGAGGAAGAGCTATGTTATGGACGCTCGTTTCGAAAGGTTCAGCAGATTTGTTGGAAAACCTGGGTCCCATAACTCTGGGATCTTGCTTTTCGAAGGAAACGTAGGTTGGGAGAGGCTTCTCCGAAGAGGGAAATGCAACCTTTTCAATATCCGAGCCCGAGTATGGCGGAGGGAAGTCCGTTTCTTCGAAAGGTTGTTGGGCGTTGACTGCAGAGAAATTTAGGCGTATATAATGATGAAGGTAGAAAGGTTACTGACGATAGCGCGCCAAACCCTTGCCGAAATTGTAACGGCATACAACCCCCAAAATGATTGAGAGGACCGTGAGAGCAACAGAAGCTGAAGCCATGATAGAAAAGAATCGCCAAGTGACAAAAGTCCAGCGGAAAGTGGTGGAGAAAAACATAACACCCCATCCACCAAGGTAAAGAGTCGACAATAACAAGAAAACGAACATTGGCCCGCGAAGTTCGCGGCGCACAGCAAACCAACCCTAATTTATGTTCAATACCTCAGATATGAGATAGTTCTCCCAACTCACAGTCATTAACCATGGGACTAATAGCTAAGAGAAAGAAGCATCAACATAAGGACTCCGTGAAAATGAGGTCACTTACAGCAAGAGTGATGAAAGAGGTAACTTTGTATAATTTCTGGAAGTCAGCAAGGTCACCAATCAAACTATTCATCAGTTGATCGACCCATAGTGACACAGTGACGATCATGAAGAACAAGGAGAGTTGAATAGTAATGGAGAGGAAAAGGACGAGTTTGTAGACCCTATTGATCGTCAAGGAGGCACCAACACGTTTGAATGTCTGCCATCCAAAAAGCTATAAGAAATGAAAAAAAAAAATAGTTAGTACGATGATATACATATTTCGCCCGAAAGTACCTTTATGAGCTTCCAAGTCAAGAATAAAGACATAAACAAGGCGATGACATTCAAAGCAAGGCTTGGAATTTCAGCCTTGCCTCGGGCGTCCCAATAATGAGGCAGTAGAGAAATGTTCTTGCAGGCCCCATGTGTGATCACGCGACTGAAATCGGACCGGAAGTTGGCGGTATGGGTAATTTGAAAACCAGCCCAAGCCGTGGCCATGAGGTGCGTCACCAAAGATGCGAGTATATGGGGAATTGATTCATTCAGGAGAGCAACAATGGACATTCCCAGTACCCAAAACTGGAAAGCAATAAAGACCATATCTTCTCGCTTTGTATTTCCGAGTCTATTGAGCCTGAAATGAACAATGATATTGGGAAAAATTGGTGTAAACATACACGGAAACAGGCCAGTTTAGGGACCACAAGCAACTGTTGTCCAGGACTGTGTCATTCTTACCAGGCAGGCCAACTAGGGTGACCGAAACAGGCTGGCCTTTTTGAGATGGGATGATCTGTACATCGCGGGGTCTCAACTGCGTAGTTGCATGAAGATTGCATTGGAATGGGAAATGAGACAAGCGCACCTGATACTCGTGGTCATCATCACCATCGTAGGTGGCATCCTTAGTTTCGTCACCGAAGGCAGTTCCTGCACCTGTGCTGGTGATTGAACTTGGTTGGGGGATTATCAAGACAGTGACTGTTTCAGGGGCGCGAACTGTAGATGTGCTGGTTGCCAAAAAGTTCGATGATAGTGTTGGCACTGAGAAGGAGGAAGAGGTAGAAAGTGAAACAGGGGTAGCTAACGGGGTTGATGTAGCCTGAGAGGTAATGGAGTCAACGGGAACAATATCTCCGGGGAAGTTGAGAGCCTTGGAGACGGAGTTGGATTGTGATGCTTGACCGCTCCACACCTCTGGACAGGATGCGACGTCGACATTGAGGTTGGCAGGAACCCAACTACACATACGCAGAGTATCACCACGAAGGAAAGGCAGACTGTCGTCAGTGGTGTCGGCAGCAGTGACAATGCGGGTTAGGAAGGTAGCGGCTTGGGCATTGATAGTAAAGGCCTTGATCTGGAAAGACAGCTGAATGACGAAGTGGGCAACTGAGAAGAAGAAATAAAAGAGGGTAAGTCGAGAAAAGGAAATCCTGTTCCACTGAAATGCAAGCAAGATGAGACAGACATGTACTTAGAGAAAGATGACCAACATACCACAAGCTGAAAGGGACCAGAAAGTTGAGCCATGTTTCCAAGGCGCATCATGGGGTCCTGGAACTCAAATTAGTTCATTCAAAGAGGCAGAAAGGTGATCAGGGGCTACCGAGATAAAGTAAATCCGTGTCGTTAGTCGAAAATGGCGCCTCGGTCCAGCCGTCGAAGGATGAAAGAAGGAGGAAGGTAAGGGCGAACAAACGAGATCAACACACACAATCAAAGACAAGTTGTCAGGCAACCGTTACAAATGTATCTATTGTACTACAATAATCACACTTGGTACCAGTGTTTGTTCCCTGTAAACCAGTAAACTTGACCCTCCTCCTCTTCATCAAATGGCGCATAAATCCTGCATTCGGTCCAAACTGATGTATGCCCGTATCGCGCTGCCAAGTATCCTTCTGTTTTTAAAAAGCGCACAATCTCGTTTACTTCTTGTCTGTCGTAGACTGATCGGAGACGCCATCGAATTTCGGCCTTGGGACATCAGTACACGACAGACAGTGCAGTACAGGAGATCAACATACCTGTGTAATCCCTGGCCTGAATATAACTAAACCCATAACGGCTCGCAAAGCTGCTTGCCAGAAGTCTGCAACCTTCGTCCCTCTGATATCTAGCCAGCGCCTGGGAAACTCGTTGATCAACGGGGTTTTTGAGACGATAACACCCCACTTTGCTACATAGTGTGCTGTTGTCAGAACCAGCGAGTCGTAGCCAGTCCAATATACTTGGGGAACCTCAGCTTCAATCAGTTGATTGATCAGAAGTGGTACTCGTGAAGCTCGAGAACCTGCGGATGCCTATAAGAAAAGAAGGTAAATCCCAACTGTTCAAAGCGAAAAGGAGTAATAATTTGCACAATGAGGTCCGATTTCCTGACGCCAACCTCCTTGGTTTGACGAACTGTATCAAGAATCCAGATGGCATCCGTTCTACTTTCTGGGTCCAATGTATCGGAAAATGAAGCCCAGGCCTCATCCAGGCAGGCCAAACAATCCACCAACCCACGCGGGGCTATTTCCTTACAACATGCTACGTTGTTATCTATGTTGATACCATGCCCGTATTCCCCGTTATTTGATTGAGGGAACTCTGCTGTCTCCTGGATCGATGTTGTTTGAGGAGTGTGGATAGTTTGTTCTCGACCTTCCCCCGCGAAGCGATATCGAACTGCAATTGCGGTTTCGATTTGATCATCGTCTGTATATGTATATGGGGTTATTTTACATGCCCGTGGAAGTGCTTTTTGCGACTCACCAGCTTTTTTGCTATTCCAGTCAAGGGCTGGACGGGCAGACTGAGGAAGTGATGTATCGATAGTGAAATCAACCTTGGAGTCCGTATCAGCACCATTACAATGCGAACACTCAATGAAAAACAATGATACCTTATCATCTGAGACTAGTTCAATCAATGTAGCACAATCCCCGTCCGTGGCTGTTAGTGGCCAGTCGTGCCAAGCTTTATCTTTTGGATTTATTGCTTCTAATAACGATACTGCATCCTGAAATGTGTCTCTTGCAATGTTCCCTCCAATGGCATTTTGATTACTGTGAAATAAAAATCAACAAGTTGCAAGGGGTTGCATTCTGGACTCACGTTTCAGAGATTTTTAGTTGTCGACCTGGCCCTTGTTTCTGAGGATCCCTCTGCAACTTCGACAAAACACCACGAAAAAGCAAGCTTTTGGCGGCATTATGAATTGCCTCATCGCCCCGGCTCCGTAGGACAGAGGAGCCGCGCTCGGTATCATAGAGTTCATGGGGAGTGCCCATTACCATCTTCGTGTATCACAAAAAAAGGATTAGATTATTTTTAGGTAGACACAAGACATACCTTGAGAGCCCCCTCTGCCAAAACTAGGTCATCTGAAACGGAGGCTCGGCTGGGAACAAACTCCTCTTTACATCGAGCCAATGCAAGACCCTTCATTTTCTTCTCCCGGCCCTCTTCGATAAGCGTGTTCCAGATGAAATCCCACACAGGCGCTGTCTTCTCAGGCTCAACCGTGTCGAATTGTCCCCAAATAGCATCAATGTCAGAAGGGATCAAAATATTGGTCGTCTCTGTCGCATGAGCAAGTCCAACTCGCCTAAAAACTCTATGAAACACAGAGTAAAAAAATGCAGACAATACTTACAATGCATTTTTATCGATGTTCGTTCGCAAGAATTCGATATGTTTGACGAGATCAAATTGGGACGGGCTCTGGTAGTCACCATCCGGGAGGAGCGGTGTGCCTCTATATTTTATCCAGAGTTCATGCCAAGTGTCTTCAAGGCGTCGCAGATATGCTTCATTTCCGGGTGTCTCCTTGATGTGCGATAGCCTTTGTCGAACAGTATTGCGAGGGACAGAGGGGAACACCTGTTCAAAGGCTGCCCAATCGAGTCTGGGCATATTGCGACAGCGAGCACGGATAACCACTGATGCATCTCGAGCCAGTTCATCGAATTCTGGATTCCATTGAAATCGGTGACGTCGAGGTGGCTTTTGTAGCTCTCCTGAAATGGTTTGTTAAAAAACCGTTAAATGGGATGTTAGAACCTACCATTGTTCAGACCACGGTCTTTCCTGCCTTTGGATTTCGTAGCGTTGTAGTGTGGCGGGCCTTGCAGTTCAATGAGGTTTTGTATAGATGTTTCAAGGGGGCTGGAAACTAAATTTGATTGAGTGGGATTTGCAAGAATTGGGTTGGCCGTGATAACACGCTTTGTGGACATTTTCAAAGCCTTGGAACTCGCTAGATTAGCCTCCCGAAGAGCAGCCTGGATCTCCTTCTCCCATCTTGAGACATCCTTTGTCGAACCCGTTTGAAGGAATTGACAGCGAACTCGTTCCACCCGAACGGCCGAGGGTCCTGTGAGTGTTCCTGGATGGGTACTCGATAGGAGAGCGATCCATTCCTGTTCTCTTTGCTTTCTTGCCTCCTCTGCTTTCTTTGCAAGAGACAATTTGGTTTCGTCGGCTCGTTTCTGAGTTTTTTTTGCTTTCTCCTTGGCCTTTTCCACGCCCTTCAGTATCTTCTCTCTGGTCGAGATAAAGAATCCTTCAATCGTTTCGTGAGGTGCGCTTGTTACCCAGCAGAGCTTATTGAGCTGACTTCGCCGTTCATTGTCGTTGGAATTTTGTAAAGGCGTCAAACCCGAGGAAACATCTATGAATTGTTTCAAATACTGTGTTTGATGCCATGTCAAGAAATAGCTAGACCTCCAGGAAGCTGCCCGACGCAAAGATTTCGCACCGCTTGGGGTGTCTTTGATGTTTTGAGCCGTGTCCACCTTACGGAATTTGTCGCGATTATCAGGGTTAATGAATGCTTCCCGAAGGTCATCCCAGAGTGCAAGTGCATCAGCACTACACTTAACTTCAACGGTCTTCCAGGATGGTGGCTGGGTTTCTGAAAGTGCCCAAAGATAGATGGGAATGGATTCGTGAAAATGCCAATGAATAGGAGCTAGCATCGGAGTATTGCTCGTCCATCCATCCAGAGGAGCCAATTCGAAGGTTACTTCCGATTGGCCAATGGGTGAATAGGTGAGGAACGGTGTTCCTGAAATTAACGGTCGAAGGGGGGAGACCAGACCTAAACAACTTAAGAGTTCCAACAAATCGAGGATTCGTGATCGAGGTCTAGTTCTATTAATATTTAACGCCGTTTGCAAATTTGGAGGTAAATCTCGGACCAAGGTTTTACGAGTTTCCTCGTTGCCTAAAAAAATGAGGAGGTCCTCATCATAACTAAGCGGAGAAACCAAGGAGCAGTAGATGTCCAGGGGAAGATCTTGGCAAAAGAAGGATAGATTAATAATCTTCTTCTCATGCGAGAGGATGTTCGGAGAAGGATTTCCTGATTCGAAACCTTGAATTGCGGAGAGATAGAGTTGGCGGCACCGCATTGCCTTTCCTACAATGAATCCATACATCTGTGCTAGCGTTGTACGCTCCGCGAGAAAAACTTCTCGAATCGTGGAATCCTCGTAGGTGAAGAGTTGGTCAGCCTTGCTAGTGTTCTTGCTCCATCGCTCTTTTTCATTCTTGCCCAGATGGTCCAATTGCAATAATTGCAGTGGAAGATTTCCTCGAGAGCTGGGGGTTGAACTGGCCCCATACTCCAATTTTTGGTCAATCTTCACAAAGGAGGTGAACTGGGATGCGGGCGCTTGTGAAACACGAGCCAAATCGGCAAGAAATGAGTTAAGCTGGCCTTGGTCGATGTGAGGAAGGTATACGATGCTTGCTTGTCGGTTAAGACCAGTAGGGGTTAGAATCGAAGTTTTTAATTGCTTGACTCGACCTTTCTTTTCCAAATTACTGAAAGTCGATGACATAGTCCGTTTATCGGTTCGTGTTCCAAGAGGTGCACTTGTTGGTTCTCCCGCATCCGCCAAAGATTCAAGAAGCTTTGTGTGTGCGTCATGAAATTCCCGAGTCTGGATGTTAACAATCCCACCCGCACTGCCAACAAGCCGAAGAAGTTCGTTTTCACGCCGAAGGTGTGATACGTTGACTCTGCTGAGACCAGAAGTTGGCGTTGAAATGACACTCCCAGTGGTCGATGGTTCCAAATTAAGGGCTGTGAGTTGCGAAGAGGTACTCTTGATTGCTTTGTCTTGAATGTTTTCCAGAGCGATATTCGCTTCAACAGAGAGCGCAGTCGCATCGATGTTGTCGAGGATGGGGGATGAAGGAGATGATCTGCTTCCATGGCGTCCAGGAATAGCTCTAGTTCTTTCAGTTATTTCGTTGGGCTCTGGTTGACTGACAATTACATCACCCATTGTAGTATCCCCAGCTTGTTCAACGGTGGATATCTCATGTCGTACCCCAGAGCTATCAAGGCCCTCCAAATCTTTATGGACCTTTCTTGGATGTCTGCGCCCCTTTGGATGAGAGGTCAGGCGCTTAGGGGAATATAAAATAGTATCAGGGTCCTTTAATTTTGGTGGCCGCCCTCTCGCTCTTTTTGGGACTGGAAGAAGCGAAACGATAGAGAGTTAGGTAAGGGAGGCGGGAACAAGATGGCTTACCGCTTTGCTCCTCCACCTCCGATGGCAAACGAGGTCTTTTCTTCGTCGGCTCGTCGGGTGTTTCAGTGGGGGAACCGTGCATGCTGGCATCAGCCACCTCTCCCCTTTTCCGTTTGTTTTTCTGAATGGATTCTCCGACGAGGGATTCTCCGTCGTTCGCAGGATTCTTCCTTGGTCTGCCACGTTTGATCTTGCCGTCAGGTAGAACAGGATTTTTGGGGGGCTTTTTCGGTTTTCGGCCACGGGTTTTATCGTCGTCATTGAAAGCATTCAGATATTGTTCCAGTGAGTTCTCGGTGTCATAGAAAAGATCAGTGGATATCGGGAAAAAATCCCCTACATCATCCAAGTCTATGTCGGCATATCCTGCATAGTTCTTGTCCAATTCCTCTTGGGCCACAAGTTCTCGGTAGTTTGCCACTGTGAAATATCTGTGACGACGTTCGCGCCCATGGGTTTCCATAATACTCGCGATGCGCAAGTCGGCTAGATGAGTAGGAGGATAGACCTTGTCAGCACGCGCTAATAACAGCTCGATCGTCCTTTTGTCAAATTGGCAGAGCGACGATGTCAATTCCTACGAATGGTGAATAAATCAGGGAACAATGATGCAGGAAGCTGTAAGTATGGTTACATTGAGAGTCATACCGCAGATACCTGATTCATCGAGAAGGTCCACTATTTGCCTGTGAATAGTAGTGTTGAGCTTGATACCGTTCTGGCCTATTGTAGGGAATCGTCTGGTCAAATCGACAATTATAAAACTTTTAAAATACCGAGGTCAACATCATCTGCATCGTCTTCTTGATCGCACGAAATATTTTCGCCATCTTGCGATGTGGAGGCGTCTTCTGATCTTGCTACCAATCGAAAACATTTTACGGATGTGTTTGGAATTTTTTTCTTGTTACTGGGAACCACGACCTTCTCAATGAGCCCTTGTTGAATCATTTCACGAATCCGACTCTGGAAGAACCGACGGTCCGTTTTGTTTGGGTTAGAGAATCCCTTTCAACAATTCTTCAGTACGCGAATGGTATTGGAGAACGACCCTACTAAAGTGATTAACATGTTGTTTGAGGCATGAATGTAATTTTTTGAGGCTTTCAAAAGTCTAATGACACGAGCGCTAATGAGGGGTAAGCTGGAGAGGTGGCGAGCGTCGATAGGTGTGAAGTTCAGCGAATCCAAATCTTCGGTCTCGCTGTCGTCCTCTGAAAATTTGTCCATCCCCCGTATTGAAATGCTTTGGTCCTTTGATTGAGCATTTGCGGCTTGATCTTCTTCGTCTCGTATTGCCTTCCACGAGGAATTACGTTCGAAAAAGTATTTATGTATGCAGAAGTGTGTGCCTACACCACCACGACGAACCTTCATACTTTTGTCCCAGTCAATTAGCAGATAGGGGATACGGAAAGAAGCAATACTTACACCAAGTCTAACTCAGTCAACTGTCGAACCAAATAAAAACATGTCTTCTGATCATAGCCAGACTGTTTTCCGAGTTCGACAACAGTGACCCCAGCATCCCTACCGCGAGTTATGATTTGAAGAGCTGAATAAACCATAGGACTCATTTTCGATGACTAGAAGTATGGTAAGCTTGATTTATATGCTGACTTATTGTTGATACTAACCCGAATATGAGAGTCGGTAATAGCAGCGAAGATGGACTCAGGATCCACAGCAAGTCTCAGTCTATCTCCGTAAGTTTCGCGGAGTTGTTCAAGAGGAGTTGTTTTCGGTTGCGGGACAGGTTCCAAGGTTGGTGGACGTGATTCAACGGGATCTGTGCCTCCTGCAATCGTCTTGCGTTTCGAGCTCACTTGCGGTGCAATCCAGACCTGGGATTTTATACTAGGGTCAAGAATGCCCATAAGAACTGTAGGTTGCTGAACAACAAGTGACCATATAAATCCACAAAACGCGTCATTGGGGATTTGGGGGTGAGGTGCATGTGCATAGAAATCCACAATGAAGTCCTTTAAACGGGCTACACCGGAACCTGGTCATACATATGTAAACACCTTTCTACTAGCCCGACTAGGGACATACCAAGGTTTCCATCAAAAGCAATCTCCCGAAGGCAATGGTGAACGAGTTCATCCATTGAATGTGAACTCCTCCTTCTCGGGACGTCACAATGACGTACTTCTGCCTCAGGCGACTTGAGGGTATTTTCTTCAGAAGGAAGGAAGTGGGTCGAGTTTGTCAAGATGGTTTGTGGTAAGTTTGTTGAGCAGGCGAATTGCAGCTCACCAACCTCCGTGACAATCCAAATAATCCAATGACCAAAGACAGTCAGAGATGTCGGCCCGGCTGTAACACAAATACCACCGAGAGGTTTTGCAAGTCTCGTCCCAGATTATTCTGGACGCCTTTCCTCATTTTCTTTCCATGGTTGTGTAGCTAATAAGTTTCGAAATATATTTGTCTCTTAAAAATGACGGATGTCATCCCCGATCGTTCTGTAAAAATCAGAATGTTATCTGCTACAATGGCCATCGCACAGCCATAGCCCCTGTGTTGTCTGCCATACTTGTTCTGCGACAGGATCCTGGCTTCGAATAACATAAATGCATACTTAAAATGAATAAAAATATCTCCCGCTACTTTCTTGATTTTCTGTCATTTTTGGAGGGCCACATCCATACATGATTTTTGGACCCTCTCAGGCAACAAAAATCTCAGGGACCTTGAATTATTATGAATAAATCTATATTGTTAGAGGTAAGGGCCATTGGCATGGACAACTCTCAAGTGGTTTCTACGTGATATGGAAAATACGTTACATCATGCAACTAGTCACTACTTAAATAAAGTGCCATGATGAAGGATCGAAAAGTCCTCGAAACAGAGTATTACAAGAAGTATTATTTTACGAAGGGTAAACAGCTTGATGTTTGATCTTGAGGAAAAATCATGCGGTCGTTTCGACCCCATGTGTGACCATGATGCATGATTGATTTTGTCTTTGTTCTGGTGTTCACAGAGACGAGACGTTGACGAGACGTGAATATGATATGATTATTATATTTCAGGACCCTGCGTGATGCGTTACTAACATCCGTTAGAAAAGTACACCTAATGAATGCTGCGAGAAGTACTTATCAAATCGAGCTATGACAAGGGGTGGCACCAGGGTCAACTTTCAGGCTCGATACTGGTGGAGGTGCCCGATACTGATTGTGATTCTGAGTTTGAATTTTGATTATGTAAACGCCGCGCCTCCAGAGAATTTGGATTTCCGGAAGTGCGACGCACAAATACGGGCTCTGGTGCCATGTCTGGAACATGGACTCTTCTTTTCAAATATTCAATTAGTGTGATAGATATATGAAGGCCTTTTGGTGTAATGGTAGATTTCGCTTTTTTATATTTCCTTTTTGGGAACTCTTGAGTTCAATTCCCAGTCATAACATTCATTTTTTAATGTCATATAATTCAAGAAAATCTGTATTTTATTAATGACACAAAATTACATCCTGACAAAATTCCAGCTAACAGTGTTTCTCGCAGTTTATTTTATGCATTCTAATGGAAATAAATTGATAAGCACAAATCTTGCCAAAATAATATTTACCTACCCGAAATTTGCATTGCAATCGATTGCCACTTCCTGGGCAGTTGAGCCCTGATCGACCAGCATCTTTGCAGGGTTTGCATGTCCTTTTTTTCCGTTGAGCCACTGCATTATGAGAAATAAATGAAGTCCCAGAATGTGTTGCAAATTGTGTTTCTTGAAAACTGTGCATATTATTGATATATGGGACTTGTGGTTGGATTTGCACCTGTGATGATGAAGCCTGCATAGGAATAGCTGCAGAAATTGAGGACAAATCCAAGTTGGATGCTCCATCAAGGATAGTCATCTCATGGTCATTATTTGAATCTGCCAACGCTATTTCTGCAAGGCTGACATCAACTGTTATATCTTCAATATTCTCTGGAATCCCTGGGCGATGCCTTTTAGCTGCTGGTAAGACATGAGATGCATAGCCAGATGATCGGATTCTCTTTTCATGTGGCTCTCTCTGTGGCCTGCTAATAACCATTGTTTGGTTTTCCTGCCGCCAGTCACTCCACAATTTATAGTATGTTGCCAGATGTTCTGTAAGTTTGTAAAATATTGTTTTTCCATTTGCTTTTTCAGACCACCATCCAGCCATTGCCTCAAAGTTTGGTTTTCCTTTTGGTGCACACCATTCTCCTCCAATTGAGACAGCTTTATGGAATAGATCATATTCCTCTGATGTATGAAGTGGAGTAACAGCATATTTAGTTTGCTGTGCCTCCACTAAAAAATCATAAACATTGCTTTGCCGACCTGTTAATTTGGAGAGCCAAAATTTATG
>Ga0307509_10003525_pt1 | contig 23584 bp, 17 predicted proteins | sample 10_EM_MG_FD_202245 | JGI IMG/M metagenome (GOLD analysis project Ga0307509, IMG submission 202245) | Populus trichocarpa ectomycorrhiza microbial communities from riparian zone in the Pacific Northwest, United States - 10_EM | ecosystem: Host-associated > Plants > Roots > Unclassified | place... | reverse complement strand
GCCTCGCGCTGGAACCGCTGCATCAGCGACGGCTCGTGCATCAGGTGCTCGTGCATCACCTTCAGCGCGACCGTGCGATCGAGCTTGGTGTGGCGCGCGAGGTAGACCGTGCCCATCGCCCCGGCACCGAGGACGCCCTCCACCCTGTAGCGCTCCAGCACGATCGCGCCGACCTCCAGACTCTCCGTCGGCGGCCGCGTGCGCTTGCGCTCGATCTTTGTCCCCCCGAGACCCAACCGCGTTCGCTTGTCGCGTTTGGTCTCGTCCACCCGAGGAGCATACTGCGTCCTGCGGTACAGTCGCCTCGCGCATGCCCACCAACGTCGGCGCCGACATCGAGGTTCAGCAGTTCGGCTACGTCGGCGATGACAAGGGCAAGCGCCTGGTCTTCCCGCACGCGCAGACGCATCGGGTCGAAGGCCAGAGCGGCAGCGCGAAGTACGGCGCCTCCGACTGCAACTTCGAGAACCTCGAGGGTCACTTCGGCCTGCTGCGCTGGGAGGCCGAGTCGGCGTCGCTCGGCAACGCGTGGCTGAAGTCGACGACGGGACGCTACAGCCTCACCGCCGATCGCGTCGAGATGCCACACGGTCTGCGCCTCGTCCGCGCGGCGGACATCGCGGCCGGTAGCGCGCTCGAGCTGGTGTCGCCGCACGTGTCGTTCTCCGAGCTCAAGCTCGAGATCCAGGGGCCGTTCGGCCGCAGCACGCCGGCGCCGCCGGCCGCGCCGAAATCGCCGACGCGCCGCCAGGAGAAGCTGCGCTTCCTCGACTCGTTGACCGGCCGGATCTATCTGACGATCAAGGTCCAGCTCGATCTGCCGGTGCTCGGCGTCCGCACCCTCGATCAGCAATTGCGCGTGCCGATCCAGGAGGGCAGCCTCGACTTCCGCGCGCTCGAGGACAGCCTCGACTGGCTCGAGGGCAGGTTCCTCGACATCGATCACGATGAAAATCTGTTGAAGGTCCGCTGGAAGGTGCCGATCTTCGGCTCGTCGCACGACCTCATCACGTGGGAGCTCGACAGGGACGCGTCCGCGCTCGCCGCGTTCGGCCGCGTGCCCGTGCGCTCGCTCACCGACTTTCGCACCGGCAAGGCCACGCCGCAGAAGGAAAAGAAGAACGGCGGCGTGCTGCGCTCGCTCAAGGTCGACGGCATCGACGTCGCGCTCTCTCTCCTCGCGCCGCGCAACCTCGAGATCGGTCAGGGCCTGATCGCTTTCGGCGGCGAGGATCAGCCCGGGATGGTCGACTTCAAGGTCTCCGGCGCGATCGCGAGCCGCGGGCCGGGCCGCCTGCGCGGCGCGATCGGGAGCATCGACACCACGATCAAGGACCTCCGCGTCGGCCCGGTCGAGGTCACGTGCGACCGCCTGCACTTCGACGGGCTCGACGAGCTCGAGGTCACGTTCGACGGGTTCACGCCGACGAAGATCGCGGTCGTGATCCATCGCGTCACCGCGACGAACCTCTCGCTCAAGATCGGCTAGGGCGAGCTCGCGAGCCCGCATCCGTATAGGCGAGCGCTTCGCGAGCTGATAATCCGACGGAGGCCGCAGGCGTAGCGCGCAGCGCTCGCTCTACGGGCTCCTAGGCCCTGTCATCTCCTCGGGGATGACCCAGCGGTCGAAGTCGGCGGCGCCGACGCCGAGCTGCTCGGCCGCTTGCTTCAACGTCGAGCCGTCGTGGTGCGCCTGTTTCGCGATCTTCGCGGCCAGGTCGTAGCCGACGTGCGGGGCGAGCGCGGTCACGAGCATCAGGCTGCCGTGGAGCTTGCGGGAGATCTCGGCGCGGTTGGGCTCGAGCCCGCGCGCGCAGTTCTCGTCGAACGAGTTGCACGCATCGCCGAGCAGCCGCACCGACTGGAGCGCGGCATGCGCGACGAGCGGCTTGTAGACGTTGAGCTCGAAGTTGCCCGACGCGCCCGCGACCGCGAGTGCCGTGTCGTTGCCGAGCACCTGCGTGCACACCATCGTCATCGCCTCGCACTGGGTCGGGTTGACCTTGCCGGGCATGATCGACGAGCCCGGCTCGTTCTCGGGGATCACGAGCTCGCCGATCCCGCAGCGCGGCCCGCTCGCGAGCCAGCGGATGTCGTTCGCGATCTTGATCAACGATGCCGCGAGCGTGCGCAGCGCGCCGTGGACGAACAGCACCGCGTCGTGCGAGGCGAGCGCCTGGAACTTGTTCGGCGCCGACACGAACGGATGACCGGTGAGCTCGGCGAGCACCGCGGCCGTCCGATCGGCGAACTCGGGGTGCGCGTTGAGGCCGGTGCCGACCGCGGTCCCGCCGAGTGCGAGCTCGTGCGCGGGGATCAACGCGGCGCGGATCGCCGCGAGCCCCTGATCGAGTTGCGCGACCCAGCCGCTGATCTCCTGGCCGAGCGTGAGCGGCGTGGCGTCCTGGAGGTGGGTCCGCCCGATCTTGACGATGTCGGCGAACGCGGTCGCCTTCGCGTCGAGCGTGGCGCGGAGCGCACCGACCGCGGGTACGAGGTGCGCGATGATCTGCTCGCACAGCGCGAGGTGGATCGCGGTCGGGAACGCGTCGTTCGTCGACTGCGCCATGTTGACGTGATCGTTCGGGTGGACCGGCTTTTTGCCGCCTCGCGTCCCGGTCGCGAGCTCGTTCGCGCGCCCCGCGATCACCTCGTTGACGTTCATGTTCGTCTGCGTGCCGCTGCCGGTCTGCCAGACCGAGAGCGGAAACTCTCCCGCCAGCTTGCCGGCGATCACTTCATCGGCGGCAGCGACGATCCGATCCGCGAGCTCCTTCGACAGCAGGCCGAGGTCATGGTTGACGAGCGCCGCCGCCTTCTTGATGGTCGCGAGCGCGCGGATCAGCTCCGGCGCCATCTTCTCCGTCCCGATCTTGAAGTGATGCAGCGACCGCTCGGTCTGCGCGCCCCAGTAGCGCTCGGCGTCGACGTCGATCGCGCCCATGCTGTCGCTTTCACTACGTGTAGGCATGAAGCGGGCTTACCACGCTCGGCTGCACACGGTCGTGCGCGACTGGGAGTGCATCGCCCTCAGTAGGGCCTCAACCACGCAGGATCGCATTCCGTGCGCTGGGCCCACACCTTGCTGAAGGGGTCCGCGAGGGTAACGAAGGAGCAAGATGATCCTGCGATCGATCACTATTTTCGGACTTCTCGGACTTGCCGCTTGCGGCACCGAACCCACCACGCACGTCGAGGATCTCCCCGGGGCGCGCAACGAGGCGTATCGCACGGCCTCGGCGCACTACGGCATCGATCAAGACTGGCTCGTCGCGATCGGCTACCAGCAAGGCCGGTTCGAGTCGGCGCAGGCGCAAGACACCGCAGACGATGCGGACATGGACATGTCCGATCCGACCGCGGCGCTCACCGCCGACACGCCCGTCGACGAGGCCGACGACGCGACCGCGGCGACCGACGATCCGGTCGAGGAGCCCGCGCTCGCGAGCTGGGGCCTCATGTACCTGACGGACGTCCAGATCGATCGCGCCGCCGCACTCACCGGTCGCGATCCGGAGCTCGTGAAGTCGGATCTCGCCGCGAACATCGACGGCGCCGCCGCGATCCTCGCCGACGACGCCCACGCGCTCGGCTCGGTCCGCACCGCGACCACCGCGTTCCTCGGCGTCGACGACGACGCGGCCGCGCTCGCGCTGCGCGACCTCGACAACGCGATCGACACCGGCTTCGACATCACGACGGCCGACGGCGAGCGGATCGTCCTCGATGGCACCGGGGCCAAGACCGAGGATGACCCGATCTCTCCCGACGACGAGACCGACGCGGTCGCGAACCCGAGCGCGAAGGTCGCACCGGGACACACGCCGCCGTTCCAGTGGATCGCGTCGCCGAACTACTCGAGCCGCCAGGGCTACAAGATCAACTACGTCGTGATCCACGACATGGAAGGGACGATGCCGGGCGCGATCGCCGTGTTCAAGAACAAGGCGAAGCAGACCTCGGCGCACTACCTGATCCGCTCGAAGGACGGCCACATCGTCAAGATGGTCTACGAGAAGAACAACGCGTGGCACGCGGGCCACGGCTGGTTCAACCGTCACTCGATCGGTATCGAGCACGAGGGCTTCGCGCACAAGAAGAAGGGCGGCGGCTACTACACCGACACGCTGTACGGCGCGTCTGCGGCGCTGACCTGCGCGGTCGCGCACCGCTATCACATCCCGGTCGACCGCAAGCACATCTTCGGGCACATGAACGTGCCGCGCTCGCTGTCGTCGCACACGCTCTGCAGCGACGCGAAGGGCATCGCCGGCCACTGCGGCGGCGTCAGCGGCCACTCCGATCCCGGCAAGTACTGGGACTGGAAGAAGTACATGAAGCTCGTGTCGACCTGCGTCGCCGCGGCGCACTAGCTACTAGAGATCGTCGTCGGGCTGGATCGCGCTGCCGCCACTCGCGCGCAGCGCATCCGCCCGCTGGTTGGCATCCGCGAACTTCGAGTCGCGCTTGGTCACCGCTTCGAAGTAGTACAGCGCTTCTCCGCCGTCGCCGATCGACTCGTAGGTGATGCCGATCTCGTAGTACAGGCTGAGCCGCTCGCGATCGCTCGGGTTCGCGTGCAGGCCCTGCTTGAACTGGTGGATCGCTTCCTGCGGGTTGCCCTGCTCGCGCTGACACATCCCGAGCATCACGCGGCACTGCGCCTCGCGGCCGGGCGCGCGCATCGCCTTCTCGAACGCCTTCGCCGCCTCGTCGAACAGGCCCATCTCCTTGTAGGCCAGGCCGAGGTCATAGTGCGTGTCGGCGTCGCCCTCCTCGACGGGACGCTCGAGCATCACGCTCGGCTTGCGCTTCTCGGACCGCTGCGACACGACCTCCTCGAAGTCGTCGGGGGAGACCTCCTCGATGCCGTCGTCGATCTCCTCGATCTCGTCGAGCTCGAGCGCCGCGGTGCCACCGGTGAGCTCGACGGGCGCCGAGTCCAGGTTGATGTCGATGCTCTCGACCGCGAGGCCCGGCGTCGGCGTGTGCACCGGCACCTGTTCGCCGCGCTCGAGGCTCTGGACCTCGAGGACCTTTGCCTGGATCAGCGGATGATTCGGATAGCGCTGGAGCAGCGCGCGCAGCGCGTCCATCGCCTCGGGGTACATGCCCTGACCCGCGTAGAAGTCGGCCTCGTCGAGATCGTCCTCGACGAATCCACGCTCGTCGGAACCGAGGTCCGCGTTCATCGCGGTCTCGTCGTCGTGAACGCTCGAGCTGTACGGATCGTACGAACCTGCGACCGCGAGCCCATCCTGCGCATCGACGACGTCGGTGTAGCCCGCGGTGTCGCCGGGCCGCGGCATCCCGGTCTCCTCGAACCCGCTGACGTAGACGGCGTCGGTACTGCCCTTCTGCATGTGCGCGTCGAACGCGCGCGCCTCGTCGGGATCGAACGGCAGATCTTCATCCTGCGCGCCGAGCTCGGCCGCGACGCCCTGGTCGATGTCCTCGCCGAGCGCGGCGTCGTCGAGCTGCGCCTCGAGCGCATCCTCGGCGTAGCTGCCGTTACCGCCCCAGTTGCTGCCCGCGGGCGCGCGGCTATGCAGGATCGCGGAGTCGTCGTCGTACTCCTCGTGCATGTTCGCGAGCGCCTCGATCTGCTCGGGCGGAACCTGGCGCGTCGACTGACCGTGAGACCCGAACTCCTCGAAGCTCTGCAGCGGCGCCCGCGGCGGACGCCCGGGTGCCGGGCTGCCATGCGCGATGTCGCGGCCACCGATCAGCTCGTCGGGATCGAAGTTGTCGACGGAGTCGCTCGGCGATAGCCCGCGCGCACGACCGATCGGACGCGGCGGCGGCGTCGAGAGATCGAGGTCATCCAGATCGCCGTCGACCTCGGCCACGCCACCCCCCTCGTACTCGACCTCGGCCGACACCGACGACGACAGGCGCGCGACGCGCAGGCGGAATCGCCGCGCGAGCTCGAACGCACCGGTGTGCGTGCCGTTCATCGCGAGCAATTCCTGGAGATACATCTCGGCGCGGTCCGGATCGCTCGGCGCGATCAGCTCGGCGAGCTTCAACAGCTCGACCTCGGCCTCCTGCTCGCGGCCCTGCGAGATCAGGATGTCCTTCAACCGTTCGTGGGCCTCGACGTTCTCCGCATCGAGCGTGAACACGCGGCGCAGATGATCGACGGCCTTCTGGTGGAGGCCGTACTTCACGTAGACGTCGGTCTCCGCGAGGATCTTCGAGATCTCCTCGGCGTGACGCTCGCCCGCAGCCGAGCGCGTGCGCGGATCCGGCGGCGGCTCCATGTCCGCGGAGAAGTCGGCGTCGTCGTACTCGGGCAGCGCGAAGTCGACACCCGACAGGCTCTGCTCGTCGACGAGTGGCATCGAGCCGGTCATTCGCGTCGATTGCGGAATCGCCTGGAGGTCGCTCGTGATGTTGAACTTCGCGGCGTCGGTCGCGGCGCGGATCGCGGGCGGCAGCGGCGTGTTCTGGCGCGGCGGCGGCGGTGCGACCGCGCGCGGCGGCGCCGCCGGCTGCGGGTTCGCGCCGATGAACGTCAGCGCGTCCTGATCATTCGGCACGATCTCGAGGATCTTGCGATAGACCTCGCCGGCCTTGTCGCGCGACTTGTTCTCGAGGTGGATCCGCGCGAGCTCCTTGAGCACGCTGACGGTCTTCGATTTCTGATCGAGCGCGCTGAACGCGATCGCGAGGAGGCCGAGCGTCTCGACGTCGCGCGGATCGGCCTTGAAGCACGCCTGGAGCTTCTGGAGCGCGCGGCGCGGATCGTTGCGGCGCAGGTAGAGCCCGGCGAGCTCGCGGTTGAGCGCGTGGTTGTCGGGCTTGTGCCACAGCAGGCGCTCCGCGACCTTCACGAAGTCGTCCTGGCGGCCCTGCCGACGCAGCTGCTCGCACGCGTGGGTGAACTGCGTGGCCGCTTCCTCGAGGAGGTTCTCCTTCGAGTACAGCTCGGCGAGCTTGATCCGGGTGGCGATATTCTCCGGATCGAGATCGACGAGCTTCTTGACCGTGTCGAGCGCGTCCTTCGTGTTGCCTTCGCGATGGAAGTGCGCGGCGACGGACTCGTAGTGCTGCATCGCATCGCTCATCAGGCCGAGGCGGCGATAGAGCTCCGCGAGCTTCAGGATCACGTCGACGAGGCGCGGATCGAGCTTGAGGATCTGCTTGTAGACGGCGACGGCTTTGAGGAAGAACCCTTGTTCGTCGTAGAACCGCGCGACCTTCAGATACGTGTCTGTCGCTTCCTGTTTCGCGCCCTTCTTGGCGTACAGGTCACCGATCTTGAGCCAGACGCGGACGTCCTTGGGATCTTCGGAGACGATCCGTAGGTACTCCTTCACCGCTTTGTCGATCTGTCCCTTATCGACAAACTTCCGAGCCGCATCCATGACCTTTTCTTTGTTAAAGGCCACGGTTGGCTTTGGGCCTCCGGGTGCGGTGCATCACAACGTGCGACTTAAAAGGGTACCCGCCACGTGCCTGGGGGTCAACGAAATCCACGAAGGAATCCCGAGCGTTAACCCGCGTCACCGGCACACATCGGATCACTGCATGATCAGGCAGCCGAGGCGCGCTCAGCCAACATTCGTGCAACGAATCCTGTATCGACGTCCCCCCGAATGTAGTCGGGGTGATTCACGATCCGGCGCAAGAACGGGATGTTGGTGCGCGGGCCCTCGATCACCATCTCCTCGAGACAGCGACGCGCCCTCCGGATCGCAGCCGGCCGGTCGACGTCGTGGACGATGACCTTCGCGAGCAACGAGTCGTAGTTGGGCGGAACCACATAGCCGGCGTACACGTGCGTATCTACACGTACACCGAGGCCCCCCGGGAAGTGGACCGCGGTGATCTTGCCCGGCCACGGCGCGAACGTGTTCGGGTCCTCGGCATTCACCCGAAGCTCGATCGCGTGGCCGCGCGGCTTGCGCTCGTCCTTGAACGAGAGTGGTTCACCGGCCGCGATCCGGATCTGCTCGCGGACGATGTCGAGGCCGGTCACGAGCTCGGTCACCGGGTGCTCGACCTGGAGACGCGTGTTCATCTCCATGAAGTAGAAGCTGCCGTCGGTGTCGAGCAGGTACTCCATCGTGCCGACGTTCGTGTAGCCGATCGCGCGGATCGCGTTGACCGACGCCTCGGTCATCTTGCGGCGGGTCTCCTCGGGCAGCGCGGCGCTCGGCGCTTCCTCGATCACCTTCTGGTGCCGGCGCTGGATCGAGCACTCGCGCTCGCCGAGGTGGGTGTAGTGACCGTGCTTGTCGCCGATCACCTGGATCTCGATGTGGCGCGGCTTCTGGCAGTACCGCTCCATGAACATCTCGGGGTTGCCGAACGCGGCCTGCGCCTCGGTCCGACCCATCGACCACGCGTCGAGGAGCTTCTCCTTCTCGTAGACGATCTTCATGCCGCGGCCACCGCCGCCGGCACTCGCCTTCAGGATCACCGGGAAGCCGATCTTCTCGGCCGCCTCGAGAAGCGCGATCTCGTCGTGAATCCCGGCGGTGCCCGGCAGCATCGGCACGCCGGCCTTGCGCATCGCCTCGCGCGCCGAGATCTTGTCGCCCATCAGGCGCATCGCATCCGGCGACGGGCCGATCCAGGTCAGGTTGCACTTGCGGCACACCTCGGCGAAGTCGGCGTTCTCGGAGAGGAAGCCGTAACCGGGATGGATCGCGTCGGCGCCGGTGACCTCGGCGGCCGAGATGATCTGCGGCACGTTGAGGTAGCTCAGGCGCGACAGCGGCGGCCCGATGCACACGGCCTCGTCGGCGAACTTGACATGAAGCGCATCGGTGTCGGCGGTCGAGTGGACCGCGACCGAGCGCAGCCCGAGCTCCTTGCACGCGCGGATCACGCGCAGCGCGATCTCGCCACGATTCGCGACAAGGACTTTCTTGAACATGGTCAGACGATCTTGAAGAGGGGCTGGCCGTACTCGACCGACGTTCCATCCTCGACGAGGATCCCGGTGATCGTGCCTGCGACATCGGCCTCGATCTCGTTCATCAGCTTCATCGCCTCGACGATGCAGAGCACCGCGCCCTTATCGACCTTGTCGCCGAGCGACACGTAGTTCGCGGAGTCCGGGTTTGGCTTGCGATAGAACGTGCCGACGAACGGCGACGTCACGACGTGCGACTTGTCGTCGACGACCGGCGGTGCGCTCGGCGCCAGTGCCGACACGGGCTGCGCGGCCTGGTGCGCCATCGCCATCTGCGGCTGCGCCGGCATCTGCATCGGCATCGCCATCATCGGCATCGCGACCCCGCCGCGGCGGATGGTCAGCGTCGTCTCTTTCGTGTCGACGATCAGCTCGGACAGGTTGTGCGCCGCTGCGATCTCCGCGAGCCCTCGCGCCATCGTCACGAGCTCGTGTTCACTTGCTCCGTTTTCGCGGTCTGCCTTGGGCTTTGCCATGAGATCGCGAGGAACTTTCCACATGTGCGAGAGCTGCGTCCAGGCCCAGGTAGTAGCTTTGTGCGCGGAATCCGCTGATCACTCCGACGCACCGCGCCGCGGTGATCGAGACATGGCGAAACTCTTCGCGCGCGTAGATGTTGGACAGGTGGACCTCGACCGTCGGGAGTCCGACCGCGTCGATCGCGTCGCGGATCCCGATCGAGGTGTGCGAGTAGCTACCGGGGTTGATCACGATCGCGTCGGCCCAGTCGGCCGCGCGCTGGATCAGGTCGATCAGCTCGCCCTCGATGTTGCTCTGCGCGCAGCGCACCTCCGCGCCGCGGGCGGCCGCACGCTTCGCGAGCTCCTCGTCGATCGTCGCGAGCGTGAGCGAACCGTAGTGCTCGGGCTCGCGCTTGCCGAGGAGGTTGAGGTTCGGTCCGTGGAGGACCTGGACCCGGATCACCCCCAAGGGATTCCCTCGCGCGCGGTGTCGCGGGGCCCCTGCCCCGCGATCGATCCATCCGCTTCGGTCACAGCTGCGCGGAGAGCGATGGGGCGGCCATGCGTGCGAGGTAGCGCGCCTTGCCGAAGTTGCCCTCGGGCGCGATCACGATCGCGATGAAGTACAGCGGCGTGAGCATCCGGCACACGAGGAGGAGGCGCTGCGCCTTGACCGACAGCTCCTCGAGCCCGCCGACCTGGAGGCTCTCGCCGGCCTTGCGAACCTGGCCGAGGATGAAGCTGAACTCCATCCCGACCGTCGAGACGTCGACCTTGTCGTTCTGGCGGACGTACTGATCGACGGGGATCCCGTCGAGCCCCATCACGACCGCCGCGATCCCACCATCGATGTTGTCGACGACCTTCTTGAGTTGCTCGGCGAACATGTGACTACGACAGTACTACTAATCGCCGACGGACGGGCAGACGAGCGGGCCGTTCGGCGTGGCGACGGTGTTCCCGTTCGCGTCCAAGGCGCTCTTGTGACAGCAGCCGATCTGGCCGTCCTGGTAGGCGTTGCAGGAGTTGCTCGTGATGAGGGCCGCCATCAGATCCTTGCAGACGCCCTGATCGATGACGATGCCGTTGCCGTCGTTGATGATCGTGATCGGATACTGGAACGGCTCGCCATCGACCCGTCCACCGCCGAGGCTTCCGTATGGCTCGACGGTCGCGACGACCAGCACGTTTTTGGTCTCCGTCCCGACGAGCGCCTTGATCGTCGTCGTCGGAAGCACCTCGAACCCGACATTCGTCGTTCCGCCGTTCGGCGCGAGGCTCCCGGAGAACAGCACGGTGTAGCTCTGGCTCGCACCGCCGTTCGCGACGGCTGCGGTGACGTTCGCACCTTCGAGGTGGATCGTCCGTTGCGCCTCCTGTCCCATCACGGCGGTGATCCGGCTCTCCAGTAACGGCGTGAGGAAGTATCCCTGCGGTGCCTTGACCGCGATTTCGCCCGCCGCGGTGAACGGCTGGCCCGAGTCACCCGTGAAGGTGCACGAACCCCCCATCGGGGCGGCGGTGTTGTTGAGAATGAAGAACCCTTCATCACCTTTGTCGGCGCAGCCGACGAGAAGTGTGAAGGCGAGAGCTGAGACGAGCCGCATGGCTTCCTCCAACGAAAATCGTATCAAGCTCTCAGTGGAGCACGCAAAATTCTTCCAAGCTCCGTGATCGCAAGCTCGACGGGCTCACACGCCCCCACCTCGCGGATCGCGATGAACTTGACCTTGTCGCCGGTGCGCTTCTTGTCGACCCCGACGCGTGCGAGAACTTCGTCGCTTAGATAAGCGCTCGGATCGTGTGGCAGGCCCGTGCGCCGGAGCGCATCTGCGATCTGGCCCTCGAGCTCCGCAGATGAGAGTCCCAGCACCGCCGAGACCCGCGCCGCGACGACGAGCCCCAGGCCGACCGCCTCGCCGTGCAACATCCCGGTGTGCGACTCGATCGCGTGCCCGACGGTGTGGCCGAGATTGAGCAGCGCGCGCTGGCCTTTGCGCTCGACCTCGTCGCGGCCGACGATCGCGGCCTTGTACGCGATCGAGCGGGAGATCACGTCCCGCAGCTTCGCCGGCGCCGCACCCCCGGTGCTACCCCATTCCGCGCAGGCATCGACCAGTGCCCACAGATCCGGTCCGTCGAGCAGCGCGTACTTCCACAACTCGCCGAACCCGGCGCGGCGCTCGCGCGCGGGGAGGGTGGCGAGCGTCTCGGTGTTGCACGCGACCAGCCGCGGCTGGTGAAACGCACCGACCAGGTTCTTGCCCGCACGGGTGTCGACTGCGGTCTTGCCGCCGATCGCCGCGTCGGTCATCGCGACGAGCGTCGTCGGCAACTGGACAACCGGGATGCCGCGAAACAGCGTCGCCGCGACGAACCCGGCGAGATCGCCGACCACGCCGCCGCCGAGCGCGACGATCGCGGAGCTCCGATCGAGTCCTTCATCGATCAGTCGATCGCACAGCTCCTGGTACGTCGCGAACGACTTGTGAGCCTCGCCCGCGGGGATCACGATCGTGGTCGGTCGCAGCGCGTGGAGCTCCTGCTCGGCGCGCGCGCGCCAGTGCGCGGCGACATTCGCATCGGTGATGAGCGCGACCTTCGTGACCCCGCGCAGCCGCGATGCGACGAGCGACGCCTCGAACCGCGTGCTCGCGATCACCGGATAACTCCGGCCCGGCAGCGCGACCACCGTCGTCGCATCGCCGCGCGCCTCGCGAAACACCGCCTCGGTCTCCGCGACGAGAGCGATCACCGCCTCGACGCTGCGATCGTGGGTGTCGACCACCGCGTGGGCGCGGCGATACACCGGTGCCCGCGCCGCCGCGAGCGCGCGGATCGCGGCATCGCCGCGCTCGAGCAGCGGCCGGCTCCCACCGCCGACCGCGCGCGCGCTCGCGACGTCCGGATCGACGCCGAGTGCGATCACGCATCCCGCCGCGCGCATCCGATCGAGGTTGTCCTCGAACGCCGCCGCCCCACCGCCGGTCGCGATCACCGCCCCGTCTTGTGCGTCGCCGATCGCCTGCGCGAGTGCCGCGCGCTCGTGCTGGCGAAACGCCGCCTCGTCGCGCGCGACCAGCGCCGGCACCGGCTCTCCGCCGCGCTCCTCGATCAGGTCATCGAGATCGACGAACCGCCGGCCCTGCTGTCGCGCGAGTGCGCGGCCGACCGAGGTCTTGCCGGCCGCCATGAACCCGATCAGGAACAGCGGCGCGGTCATCCCGACAGTCTAGTCGGTTACTTCACGCAGGGCAGCGAGCCCTTGTTCGTGATCTTCGGCGTGATGAACACGAGGATCTCGGTGCGATCGTCGTTCTCGCGGCGGTTCTTGAACAGCCACCCGAGCACCGGGATATCGCCGAACAACGGGATCTTCTTGTACGCGACACCGGCGTTGCGGGTGTAGATGCCACCGAGGACGGTGGTCTCGCCGTCGGCGACGAGCATCTGGGTCTTCGCTTCCTTGCGAAGGATCGTCGGGTCACCACGCGCACCGACGTTGACGAAGTCGGGCTCGTTCTTCTGGACGACGAGGTTCATCGCGATCGCGCAGTCGCGCTGCGACACGTACGGCGTGACCTCGAGCTTGAGATCGGCCTGGACGAACTGGGTGTTCGTACCGGCGGCCGACACCACGGAGATCGGGATCGAGACGCCCTGGCTGATCGAGGCCAGCTTGTTGTTCAGCACCGTGATCTTCGGCGCCGAGATGATCCGCACCGTGCCGGTGTCCTCGAGCGCCGAGAGGCGCAGGTTGATGTTGAAGTTGCCGCCGATCGAGCCGAGCGAGAAGCCGAGGGCACCACCTTCGCCGGCGCCGGTCGCCGCCGGCAGGTTGACCGCGAAGTCCGATGGCGCCGCGACGCCGGTCGAGATCGTCTGCTGATCGGTGTTCGCACCCGTGACCGCGATGCTCGACGGCCAGATCAGGCCCGTCGCGTTACCACCGCCGGCGCCGGCGATCGCGTTGCCGCCCCACTGGACGCCGATCTGGCGGACGAACGTGGAGCGCGCCTCGACGATGCGCGCCTCGATCGAGATCTGCGGGGTCTGCGTATCGAGCTCGAGCGCGAGCCGGATGATCTCGGCGCGGTTCGCCGCGACGTCGTTGATGAGCAGCGCGTTCGTGCGCTCGTCGACCTCGATCCGGCCGTGCGGCGACAGCATGCTCTCGAGCCGTGGCTTGAGCTCGCTCGCAGACGCGTAGTTCAGGCCCTGCCGCTCGACGCGCGGCGCCTCGGCCTTGAGTGCGGCGTCGCGGCGCGCGGCCTCCTCCTGATCCTCGGTATCGAGCTCCTTGCGGGTCGCGATCCGGTAGAGGTTGCCCTCGCGGCGGTACCACAGGCCGTTCGACTGCAGGATCACCTCGAGCGCTTGATCCCAGGGGACGCGCTTGAGCTTGACGGTCACCTTCGGCGTGACGGTGTCGGGGATCACGATGTTGACGTGCCCGGTCTCCGAGAGGAGGCGCAGCAGGTCGTGGATCGGCGCATCGCGGATGTCGAGATCGATCGTCGCGCCGTGATAGACGCGGCGGCGCTGGCCCTGCGGCGGCAGCTGGGTCACGGTCTGTTGCGCGACCGGGGTCGACGCCGCACCGAAGCCACCGACGACCGGCGACGGCACGTTCGTGACCTTGACCGGACGCTTCGCGACCGCTTCGACCGACGTGAAGTGCCAGCGCACGGTCCCGCCGTCGCGATCGACAGTCGGCGTCGCCGGTGAGCTCAGCTCCGCGACGAGGCGTACGCGGTTCGGCGTGCGGCGGTCGCGGAACGACGACACCGCGCGGACCGGGCTGCCTAGCTTCGACACGTCGAGCTTGCGCTCGAGCTTCTGCGCGAGCTCGGCGTTGTCGACGATCAGCTCCGCGTGGTTCGCGGTGATCTCGCCGATCTGGACGTTCGCGTCGTCGCCGACCGCGATCGTGACCTGGCCCGCGGCCTCGTCCCCCTTGAAGTCGATCGCGGTGACCTTGGTGGGTTTCGCGTCGGCGACCTGCTTCGGCGCGGGCTTCGCCTCGGCGACCTGCTTCGGTGCCGGTGCGGCGGGCTTCGCCGCGAGCTGCGCCTTGACGATCGCCGCCTCTGACCGGGCAGCGGCGAGCGCGGTCTCCTCGGCGGTACGCTTCTGCGCGAGCTCGGCGCGCCGCGTCTCCTCGCGGTTCGCGGCGTCGTGGGCCTGGGTCGCGGCGGTCTCGAGCCGCGTCGCCTCGGCCTGCTGCAGCGCGACCGCCTTGCGACGATCCGCGAGCTCGCCCTCGGCCTGCTTGCGATCGGCGGCGAGCTTCGCGAGCTCGGCCTTCGCCTTCGCGACCTCGTCGTCGCTCGCCTTGCGGGTCTGCGCGGCGGCGATCTGGGCCTGGGCCTTCGCCTCCGCCTGGGCCCGGGCCTCGAGGTCCGCGGCAGCACGCTCGGCGGCCTGGCGCTTCGCCGTGAGCGCGCCGAGCGAGGTCTCCGCGGACGACTTCGCGGCGACGGCCGTGTCCGCCGCCTTCTCCGCGATCTTGCGCTGCTTCTCGGCGGCGTCGCGCGCCTGCTGCGCGGACCTGGCCGCGTCGAGTGCGGCCACGCGCTGCGCCTCGGCGTCCGCGCGATCGCGCTCGGCCTGCGACTTCTTCTGCATCGCATCGCTGGCGGCGAGCTCCGCCGCCTTCTTCTGCTTCGCGGCATCCGCGGCCGCGACCTCGGCTTCGCTCCGGCGGCGCGACGCATCGGTCGCCGCGGCCTCGGCATCGCTGCGCTTCTTCGCGGCGGCGGTCGCGAGCGACGTCGCCTCCGTGCGCTGCTGCTCCACGTTCGCGAGCGCCGACCGGCTCTGCTCGAGCTCCTTCTTCGCGGTCTGCGCCAGGGTCTCGGCGTCGCGGCGCTGCAGCTCCGCAGCGGCGGTGGCACGGCGCGCGTCGGCGAGCCGATCCTCGGCCGCCTTCGCATCGGCGGCCGCCTTCGCGCGCTGAGATGCGGCGACCTTGGACTGCGCATCCTGCGCCTGCTTCGCGGCGAGCTCGGCGGCCGCGCGAGCCTGCTTCGCCTTCGCCTCGACATCGCGCGCCGCTTCTTCGCGCGCCTGCGCCGCCGCGTTTGCCGCGCGCGCCTTGTCGTCGAGCGCCTGCGCCGCGGTCATCTTCTGATCGAGCGACGAGAGCTGGCTCTTCGCATCCTTCAACATCTTTTCCGCGTCGCCGCGCGCGGCCTCCGCCTTCTTCTTGTCGGCCGCCGCCTCGACACGCGCGGTCTCGGCTTCACTACGTGCACGCGCGGCCTCGGCCTTCGCGTTCGCCGCCTCGGTCCGCGCCGCCGCGACCTGCTGCTGCGACGCGGTCTTCGTCTTGTTCGCGTCGCGCATCACCGCGTCGAGCTCGGCGGCGCGCTTCGCCGCATCGGTCTTCGCCGCCTCGGCCTCCGCCGTGCGCTTCGCGGCCTCGCTCTTCGCGCTCGCCGCTTCCGCCGCGCGCGCCGCCGCCTCGCTCTTCATCGCCGCGAGCTCGGCCGCGCGCTTCGCCTCGGCACTCTTCGCGTTCGCCGCCTCCGCGTTCGTGCGGTCGGCATCGCGCCGGGCCTGCTCGGCCGCCGTGCGCTGCTTCGCCGCTTCCTGCTTCGCCGCGGTCGCCTCGGCCTGCGCCCGCGCGAGGGCCATCTCGGCCTCCGCCGTCTTCTTGTCGGCCGCGCTCTTGGTGCGTGCCGCGTCGGTCTTCCATTGATCGGCCTCGGCCTTCGCCGTCGCCGCTTCGGCCTGCGCCCGATTCGCGTCGTCGTGCGCACGCGCCGCGTCGGCCTTCGCGCTCGCCGCCTCGGCCAGCGCGTCCTGCCTGGCCTTGTCGGCCGCCTTGCGCGTGCGCTCGGCCTCGACCTGCGCCGTCGCCGCCGCGGACTTCGCCGCCTCGGCATCCTGCTTCGCCTTGATCGCGGTCGCCTTCGCCGCATCGAGATCCGCCGCGCTCGCGTGCTTCGCCTGATCGACCGCGCGCTGCGCCGCCTCGGCGCGAGCGAGTTGATCGGCCGCGGTCTTGCGCAGGCGCTCGGCCTCCGCCTTCGCCGCGTCGGCCTCGGCGCGGCTCTGGCTCGCCGTCGCCGTCGCCGCCGCGGCCTGCTTCTCTGCCACCGCGCGCGCCGACTCGGCCGCGCTCGCCTGCTGCTGGGCGCGAACGAGCTCCTCGGGACTCGCGTTCTTCGGCGCCGGATCGCGCGGGCTCACCATCACGACGACCTCGTTACCGACGGTCTTCACGTCGTAACGGCCTGGGCGCGCGAGCGTGACGATCACGCGCACGCCGTTGTCATCCATCGGCTGCGCCGCGATCGTCGACACCGCCCACGTGTTCGGTGCGAATGTCGCCGCGCTCTCGTGCCCCTTCAACACGTCCGCGAGCCGGGCCTGCGGCATGTCGATCACGACACGCGCAGGGCGCTCCAGCTTGTAGACGGTGAACGTCGGCGCATCCGCGCCTCGGACGTGCACGTTCGTCGCGCCGGCTCCACCGGCCTCGTCGAACGTGACCGCACGGATTTCGTTCTTGCCGTCGGCGTGCGCGATTCGCACGGTCGTCGTCGAGGCGATCACCGCAAACGCGGCGATCCAGGTTCTCGGGCTCATGATCATGGGCGCTCCGAAAAAAATTTTCGCCTGCCTGGAGCAGGACCACAAATTTTCGATCGTCTTAGCGACTGATCGGCGTGCGCGGCGCCGGCGCGGGGGCGCCAGGCGCTGCGGGGGCTGCAGGACCCGCAGGGGTCGGCGCCGCCGGCACGGCGTTCGGCTGCAGATCGGGATCCGCGAGCTCGAGCGAGTTCGGATGCAGCGGGATCGACATCTCGACCGCGGGACGCTTGGTGTCGGGGTCTTCCTCGACGACGAACGTCACGTAACCCGCGCCGATATCCTTGACGACGGCCTTCTCTTTGCCGACGCAATCACCGCGCTTGATGATGTGGCCGTGGTTGCGCGTGTCCTGCATCAGGACCTTGCGCTGCGTCCCCTGCGCGACGATGCCGACCAGCTTGAGGTCCTGGTACGAATAATCGGTGGCGACGAACTGGTCCGTGCGCTTGCACGACTGATGCGGCTCCGGGCGCGGGACGTTCGAGCCCGCGGTGAGGCCGGGCTGCGAGATCACGTACGACTGGAACGGATCGCGGGCCTGATCCTCGACGAAGTCGCGGTCCTTGAACTCGTGGCGAATGCTCTCGCGCTCGGGGCACGGCTCGCACGACCAGGTCTGCGCGATCTGCACGCAGTACGACCCCGGATCGCAATCCGGCAAGATCTTGCCCGGCGCGCCACCGGCAGGTGGCGCCACCTGATCCGTCGGCGTGCATGCGGGGTGACCGGTCGGCGCCTCGGGCACCGGACACGAGATCTTTTCCTCGATGTGCTCGCGCGGCTGGAGCTTGTCCTTGTTGCCCGGCTTCGCGGCGGCGGCGGCAGCGGGCGCGGGCGCGTTCGCGCGCTGGCCACCGGCGCCTTGGTCGTCGTCGCCGCACGCGGCGAAGACCACGAGCGAGAGTGCGAACAGGCGGTGCCTGGTCATCACAGGCCTCCCTTCAGGCGCTGCGCGTTTTCCGCGGGTGCGGGCGCAGGTCCCGCCCCCTCCGCTTTGGGTCCGCTGCGCTTCTCGTCCTTGTCCATCGCGTCGTTCGCGCGGACCTTCGCGCCCGCGGGCGTCGCGGCCGGCGGCATCGCCTTCGCGGCCGAGCCCGCGGCAGGTGCCGGCGCCGGTGCGGTCGCTGGTTTCGCGGCCGGCTTCGGACCGGCGGGCTCGACGCGCTCCTCCTGGCGGAACGTGTTCGCGGTGAACCGCGCGGTCAGCACGATCTCGCGGTTCTTGACCTGCGGATCGCCGATCGTGAGGTTGTCGATCGACACGATGCGCTCGCGCTCCTCGACCGCGGGCTCGCCGGTCGGCGCGGTATCCGACGCGCCGGCCTTCTTCTTCTTCGGCACGAGCGACGCGAAGAACCGCTTGATCTGCATGAACGAGCCCTGGATCTCGAAGTCGACCGGCACGCGCACGAACGACTCCACCGGGACCTCGGGCGCCTGGTTCGAGCGGTTGACCTGGACACCCGACTCGCTGACCTTGCGGTTCAGCGTCTCGAAGAACGCCGGCAACTCCGCCTCCGTCGGCAGCGCCTTCTCGTTCTGAGCGATCTGCGCCGTCAGGCGATTCAACGCCGGCTTGAGCTCGTTGTACGTCTTGATGTCGTCGTCGGCCTTGTGGTTCGCGGCGACCTTCGCGTTGTGTTGCGCCTCGGCCTCGTCGACGTCCTTGCTGAGCGACTTGAATCCGAACTGGTAGTACAAGAGGAACATCAGGAAGCCCGCGACGATGAAGATCATCGCCTTGCGCTGATTGGGCAGCCGCGCAAAATCGGCCATGACCGCCATCAGTACGCCACCTTTCCGGTGATCGTGAACTTGTAGTACGGCACGCCGTTGTCGGCGGCAACCACGCGCTCCTCGGACGCCTGCGCGACGTTGTCGAAGTACACCGACGCCTGCATCCGCTTCGACAGCTGCGTGATGTCGCCTTCGCCCTGCGCGCCGCCCTCGAGCCGGAACACGCCATTGCGGTCGGTGAACGAGGTCAGCCACACGTGGGTCGGATCCCACGCGAGGTCGTAGCGCCGGTTCGGATCGGCCTCGGGGCCGTTGCCGGTCCGCTTCGCCATCTCCTGCGTCATCGTCGGCAGGTGATTCGTCGTGAGGATCTCGCCGAGCTCCTGCAGCACGTTCGCCGGCACGACCTTCGCGGCGATCAGCCGGTTGATCGAGTGTGCGCGCTCGTACGACTCCGTCGCGGCCTTGTTCATCGCCGCGAATCCATCGAGGTCCTTGTTCTTCGCGTTGATCTCGACCTGGAGCTGCGCGTTCGACTCCCGGATGTCGTGCAGCTTCGACCGCTTCGGCTGATCGAGGACGAAGAACACGAGCGCGCCCGCGCCGACGAGCGACGCGAGACCGATCGCCATCTCCCGCTGGCCACCCTCGCTCTGCTGACTCGCGCGTAGCTTCGCCCGCTTTTGCGGGAGAAGATTGATCTTGATCATTTATCGCCTCCGGCTCGCATCGACAGCCCCACCCCGATCAACGCCTCGGGCGAGTGCGCGGACAGATAATTGCGATCGAGCTGCGGATCGATCTCGACGCGTTTCCACGCATCGGCGACCTCGAGCGGCAACCGCGAGCGGCGCTCGATCGCGCGGTGCAGCGACGTCACCTTGGCGCTGCCCCCGGCGAGCACGATCCGGGTGACGTTCGCATCGGCGGTGGTCGCGAGGAAGAAGTCGAGCGAGCGCTGGAACTCTCCCGCCATGACCTCGGACACGCCCTCCATCACGCGCAGCACTTCCTGCGGCACGACGCCGTCCTCGGTCTGCGATCCGCCGACCTTGTAGGCCTCGGCCTCGTCGGCCGCGATGCCCATCTGCTTCTGGATCTCCTCGGTGAACGCGTTGCCACCGATCGTCACGTCGCGCGTGAACAGCGACACGCCCGAGCGGACGATGTTGATGTTCGAGATCGCCGCGCCGATGTTGATCAGCACGACGGTGTCGCGCGGATCGAGCTGGTAGTTGACCTCGAACCCGTTTTGACTCGCGAACGCGGCGACGTCGACGACCTGCGGAGACAGGTTCGCGTCGCGCACGACCTGGACGTAGTCCGACACGACTTCCTTCTTCGCGGCGACCAGCAACAGCTCGGTCTGCCCCGACGGCGTCATCGGATTGGTGACGTGGTAGTCGATCTCGACGTCATCGCGCCCGAACGGGATGTGATGCTCGGCCTCGTTGCGAATGTTCGCCGCGAGCTCCTCCGGCTTCATCATCGGCACCGCGATCTTCTTGATGATCACGGAGTGACCCGCGATCGCGATCGCGACTTCTTTCTGGCGCAGGCGCAGGCGCGACCACAGCTGGCGGATCGCCTCGCTGACGGCGCCCTGATCCATGATCGTCCCGTCGACGATCGTCTGCGGCACGAGCGGCTGCATGCCGAACGCTTGCAACGCCCACCCGTTCGCCTTCCGCTTGAGCTGCACGGCCTTCACACACGAAGAACCGATATCGAGCCCGATGCATTGTTTCGCCATGGATCCTCTGCGGCCTAAAATTTTGTCACGGCACGCGGAGATCTCCAAAAACTGTCGTCGTCGCTACCCCAAAGGTTTCGCTTCGATAAGCGAAGAGGGAGGTCAGGAAATGCCGTACTCCTTCATCTTGTAGAGGAGGGCGCGGTGACTGATCTCCAGCAGCTTGGCCGCGTTGGTCCGGTTCCCCTGCGTCACGCCGAGGGCTCGCCGGATCAGATCCTGCTCGAGCGATCGCGTGGCCTTCTTGATGGATAGCTCCTGATCGTCGATCTGGCTCGTCGATGTAGGTTTGACGTGGGCGACCGCCTCGAGGAACGCCAGATCGATGGTCGGCCCGTCGGCCAGGACGACCAGGCGCTCGATCGTGTTCTCGAGGTCGCGGACGTTGCCCGGCCAGGGCTGCTCCGCCAGCGCCTCGACGACATCGCCGGCGAGCACGACATCGCGATGATGGCGCTCGCCGTGGCGCGCCGCGAAGTGCCGCGCGAGCGCCGGGATGTCCTCGGGCCGCTCGCGCAACGGTGGGATCTGGAGCGGCACGACATTGAGGCGATAGAACAGGTCCTCGCGAAACCGACCCGCGGCGACCTCGGCGTCGAGATCGCGCAGCGTCGCCGCGATCAGCCGGACATCGACCGTGATCGGCGCGCTGTCGCCGACCCGGCGCAGCTCCGAGTCCTGAAGCACGCGCAGGAGCTTGCTCTGCAGCGCGAGCGGCATCTCGCCGATCTCGTCGAGGAACAACGTGCCGTGATCGGCATCCTCGAACAACCCGGCCTTGTCGCGCACCGCATCGGTGAACGCTCCGCGCACGTGACCGAACAGCTCCGACTCGAGCAGCGACTCCGGGATCGCCGCGCAGTTGACCGCGACGAACCGCTGCGCGCGCCGCGGCGACGCTTCGTGGATCGCGCGCGCCACCAACTCCTTGCCCGTCCCCGTCTCGCCCGTGATCAGCACGGTCGTCTTCGTCGCGGCGACCGTCCGGATCATCGCGCGCAGCTTCGTCATGCCCGGGCCATCGCCGACGAGCGCGGTCTCGCTCGTGACCTCGATGTGCCCCGGCTTGTGCTTCGGTCGCGCCGCCGCGTGATGGAGCGCCAGACCGAGCGCCAGCTCGTCGAGCGGCTCGAGCGCGATGTCATCGACGCCCGCCGCGAGCAACGCCTGCGAGGTCGCGGCATCGCGCGTCTTCAAGATGGCGATCACCGGCGGCCGCTCCCCGATCTTCGCGACGTCGGCAGCCATCTCCGACGCCGCCATCACGATGTCGCAATCCGCGGCCGCGAGATGCTTCTTCGCACTCTCGAGCTCGGTCGCTGCGACCACCGCGAGCCCACGCCGATCGATCAACAGGTGCAGCGCACGCCGTGCCTCGTCGTCTGGACCGAGCAGCAGCACGCGATGCACGATCCCACCGTACCATGCACCCGGTTGGCCGATCGCCAACGCGGTTGGCGTCCGCGCCGCGCAACGTGCTCGAAGCTCGCGCGCCGCACATGGCGAGCCGCTTGCTCTACCCCACCGCGATGTATCGATGGTCGGTGTTGTTCGTGGTCGGCTGTGGGCTCTACACCGGTGAGGATCCACCGCCCGAGGAGCCCGCCGCGACCTCGTACGTCGACGTCCGCGACGCCCCCGTTCATCACTGGCTTCATCGGATGGATCTCGTGTTCGTGATCGACACGACGCCCGCGATGGCGCCGTTGCGCGATCGGATGGTGGCGAACATGGTGCGGTTCGCCGCCGCGATCGAACAGAACGCTTGGTCGGGTGACGTCGACATCATGGCGATCACGTCCGATCCAGCCGATGGCGCGCACCTGCTCGGCGACGTGAGCCACCTCGTCTCGATCCCCGCCGGCGGCTTCCGCCACGACTTCGACGGCGCGCTCGCAGATCGGCTCGCGGCGCTCGTGCCCTCGACGTTCACCGCGAGCTCGTCTCAGCCGCTCGAGCAGCTCACCACCGCGCTCGAGCACGACGCCGGCTTTCGTCACGAGCGCGCGAGCCTCGTGTTCGTCCCGATCAGCGGTCGCGACGACGAATCTCCCGGCTCGATCGACGCCTACGTGTCCCGGGTCCAGGCACTTGCCGCACCGGACCTCGGCATGCGGATGGCGCCGATCTATACCCAACCGGCGAGCCGCCTCGATCAGTTCTTGTCGACGGTCCAGGACGACACGGTGTGGCGCACCGACCTCGCGACGGAAGACTGGACCGGCGCGATGCTCCCGCTCCAGGTCAAGTCGGATCTCGGCCTGCCATGCCTGAACGCGGTGCCCGCGAAGCAGCGCGACTGCGCGTTCTCGGCGTTCTATGGCGGCGTCGAGACGATCCTTCCCGCGTGCAACGCGACGTTGACGAACCGGCCGTGCGAGGAGCTTCGCGCGGAGCCGAGCTGCCAGCTCTCCGAAATCAGCCCGCGCGAGCAGTGGCTCGAGTGGCCCGAATACGGGACTCGCGTCACGATCCAGTGCGTGGTCGACGGGCCGTGATCCGCGGGCTCGCGCTCGTCCTGCTCGCGAGCTGCGGGCTCGAGGTCGAGCAGCCCGAGCCGAGCGCGACGTCGCATGTCATCCGGTTCGAGGTGCCGACGCCGTCGGTGAAGCCGATCGACGTGCTGTTCGTCCTCGACGAATCGCCGGCGATGGCGGCGGAGCATGCGCGCATGGTCGCGAGCATGGCCGGCTTCTCGCAGGCGTTCGAGGCGAAGCTCGCCGGCCAGGATCTGAACCTCGGCGTGATCACGACCGACCCGAGCGATCATGGAGAGCTGGTCGGCGGCGGGTTCCTGCACGAGCGCTCGACGATCGCCGCGATCGAGCGTGACTTCGACGGCGCGCTCGCCGATCGGCTGACCACCCTCGCGGATCACGAGCAGGTGGAGACAGCGCCGAACATGGTGCTCGACGCGATCGTGCAGGCGATCGATCCGATGACGAACCCGGGGTTTCGCCGCGACGGCGCGACGCTGCTCCTCGTCGTGATCACGAACCGCGATGATCAATCGCTCGGCGCGATCGCCGACTACCAACCACTCGCCATCGCCGCGAATCGCCGTTCTTCGCTCGTGCTGGTCGATCGTTACCCGTCGCCGCGCCT
>Ga0307509_10003523_pt1 | contig 23597 bp, 30 predicted proteins | sample 10_EM_MG_FD_202245 | JGI IMG/M metagenome (GOLD analysis project Ga0307509, IMG submission 202245) | Populus trichocarpa ectomycorrhiza microbial communities from riparian zone in the Pacific Northwest, United States - 10_EM | ecosystem: Host-associated > Plants > Roots > Unclassified | place... | reverse complement strand
TTAGATGCAAGGGGATGGTATACAAAGTATTGATTTTTTTGCTTTATAATTTTATATATAGCTTTCCTTATATTTATTGGATGTCTACACATATTTTCAGTTTATTCTAAGCAGGTGTAGTTGAATATGTAGTAAATGTGGAGTGGTAGTGGGGTTGCCGTTGCTCTGGCGGACGAGTACTTTTGCACGCGTACTTTATAAGTCCCACTAACACTTGGCAATCTATTAATAGTGAAAATCTAGCTCCTCTTCCTCCCCACTGTCCAAATTATTAACTATCTCTTCCCCCTCTCTATTTCCCCTTTCCCAATCCCTTAACTCCTCTACCAATATCATACCAGATTTGCTAACCCTTTGATAGATATATCATGGTTCTCACTCCCATGAATGACGAGTCAGAGACCAACTGTGCAGAATAAGCAGCAAACAACCTCCGCCCGCTATATTGAGAAGCATTTTCATGCTTGACTGGTACGGGATAGCTAACACGGTAGGATTCCGGGCTATCTAGGCCGAGGATAGTTGAGACAACGGAATATAGGTCAGGAAGGCTCTAGAAGAATTATTCGATAAAGTAATAGAAGAATATCTTAATAACTTATAATATTGTTAAGGTCTCTTCTCCGTTGCTTGATGATGTTTTCAACCATCGGGGAGAGCCCTACTCTTTATACTAATGTTCACGCTACTTTGACTTCTCTAGTAAAGAAGTATCTTTCTAAGAGTTCAATTCGTCAGAACAAAGTGCGAACACTGTTTGACCCTGAATCTTGCCCAGCTTGACTCTGAGAATCTCCAAACTGCTATTTCTTCTGAGGGTGTCCCCACTCCACCAGTAGTCAGTCTTCGATCTCTTCGTCCTGATAGACTATAATGGAATATGCAGTCTAAATGCCTACATACCAATAGTATCATGAATCTGGAGTGATCAAGTCCGATATTCATCTATCAATGCATAATGCATATGCATTAGTAAGAGTAGAGAACTGGTTCTCTAATTATCATTCCAATCAGTTAGCCATATCTCGAAACGTGAACTCTTTGTGGTTCCTGAGTAGCCTCCCAGATGCCTCCGTGAAGTCCCTACTCAGGAAGCTTGGGTTCGGATATATGCTCTCCCCTATGGTGGCATATACCTCGCGCATAATTATGCAAGCTATTCCCGCTAGTGTAATAAGCAGAGCCCAACGGAGTACTTGAAGTTAAAGACTTGAAGCTATCTCAAGCGGGGGTGATAAGGAATCAAGGAAGCTAACTCATTGAAAACCAGAATGTGACGGAAGACAAGGAGGGTACGTGGCCAATTTCCAAAAAGTGAGGAAAATACGGGAGAGGAAGCCTTAGAGAAAAGAAAGCAATTCATACTTTTGGGTACGAGGGTGGGTACGAGTAGCATGCGTTATTTGGTGTGCTAGAGTAACGCTTCGGGCTGATACTGGCTTTGGCTTGGGTCCTGGACTGGTTCTCTGATTAATGCCACTGCCTGATAAACTTCTCTGTGCTTATGATGCCATAGTATCGTTGTTTTTGTCTATCAGTATTGACATTCGATTGTGCTGTGTTGTTGTTCTTCTACTCCATCCCCTGAGCTACAGCATGTCTCACCTGTGCCTTGCCACCAACGATCCCTGTAGGTGCATACCGACTTTTTCAAATTTCTACGGTACTCGAGCTTACCCTATGACAATCTATGCCCTAACTTACACCGGTATTGGGCTGATTTCACAGGACCCGTTTAGTTTGGATGGTGTGTCGCGAATGCCGAAATCACCCTCCTGTGCGTATGTGTCACCTATTGATATACCGGAAGACAAACAGGTGGAAAGTTGACCAGACGATGAATTGCCTAAAGGCCTTGACAAGGGTGAAGTAGGGAGCTATGCGCTTGAACAAATTAAGAAAAAGAGAAAAGGTTGTTTATTGGCTTGCTTTCCTCGGTGTGGTTGTTCGTTATTAGGCTAGTCTACATGAGACGCGGCTTATGTGCTAAAGTATGTGCGCCAAGCTAACTACTAGACAGAGTTTTTCCGTGGGCCCAATCGAGGGACATGACTGCTCTCACTACCCTATCAAACACCTCAGGGCACAAGGACCCCCTCTCGCTCCAGCCTTCGACCCTGGAGGCATACAAACAAAAGAAAACAAGTAAAACACTCCATCGTCCACTATGAAACTCAGCACAAACCACCGAGTGACTAAACATGATTTGCTTCGTTATCCCATTCCCTGAGCTCCGTAAATTCATTCCACACTTCGCCTTCCTCTGGCCTCAGTTTTCTCAAAGCCAAATACATCCTCCAGCTTGCCCAAGTCTATCATCACTCTCTTCTCGTACTCCAAGATATCCACTATTGTGACACCTACTTCCGCCTCAATCCTCCGCTGTAGATAAACTTTGAGATCGTTCAAGTGAATGCGATCACGTAAAGCACCCTTCTTCACTCGAACAACCTCTCCTGTATTAAAATCCCGCAGACGTCCGCTTTTCCCATGCCAGGCCAAATCAGATAGAACGTACGGGCCCTCCCATCTCGGTTCAAGTTTGCTACCCCGGCGTTGATCGAGCAAGAACCTCCCTAGTAGGACTAAATCTCCATCCTTAGGTGGGGCGTGACACATGGGTCGTTGTCGTTCTTCACGTCTCTGGGCTTCCTCCACAACTTCTGAGGCGGCTCGTTGGCGTATATCATCAATACGGGCGAGTCCTTCCAGCTGTCGGTCGGCAAGTCTTTCTTCTTTTTCTTCTTCTCCATCTTCTTTCCATTGATTTCTGCCAGAGGCCACCAGTGTAGAAAGTACTGCTACCGCGCGCTCAGTATTAGGGTTGACATCCCATCCAGTCCTGTTCGGGTTAAATCACAATGGTAACTCTGCCGGGCTAAATCTGTGTACTCTAAGAACTCGAGTATTAATAGCGTGCACGACTGAGTCAACAACCAGATCCCAATCTCCCTGTGGTAACTTTCGCTGCATTACCGTGACCTTGAGTCCATCCACTAAAAGCTTGACATATCTTTCTGCCAAACCGACTGACTGCGGGTGTGATTTCGGAGCGGGTAGATGTATGACGGAGAGCTTACTCAGAACCTTAGCAAACTCGCCGGGAACAAAGTGGGTGCCGTTATCGGTATACACTGCTCGAGGCCATCCGAATTGCTAGACTATAAGCATCAAGAGAGATACTGGTGACTTTCCTTGACTGTCCGGGACCGCTTGAGCAAATAAGAAATGTGTAAAATAGTCGACGGCGATGATAATATACTTGTTCCCCCTGGGCATATCGGGAAACCGTCCGACGAAGTGGAATCCCATCCTGTCTAGAGGTTGTAGGTGAACGATGGCCATTTGGCTAACAGCGGGCTTTAACGGGCCTATCAGCTGACAACTTGGACAAGTAGAACAATGAACGTTAACATCTTTTGTTCGGGTAGGCCAGTAGTAACGTCCGATAATTGTGCGCATCAAAACTCCTGCTGCGAAATGGCCATGGCAATCGTGTAAGTGATATAAAATTGCCTCGACTTCACCCTGCCGGACACAAAAGGCTTCTTTGCTATTCCTCTCAATGAATACAAGACGATTAGAAGGTTTTGTAGTGTAATGGCTATCTGGGTTTCTGATTCCCGTAAGGTCCGTTATCGAGGCGTCAGGAGTATCCGAAGACTGTAGGTCGAGCAAACAATAGGACATAGAGTTCTGCCAGGTAAAACGGCGTCAATGTAGTGTTAAAGGTTCACCGTTGCCATCACGATATATGCTAAAATCTCCGAAAAGCTTGAAATGTACGACAGCCCCGTACCATTCATCCTCTAACCATTCCTCCCAACCGGACGTAGAGTCTTCTTCCAATGCATATACTTTCAGACCTCCATCAAATGCCTTTCCGTCCTCGGCAAACATGCTCTCCATAACTCTCATACGGCTCAGGCCATCTGCTAACGCATTCTCTCTTCCAGGAATGTGAATGTACTCAATGTCGTATTCCGAAAGCCTGACTTGCCATCTAATGATTCTTCTGTGTGCGTCGTCCTTTTTTAACAAACTAACAAGTGCCGAATAATCTGTATAGACCTTTGTGGTGTAGGGAGAGCCTAATATCAACCACCGGACCTCCTCCAGATACCTTAAGATAGCAAGCGCTTCCCGTTCTGTTGTCGTGTAACGAGTCTCTGCAGATAAGAGCCGTTTAGATATGAACATAATCACTTTCATCTCCTTCCTCATCGTCACTGACATATTTGTTCCCGCAGCAACATTAGGCAATTGAAAGAGCACACTACCAATTGCGTATGTTGAGGCGTCTGTCATCAAATGGTACTGTTTTGTCTCGTCATCACCGTACACGACGTTCCCGATTATTGACATCTTCACAGCTGTAAAAGCTGTCTCCTGCTTTCCCTTCCACTGCATTCCACACTCCACTCTCTTGGGATGTCTCCTCTTGCCATTCGGGATCCATGTTCGATTCATGATACCGTCACTGTTATCAGTGTACTGTACGGCCTCTTTGAGAATCCTACCGTGCTTGACTCGTCCGGGAATAAACTGCCGTAAGAATATCGTGAGATACAGAAACCGCTCGATCTCCGCCAAACACGTAGGTTGTGGGTATTCCCATATCGCTTTAACCTTGTCTAATGAAGGCCAAAGGCCGCTGCCGTCGCTCTCATATCCCCGAGGGCTAATCTTGTTGAGGAAGAAACGGGATTTGCTACCCTTTAACGTGAGTCTGGCCCACATAAGACGCGGAAAGTAATGATTGTGAAGGAACTCAAATTGAGAGGAAAAATGAGGGTGTGCGCCGAAATCTTCGTCGACAAAACACTCAAACGCTCTGGAAGAGGACTTGTTTAACGTTGGCTCCGGGTTTGGTGCTGATATGTATCTACTAAATATATCCTTCATCCGGGTATATGTCTGAGGCGCGCCGGAATGCCCCTGTCCCATTCGCAAATATTGCCACTCTCCGTCGTACGTAGAAAACGAAGTTCGATATCCGTGAGGAGGGTACATAGGGACTGCCCAGAAACCGTTCGCTGCATCGGCTTGAAAGTAGATAGAGTACTTGGATAGCATTAAGTTGTTTATGACAGGCTCGATCCACTTCATCCGATAGCTTGATAACATTGTTGCCTCATTGACTGGACAGAAAACATGGACCATTCGCAACCCTCCATCTTCCTTTCTCACAAACTTCGTACGATGTGACCAGGGCGACTCCGATCTTCCAATAACTCCAGCTCTTTCTAGTTGTGGAAGGTTGGCGTCCAACCAGTCTCGTTCCTCCTTGGTATATATCTTGTCTTTAGTATGCCGTGGTTGCGCTCCTGGATAAACTGGTATTCGATGCTCAACCAAGTCCGTCACCGGCATCTCTTCTATTTGGCTCGCAAATGCGTCCCTCCAGGTGTAGAGCAATAACTTGGCTTCCTTCTCCTCCTTCTCCTTCAACTGTGCACCCATGGTGATATTCGGAGTAGTGAACCAGTCGTCCACCTCTTTCTCTGTAGCCTTTGCTAATGTTCTCTGGTAATCCACTGGCCTTCTTGCCGTCAGAAACTGTAACACCCTTCCAAACTCCTCCTCTTGAGCTTCCACTCTCTCCTTCTTATTATCTGTGCACCAATCGTACTCCTCAGGAACCTCAAGGGTTATAGCGTTATCCTCGAATGCGGCCTCCATGTAGAACTCCTCCTTCTCATCATCGGATATAGTCATCTCGGTGCATCCTTCTCTTTCAAACTGTCATGCGTTCACCATCTGTGAATCTCTCCCACTGTCCTTCCAGCATCCAACTTCTCCGTAAAAGTAAATGTCATCCGGGCCAAACAATCCCACATCCAAACTATCACACATATCGTTCTCCACCGTAACAGATCCTTGGCCCCCAACAATCTCGCTCCCACTAAGTACATCAGCGCTCACAAAAGTTCTCTTTTCATCCTTATCTGCACCGCAACCTTCATCGTCTTCGTCTTCGTCTTCATCGTCCTCACACTCATCAGGCAAATCCATGTATCCGTTCTCGTTCTTGTTATCATTTGTATCTGTAAACTGTAAACCTGTAAAATCCGTAGTCGTCAACGTACTAGTATCCTGATCACCAGCCAACCGGCTTACTGCATCAACTGGTGGAGTTAGTTTCCCGAGTCCTCGGAAGAACCACCTCCTTCAGCTTCCTCCTCATCCTCTCTTCTCATTTCTTCGCGCGCCTGACATATTATCTTTCTCACAACATCGTTAAAGAAGTTCTCACCCGCCGCGTGTTGATATTCCAGTTCCTTCTCGATCTCTGCTGATAGTTCACGCTTCTTCGTATTCTTGTCTCTTATCACAATGGGAACACGAGGGCGGTGTCTCTGAGGGCTTAAAGTTGCTTTTCTGTCGCAAGGTATACAGACCCGGAACCCAGACGTGTTCATGATCTAATATTGACCTGTAGGGTAATTCCCTTTAGCTTTAACGGCTTGCAACCGACGTCTGCTCAAAAGGAGCGGGTATGTCAGTTTGTATTCTCTTGGAAGGGCGTAAACACGGAGATCACACTCGACATCAGCAATCGTAATACGTATATCCGCATAGTAGGCTATCTTAGCAAGAGCAGTTGTCGAAGTGCGTATCACCATACCTCCGGCCTTCCGTAGTTTTTCACCCCTATACTCGAGAAGATGGATGGGCATGAGGTTCACTACCGGGCCGGCGTCGACCAAGATCCTTGAGACACCGAACTCTCCCTTCTCTCTAGTAACTATCCCCTTAGTATAGAAGTTGATGACATCCCCGAGATTCCGATCAGTAACGATGGCTGACACCTCCTGCTCATCTGGAACCTCCTCAATCGTAACCTTTTTTCCTTTTCCTTTTCCCTTCCGTTTGTTGCGGGTGCGTTCCTAAACGAGTTGATAGCAAATATCCCGCTTAACGGAAGGTGCAAGATCGAAGAAAGATCCCCAATTGAGACCAGTAACGGGGGAGTCACGAAAGGCACCAACAAAATCCAACCCCTCCCTGCCTGCCATCATTCGAATGGGTTTCCTAAACGCCAGAGGGTTTGCCTTAGCTTTTGGCCTCCCTGGAGTCTCTTCTTCTCCCTCTTCATCATCGGCTGCGTAAGTTGTCCGGCGACGTTGTCTAGCAGGCCCACGTTCACCATCAAACTCGGGTGGCAATTCACTGAAACGGCGGGCACCCTCTCCAGCCATGACTGGTACCGCGTTATCTTCATCCTCAAACGATTCATCGTTCCATCAGATTCGAGATCATCCCCTTTATCAACTTCCTCAATACGGTTGACAAACTGCCTGAGATCAACAGCCTCCTCCGTCGTTGTCGCTGTCACCTCCCGGACCTTTACTCCCTCGAGTGCTGATGACTTCATAGCAATTTCCACAACGCTGACATTCTGGCCTGAGGCTCTCACAGGTGGTAGTAGTGGTGGTAGTGGTGGTAGTATATCGTCTGAGGGCCGGATATCTGGGCGTACCACGTCATGTCCGGCAGACGTATAACTGGGGCCTTGAGATCTCATTTTCGGGCACTGAGAACACACATGCCACTCCTCACCACAGTTGTAACAAACGACCGGGTTGCGTGCAGGATAATATAGTGCTCCGTTCGGCCCAACGATAGGCTGTGATGCTGAATTCCTCTCATACATATCGGAGGTATTCTGGACAAATTGCGAGGACTCCATCGGACGTCTCACAGGATCGTAAAGGTCTGTGTTAGCAGGGCCTCAGCGTCTAGCACGCTGGTGTCTACCGTGAAAAGGTGGTATGTCGTCTCCGTAGTATTCCCGATTGTATTCGACAGCTTGCAGGGCTGGATTTCTCCTATTGGGATATTCGGAATGGCGAGTAGTAGGCCGGCTAGCGTTTCGCTGTTCATAGGCATATCGAGCAGAGGGTGGAAGTCTTCCGTAGTTGTCTCCGATAGCATAGGTATCCAGAGGAATAACATTGGGCTCAGGCCGATTAGGCACAATGGGAGCGTTTGGTGTAATGGCCGCCTGTTGAATCTTCATCATGTTCTCCATCATACCGCTAAGCCTCCTCACTTGCTCCTTCACAGAATCTCCGTCACCCTGGCGACCTTTCCTGCTCTTACTCTTAGACCTTTTCACCCGTCTACTACTTCCCTTCTTCGACCTTTCCGACCTCTTCGACTTTCTCCCCTTCCGGGTACGACTATAATAGTCATCGGAATCCGACTTGTTATCACTCTCTGAATTGTCTGTGTCACTAGACTCGTCGTCGTCGTCGTCATCATCATCGTCATCATCATCATCCCTCTTGCGTCCATGAGACTTGTAGCCTTTGAGTTTCAACTGAGAGGCCAAACGTATAACACTTTTAATGACCTTGTATGGGGTCTCGCAGGAACTGGCCTTGCAAAAGCTGGAAATTGCAAAATTGCGCAAACGTCGACTAGTAAGACCATCGATATAATAGTCGATCAGAATATCGTCGTGGTGTTGCAACCTGGCCGACTTCCTTCTCAACAACCTCAAAACCTTGCGTGAATACCAGAAGACATCCCGATCGCCTTGCTGAAAATCTCTCATTGTAGAAAGGATGTCTACTTTGGCCAACTCATCTAGCTCACAGTCGTGAAACTGCTCAACTAACGCATCCTTCAAGTTTTCCTCATCCCAAAAAACATCATCATCGAGAGCGTTTATAAAGTTAGCGGTGACAGACTGCGGCAAACATGAAACATGTATTTGGGCGACCCGCCTTCTCCTCGACTCCAGCGTACTTCCGTCGTAGTCCTTCCCAAGCATAGCATACCACGAATTAATCCAGCGCAGAAAGTACTTGATACTAGTACCACCTTCACCCGTAAACGTCAACCTCATTCCCGGCGGGAAACTCATAACTACCACAGAGCGGGGTGTATCGTCCTTTTCATCGCTTAAAAGAATTGATAACGGCGATCCGGCGTACTTCAAAGTGTTTAGTGGGTCATGCTCGCGCTTAGTTGGTGAAGAGTAGATGTCGTAATTCTCTTCTGGATCGAGTAAGGCCTCCGTTGCAATTGAGAACCACTTGCCGTTCCGCTTGTAGTATAAGGTGTTGAGCTCGTCCTCTCCTACTAATAACCTTTTGTCTGCCTCACGTGGGTCCGCGCGTACTGGGTCAGCGATCACAGACCCCTCTTCAATTGCCTCCTCTATCTTGACAGCAGGTACCCACAGATCAAATGGCTAGTGCCAGATGCCTTGCGCAATAAACAGGTTCCGTTTTCACCTTTTCACACAACAAATTTCCCTAATGCGGGAGCCGGTAGGCAGGTTCGTCGTGTTAAATACAAATCCATTTCAGAGCACGACTTGTTGGGCTGATTTCGCAGGACCCGTTTAGTTTGGATGGTGAGTCGCGCGTGCCAAAATCACCCTCCTGTGCGTATGTGTGACCTATTGATATACCGGAAGACAAACAGGTGGAAAGTTGACCAGACGATGAATTGCCTAAAGGCCTTGACAAGGGTGAAGTAGGGAGCTATGCGCTTGAACAAATTAAGAAGGAGAGAAAAGGTTGTTTATTGGCTTGCTTTCCTCGGTGTGGTTGTTCGCTGTTAGGCTAGTCTACATGAGAGGCGGCTTATGTGCTAAAGTGTGTGCGCCAAGCTAACTACTAAACAGAGTTTTTCCGTGGGCCCGATCGAGCGACATGACTGCTCTCACTACCCTATCAAACACCTCAGGGCACACCGGTATCTCCTAGTTCGCCAAGAACCCCCACGCTCGCTCGGACTCGACAGATCCTGGCTGCTGGTCCGCAATTACACTCGTTTCCCGACTTCCTTCTTGCTCCTTGTCCCTTTGCCCCCCAAAGCGGATCTCCCCGGCCTGATCCCGTTCATCCCTTCCCCACATCCGCACTCCCAGCGCTGCCTGGTCAAACTTTAGGTTGCCATCCTTCAATCCCTTCGCTTCCCACTTGGCCCCGCAGCTGCAGACAGGGAACGTGACAGTTTTCTTATCGCAACCTACAACCCACCTAACCACCGTGCCACTCATTGCAACTTTCAACTTGCCAGGACCAGGAGTTCATGCACATATCGTAATCTATATCCCTGCCTCCACAACTGGTCTCCCGCGCACAAATATTCCTCCCTTCCTCCTGCTTTTGTAAAGGCCCATCGCACCACCACCTTCTCCACAGTTCCCCTTCCCCTTGTCACTGGAACTGTCAAATGAGTGCCCGGTCTTCCCGCTTCCTCTCCCGCACTGTTGGTGATGCAACTTCTCGACTTACACGGCGTGCCCCCGTCGCCCTACCTGACGAAGAACTTGGTCCCTCTACATCTCTGTTCAAATGGTTTGGTCTGAATGGCCTCCATAAGCCACCCGATCTCTCCCGCACCCTCAGTACGGCAGATGATGAAAAGGGTCCCCAAGACAAGGCAAAGAAGTTGGGCACTTTCAGTGGAGTAGACCCCTCCTCATAATTCTCGTTCCTCGGGTCCTATTCCCGCTCACCCTGGATCTATAGGTATTCGTGCCGACAACCTTAAACGTTCTTTCAATCCTCATGTTCCTCCGCTTCGGATTTATCCTAGGCCAGAGTGGTATTCTAGGAATGCTCGGTGCTGCCCCTACTCCTTACTTGGTTCTGCGATATACTGGAGTGAGGTTATTGACATTATAGTCCAGGAATGCTCCTTGTTAGGTACGGTTCCATATCCCTTGTCAATTCCCCACGGGCTCTCTCCTTCAATAGACTCAATTATCTACCAAACCCGCTCCAATGGATCCCCGCTCCTCCCCCAACAGACTTTACTAACCCTATTCTCTAGCTACCTCATCAACTTAATCACAACATTGTCTATTTCAGCGATTTCTTCCAACGGCACTGTGCGCGGTGGCGGTGCTTACTATTTGATATCACGCTCACTAGGACCAGAATTTGGAGGCAGCATTGGACTTGTCTTCTACCTAGGGTTTGTTTTCAATACAGGAATGAATGCTGTAGGCATGATTGATTGCCTAATGAACAACTTTGGTCAAGTTGCTGGAAATTCTGGTCACGTCTTTCGTGATGGCTATGTTCGTACACCCCCCGCCGCCCACTCCCCCGCTCTCGATATATTCTCTTGTAGTCTTAGAAACCTTAAGCTTGTCACAACATTTATATCCGGGCTTATTGTTGATTCTTTTGGCGCCTGTTAGTGGTACCGGTATCTTTATGCGACTACCGTGCTTGTCTTTTGTACGGCTATCTGTCTTTTGGGCTCCGCAATTTTTGCTCGGGCCTCTAACCTCCTCCTCGGGGTCCTTCTTCTGGCCACTTTCTCTGTTCCTTTTTCCGCACTCGTAGTTGCGCCTTTTTCCAGCCATAATATCCACTATACCGGCATCTCTACAGATACCCTTCTTGAAAATCTAAGGCCACGGTTCACCAAAGGTGCAGTTGGTAGCCAAACGTCGGGACGGTTAGTCTTTCAACTCCCGTGCGGTGCCTGTTGAAATGACGTATTTTAGTGAGAACTGGCAGGATCTCTTTGGCATCCTTTTCCCGGCGACTGCCGGTATATTTGCTGGTGCTAGTATGTCTGGTGATCTACGCAACCCAAGCAAATCCATCCCCAAAGGTACACTTCACGGGTTATTACTCACCTTTGTTGCCTACACCATGGTAATCCTTTCTATGGGTGCCACTATCAAAAGGGAGAGTCTCTACAAGGATCTCAATATCATCCAAGATGTTTGTTGCGCCCCCCTATGCCCTTATAAGACTTCGGGGGTGCTAATTTCCATCGTAGATCAATGCTTCAAAGCATCTGATTCTGATGGGTGAGCTGGCGTCATCGTTCTTCTCTGCGCTCATGGGCGTCATTGGTTCCGCCAAATCACTCCAAGCACTTGCCCGGGACGGCGTCGTTCCCGGTGTTTCGGTATTTGGTCAGGGGACAAAGTCGCACGACGAACCGACCTATGCAATTATACTAACCTTTCTGCTCTCCCAGCTCACCCTTTTCGGTGATATCAATCAAATCGCTAACATCGTGACGATGACATATCTTATGACCTTCTTAGTTACCAATCTTGCCTGCTTTCTTTTGAAAATCGGGAGCGCGCCCAACTTCAGACCGAGCTTCAGGTACTTCACATGGTGGACAGCCGCTGCTGGAGCAGTTGTGAGCGGAGCGACAATGATCTTCGTGAGTGCGGTGTATCACGCCCCCCGACTTTTCGACTAACCACTTAGCTAGGTTGATAAACTTTATGCTGGCGGCTGCCTTGCCGTATTGCTTTCGTTGTTTTTGGTCATCCATTACACCACGCCACCAAAAAGTTGGGGGGATGTTTCTCAGAGCTTGATCTATCACCAGGTCCGGAAGTATCTTCTCAGACTTAAGCAAGAACATGTGAAGTTTTGGCGGCCCCAGGTAATGTCCCGCCTCTTTCAATACCTTTTACCACTGTTCATTAATTCACGGCCCTTTAGATATTGTTACTGGTCAATGATCCCCGGCGATCGTGGGAGCTGATTCAATTTTGCAACGGTGGTCAAGCCCTGGCACAACATAATTTGGAACAAGCATGACTAATCCCGCGGAAAACAGCTATGAAGAAGGGCGCTCTGTACATTTTGGGCCACATAGTTGTCACACCTGACTTCCAGGAATCCTTTCCTGAGGTGAAGCGGCAACAGGCAGCATGGATGAAGTATATCGATTTTAGCAAAGTCAAGGCATTTCCTCAGATCTCGATTGCGCCCACAATCGAGTGGGGGGCCCGCAACATTGTCCTTTCTGCAGGGCTTGGGGGGATGCGACCAAATATCGCTGTGGTGGGTTTCTATAATCTTGACGAGTACAGAGAATCGACCCCACTCATCAATGTACCCTCTGCAACACCGATAAGTGATAAGACATCTGCAAGCCGCCGGCTAGCTCGCCAAGGTTTATCGAACAAACGCGTTAGCCACATTGTTGATAACTTACCCACCGACAGCATGAGGAGCGAGAAAGCAGTAAGCGTGACTGGATATGTTAATATTTTGGAGGACCTGCTGCTTTCGTTGCAGATAAATGTCGCCATCGCAAAGGGATTCGAAGATCTTGAACTCCCAAAGAAAGGGAAACATCATGAGAAGAAGTATATCGATCTTTGGCCAATACGTACGTGTTTCCGTCTCCTGTCATGGTGACCTACCGCCTAATTACAAGTCCAGAAATGTCTGCTGAGATTGAAAACGATGCCCCTGGTGCTGGCAGTGTTCTGACCACTAACTTTGATACTTATACACTCATCTTGCAGTTGGTACTTGTCCCATCCCCCGGTCCCTTATCTTCTCTAATTTACCTTCAATAGGGTTGTATTCTTAACACTGTTCCCGCTTGGAAAAAAACGTATAAAGTCCGGGTGGCGGTTTTCGTCGAATATGAGAGCGATGTGAAAGAGGAGCAGGAAAGAGTTAAAAAGCTGCTCGAAAATTTACGAATACAGGCCGAGGTTTTAGTCATGTGGCTCTCGAGGGGCGATCTTCACTCCTATGAAGTTATCGTCAACGGATTAGCCCCAGAGGGCGATGACGATGTTGAAGAGATTCTCGGGAAAGAGGAATGGTGGAGGGAACTGCAGAAACGAAGGGGTCAAGCCTCTTCACAAGACAGTCCCAACCATCTTGCCGATCTAGCTCAACTTGTCAGTGGTGCTCAATGGCCCAGCAGCAGTTTCCAACAAGCAAACCGCCTAGGATCACACACGGCGTTTGGAGGGTTGCATAAACTTATCAAGAAGCCTCGAAGGAGGCATTCCATGTTTGGGCTCACAAGACTTGGGATGTCGGTGTCCCTGAATATGCGTACCCATCGCCTAAACCCGGATGCGCTTGACCACGGATCCGCTTCCGAACTATCAAGTGATGAAGAAAGTAGCGATGCGCTTCTCAGCGATGAAGAATCCGCTGTCAGCGCTGCAAGTGAAAACGACGCCGACGAATACGATGAACAATTAGTCTCTGTGCCAAAGGCACGCCGAGCCAGCGTTGGGGATCCACTCGGCCTAGGCATGCTCTCCCGAAGACAGACATTACGGCAAACCGCTCTCAAATCATCTGCATTAAAGTCCTCTCCTGGTGATGTACCTCGTGCACCGCCCCCCCACAATTCGCCCCCTGCGTCAAGTTCGGGTGGTGACTCCTCGCGAAGTGCGTCAGCTTCGTTGCCCGTCAGACCTGAGCCACCCCATCGGAGCTCCACACCAACCTTCTCCTGTAGAGCCATACCCGATACTCAGGTTGCCGCGGAAGAAGGTGCGGGCCCAAGCATCATGTTTGCAGATTCGAAGCCTAGGAGGACAACCAGCCCACCGGCGCAACCCCACCCACTCTCCTTTAACGACCTCCCTTCGAGGGCCCAGCATCTAATCCTTAACGAGCTCATTCGAAAGTATTCGCAGGATACAGCAGTAGTCTTCACCACCCTACCCTCTCCACAGTCTGGAACATTCAAGAGTGAGAAGGATTCTCTAGAATACCTCACCGGTCTTGAGGTAATAAAGAATAGGGCGAAAAAAGATCACCCTTCCCCTCCCTTACTTCGTCCCCCGCCGTGGTCAACCCTCTTCACCCATACTGACATTACCTAGGTTCTAACCGCAGGCCTTCCGCCTACGCTCCTAGTCCACTCTAATTCTTTAACCGTAACCACTGCTCTATAGTCCCTTCCTCGATCATACGTACGATGAAAACGAACGTTCTGATATTATTTCCTCCATTTCTTAATCCCTGCTACCCCCTACAATACCATTACACTTGTCGTTATGCCTGCGCCTCGAGCCCTCCGTAAAGTAAATAAATCAAACGCACTGCGCTTGGGCAGCGATGTCATCGCAATCTTTTTTTTCTCTATTCAAATATTACTCCAACTACTCGTTTTATTTTTCTCTACCCTTTGCCCCACACTCTTTTTCCTCAAGTGAGCCACGTCTTTCAATCCTACCGTTATTCCTGTGCTTTCCTTGCATCGGATCGGACAAGCGTCGCATGGATATGAACGGGCAAATGAGCATAACACAGTATTTCGAAGGCAGGAAGAGCAACCGGTACCGTCGCGAAAAAGAAACTGAAATGAAATCAGCTTACAACAGCGCACGAAATCTAGCCCCCTCTTCTCTCCCTCGCCAAAAGCACTCCATACCGTACTTGTGCTCTCCGGCATACGCGAACATGGATTACCCGTACGCCCCATGCTAGCAATCTCACGATCCTCCCTCCCCACCTCATCCTACTGCCCCACCACATCTCCGTATCAGCCCCCCTTAATTACCCATACCTAAATCTAGTATCCCATCACGAATCCCCGCAAGGCCTTCCAATCATCTCTCCTTCCTTAGGGATCCTCTGTCCACCCTCTGCCCATTTCCGACTCAACACTTAAAGCCTCATACTCCCAACTTAGTGCTTAAAACTCCGTTGCCGAATTCCACGCAATTCCGCGATATATCTGCTTTACTCTCCTTTTCCTATCTCTTCCTCCGTACATACAGGCATCCTATTACCAGATACAGGTCACGGATACGCGCTCAAGCCCCCGGCGCATGATAACGTATTTTGCCGGCCCAACCTCTCACCACGCCTCAAACGTTGTTAATTACAAAAATGAAGTAAAATAAAAGCAGTGAAAACTTCCCGAAGTCTTGCATAATGAATGAATTAGTCCAAGCACAGTACCGGTACATAGTTCTGTTGGGAGGTAGCTCCACACCGTGAGCTAGGATCGGTTATTCCCGGGATGTTAAGTATTCCGCCGAGAACCGTTGTCACAGGAGGAGCTCCGCTGGGTGATATTTGGTGCGTTGCGTTGGAGTGGATGAGCAATGATGCGAGAGGTAGATTTTTTATTGGGGGTACGGGCTATTGTACTATACCTTCCTCCTAGGTCTTGTTATGATACCGTAAAAACTCGAATAATTGAACCGTGCTATGAAGTCCAGAATTTCCTTCTCTGGAACAGGGGCAAAAAAACATAGCAAAACCACAGCCCCTTTCTCCCTTCCGACTTAGAAAAAAAACAATTTCTTGACCCTGCTGAGAGAGGAAAGTCCAACGACATAGCCCACAGTTCAATTATTCAAGTTTCTACGGTAATTGTGGTGGTATGGCTGCAGTCGGATGTCGTGGATTGGGATGGATGTGCTGCATAGGTGATCTGGCCGCCCAGTTATCTACGGTGCGGAACTTGGTCATGACAAGTGGATGGTAGTGATGACACGGAGGGAGGTGTAGTAGGTTGAGGGGACAGTGGTTATCTAATCCGTGATTGTCCGCTAGAGAGGGCTTTATTTCCGCCGTTACTAGAAGTACCTCCTCTTCCTCCTCCTCCTCCTCCTCCTACTCCTACTCCTCCTCCTCCCTCCCTCCCCCCCCCTCCATAGCTATCTAGAGCTTCATATCTCTCCTTAACCAAACCTTCAGCCGGAACCAAATATCTCGAAACATGGTCACCACAGAAGCCAATCCAACTCCACTCTCCTCTTCCCCAAAGGTCCCATGGATCCGCACGCCATTAATCGAAAGCAATGCTCTGTCTAAGGCTGCTGGATGGTGCTTTCCCCATTTGCTACTTCCCTAAGATGGATGTAAACAGAGCTAACACTACTGCAGCAGAGTGCACATGAAGATGGACATGTTCCAACCGGCCGGTTCATTCAAATCTCGGTACGGTTCTTATCTCTTATCCTGCCCGATTACATCACGCCCTATCAGGCAGGAACATTCCGTACACGCTACATTGAGTCCAAAACTAACCGACGTATTCACCCCCGTCAATAGGGGAATAGGAAACTATTGCCTGAAAGCGGTCTGCCGCCGGCCCAATCGACCGATCCGCTTCTATAGCTCAAGCGGTGGTAACGCCGGCATGCCCCCCTCCCTCCTATTAATTCCACTAAGCCAACTAACGCATTACAAAAAGGCCTAGCAGCAGTAACAGCCTCCAACTCCCTCTCCCAAAGCGCAACAGTAATCGTGCCCACTACCACAACCCCCCTAATGAAGACCAAAATCCAACGTGCTGGCGGAACAGTAATCACTCATGGCGCCAGCTGGTCTGAGGCCGACGCGCACACCCGGGGGTTGGTAGCAGCAGATCCTACGGGCGTCTACTGTCCGCCCTTTGATGCAGAGGATATTTGGGAGGGGAACAAGACGCTTGTGGACGAACTCCTCGACCAGCTCGGGGGGATAGGGCAATCCCTCGATGCAATAATCCTCTCCGTCGGTGGTGGTGGGCTCCTCTGCGGCGTGCAGATGGGCCTGCTGGAGCATGGGCTTGGGCACGTCCCGCTGATCGCGGTAGAGCCCGAGGGCGCGGCGGGTCTTGCTGCGTGCTTGAAGGCGGGCGGGCTAGTGGAGTTGGACGGTGTCACGAGCATCGCTACCAGCTTGGGTACAAGGAACGTTGCAAAAAGGGCGTTCGAACTTGCGTGCCATGGGAACGTCCGCAGTGTCGTTCTGTCTGACGCCCAGGCTACCATGGGTGCGGTGAGGTTGATGGATGATGAGAGGGTTGCGGTCGAGCCAGCTTGTGGGATTTCAGCGGCTGTAATTTACGACAACGTGCTTAGGAAGGTGTGTCCTGAGCTGGCGCCGGAATGTAATGTCGTATTGGTGGTTTGTGGCGGTGAGTATCCTTCCTCCCCTAACCTCCCTGAGGGCTCGAGGGTGGACTAATGATGCGGTGTAGGGAATAGTATATCCGCGGAAATGCTGGCAGAGTATAGAAACACTTATGGTCGTTTAGATACCCCGGTGGCAATTCAGGCTTATACTAATTGAATGTGTCGCCAATATTGTCGCGGGGGGCGAGAGATCTTCAGTATGGTTTGCATTGTTACATAGATTTCATGTCGAGCAATCATTTCCCACACTTCCTTCCCTCTCGAGGCGGGCAGGCGAGCGACCAACAAGCCAACCAACCGAGAAACAAGCAATAAGCATAAAACCAGCCCGGAATCTAATACAATTCCACCACTGAGCAAGTGAAAGCGAAAGTGAAAGAATATTGAACACAGCGAAAAAAGTAAATAAGGAAAGAAGGAGACCCTAGTTGAACCATAACCAACTCCAATATTATTTTAATTTTTTGCCGTTCAAGCCGCAGCCTTAATAAGCCCCGCTCTGTAATTCCAGTAATTCGCCCTGATAGGGTCAAACTTAGCAGCTAGCAACTCGAGAGCTTTGACCGCTTTCCCATGCTCCTCCCTCTTCTCGGTGTAGATATCGGCGAGCAGGTCGAGTGCGTGTGAGGAGGTGATTTTATCTGGCTCATCGAGGGGCGCATATACCAAGCACATGCTCTCGACAGAGGGCAACGGCCGATGGGCCTTCTTGAGAAGACTTATCCTAGTCAGCGCAAGAACAGGAGCAATAAAAAAGGAGAATCACTAACCCACGAAGATAATTCCAGGCACTAGCATTCTGCGGCGCGATAAATACCGCATCCTCAATGAACCTGATCTCCCTCTCTACCACCCCCCCCACCTCCCGCTCCCACTCCGGTCCCTTCCGCGCATCCATCCCTCCAAACACCACAAAATACCTATGATTCCAAGCCGAATTATTCCTAACGTCCCTTTCCAGCAGCGTGGCTACGAAGCTCAACTCCCCATCCCAAGCTTCGAACCGACGAACAAGCCACTGGCGATAGCTCCAGACGTGATAATTTTTCTCATCGCGCTCAAACATGCTGTTCATAAACCCTTTCTCCTCCCTCACCAGTTGATCCTGCTCCGCCGGTGCAGCGGCGGCAATGGCCTCAACGACAGTCTGCCTATGGTTCCAAATCTGGTAATTCTTCTGGTGTCGCAGGGCCAGATCATTCAAGAACTCCAATTCGCACGCCAGTTGTACCTCGCCCGCAACGGATAGAGCAAGTAGTGTCTTGGCGCGGTATAGCCAGATGGTGTAGTGGGCTGGGTTCATTTCAATTATGTGCGCCGTGACTTGGAGCACGCGCGGGGAGTGCTCGTTTTTGGCCATGATGGCACGGAGGTAGGACATTGCCTCGGTGTACTCTTCGGTGTAGGCAATTTGTGCGAGTGGATGCTGACCATCGTCTTGTGGGAGGGGGAGGAGGTCGGCCCATGTCGGGTCCGAGGCATAGGAGTCTGGGGGTGATTGGTTCATGGCGATGGTGGTGATGGATTCGTTTTGTTTTGCCTTTGGAGATTTCCTTCTTTCTCAGGTGAGTGAGGTTGGAAAGGTTGGGAGGTTGGTTGGGGGAGGTGCTTTTTTTGTAGCCGTGAAAAGCGTATGGCGGGGAGATGGTGGGAGGACCAGGTTGAGAAGGTGAGCTACCAGGTGGCGGGGTACGATGGAACCCGTGCCTAAGGCATGAGGCTCAGGTCGCCAGCCCACGCCGTTAGGATGTAACAGATCATTCGAGTGCTCTATGATAAACCAATTTAATCATACCTATAATACACTGCTAGATCTTCAAGCTTAAGTGCGGTGCTAACAAACCAACAAAAAGCTAGCCGACTTCTAGATAACTTTCCCCTCTAGCTTACTCGCGACAATGCCATGCATAAATTCGAATTCCCATTTCCATACAAGTCCCGATCTTTGTGCACACGCCAAACAAGGCAGAAACCAAAAAGTCAAAAAGCTAGCGCATTGCCACCAAATAGGACAAAGAAATGAAAGTCTAGTACTTGTAAGCAAAAAAGTAATTAAACTTGTTATGAACCCCGAAACCCAATATTTGGTACTAATGCAGGCAAAAATCGGAGCCCTCGGCAATCCACTCCCGCCAAAACCTCCACCCCTTGATCCCTTTGCCGATGGCCCCCACCCCAACCAACGCTTCAACCCCTTCCACACCTTCGGCTCCCAAAAACATTTCCTGTGTGATCTCGGTATCAGAGCCGCCAACCACTGCCGGCCACAAGACGCCAACACCATCCCCTCCAAGAGTCGTCTGATACTTTTCGAATCCCTCCGTTCTGAGCTTAGAATCCAACTCTTCCAGGATGTTGGCTTTCACCTTCGGCTTGAGCAAGGTTATTGAACACCCTCCTCCGCCCGCACCGGTAAGCTTTGTCCAGCCAATCCCAGTGTGATCAATCAACTCTCGAATCCGCTCCAACTTTGGATGAGAGACACCAAGCGAGACCAACAGGCCGTGGTTGATGCGAATGAGCTCACCGAGTCGGGCAAGGGATGGGCTTCCGGCAAAAGAGCTGAAGTCAGGATCTGATATAACATCGTGCGCCTCGGCCGTAATACGGTCAATCGTGTCCAGCATTGACTGTGTAATCTCGGGATGCGCATTGAGCATGTTACGAACGTTGGCAACCTGCTCAGCAGTTCTCCTCGGCTGTTTTGTATTGACTAAAAGCAAAGGGAGCTCGGGGAAGCTGCGAACCGGGTTAATTGATTATTCCACTCTATGAGGGAAATCGTTAGGGACTTACTTCCTCAAGTGAGTGACCTCTGGAGGTAGACTGTAATCTGTTCGTTTGAAAAGCACAGCCCTGCCTCCTGTTGCCACAGTATTATCAACACCACTTGGGTTGCCATGAATGCACATTTCTCCAACAAATGACCAATTATTAATTCTCTTCAGTTGCAATTGGGTCTCATTCGGCAACATTCCCTCAAATGGTGTCGCCAGAGTTCCCATCTGAAGCTGAAGAGCTGTGCTCACGCAAACCGAGATGCTCGCGCTACTGCCCAAACCAGCGCCGATAGGAATTGTTGACCTGAGAGTATAAATTGAAGCAGGAGCATGCTTAGATCCGAGCATGAGGTAGAGATAGAGGAACGCAGAGGCTGCTCCTTGTTGCACCTTTCCAGGGATAGTTACCACTAACGGCTTAATTGTTTCCATGAGCTCCTTGTCCAAGCGTTCCACCGTATCGAAGTAATACTTCTTCTTGCCAGGTTTGGAGAACGTGGCCCAAGGCAGAGAATCAATATCCCAAGTATGGTTCAAGTTGATATCGGCAAAGTTCAGGGTCAAACTACGGCTCGTCTTTGGAAGAGACGTTACCAACAGATATGATCGGAGGGAGAGCGCAGCTGCGATTGCGGCCTTGAACATTGCGTTTCGTCAGTAAAATCCCCCCAGAAGATTTCGCACACCCCCATCGGGAGGAAAATGTTACCTTGCCATAAACAACGGCGTGCTCGCCATAAACAATTACTTTTCCGGGCGCAGAGACCATAAACGGCGGAAGCTGGGATACGGTCGAAGCTCGGTGAGCTCTGGGGCGGGAGAGCATGCTTGCAATATTTGGCGAACTTCTTGAAAGGTAGTCCTGGAGCCCCAACGTAAGTAGTTGAGCATAGAGACAAGGGAGGAAATCGTTAGGACACACCGGAATACTCTGCTCGCCACCAGCCCCGTTTGTTTTTGTTGTATTTGGTACTGACCCTGTTCCATCCGGGGGAGAGGCAACTTGATCCGGGCCCACGACCACAACACCGCCATTGAGCTTCAAGGAAGATCGACCATTAACCACGGAAATAGGTTGCTCCATTTCAACAGCTTCGACCGACAATTTGGAAAATGTGGTTGAAGATTGCTTATCTGATGGTTGTGGAGGGCAGGCCTTTTGTTGTAGGGCTTGAAATGAGGAAAACATCCAGATCAACCCTGGGGAAGCAATGAGTGGGAATATTATTTTCCTCGTCCTTTCTTCGAATTGTTCTTTCTTTCTGTGGTTTCGCTTTGTTTAACAGGGCAGCAAAGCGGAGGGAGATATAACTAATATACTAGGCAGAAGCGGTGGTTCCGGGGATAAGTGGTTCCTAGAGTTGGTGAGGCGTAGAAGTGCAAAGAACGAATGTTGATTTTCAGAGAGTCGAACAAGAGAACTGAGGGGTTAGTCGTCAGCAGACCAGGAAAGGGATATACCATTAAGTGGGAGAAGAACCACGAGCAAAAGGAAAAAAAGAGGGAGGGAGAACGATATTAGGGGATGGATGGTGGAGGGATGGAAGGCAATGCCTTGGGTACCTCGCCATCCATTCTCCTCCGATCAGCATAACCCGACTGACACCTAACTTTATGGTAGCACTTATTCTCATTTTCTTTTTTTCCCTCTGCCCTTTTTCCCTCTTCAAGTCACCTACCTCACTACCGCCAGAAATCGCAGAGCTAAAACCGTAGTAAACACCACACGTTAAGAGGAAACACCTTACCTAGCGAAAAGCGAATGACAATAACCGAACGAACGAATGTATAACGGTTACCAGTATGTTCCAATCAGACCCCCTGATCCGTGCTTCATCTCCTCCGACCCATCATATCAGGAACCGGGAATGGAAGTATGAGCGGGCGCCATGTTCCCAAGATGGGAGAGATTAAATACAAATGGGGGAGAAGTAATAAGATGCCCTCCTCGTAAAGAGCACCCATGACACCCTCTCACTTTCACCAATAAGCAATAAGAATTCAAGTATGGGGGAGTCCCCCTGCCTTCGACCGTGCTGCATGATGGCAATACAAGTAATTCGCCCAGTTGTCGGGTTTACTCGGCGAGATTTTAGCCCCAACCCTCCCAAAATGCTGGAGGAGGGTACCGTACTACAAGTAGTGCTCGGGTTCAGAGCGCGACACTACCAACATTTCCAGTCACTGGATATTCCCCCACCGTTTGAATATCACAACCCTCGCACAAGTACCAGTAATTCTTGGACAAACCTGTCGTGCCGTTTTGTCGTCACTGAGGAGCAGCCCGGAACAAAATCCGGGAATCCACTGGCCCATCGGAATATTCCACGTGATTTTGGGAGAAAGGGAACACCAGTATTATCGATCTCGAAAAGATATCCAGTTTGTCAGTTGTTCAACTTTCTCAAAAAAATTTCTCTCGGTCATCGCCACCCCAGGGATTCAGTTTGGTCCTCTAACTAGAGAAGCAAAGGGCAGAGGTAAAGGTGGGAATGTGGATAGTGAGAAATTAGGTTTGAGGCACAGGGAAAAAAAGGAAAGAAAAGAGAACAGAGAGAAGAGAAAAGAGAAAAGAGAGAGAAAAAGAGACATCCTAACACTGACGACCTATTCAAAATCAGTAATATGTACCAACACCAACACTTTTCTCGTCCCAGCGCCGATGCCCGAGATTCCGATCACCAAAAAGTGATATCGGTACTTGTACTCGTACTGTACCAAGGTCGGCAAGAAATTATGAAACAGTTATTTAAAGTGAACAAGCCAAATATATCCCTGCTTGTTCCGGTTAATTGTTCCCAACCCTTGTACTTTTGTTTTTTTGTTAAATCCGCGGTTTATTTGTAGCTAGCTACAGGAAAATCCATGGCAAGCAACCTAAGTTATGGCCTAAAAACCCTTTAAACAAAAGAAAACCCTCCCCAAATAAAACAAATAAACGATACTAATATTAAAATCATTCAAATAAGATAATTGAAAACAATCATAACTCATGATGCTAAACCAGCATTTCGGGTAAAAGGAAACACCTCCATCTTGGTAGGAAAGTTTATCCTATTTTTTATTACATAAGAAGAAAACCGCTTCACCAGCTTTTTTTTTTTTTTTTTTTTTTTTTTTTTTTTTTTTAAAAATTTTATTAGTTTTAAAATAAAAAAAAACCCCGGGGGGCCCAACATGTGCCG
>Ga0307509_10003522_pt1 | contig 23598 bp, 24 predicted proteins | sample 10_EM_MG_FD_202245 | JGI IMG/M metagenome (GOLD analysis project Ga0307509, IMG submission 202245) | Populus trichocarpa ectomycorrhiza microbial communities from riparian zone in the Pacific Northwest, United States - 10_EM | ecosystem: Host-associated > Plants > Roots > Unclassified | place... | reverse complement strand
CACGCCGCACCGCGCGTACCGCCTCGCCTGAAAAGGGGACGGTCTACACTTAGGCAAGTTCGCCGGCGCAAGTGTTCGAGATGTCTCTGCGCGAAAAGGGGACGGTCTACAGTTGCGCAAGTAGCGCGTTGCGGAGTGCTTGCTCTTGGAATGGTTACTCGGCAGGTCCGCCAACTTGCCTAACTGTAGACCGTCCCCTTTCGACGCTCAGTGATCACGCGCGGTTGCGGCGGCGAACTTGCACAACTGTAGACCGTCCCCTTTAGAGGGCGGCGCGGACGGCGCGGAGGACGGTGGCGGCGGCGACCTCGACCCGCGGGCGGTGATCGGCCAGGGCGGTCGCGATCGCGCGCAGGTCGGACGCGTCGGGCTGGAGCAGCGGGCGGCCGGACAGCATGCGCGCGAGCCGGTGGGTGATCGATTCGATCCTGGTCAGATCATCGGGCACGCCGTGCGCGCGCATGCGCTCGACCAGGATCGCGAAGCGCGGCGGGTCGGCGGCGGGCTCGCGCCACGCGACGAGGGAGGGTTCGAGCGTGAACGCGGACAGGAAGCTGTCGCGGTAGGCGGGTGTCGTGAGCAGCGTCGCGTCGAGCAAGAGCTCGGTGCCGATGTGGGCGACCGCGCGGCGCGGACCGCGGCGGCAGCCGAGCTTGTCGAGGCGCGCGTCGAGCTCGCGCATGAGCGCGAGGACGGGCGCGGCCTGGTGGAACACGGCGTCGGTGCGGTGATGGAGCGCGATGCCTTCGGCGATCACGGCGTCGGGCTGGTCCGGGGCGAGACGAGCGCCGGACATGGTGGCGAAGTCCGGCAGCATCGCACCGAGGGACTTGCCGGGACTCGGTGCGTCCCAGCTCGCGACGGCCGCGTGGCCGAAATAGTTCACGCGCGTACGGTAGCATTGCGACGTGCGCATCGTCGTCGGCGTCGATCTCGGAACGCAGAGCCTGAAGGCGGTGATCTGCGACGAGCAGCTGCGCGTCCTCGGCGATCATCAGATCGCGCACGCGACGGTGCATCCGCGCCCGGGCTGGGCCGAGCAGGATCCGCGCGGCTGGGAAGCGGCGCTCGCACCGGCGATCGCGACCGCACTGCAACGCGCGGGTGTCGCGGCGGGCGAGGTCGTCGCACTCGCGCTCGCGGGCCAGCTCGACGGCTGCATCGCGGTCGACGCCGGCGGCGAGCCTCTGCATCCCGCGCTGATCTGGCAGGATAAGCGCGCGACCGAGCACTTGCCGGTCGATCCGGCGCGCCTGTTCGAGCTCACCGGTCAGGTCGCCGACGCGAGCCACCTCGCCGCGAAGGCGCGCTGGCTCACCGCCGCCGGCGTGCATGCCGCGTGCTGGCACCAGCCGACGAGCTATCTCGTCGAGCGACTCACCGGCGCGCGCATGCTCGATCACGCGCACGCGTCGACGACGATGCTCTACGACCTCGCCGCTCGCGCGTGGTCGCCCGAGCTCGTCGCCGCGTTCGGCCTCGATCTCGCGACCCTTCCCGCGATCGCCGCCGCGCACGCGATCGCCGGCCCGCTGTCCGCACGCGGCGCCGTGCTCACCGGTCTGCCGGCAGGCATCCCCGTCGCGGTCGGCACCGGCGACGACTTCGCGACGCCGCTCGGCGCCGGCGTGATCGGCCCGGGCCTCGCGATCTGCGCGATCGGCACCGCCGAGGTCGTCGGCGCACTCGCCGCGACGCCGGTGTTCGATCGCCCCTCACCGCCGCGCGAGACGATGCTCGAGACCCACGCGTATCCGAGCGGCGCGTTCTTCGTCGAGAACCCGGGCTGGCTCTCCGGCGGCGCGGTGCGCTGGGCGACTCGCCTGCTCGGCCTCACCAGCGACGCCGAGCTCGATGCGCTCGCCGCCACCGCACCGCCGGGCGCCGACGGCATCACGTTCATCCCCGCGCTCGCCGGCGCGATGACCCCGGTGTGGCGCGCGACCGCGCGCGGCACGTTGCACGGACTCGCCGCCTCACACGATCGCGCGCACGTCGCGCGTGCCGTGCTCGAGGGCCTCGCGTTCGCCGCGCGCGACGTGATCGATCGCCTGACCGAGCTCGGCCTGGCGACCCGCGAGGTGCTCGTGCTCGGCGGCGGCGGCAAGAGCGCGGTGTGGAACCAGCTCCGCGCCGACGTACTCCAGCGCCCGCACCACGTCGCGGCGCGCACGGACACCTGCGCGATCGGCGCGGCCATGCTCGCCGCGCTCGCCGCCGGCGTGGTCCGCGACTTCACCGCAGCGTGCGCCACCGCACCTTCGCCGGCCGCGACCTTCCAGCCCCAGCGCGATCTCGACGAGCCCTACGAACGCTACCGCCAGGTGGTCCGTCAGATCGCCCCGCTGTGGTGATGCGACCTCCGGTCCGCACGTGCAAGTCAGTGTGAACCCGGTCGCTTCGGCATCCGGGGCACATCGGCTACAGTGCAGCGCATGACCCGGCGGTACCTCGTGTTGTTGCTCGCACTCGCGGGCTGCCCCGAGGAACAGCCGCCCACGTGCTCGAGCTCGGCGATCGACACGTCGTGCGCCGCCGGTTACGTGCCGACGTTCAACAATGTCTACAAGAACACGCTCCACACCGCGACCTGCGGCGACGACAACAGCTCGTGCCACAACAACACGGGCAAGTCGGGTGGCCTGACGTTCGAGGCCGACGCCGACACGGTCTACGCGGCGCTGATGGCGAAGTCGTCGATCGATCCGAGCCGCAACCGCGTCGTGCCCGGCGACGCGTCGTGCAGCCTCCTCACCGTCCGCACCGAGGGTGTCGGCAAGGACTACCAGATGCCCAAAGGTGATGCGCTCCCCGCGCCGACGCGCTGCGCGATCGTCCAGTGGGTCGCGAACGGCGCGATGAATGGAAGTGCGCAATGAAATACCTCCTGATCCTCTGCTTGCTGGTCGCCTGCGGTGACAAGTACGAGGTCGCGCGCCTCCAGGATCCGAACACGTGCAAGGACTGCCATCCGAAGCACTACGACCAGTGGTCCGGCTCGATGCACGCGTACGCGTCCGAGGACCCGGTGTTCGTCGCGATGAACAAGCGCGGCCAGCGCGAGACCAACAACCAGCTGGGCACGTTCTGCGTGAACTGCCACGCCCCGATGGCGGTCAAGCTCGGGCTCACCGACGGTACCGACTACGATCCCGCGACGCTCGACGCGAAGGCCAAGGGCATCACCTGCTTCTTCTGCCACAACGTCGACAAGGTCACCGACGATCACAACAACGGCCTGCAGCTCGCGCTCGATCAGACGATGCGCGGCGGCACGGCGAAGCCGGCCGACACGCCTGCCCACGATTCCCTGAACGACAAGAACCTCATGGCAGGTGCTTCGAACAAGTCGACGATGTGCGGCTCGTGTCACGACATCATCACGCCGGCCGGCGTCCACATCGAGCGCTCGTTCGCCGAGTGGCAGACCACGATCTTCAACAACCCGGATCCGATCGCCGGCATCACCTGCAGCAAGTGCCACATGAAACCCTCCGATGGCGTGATCGCCGAAGGCAACGGCCTCAGTGTCGGCACCCGGACCCAGGGCTTCCACGAGCACACGTTCCCCGCGATCGATCAGGCGATCACGACCTTCCCGCAGACGACCGAACAGGCAGCGGGCATCGCGGACATCCTCGACAACGCACTCACGATCATCGGTCCGCGCCCGGTCGCCGGTGGCACGCCGCCCGGTGGCATCTGCCTCGATTTCTACGGCCCAAGTACGCTCAGCGTTCGCATGGACACGCTGAGCGTCGGCCACATGTTCCCGAGCGGTGCCTCGCAGGATCGCCGGGTCTGGCTCGAGGTGATCGCGTACGACGCGAGCGGAACGAAGCTCTGGAGTAGCGGCGAAGTGGGCGACAACCAGGACCCCGAGGACCTGAACGACGACTGGATCGACTGCAAGGATCCGACGAACCGGAAGTGCACCGGGTTCTGGGATCGCATGAAGAAGAGCGACGACACCGAAGCGTTGTTCTTCTGGGAAGTCGCGACCGAACAGTCGAACCTCCTGAAACCGGCCGTCACGATCGACGCGAACGATCCAGCATTCGATCACTCGACGGTCGCGGTGTGGAACCTCTCCGATACGACCATTCCCAGTGAGGGCGCGATCGACAAGATCACGGCGCGGATCCGCACGCGACCGTTCCCGTACAAGGTGCTCGACGCACTCGTCGCATCAGGTGACCTCGACCCGATGTATGCGCAGTCGTTGAAGACCCTCGACGCGGCTGGCGGCACGCGCACGTGGACGCGCGCGACGATGGGGATGAACTCGTCGCAGTTCACGTCCTGCAGCGCGAACCCGCAGAAGTGACGCGCACCCATGACCGGCGCAGCGCCGCGGTCTTCGTGCAGCGCGAAGGCGCAGAACTGATCGTGATCGAGCGTTTTGCGCCGCCATGACCGGCGGCGCACAGGCGCGTGCGCGTCGTCAGTGGTGTCGCGCAGGGTGTATCAGTTGATGCAGAACCGGTAGACGGCGCGATCCGTGCTCGGCGTCGTCACGGCCATCGTGGTCTCCCACACGCCCGGCATCCACAGGTTGATCTTCTCGATCTTGTACTCACCCGGGTTGCCGGTCGGCGTGATGATCGGATCGACACCCGGCCCGTGCTGGTGCGCCGGCATGAACGGCGACGCGACGAGATCTGCGCCGTCGATCGGATTGCCTACGACGCCGGCAGACATCGAGTCGACCTGAAGGATCCACGTGTTGAACGAGCGCGTCGGGATCGCCGGATCGATCGACATCAACTTGAAATCGAGCATGCCGCCCACGCCGGGCTTCTCGAGGCCGACCGTGAACGTATCGACGCCGGTCACGGTCGAGCAGTCGACCGCAGCGTCGTCACCGCTGTCGTCACCGGCACAGGCGCCGAGGCAGACGAAGATCGAGCTGGCGAGAGCGGCAAATCGCATGGGTCACCTACGTCCTTACGGATCGCAGGTTACCGGACCTACGAGCGGAGGCGCATGCCGGATCGATCACCCGCCCTAACACCGCGAGAGGTCAGCGTTACTCGCTGAGAAGAATCACGGTTTCTTTCGACAAACCGAGCCCGCTCGGCACGCCCGTGAACGCGACGCGCGCCAGCATGCCTTGCTCGCCCGGGATCGCCATCACGTCGATCAACCGCGCGTCGGGGCGAAGGAACGCGGTGACCGTGGTCGCACCGGTCGCACCCATGCCGCTCACCGGCTCGACCCGGAGCTGCAGCGCGAACTTCCGGATCGGCGCGTCCTGGCCGGCCACGCGCAGCGCACGCCGCTGGACGATCCGAGTCGACAGCATCCACGCCTCGGTCGTCGTCTTCGCGCACGGCTCGAGCGTCGCGGCGAGCTTCGCCACCCGCGCGCGGATCTCGTCCTCGCTCGGATCGTGCTCGTACCAGGCCTGGATCGGCACGAGGTGTCCCGCGCGCGCACCCGCCGTGTACAGCCGGTACGCGATCGGTGGCTCGCCCGCGCCGAGCTCCTCGACGACGTACACCGTCTGCTCCGCGCGCGCGGTGCCGAGCACGGTCATCCGGTGGCCGAGTCCATCGACCTCCTCCGTCGTGCGCGTCGTCGACGTCATGAAGCCCAGCGACAGGCGCAGCGTCGGCAGCGGCGCGTGCTGGTGCAGATACGCATGCGCGAGCGCGCGCTGCATCCGCCGCGTGCGTGCGAGAGCGACGAGGGCCGACTGCGTTTTGGCGTCACGGTTCACAAGAGGTCTCCCTCGTATGAACGCGCGAGTCGGTCAGAGGTTGCACCTTTGTGCGGAATGCAACGCCGAGGAATAACGTCGTGTCGGGACCGGTTTCTCACGTCGGCTTGTACGTAAGTACCTGCTTCGCGCCGGTCTTGTCGGTCCGCGTCCAGGTCCCCGACCGCCGTCCGGCAAGCATCGTGCCCTCGACGACGACGCCCGCGGTCACCTGCTTCCACGGTCCGTCGAGCACGCCATCTTTGTACGTGCTGATCAGCACGACCGTGCCGTCCACGTCGTACGACGTCCACGTGCCGGTGCGCCGATCGTTCGCGAATGTCCCGGTGAACGACGGCTTGCCGTTGCGGAGCTCGGTGTACGCGCCCTCGGCCTTGCCGCTCTTGTAGGTCGCCTCGCTCGCGAGCTTGCCGGCCTCGTACTTCTTCACCGCACCGTCGAGCCGTCCGTACTTCCAGTGCTGCTCGAGCGCGAGCTGCAAGCCGTTGACGCCGAGGTCGTTCCACTCGCGCCACCAGCCGTGTTTCTTGTCGCTCGAGTAGCGCCCCTCGACGACGACCTTGCCGCGTTGCGTGAGCTCCTGATAGACGCCGTCCATCGCGCCGGCCACCATGTGGATCTTCGACGACGGCTTCTTGTTCGGCCAGAACGTCTCCATCGTCCCCGTGCCGTCGTGGATCTCGAACCGGCCGAGCTCGTTGCCGGTCTTGTCGTAGTAGACGAACTCGCCGTCGGGCTTGCCATCGGTATACGCGCCGGAGAACCCCAGCTTGTTCTCGGTCCACTCGAACCACGCGCCGGTCTTCTTGCCGTCGGCGTAGTCGCCCTCGCGCTCCTTGTTGTTGTTGCGATCGAACCACGACCACGTCCCGGTGCGCTTGCCGTGATCGTACGTGCCCTGGACGCGCGGGATCTTCTTGTCGCGCCAGATCGTGTACGCGCCGTCGAGCTTGCCCTTGTCGTCGTAGTTCTCCTCGAGGAGCAGCGACCAGAACTGCCAGATCGTGCGCGCGTCGTGACGGGTGCCACCGTGGTGGAACTCTTCCTCGATCCGCATCGTGTTCTTCGCGCCGGCGACCTTGTTCCCATCGTACGCGCGGCCGTACTGCTTCGCGGTGAGCACGATCATGCCGTCGTGGTCCCACATCTTGATCTCGCCCCACGGCGCGCCGCCCTTCACCGCGCGCTGGAGGTACGGCTTGCCGTCGTCGAACCAGCGCCGCTCGATGCCGGTGCCGGCCTTCAGGTCGTACTCGCCGAGCACCGCGCCCGTCGGGCCGAGCTGGCGCCACTTGCCGTCCTTCAGGCCGTTCGCGTACGCGCCCTGCTCGACGATCGTGCCGTTCGGATAGTGGCGCTCCCACGGGCCGTCGAGCTTGCCGTCCTTGTAGGCCCCGCTGATCTCGGGTTTGTCGTCCGGGAACATCGCGACGAACGGGCCGTGACGCACGCCGGAGTCGCGCGCGCAGAAGTACATGGGCTCCGGTGCCGGTGCGATCTGCAGCGTCGTGCCTTCGACGCACACGAGCTTCGGCGCCTCGACGGGAGTTGGCTCGACCTCGCCCGCGTCGACGGTGGGGGCGATCTGCGCGATCACCTTCATCTCCACCGGATCGGTGACAGGAGGCGACTTCCCACTACTCGCGCCGGAGCCACAAGCCACGCTCGTCGTCAAGACGATGAGCAGGGTGTGTGACCGGACCACGGATGAGCATTGTCGCATGAGAAAATGACGGGCGCGAACCGGTTAGGCTCGTTGGATGAAGACAACGAGTCTTGTCGCTGTCGTATTCGCACTCGGGCTCGCGCACTCGGCCGAGGCCCGTCGCCGCTCGTTCGCCGGCGGCTCGGATTTTCAGTCCAATGGCACGTTTGGCCTCGGTCTGGAGCTCGGCGAGCCGACCGGCCTCAACGGCAAGTTGTTCCTCGATCCGAACCAGGCGATCGATTTCGGGGTCGGCGAGATCTATCACCACTACTACGCGGGCGACGGCCTCCACCTGTATCTCGACTACCTCTGGCACCCGAAGATGCTGGTCCACGCCGAGCCGTTCAACCTCGGCTTCTACATCGGCGTCGGAGGCCGGATCTGGTTCTTCGACTACAACAACAACGTGGCCAACGCCGAGGCGTTCGGTGTGCGCATGCCCATCGGGGTCACGTTCGACTTCAACAGCGTGCCGCTCGACGTGTTCGTGCAGTTCATCCCGACGCTGGACTTCTATCACAACTACGATCGCCACAGCATTTACCTCGATGTCGACTTCTCCGTCGGCATCCGGTTCTGGTTCTCGTAGCTAGTGCTCGGTCTCGACCCAGAGCGGCACGATCACGCCCTCTGATGCACCGACCTCGATGTCGCTGCGGCGCACCTCGATCTGACCGCGGTTGCTGATCGAGTAGTACGCGCTGACCACGTAGATGCCGGGCGGCACGTTCTCGAACCGGTAGCGGCCCTGGTCGTCGCTGACCGCCTGGAGCGTCGGCACCATCGGTCCGGATCCCGGACCGATCGCGGTGATCACCGCGCCGGCGATCCGCTCCTTGCTCGCGCGGTTGTTGACCGTGCCTTCGATCAGCGACTCGCGGTGCGGCGGCCGGTAGCGCTCGATCTCGCTGTCCTTCGCGTCGCCGAAATCGATCCTGACGCCGGGCTTGCCGAGCTCGAACATCACGTCGACCACGGTCGGCCCGCGATGTTCGACACGTCCACCGCGGTGCCCGCGAAGTTCGCGCTCAGGCTGTACGTGCCGGCCGTGAGGTGGCCGAGCCCGAACGCGCCGTCCTTGCCGGTAACGGTCGCGACCGGCGCGAGCTGGCCCTGCGCGCGCACCGTGATCTTCGCCTTCGCGATCACGTCGCCGGTGTCGCGATCGCGTGCGAGCCCCACGATGCTGCCCTCGTCGCGTTCCGCTGCGCGACCGTGCGGCGTTGCCGCGCCGCAGGCTGCAAGGATCACGAGGGCGTACTTCATGACGTCCACCATCTCGTACCCGCTCGGGCGAGCCAAGCCCGATCCCGCTGGCAGCATCCAACGAGGTGATGTCTCGCGCATCACCTGTGGCTCGACCCGTGTCGCAAGCTAGACTCAGCTCCATGGTACGAGCCGTGCTGTGGGGTGTCCTGGCGTGCGCCGTCGCACCGGCGTGTGGCAACAAGGACAGCGCTCCGGCCGCGCAACCCGGCGCGGTCGCTGGAAAAGTCCTCGAGGTCTCGGGCTCGGTGAACGTCGGAGGCAAGCCGCTAGCCGCCGGCGACCCCGTGAAGACCGACGACACGATCGTGACCGGTGCCGACGGCAACGTCGCGATCGAGCTCGCGCACAACGGCGCCCGCTGGGAGCTCGGCCCGAACCACAAGGGCCGGCCGATGGACGCGCCGGTGTGGTCCGCGGCGAAGCGGGACAAGGCCGCGTCGGTCGATCAGGACACCTCGGCGGCAGGGCGCCCCGCGGAGCGCAGCGCCGCCGACAACGCCGCCTCGGCCGCGAAGTCCGCGGCACCCGGTGGAGCTCCCGAGGCTTCGCGCGCGCGTGCCGACGAGGCGCCCACGGCGCCGCCGGTCGCCCAGGCCGCCGCCGCGACCGCGCCACCACCACCACCACCGCCGCCACCACCACCGAGAACAGCGATCGCACCGTCACCCGCGCCGGGTGGCGACAGCGGGGGAGGTGGCTCGCGCGGCAGTGTCGATCAGAAGAAAGGCCGCGGGTTCGTCGGGCCGGCGATCGATCCGAAGCTGCTCGAGCTGTCCAGCTGCCTCGCGGCCGGGACGAGCCTCGAGATCACGGTGCACGTCGAGAATCACATGCCGACGGCGGTCCGCCACACGGCTACCACCGACGCCGTCGTCGAGGCGTGTCTGAACGACCACGCGAAGAAGCTGACGGTCACCGCGGCGAACGGTGACTTCAAGTTCACCGTGAGCCGCTGAACGTCGGCATGCCGAGCTCGGCGCACAGCGCGTCGAGCGCCGGCTGATCGACGCCCTTCCACTCGAGCTCGTCGACGCTGGCCGGGATCGGGCAGTCGAGCCGCAACGTCGCGAGCTGCTTGTAGAGCAGCGCGAGCTCGCGCGACTCGCGCAGCGTGGCGGCGAGGCGATCGGCACCGCGGAGGTCGACGCCCCACTTCGCCGGGTCGTCGGGAATCGCCTCGATCGCCTTCCACTTCATCAGCACCTTCGCGGCGCTCTTGTTGCCCCAGCCCGTGATGCCGGGGATGCCGTCCGCGGTGTCGCCGACGAGCGCGAGCCAGTCCGCGATCGAGCCAGGGTCGACGCCGTGCTTCGCGACCACACCGGCCTCGTCGAGGATCTCGTCCTTCCAGCGATCCCAGCGCACGACGTGGGTGCCGTCGACGCACTGGCACATGTCCTTGTCGACCGCCGCGATCCTCACCTGGGTCACGCGCGGATCCTTGGCCGTGACGGCGGCCGCGGTCGCGATCGCGTCGTCGGCCTCGAACTCGATCATCGGCCACACCACGACTCCGAGCGCCGCGGCGGCGCGCTCCGCGATCTCGAACTGGGCGAGCAGCCGCGGGTCGATGCCCTCGCCGGTCTTGTAGCCGGCGAACAGGTCGTTGCGAAACGATTCGATCACGTGATCGAACGCGACGCCGGCGTGCGTGACCTTGAACTTCCCCATCGCGAGCCACAGCGAGCGCAGGAACACGCGGCTCGCGCCGACCTCCTTGCCCTCGTGCTGCGCGGGAGGCGCACCGAACCACGCGCGGAACAGCTCGTACGTGCCGTCGAACAGATGGATCTGCACCCGTCCTGCGTATACAACTTGCGGATGGCCTCTGCATCTCCGCTGGCCGCAGATGCGGTGGCCGGCGCGACCGATCCGGCACTGCGCGCGATCCTCGCCGACCACTGGGAATTCATGATGCGGTGGCAGCCGACCTACGCCACCACGCTCGGCGACCATCGCTACGACGATCGGCTCGCGCGCCGCAACGCCGAGGCGATCGCCGCGTACACCGCCGAGCGCGATCGGCTGATCGCCGACCTGGTGGCGCTCGACGGCAAGCCGCTCGATGACACCGATCGCGTCACTTACCAGCTCCTGCGCGGCGTGCTCGAGGCGAACCGCGGCACCGACGTGATCCGCTCGCACGAGTGGACCGTCGACGCCTACACCTCGAGCCCGCTCGCAGAGCTGAGCTACCTCGTCGAGGCGCACCAGGTGAAGACGCCGCAGGATGCGGAGAATCTGCTGGCGCGGCTCGGCCAGGGCGCGCAACTCGTCGACGACGTGATCGACAACCTGCGCGCCGGGCTCGCGCGTGGCCTCGTCGCATCGGCCGAGCAGATCCGGCGCTCGCTCGCGCAGCTCGACGGCGAGCTCGCGAAACCGGTCGGCGAGCTCTCGCTCGTCGCGCCGGCGTGGGCCACCGCGGATCCCGAGCCGTGGCCCGCAGGCATGCGGGCGGGGCTCGTCGCTCGGCTCCACGAGGTCGTGACGACGCAGGTGATCCCCGCGTTGACCCGGCTCCGCGATCTCTATCGCGACGAGCTCCTGCCCCGCGGCCGTGGCGAGATCGAAGGCCTCGCCGGGCTGCCCGACGGCGACGCCTGCTACCGCGCGGCGATCGTCGCGCACGTCGGGCTCGCGCTCGATCCCGCGGAGCTCCACGCGCTCGGGCGCCGCGAGATTTCTCGCACCGACCGCGAGCTCGCCGAGCTCGGCGCGCGCGTCCTCGGCACGCCGGATCTCGCGGCGACGATCGCGCGGCTGCGCACCGATCGCGCGCTCTACTTCTCGACCGGCGCCGAGATCCTCGCGGCGGCGCAAGCCCAGCTCGATCGCGCGAAGGCCGCGATCCCGGCGTACTTCTCGGTCCTGCCGAAATCCGACTGCATCATGCGCGAGACTCCCGCGTACGAGGCGCCGTTCTCGACGGTGGCGTACTACCGCCAGCCTCACTACGACGGCTCGAAGCCCGGCGAGTACTTCGTCAACACGTACAAGCCCGAGACCCGCGCGCGGTTCGAGATGGAGGCGCTGACCTGGCACGAATCGATCCCGGGGCATCACCTCCAGATCGCGATCGCGCAGGAGCTCGGTGCGCTCCCCGCGTTTCGCAAGCTCGACGGCTCGACCTCGTTCGTCGAGGGCTGGGCGCTCTACACGGAGCGGCTCGCCGACGAGATGGGCCTGTATTCGTCGGATCTCGATCGGCTCGGCAAGCTGTCGTTCGATGCGTGGCGCGGCTCGCGGCTCGTGGTCGATACCGGGATCCACGCCCTCGGCTGGACCCGCGCGCAGGCCGAGCAGTTCATGCGCGAGCACACCGCGCTGACCGAGATCAACATCTCGAACGAGGTCGACCGCTACATCGGCTGGCCCGGCCAGGCGCTCGCATACAAGGTCGGCCAGCTCGAGATCCTCCGGCTGCGCGCGCTCGCGGAGGAGGAGCTCGGCGCGCGCTTCGACCTGAAGGGCTTCCATGCGGTCGTGCTCGGCGCCGGTGCGGTGACGTTGCCGGTGCTCGCGGACCGCGTGCAGGCGTGGATCGCGCGGAGCTAAGGCGCGACCTCGGCCCGTGGGCCGCGGCGTCGCTCGTGGTCGGCATCACGATCGGCACCGGCGTGTTCTTGAAGACCGCCGTGATGGCGCGCGAGGGCGGCAGTGCACCGTGGGTGCTCGTCGCATGGATCGCGGCGGGCGTGCTGTCGTTCACCGGCGCGCTGACCTGCGCGGAGCTCGGCGGACGCTGGCCACGCGCGGGTGGCGAGTACGTGTTCCTCAGCGAGGGCTATGGCCCCGGTTACGGCTTCCTCTACGCGTGGAACCGGTTCTGGATCGGCGCGCCCGGGTCGATCGCCGCGTACGCCGTCGGCACGACGACGTTCTTCGGCAGCGTGGTGCCGCTCGACGGCATGACGGCGAAGCTGGTCCGCGTCGGCCTGATCGCACTCCTCACCGCGCTCAACTGTGCGCGCGTCGTCGTCGGGGGCGCAGTCCAGACCGTGCTCACCGGTCTCAAGGTCGTGATGATCGCCGGCCTCGCGCTCGGCGCGCTCGTGTTCGCGCGCGGCGGGGACCTCGGCCGGATCGCCGAGAACGGTGGCTGGCCGGGGTGGTCCGCGTTCGGCGCGATGATCATCGCCGCGCTGTGGGCCTACGACGGCTGGAACAACCTGCCGAGCGTCGCGGGCGAGCTGCGCGACCCCGAGCGCACGCTGCCGCGCGCCACGATCTACGGCACGCTCGCGGTGATCGCGATCTATCTGCTCGTCAACGTCGGCTACTTCTACGCGCTGCCGTTCGACGTCGTCGCCGCGTCGAGCTCCGTCGCGCAGGCGACCGCGGCGACGTTCCTCGGCGGCGGCGCGCAGCTCGTGCTCGCACTCGCGATGACGCTCTCGACGGTGTCCGCGATGAACGCCTCGATCCTGACGAACGCGCGGATCCCGTTCGCGGCGAGTCGCGACGGCCTCGGTCCCGTGGTGATGGCGCGGATCTCGCCGGCCTCGAACGTTCCCATCGCCGCGCTCCTCGTGCAGGGCGTCGTCGCGTCGGTGTACGCGTACATCGGCAAGTTCGACGAGCTGACCGACGCGGTGATCGTCGTGTCGTGGATGTTCTACGGTGCGAACGCGCTGACCGTGATCCGGCTGCGCGCGCGCCGGCCGCCGACCGCGTACCGCACGCCGGGTTATCCGATCGTCCCGGGCATGTTCGTCGCGGTGTCGGTCCTGTTGATCGTGAACTCGGCCTGGGCCGCGCCGCGGACGATGATCCTCGGCGCGATCGTCTCGGCGACGGGTGTGCTCGTCTACCTGCTCATCTACCGGAAGCGATTCACGCGGTGATCATCCGTGAACCAGACCGAGCTCCTTCCACAGGAACGCGTACGCGAGCGTCGTCATGAACGCGACCTGCGCGGCATCGGCGGCACCGGCGTGGCCGCCCTCGATGTTCTCGTAGAACAGGACGTCGTGACCCTGCTCGAGCATCCGCGCGGCCATCTTGCGGGCGTGGCCGGGGTGGACGCGATCGTCGCGCGTCGAGGTCGTGAACAGGATCGGCGGGTACTTCGCTTCCTTCTTCACGTTCTGGTACGGCGAGTACTTCGCGATCGCCGCCCACTCCTCGGGCACGTCGGGGTTGCCGTACTCCTCCATCCACGACGCGCCGGCCAGGAGCTTGTGGTAGCGCTTCATGTCGAGCAGCGGTTGCTCGCACACGACCGCGCCGAACAGCTCGGGCCGCTCGGTCATCATCACGCCGACGAGCAGGCCGCCGTTCGAGCCGCCCATGATCCCGAGCTTCGCGGGCGAGCTGACCTTGCGCGCGATCAGATCCTCGGCGACCGCGGCGAAGTCCTCGTAGACCCGCTGGCGATTGAGCTTGGTCGCGGCCTCGTGCCACCTGGGGCCGTACTCGCCGCCGCCACGCAGGTTCGGGACGACGAACACGCCGCCCTTCTCGAGCCACGACGCGCCGGTGATCGCGCCGTAACTCGGCGTCAACGAGATCTCGAACCCGCCGTAGCCCTGGATCACCGTCGGGTTGTTGCCGTCGAGCGCGAGGTTCTTCTTCGCGACCTGGAAGTACGGGATGCGCGTGCCGTCCTTCGACGTCACGAAGTGCTGGGTGACCTCGAGGCCCGTCGCGTCGAACCGCGCCACGCCGTGCTTGAGCGCGCGCTTCTTGCCGCCCTGGACAAGCGCGACGGTCTGCGGTGTGAGGTAGCCCGACTCGAACATCCAGTAGTCGTCGTTCTCGTCGTCGTCCCACGGCGAGATCGAGAAGGCGGTGCCGGCGGTCGTCGCGATCTTCGTCGACTTCCACTTGCCGCCCGCGCGCGACCACATCACGAGGCCGTCGCGAACGTCCTCGAGTTGCTGGATGTAGAGCTTCGTCTTCGTCCCGACATCGTTCGCGAGCGAGGTCGTCGGCGTCGGCGTGAACAGCGCGGTGAACGCACGGCCACCGGTCTGATAGTCCTTGAAGCTCGTCGCGAGCAGCGAGCCAGCCGGCCACGTGGTCGAGCCGAGCGTCCAGTCCTTGCGCGGCTGGATCAGGATCTGGTCGTCCCACAGCTCGACGTCGGCGTCGTCGGGCTTGTCGATCTTCGTCGCGACCTTGCCGTCCCACACGTAGCTCTCGCCGGCGAACGTCGAGATCCGGCGACCGATCGTGTCGTGGGTGCGACCGTGATCCCACTGCCGCGCGGCGTAGACCGAGACGTCGGTCGGCTTGCCCTCGAAGATCGTCGTCGCGGCGGTGAGCGGCGTGCCGCGCTTCCACTCCTTCGCGATCCGCGGGTAACCCGAGCTCGTGAGCGAGCCGGGGCCGAAGTTCGTGCCGACGAACACGGTGTCCACGTCCTTCCACTGGATGACCGACTTCGCCTCGGGCAGCACGAAGCCGTCGGGCAGCCACTTCTTCGCGACGAGATCGAACTCGCGCACGACCGTCGAATCACCGCCGCCGCGCGACAGGTGGACGAGGCAGCGCTCGTACTTCGGATACAGGCAGCCCGCGCCCTTCCACACCCAGCTCGCGGTCTCGGCCTTGTTGAGCGCGTCGACGTCGATGATGACCTCCCACGCCGGCGCTTCCTTCGCGTACTCGGCGAGCGTCGTCCGCCGCCACAGGCCGCGCGGATTCTTGTCGTCGGTCCAGAAGTTGTAGAGGAACTTGCCCTGCTTGTAGACGAACGGGACCTTGTCCTTCGCGTTCATGATCCCGAGCACGCGCTCGCGGTTCTCCGCGAACCCGGGCACCGCCTCGATCGCGCCCTTCGACTTCGCGTTCTGCGCCTTGGCCCAGTCGAGCGACTTCTGATCCTCGACCTGCTCGAGCCACAGATACGGATCCTCGACCGGCGCCTGCACCGCCACGGGCGATGCGGTCGGCGCCGCGGTGACCGGCTCGGGTGCCGGCGCGGGGACAGCGGGAGGTGGGCTCGACGAGCCACACGCGGCGAGGGCGATCAGGGCGAAGCGCTTCACGCGCGCGACTGTACGCCGAAACACTAGTTCACCCCGCGTACATCATGCGGCCCGATACGCGCGGTACGACTGACGCGCCGTCGTGGAGCTTCCATGTTTCGATTGACGCTGATCCTGTTCGCCGGTTGCATCGTGCCTCCCGCGGGCTGGTCGCCACCGCAGCAAGCCGCGCCCGAATCCTCGTCGGAGGAAGAGGTCGAGCCCCCGCACACCAGCGATGGCGATGCGCAGTCCGAGTGCAAGAGTGCGTACGGGACCACCGCGTGTGGCTATGGCTGCGTCGCGGAGTACGGCGTCGTGAAGTGCGCGCAGCGTCCGGGCGGGACGTGCCAGGCCGCGTACGGCGAGGTCACGTGCTCCGAAGGTGGCGGTGGCTATCACCATCATCACCACCATGGCTACACCGCGCAGAGCGAGTGCAAGAGCGACTACGGCACGACCGCGTGCGGCTACGGCTGTGCGTCGGGCTACGGCGAGGTCAAGTGCTCGCAGCACCCCGGCGGGCAATGCCAGGCCGCGTACGGCTCGGTGACGTGTAACTAGAGCTTGTCGATCACGGCAGCGAGCTCGGCCCGATCCGGTGGCGTGCGGTCCTTGCGCGAGTACGCGGCGACGAGCGTGCCGGCGCGGTCGAACACGTAGATCGAGGGGATCAACGGCGGGCTGCCGAGCGCGGCGAACAGCGCATCGTCGATCGGCACGACGCGCAACCACGGCGTGCGCGCCGCGAATGCACGCACCGCGACGCTGTTGCCGCGATGGTCGTACTCCTCGTGGCCGCGGTAGTTCGCGCCGAGCAGGCGCACGTGGTGAGTGCGCAGCGCCGCGAGCTCGACGAATTCTTCTCTGCAGTGCGGGCACCACGACGCGAACACGACGACGAGTGTCGGCTGATCACTTGCACCGACGATCGCACCGTCGAGATCGCGCGATGCGTCGAGCTGCGCGACAACACCGGGCATCGCCGGCGGCACGGCGGCCGTGATCGCGCCTGCGCAACCAGCCAGTACAACCGCGACGAGGAGCGCCCTCATTCCCGCGTGTAATTATGCACCTGGACACCGGATCTTGGTTGCCGACGCTGGCGACGATGATCACCTTCGTGGCATCGAATGAGTGGGAGGCCAGCTTGAACCACCTGTTTCTGGGCGCGGTCGCATTCGGAGTCACGCTGCTGCTCGCGTCGTTCTTCCTCGGCGGGAAGGACACGGACCACGGCGGTCACGGCCACGACGATAGCGCACCGGGATTCGGCTGGGCGCCGTTCTCTTCGCTCCGGTTCTGGGTGTTCATGTTCACGTTCGGCGGCGGCGCCGGGCTCGCGCTCGCCGCGCTGGGCTCGAGCGAGCTCGTCGCGGGGCTCGGCGCGCTCGGTGTGGGCTGGGCGAGCGGCGCGATCGGCGTGACCGTCGTGCGCAAGGTCAGCGCGGCGAGCCAATCGAGTCACGTGTTCGGCAGCGAGATGATCGGTGCGACCGGCACGCTCGTGCTGCCCGTCGGCAAGGGCAAGCCAGGCAAGGTGCGCGTCGACGTGAAGGGCCGACAAGAAGACTTCGTAGCGAACCTGATCGACGAGGCAGCCGCGGAGCTGCCGACGGGGACGCAGGTGCTGATCGTCGCAGAAGGCGAGCGCGGCACGTTGCTCGTCAACAAGAGCGAGTTGTAGCCTGATCAATCTGAGCCCGGCTCGAGCAAGTAGAGGAGGCAAGCATGCACGGTAAAGGCATTCCGCCCGAAGTGATCGGTGGTGTGGTCGCAGGCGTCGTCGTCCTGTTGTTGCTGATGGTGATCTATCGCTACCTGCTGCGGATCTGCAGGCCGAACGAAATCCTGATCTTCAGCGGACGCAAGCATCGGACCGAGGACGGCCGCACGGTCGGCTATCGCGTCGTGTTCGGTGGGCGCGGCGTCCGGATCCCCGTCGTCGAGACGGTGAACCGGATGGACGTCTCGCTGATCTCCGTGCCGATCGCGGTGCAGGGCGCGTACTCGGAGGGCGGCATCCCGCTCAACGTTCACGCGATCGCGAACATCAAGGTGTCGACGGATCGCCGGTTCATCGGCAACGCGATCGAGCGCTTCCTCGGCAAGGACCGGATGGAGATCGCGCGCGTCGTCAAGGAGACGCTCGAGGGTCACCTCCGCGGCGTGCTCGCGACGATGACACCCGAGGAGCTCAACGAGGATCGCCTGAAGTTCTCCAAGCACCTCGAGCAGTCGGCTGGCCCGGACCTCGAGAAGCTCGGGCTCGAGCTCGACGTCCTCAAGATCCAGCACGTCGCCGACGACGGCAACTACCTCGAGAGCATCGGCCGCCAGCGGATCGCGGAGATCCTGCGAACGGCCGAGGTCGCCGAGAGCGATGCGACGCGCGAAGCGGAGCAGTCCGAGGCGGCGGCACGTGCCCGCGGCGAGGTCGCGCTGACGAACGCGCAGGCCGCGGTCCAGCGCAAGCAGAACGAGCTCCGGCAGATCAAGGCGGAGGTCGATGCCGAGGCGAACGCCGAGCTGAACCGCGCCGAGGCGGCGGGCCAGCAAGCGCGCGCCGAGGCGGATCTCGAGCTCCAGAAGACCCGCGGTGTGCTCGAGCAGCTCCGGCTCGAGGCCGAGGTCACGATCCCGGCCGAGGTCGAGGCGCAGGTCCGCGAGCTGTTCGCGGCCGGCCAGGCGGCGCCGATCGCCGCCGACGGTGAAGCGATGTCTGCATCGCTCGCCGAGGTCTCGTCCGCGTGGCGCGATAGCGGTGGTCGCGCGATGGACATGTTCGTGCTCCAGCACCTCGACGCGATCTTCGGCGACGTGGCGAAGGCCGCGAGCCGCGTGAAGATCGGCGAGGTCAACCTGATCGACGGCGGGGACGGCAAGACGATTCCGGCGTACGCCGCGTCGCGTCCCGCCACGATGGCCGTGCTGCTCGAGCAGGTCTACAAGACGCTCGGCGTCGATGTCGCGCGGGTCATCACCGGCAACACCAACGGGAGGACGTAGATGCAGAACGTCGCCATGGTCGCGATCATCGCGGTCCTCGGATCACTCATCCTGATCGCGCTGATCCTGAAGCGCATCATCTACATCTGCCCGCCGAACGAAGTGCTGATCTTCTCCGGCGGCCACCGCAAGCTCGGTGACAACCGGACGATCGGCTACCGGGTCGTCCAGGGTGGCCGCGGCGTGCGGATCCCGCTGATCGAGGTCGTCGACCGGATGGACCTCACGAACATGATGATCGAGCTTCGCGTCGCAGGCGCGTACTCGAAGGGCGGCATCCCGCTCAACGTCCAGGGCGTCGCGAACGTCAAGGTGTCGAGCAAGAGCGAGCAACTCGCGAACGCCGTCGAGCGCTTTCTCGGCAACACGCGCGAGCAGATCATGGCGGTCGCGCGCGAGACGCTCGAAGGCAACCTGCGCGGCGTGCTGTCGACGCTGACGCCGGAAGAAGTGAACCAGGACCGCGAGAAGTTCGCGGGCGAGCTCCTCCACGAGGCCGATCACGATCTCGCGCGACTCGGGCTCGAGCTCGACACCTTGAAGATCCAGCACGTCAGCGACGACAAGGGCTACCTCGCGTCGATCGGCCGCCGGTCGACCGCGGAGCTGTTCAAGCGCTCGCGGATCGCCGAGGCCGAGAACCACGCGCTCGCGGCGGAGAACAACGCATCGAACTTGATGAACCAGGAGATCGCGAAGGTCGAGGCCGAGATCCGCACCGTGCGGGCCGAGGGCCAGCGGCGGATCGCCGAGGCTCAGACCCGCAAGGGCGCGCTCGTCGCCGAGAGCAAGGGCACCGTGCTCGCGCAGCTCGCGAAGGCGACCGCCGAGGTCGACGTTCAGAAGGCGCGGCTCGCCCAGGTCCGGTTCCAGCTGATCGCCGACAAGATCAAGCCGGCCGAGGCGCGCAAGGCGCAGATGATCCAGCAGGCCAAGGGCGCTGCGTCGAAGATCATCGAAGACGGCAGGGCGACGGCCTCCGCGATCCGCTCGCTCGGGGCGACGTGGGAGAAGGCGGGCGACAGCGCGCGCCAGATCTTCGTCGCGCAGAAGCTGCAGGGCCTGGTCGCCACGATGATGGAGACCGTCGGCGACACGTCGATCGACAAGGTCACGTTCATCGACCGCGAGCTCGCCGCGAACGGCGGCAACTTCGCGACGAAGGCGGCGATCACGAACGAGCAGCTCAAGCAGATGCTCGGTGTGGACCTCGCGGCGCTCGCTCAGCGAATGACGCCGAGCCTGCCCGCGCCGGTCGCGATTCCGGCCGCGCGGCCGCGACCGCCGACGCAGCCGGGCCCGGGCAAGCCCTAGCGGGAGCGCCGCTGCGGTGCGAGGCGGGCGACGAGGCCCTCCCACACCGCACGGACCCGGGGCACGTCGCGCAACGCGCGATGGGTCACGAGGTAGAGGTCGCTCGGTTGACACGCCGCGAGCTCGGTGCGCAGCTTCGCCGTCAGCGCGACTGGCGTGAACCCGTAGTGCGCGACGCTGGTCGAAGGGATCAACGCGACGCCGAGGCCGGCCGCGACCGCACCGATCTGCACGGTCAGGCTATCGGAGCGCACCGCGTGCTCGCGCCGCACGTGGTCGGCGTACCAGCGCGCGGGACCGATGTGACGGAGGAGCTCTCCCCAGCCGATCCAGCGCGCATCCGCCCAACGCTTGAGCGTACCGAGCTCGCGCGCGACGCTGGGCGAAGCGGCCACGACCCACGTGATCGTCGCGAGCCGCGTGATCACCAGCTCTCCGCTGGCCGGGCGGACGATGCGCAACGCGAGGTCAGCCTCGCGCCGCGTCAGATCGAGCACGGCTTCACTCGAGTCGAGCTCGAACCGCAACAGGGGATGCGTCCGCTGGAGGTCGGCGAGGAGCGGCGCGACGATCACCTCGGCGACGTCGGCCGGGCACGTGATCCGCACGAGTCCCGAGATCTCTCGTTCGAGCCCCTCCGCGGTGCGCGTGAACCGATGAATCACGGCCTCGATCTCCTCGGCGACTGGCATCAGGTCCTCGGCCGCCTTGGTCGGCGTGATCCCGTCGCGCCCTCGGTCGAACAGCGTCGCCTTCACGACGCTTTCGAGCACGACGAGCCGGCGCGAGACCGTCGAAGCGTCGACCCCGAGCGCCGTCGCGGCGGTGCTCAGCGTCGAGGACCGGCACAGCGCGAGGAACAGGCGTGCGTCGTCCCACCTGAACGCGTCGTCGGGAGCCTTCGATCGTTGCATCAATGCAACGATACGCTGTGAAAGTGCGACTTTCAATGCAACCACGCATCGCTATCTTCGTCGCATGACGACAACAACTTTGATTCTCGGTGGCACCGGCAAGACCGGCCGCCGTGTGGCCGACCGCTTGCGCGCGCGGGGCATGCCGGTTCGGCTCGGTTCGCGTACCGGCACCCCACGGTTCGAATGGAACGATCCGGACTCCTGGGTCGAGCCCTTGCGCGATGTCGCCGCGGTGTACCTCGTCTATTACCCCGACCTCGCGATCCCCGGCGCTGCCGAACAGGTCGGCGCGTTCGCGTCGCTCGCAGTTACCGTCGGCGTGCGGCGGATCGTGCTGCTGTCGGGACGCGGGGAGCCGAACGTGCTAGCGAGCGAGGCCGCGGTTCGCGCATCGGGCGCGGAGCTCACGGTGCTGCGTTCGGCGTTCATGTGCCAGAACTTCAGCGAGGGGTTTCTCGTGGACGGGATCTCCGCGGGTGAGGTCCGGTTCCCGGCGGGAACCGTCACGGAGCCATTCGTGGACGCGGAGGACATCGCGGACGTCGCGGTGGCGGCGCTCCTCGGCCACGACCACGTGGGCGCGACCTACGATCTGACCGGCCCGAGCCTGCTCTCGTTTGCCGAGGCGACGCACGCGATCGGTCACGTGCTGCAGCGCCCGATCGGCTATCACGCGGTGTCGTCGGAGGACTACGCGCGCGAGCTGACGCCGCATCTGCCACCGCCGGTCGTGACGTTCCTGGTCGAGCTCTTCCGCGAGGTCCTCGACGGTCACAACTCGCATGTCAGCAACGACATCGAGCGCGTGCTCGGCCGCCCGGCCCGCACGTTCCGCGCGTACGCCGAGGCGACCGCTCTCACCGGTGCGTGGCCGCGATGAGCCGCCTGATCACGCTGACCACGCATGGTGCTGCACTCGGAGCCGCGGTGATCGGCGGGACCATGTTCGCATTCTCGAGCTTCGTGATGCCGGCCCTGGCTCGCCTGCAACCGGCATCGGGGATCCTGGCGATGCAACAGATCAACGCGGCAGCCGTGACGCGCTCGTTCATCGGCGTGTTCCTCGCGACCGCGGTCGCATGCGTCGCGCTAGGGGCCTCTTCGGCACTTCATCCCGATCGCGCGGCGCTCGTGCGCGGGGTGGGCGCGTTGCTCTATCTCGCGGGTACGTTCGCGCTCACGCTCGCGGTCCACGTCCCGCGCAACGACGCGCTGGCGAGTCTCGATCCCACGAGCCTCGAAGCCGCGGCGCAATGGAAGCACTACGTCGCGAGCTGGAGCAGCTGGAATCACGTCCGCACCGCCGCCGCGTTGCTCGGTGCCGCCGTGCTCGTATGGTCGACGCGAGAGGTCCGGTCGTGAAGGCGCTTGCCCTCGGGCTCGCCCTCGCGCTGGTGAGCTGCACGCCGGCGTTTCGCGACTGTCAGCCGATCGAGCCAGCGCGGCTCGCCGAGCTGCCGGATCGGCTGTCTGCCACCGGTCTGTTCGCGGATATGACCAGCGAAGCGCTCGCGCCCGACGTGCGGCCGTTCACGCCCCGGTTCCCACTCTGGTCGGACGGTGCGACCAAGCGGCGCTGGATCTATCTCCCACCGTTGTCGCAGATCGACACCAGCGATCCGGACGCGTGGAACTTTCCGATCGGGACGAAGCTGTGGAAAGAGTTCACGCGCGACGGCGTCCGGGTCGAGACCCGGATGCTCTTCAAGCACGGCGCGGAGCCGGACGCGTGGACCCCGCTCGCATACGTGTGGACCGGCGACGGGGATGCCCATGCGTCGCCTTCCGGCGTCGTCGACGCGCGCGGTACGCGTCACGATGTCCCGAGCGCCGCGAGCTGTGTCGGCTGTCATGGCGGCACGCCGAGCGGGATCCTCGGCTTTTCAGCGATCCAGCTGCCGCAACAAGGCGCCCCGGGAGAGCTCGGGCAGGACGAGCTTCGCGCCTCGAATCGATTCACGAGCGCGGTGTCGGCGACTCCGCTCCCCGGCGATGCCACCACGCGCGCCGCGCTCGGCTACCTCCACGCCAACTGCAGTCACTGTCACAATCAGGTCCGACCGCACCACGACGGGCCACGCTGCTTCGACCCCGATCGTTCGTTCTCGTTCATGTTGCGCACCGACGAGCTCGCGACACCTGCCGCGACGGCGACCTATCGGACGGCGGTCGGCGAGGTGATCAGCGCGGGGGACCCCGACGGCAGCGAGGTCGTCGACCGGATTCGCTCGCGCGACCCGCGGTTCGGGATGCCGGCGCTCGGCAGCGAGGTCGTCGACGACCGAGGCGTCGAGTTGCTGATCCAATGGATTCGCGAGCTGCGTTAGTGCCGGAGATCTTCGCCACCCGCGGGAGCGCTGCGCTTGACCTCGGCCATCCAGAGGTCGCGTTCCTCGACGAAGGCCCGGTTGACGCCGGGCCGTTGCAGCATCCGGGTGTGGAACGCCTTCAGATTCGGATAGTCGGCGAGCTGGATCGGCGTGACCTGGGTCCAGTTGAGCACCGCGAACAGATAGCCATCAGCGACGGAGAACTCGTCGAGCAGGAACGCGCGATCGGCGAGGTGCGCGTTGACGTGGGCGAGCTTCGGCTCGACCTTGCCGCGCGCGTACGCCTTGACCTCGGGCGGTGCCTTCTTGTCCATGAGCGGCACGAGGCCCTTGTGCAGCTCGGTGCCGATGAAGC
>Ga0307509_10003520_pt1 | contig 23608 bp, 12 predicted proteins | sample 10_EM_MG_FD_202245 | JGI IMG/M metagenome (GOLD analysis project Ga0307509, IMG submission 202245) | Populus trichocarpa ectomycorrhiza microbial communities from riparian zone in the Pacific Northwest, United States - 10_EM | ecosystem: Host-associated > Plants > Roots > Unclassified | place... | reverse complement strand
ATCAAAGCAACACAAGCAGACAACTTGGTTGTTAAGATTCATGAATTTATCTAGATCTTAAGGCTGCCATTGGATTAAATCATTAGTGCGGACACTGTGATTGTTTGTTGGTTAGGGTTAGTTATACAGCGGATCCGTTAATTAACCAACATTAAGAAAAGATAAAAAATTCAGAATATAAACTGAACTTTCGTTTCAAGGATCGGTTCTGATTTCTGTAGGTGGATGTGTGCTTGCGACCACGGTTTGTTTTCTTGATAAATTTCAGTTTTAATTGATTTTGTTTGCTAGTTTAATTTCTGCCATAGTTTAGATCATTGCAAATCAAACCCCCCCATTGCATAACGTATAGCATAAAAATCTGAACTAGACCTTCCTCGTGGGATCGACCCCTTTCTTGCTCTATACTATCTTGTGTGTTTTAAGCTAGGGTAATTAATTTATGCGACCGCGACATCACAACAAGAATCAAGTCTCTTAACTACTTGTATTTCACTGAAGATGAATTTAATCCTAAGAGGACTATGCATAATAAACCGATATATATCATAATGAAATGTAAAAATTGTATGGTTGCCAAGGTGCTTATAGACAATGGATCCATTCTAAATGTGTTACCAAAACATATGTTGGACCAAATGTTGATCGATACTTCTCATATAAAGCCCAACACCATGACTGCAAGAGCCTATGATGGAACACCAAGGCTTGTCATTGGGAGCATTGATGTTGAATTGGTTATTGGCCCACAACCGTTTTAAGTAACCTTACAAGTCATGGACATTCACCCTTCTTGTACCATGTTATTAGGAAGATCGTGGATACATGCAGTTAGTGCAGTAGCTTCCTCTCCACATCCAAAGGCTTAAGTTTATCATCAATGGAAAATCGGTGACCGTAATGTCTGAAAAGGCTACAACAATTATGAAAAATATGGTAGTTCCGTATATTAAAGCCGAAAATAATACAAACGGTAACCTACATGCATTTGAAGTTGTAAATGTTGAGTGGGTGCCTAAAAACACCATACAAAACACACTAAAATTTCAGAAGCTGCAATCATGAATGCAAAATGCTTTGTGAAACATGAGTTGCCTTTTTAGCATTAAGTAACTTGGACAAAAAGAAAGTAAATGACTTAGATAATTCTTTTTTGTCGATAACCTCAGACCAATCAATCGAATCTAATCACTAGTATGCCTAATAAGATAAACATAAGGTAGTTTAGAGAAGTTGATAAAAGATTGGGGTTAGGATTCAAGCCCACAAAGAAGGACTATACAAGGGCGACTAAAATTAAAAGAGAAAGAAGAATTGTTTGGGTTGAGGAAAGAAAGCCTAATGATTTAATAATGAAGATACCACATATCCAGGAAACTTTCCCATGACTAGCGTACGTGATAAGGTTAGGATAAGAGTTGAAGGATTTGGATGAAGGTTTTGTTAGTGCTATAATTATTTGTCTGAAAAAAGCTGAGAAAGTTGAAGAAATCCCTTTGGAGCTATTCTTACCTTAGTTAATGATCAACACACTTGAAGACGCTTCTACAAAAGGTTTTATAAGAAAGCTTGTTGAAATAGAAGAACTAAATAATTGGGAGACTTAAGATATCCTGATTGTCCTAAAAAAGTAATTTCATCCAAGAGTGTTTGTGTCTGATGTGCTTAGTTCATATATGATTTTTATGAGTTTTTACTTCTTTGTTGTTGTTTTTTATATGTTCACCTAACTGATAATTAAGATTCAAGATATCAATTTAGGGAATTTATATGTGTTTAAGCTACCCTTTCAATTTTAATAAGATTATACATTTTCTTTCATCTCTTGCCTTTTGCTTACTTAATTTTAGTTGCTTAGATAAAAACACTTTTCACTTTCAGGTAATCTGAAAATGGAGCCTTGATAAACATGCAAACCTATTGCATTAAGAATAATCGGTAGAATCTTAATAAAAACACAATTGGTATAAAAAAAGGAAGAGTTTGAAGAAGAAGATATAACGAAATTTAATGAGATGATTGAGTAGTTTGAGAAGGCCTTAAAACCAGTTGAAAAAAAATTAGAAATGATGGATGTAGACACTAAGCATAAGAAAAAAAAATTAAAGATTGGAATACAGATTGCTGCCAAAGAGAGGGATGGTTTAGTAGCTTTGTTGAAAGAGTTTTCTGATGTGTTTGTTTTGACATACACTGATATACCTGGACTGGATAACAATATTATGGTACTTGCCTCTGATAAATGGATGGAAACCCGTAAAGTAGAAACTGAGAAGAATGAAGCTAGATATCCTGATTAAAGTAATAAAAAAGGTGGGGAAGCAATGAGATGCGAATTTCCTGGAAGTGGTCAAATACCCTTAATAGATATCCAATATAGTGGCAATGCCCAAGAAAGGTAATAAGATCTGAGTGTATGGATTTTAGAGACTTGAATTAATCTAGCTCGAAAGATAACTTTTTCTCCCTTACATTGACATGCTTGTAGACAACGCCGTAAAAAAATCTATTTACTTTTTTATGAATGGTTTCTCAGGTTACAATCATATCAAGATGGCTAAAGACGATAAGGAAAATACTACCTTTGTTACCCTATGGGGAACATTCTATTATAAGGTAAAGTCTTTTGGTTTGAAAATTGTTAGAACCACGTATCAGCGTGGTAACTCTCTTTCATGAAATGATGCATAAAGAGATTGAAGTATACATCAATGATATGATTGTTGAAACTCTTTGAAAGATTAGAGGAGGTATCAATTAAAGTTAAATCCTATAAAATACACATTTAGAGTTAAATCTGGGAAGTTATTGGGATTTGTGGTAAGCAATAAAGGAATTAAGGTAGACCTAGATACAATCAAAGTCATCCAAGAGATGTCGATACCTAAGATCGAGAAAAAAGTAAAGGGCTTTCTAGGAAGGGTAAATTACATATCTCGTTTTATCTCCTAGTTGATACCTACATGTGAACCATCTTTAGGTTGTTAAGGAAGAATAACCTATAAATTTGGAATGAAGACTGTTAAGAGGCTTTTAATAAAATTAAACAATACCTTGTGAACCCACCTCTTTAACATGATGATATAAGAAAAATAGAACAAGTCATTTATTACATCAGCAAAAAGTTCACCGATTATGAAGCCTATTACAATATGATTAAGAAGTTATGCTATGGATTAGCATGGGCACTAAGAGATTGTGCTAGTACATGTTGTACTACACCACTTGACTCATCTCTAAAATTGATCCCTTTGAGTACTTATTCAAGAAATCATATCTATCAAGTCAAATTACAAGATGACAAGTTTTGTTGTTTGAGTACGATATAGTCTACATGACTAAAAAAAGATATAATGGGAAATGGCATTGCAGGCATTAAAGAATATGAACCTTTGAGCTTTAACTTCCTAGATAAAGATGTCCTAACAATTGAAAAAGAAAAGGGGAATAATTGGTGGACCATGTACTTCGATGGAGCTGTGAACGTATGTGGTAATGGAGCAAGAGCTGTCATAATTTTTGTAAATGTTAGACAGTACCCCATCTTGATCAAACTATAATTTTGTTGCACTAGTAATATAATTAAATATAAAGTTTGCATGGAGTACTTCTCTAGGCTTCTGAAAAGTTCCACTCAGCTTTCGGGTTTCAACTTTCATCTCAAATGCCAAGCTTTGGGGATTAGTCATCTTGGGTTTGCTGATGATATTCTCCTGCTCTGTCGCTGTGACATGGCCTCTGTTAACATTCTCCTTCAGCAGCTTCATGTTTTTGGAGAGTCCTCTGGCCTTGTTATCAATGTAGCAGAATCCTCCATTTTCTTTGCTGGTGTATCGGAGGATATCAAGCAGGCCATTCTCAACCTCTCCCAGTTCACAGAAGGAAGCTTTCCTTTCAAGTACCTCGGCGTCCCTCTCAGCCCTCACAGGCTTCTGGCCAGTCAATTCTCTCCTCTTATTCACAGGCTCGAATCTACTATACAGAGTTGGCTGGGAAAGTTTCTCTCATATGCAGGTCGGCTGGAATTGATTAAATCGGTCTTGCATGGCATGGTGCAATTTTGGATTAGTATCTTCCCTATCCCTGTTATTGTGATCAACAAGATTACTAGCCTGTGCCGGAATTTCCTATGGACTGGTAATATGTTTAGAAGCAAATATGCTCTTGTAGCTTGGAAGCAAGTGTGTCTGCCAAAGAATGAAGGGGGTCTAGGGATTCATGACATCAAAGCCAGAAATGACAGCTTCTTTGCCAAGCATCTCTGGAATATTCACCTGAAGGCAGACTCCCTATGGATTCGATAGGTAGACCACTTCTACATTTCGCGAGCATCCATCTGGTCCTTGGAAGCCAAGAAAATTGATTCCCCTCTATGGAAATCTATCTTCTCCCTTCGTGACAGACTGATTAACCTCTGTGGTGGGGTGGCTCTAGTGCAGCAGCTGCTCTCAAATTGGCAATTTGGCTCAAGTCCATTTACAACCAATGCATATGACTTTTTCAGATATAAAGCTGCTCCAGTCCAGTGGGCCAATGTAGTTTGGGAGCAATGGTCTCTCCCAAGACAGAGTTTTTCCTTCTGGCTGGCAATGTTGGGCAAGCTACGAACCAGAAATCGTCTTCAGTTTCTCTCCCCTGATCCTATATGCCCTCTGTGCCTGAATGCTGATGAAACCCATGGCCATCTCTTCTTCACTTGTGACTGGACGTCTTCTCTTTGGAGAAAGGCCAAACTCTGGCTTAAGATTCATAACACTATGCTCTCCCTAAGTAGAGCCACAAGGGTTTTACACAATAACAGAAAAGGGTTGCAGCCGAGAATGAGACGAGTATCTCTTGCTGTTCTTGTGTATTTGATCTAGGAAGAAAGAAACAGGAGAATATTCAACAACACTAAAAAACCAGTTGAAGCTATTTTCAGGAAATTCCAGATACTGTTTTATACTATATTGTATTTCCATGAAAATAATCCCCAAGCCTACAGTGTTGCATTCTGAATGGATCTGTTGGGGTAAATTTGAGTGCCTGGTCTTGCATGGTTTTTGCATGGGACATGCATGGCTTCCACGTCCCTGCACTGTTTAGCCTCTGTTTCCCTGTTTCTGCATGGGGATGAAATCAGTCTTGTGGCTTGGCTTGATTGGGTGATTTTCTTTTGCATGGTGGAGCAGCGTCTGCAAAGATGAATGGGTGTCCCTTGGCTGTCTCTTGTGAGGTTGTCAGGTGGTGTTTGGCTGGTAGCTTAGACGTGCATGGCTATTGCATGGTTTCTCGTCCCTGCATTGATGAACCTCTACGCCTTGAATATTTAAGTCGTCTTGGTTGTCACCTTGTCGAGTGCTATTGGCTACTGTCCTTCTCATCCCTGCATGGAATGGCTCTTAGCAGGCTGTCGGCTTCCCTCTGGCTGGGCGTTTGGATAGTGAGTTGATGGGCTGTTTTTGTCTCCTTCTGTGTATCTTTTGCTCTGCTGGCTCTGTTCTTGGCTGCTAGTGTTGGGTTTATCTTTGGCTGAGCTATGGTGATGTGTTCTGCATGGTTTTGCTGAGATGGTGTGGTCCCCTGCTCCTGTGCAGCTGTGCGGCTGTCCTCTGCATTTGCTTTTCTCCCTGGCTATGATAGGCTGAAGCTGCTCCGATGCTTGGGGAATGTTGGCTTGTGTTATGCATGGCTAGGCTCGGCTTCTAGCTATATGAATTGACTTTCCATGGCATGTGCAGGTCTCCTAGTTTGCTCTCAATGTGCAGTTGTTTTGGCTTTGATAGGCTGAAGTTGCTCTAAAATTGAGTGAATGTCAGCTTGTTAATCTGCAAGGCTCGGCTTGGCTGCTGGCTATTTGATTTGGTCTCTTCTGGCTCGCATGGTGCTCTATTTCTCCACTGCATGGTTGCTGTTCTGCTTGCTGGATGTGAGTTCCATCTGTCTTCTTAATATCTCACAGTGTGGCTTTTGTTTGCCTCATGGCTTGTCTTTTTTGGGTTTTTTCTCTCGGGAGCCTATTCCCGTGTTTATTTTGGTTTTGGGTTCCTGTTGCCCTTTTATCTGTATATATTTTGTTTGCTACTTTTGTAGCATGTTATTTTTTATCTTAATATATTCTTACATTTGATCAAAAAAAAAATATGAAGTTTGCACTTATGGCCTAGAAGCTGTTATAAAGATAAAAATAAATAAAGAAGTTGAATGTATATAAAATTCAATGCGGATAATTTCCAAGTAAAGGAAGAATTGCAAACCAAAGATGAAAATTTAAGGCCATGTTAGGAATAACTTTCCAAAGTAATAAATGACTTTAAAGAGATAGATTTTACACTTTTAAGAAGAGACAAAAACCAATTTACTAGTGCTTTAGCAAATTTGGCCTTCATGGTTTATATTGATTGTGGGGATCAAGTATAACCTGTATGCATAAGAATCAGAAATTCCCCTACTTATTATTGCTCAATAGAGGAAGAAATAGATAGGAAACTTTGGTATTATGATATAAAAAAATTTGTCCAGTATAAAGAATATCCCATGAGGGCATCTAAGTCAGACCAAAATACATTGTAAAGAATAGTCATGGATTACTATTTGGATAGGGAAGTTTTATACAAGAGGACATTTGATGGGACTCTTCTGAGATGTCTGAATGAAAAGAACACAGAGAAAATACTACATGAAATATATGAGGGAATATGTGTTACACATACAAATAGACACATAATGATGATAAAAATACAGAGAGATGGGTATTTTTGAATGATGATAGAGAGGGATTGTGTAGATTACATGAGAAAGTGTAACAAGTATCAAGTACATGAAGATAAAATCAATGTGCCACCAGTTCCTTTGTTTAACATGGTGTCATTGAGCCCATTAATCTGAAAGTAAGTAATGGACACAAATTCATCTTAGTAGCAATTGACTACTTCACTAAATAGATTAAAGCATGTTCATACACACATATGACTCAAAGGGTTGTCAAAAGATTTATTGAGGGAGTTCTGCTAATATGGGCTTCCTGAAAGGATAATAACAAATAATGCTTAGAACTTTAATGGAAAACAATCATATAATTGCGTGCCAAATAAAAGATCAAACACTCAAATTCATCTTGATATAGGTCATAGATGATTGGAGTTGTAGAGGCAGCCAATAAAAACATAAAGAAGATTGACTAGAAGATTGTAGTCACTTATAAAAATTAGCATGAATAACATCCTCATGCTCTCTATGCTTAAAAAATAGCAAAAAATATATTGACTGGTGCTACACTCTACTCATTGGTATACAAAATGGAGGTGATTATGCCTCTAGAAGTGAAAATCTCATCGTTGAGAGTACTAATATAGTTTGATTTAGTAAAAGTTGAATGAGCAAAGATAAGATATTTACAATTAAATATGATTAGTGAAAAAAGACTAGCAGTGATCTGCTATCACCAGCTATACCAAAAAAGAATGGTGAAAACACATGACAAGAAAGTCTAGTAAAGAGAATTCAAAAAAGGTGACCTGGTGTTAAGAAAGATTTTACCATTGCCTAATGAAGATTATAGAAAATGGACACTAGATTACTATGGCCTGTATATAGTAAAAAAGGTATTTTCGAGGGGGGCGCTGATCTTAACTAGCATGGATGAGGAAGATGTAATCAAGCTCATGAATTCAGATTTTATAAAAGAATACTGTGTAATTTGTTTTCATCAATAAAACAAAGTTTGACCGAGAATTCTCTTCGTGTATACTCTTCTATCAAATAAACACCCCCTGCAACCTTACATTATCTCACCAGCTCAAAATGTTTTTGAAAAAAAATCTTTTTTCTTAAATGGCTTTTTGGACTTTTGACTGATTTTGATTTAAAAAAAAAAAAGAAACGATATGATGTTTGTTTAAAATAAAATTTTGGCATTTGTTTAAACGATATGATGTTTATTTAAGATAAAAGGGGATTTTGAAAAGTATCATTTACTCAAGTCACTGACATAAGTATATTTAGAAGGATACAACAACAGACAATCTTAAAAGAAATCTAAAGTTCTACCCATGACAATCAAGAAGGAAGGGGGCAATTTTGTTTTGAACTCTTCCAGCCAACTATTTTTAAAGCATAGAAAGATTTTCTTAAACCTACAAGGTCAGAAGCTCTTAAATAAGTCACTAAAGGCATAGTGAAAACCATGCAAAGACCTACAAGCTGGCTCAAGTAAGTTGGAAGCTAAAAAATCAAAAGGATTCAAGAAACTGATAAAAAAAGGACTTATATTTCAAAACAAGTAAAATACATATATAAACATTATAAAGATATTTTTAAGCAATTTTTAGGAATTTTCCTCGAAAGCTACTAGAAATGTTCAACAAATATAAACCATCAAAAATTCAGTCCAAAGATAACTAAAAGTGCGTAGACAAAAGAAAATCAAAAGTTGGATCATTTTAAAAGAAGGGAGGCAAAACATCTCATATGAAGATCCAAGACACCATCATTTGTGAAGAATCTTGGATATTTTTAACACATGGGCAGGTTACCCGATCATGAACCACGACCTGATCGATTGAACAAAGACCATTCATAAAGAATCCTAGATATTTTTCATGCATGATTAGGTTATCTGATCACAAACCACAAGCTAGTCATCGAAACAAAGACCATTTAAGAAAAATTCTGGATATTTTTCACACTCGGGCAAGTTACCTAGTCATGAACCATAGGTTGGTCGTCCGAGCAAAGACCATTCCTGGAAAATTCTGGATATTTTTCACACATGGGCAAGTTACTCGATCAAGAGCTACGGGCCAATCGCTCGAACAAAGACCATTCATGAACAATCCTAGATATATTTCACGCACGAGCAAGTTACTTGATCATGAACCACGGGCTAGCCACCTCAAATAGAGATTATTCATGAAAAATCCTAGATATTTTTCACACACGGATAGGTTACCCGATCAAGAACCACGTACTGGTTACCCAAACAGATGTCATTCGTGAAAAATAATAGACATTTTTCACTCACATGTAGGTTACCCAATCAAGAACCAAGGGTTGGTCATCCGAACGGAGACTATTCAACAAAAATCCTAAATATTTTTCACACACAAGCAGATTACCCAATCAAGAATCTCGAGCTGGTCACTCAAATAAAGACCATTCATGAAAAATCGTAGATACTTTTTAGTTGATAATTATGTTATTTTGTAACATAATCAATGATTTTAGGTTATTATTGATTGTGAATTAAAAAAATTATAATGAAAGAGTTAGTGTTGATTTGAGTTAAATTATGGGTTATATTGAATTATATATAAAATATTAATATTAGCTATGAAATACATGAATTTGTTTGAACATTTTGTCATAATAGTGAAATTTGATAAATATAGGTGTTCGCTGATTAACGATTATTAAAGTTTTTTTATTTTTATTGTTTAAACAACTAAATTGCTTGATTTTCAAGGCGGTGATCTTATAACACCCTAACAACATTCTTTGATGGAGTTGCATGAGCGTGTCTGCCTTGTTGTTATCAATGCTGGTTTTTATGAGATCAGTTAGTTACGTGGTAAACATCTTGACCTTGCATTGATTGCAGCTTTGGTTGAGCGATGGAGGTGCAAGATACATACCTTTCATCTACATGTTGGTGACATGACACCCACACTCCAGGATGTCGCTATTTTGACCAGTCTTCTGATAAATGAAACCCCTTGTGGTAGGACGTGGAGGATTGATTGATAAAGATGTTTTATGTGATCATCTATTAGGATGAATGCCTTTAGCCAATGTTTATAGGGGGAATGCATCAAATTGACATGGTTCGACATAAATTTTAAAACCCCCCAACAGATGCGATAGAGGACCAATTGATTATATATGCTCAGGCATACATATTACATATTACATATGTTTAGAGGTTTTATATTGTTAGCATTACAGTACCGTTGTTCTTTCTAACACTGTTTGAGGATTTTCGATCCATTCCTAATTGCAGCTGGGGATGGGACATACTTGCATATCTATACCGATAGCTATGTAAACATGTCTAAAACAAAGAAGAAAAATTATAAAGTGTCTACAATTTCTTCAAGTAAAATTATTTTAAATTAATTGATTATTAGAATTAATTACATTTTAAATACTAACCTATAATTATCAATGTTGATTAATATAACTCTAGTCATGAGAGCATATTCATATTAGGTGTCCAGAGAGCTGAGATAATAATATGTTTGACATTGTCACTCAGAAGCCATTATCCATTGGTTCTAGGTAAAAAAATATACTAACTTTGTGGCTTGTCATGTCAGATAATGTGGGGCTAGACATTTCAAGGTAAATCTCACTCGTGTCAATGAGTTTTACTAGGATGAGTTGGATGCGTTACAACCACATCAAGTATGTGTTACAAATGTATTGAATTTTTTTTGTTATTTGAATCTGAACTATTTAGTTTTGATTTGTTATCTAATATAAGTCTTTCATATGTTTTGATAGGTTATATGGATATCATATACAAAGGACTTGATACTTTCAGCTTCGCCTATATGTCGTGAGGGATCTTACCTTTGGTTAGCACGGGTCTCATTGTATTGCTTTAACATTGTTGATATGCATTGTCCAGATTGGGTAATGCAACAGTTTGGATTATCTCAACATATACCAGTATGTTGATATTGGTGACGAGCTGTATAATATTAGTTGCCAAGGTAAGCGCGAGGAGAATTGGTTGGTGATTCATGCAACTTACTTAGATCTATGAGAAGCTAAGAGAGATCGTATTTTTAAGGAGTGACATCTGATAATTGATGTAGATACTTAAATGAGATAGTATATGCCCATTATGCACCGTTTCTGTCCATGCAATCTAATGTATTATGTGTCTCAACATCTAAGACAAAATCAATTGATATGCTAAATTGTTTTACATATAACATTTATTAAATACCGGATTAATGTTATTATGGATGATGTCTACTAATTGGTTTTTAATGTATGTATATAGATTTATTATTTGGTATTAGAGGCTCGAGAAGTAGCGATAGTTATCCATGAATGTGTCGATGAGATGATACCTATTGTGGCCAATATTACATTCAATTTATATCAATGTAGACTTAAAGAGGTTGGGCAAGCTGAGCATCTTAAAGTGGCATTAATGGAAGATGGGATTGATTATCGTGGGAGTGTTAGGGATGCAGGCTCATCCACAAGCATTCCAGGTCAATGCACGAGCTAGGATGATATTGGTCCTCGTCACACCTATATGGATATTACAAACTCGTCCTCGAGTTGAACAAGTTGGGGTAATGCTTCAAACTTGTCCACGAGTGCTCTAGACCCTTCTATAAGCTAGGGCAATTATTAGATATAGTGCATGTTATTATATATTATGAGAATTATGAATAGATGTATAGTTAGTTTAATTTTAATAAAATATTATGTTATGTTAATTATTGGTTTAATTTTGTTACTTATGAGTGAAGATGTTATGTGTTGTTTATGTGAATTGTGTAAAGATATTAGAAAAGTGGTTATTTAAATTGTATGAATTGTGGGTTTTTTGGGTAAGGAGTTAATGACAGCAGAAACTATCCTAGGGTGAGTCTTTAAATCAAGTCACATATAGCATTTACGACTCTTGAGTCACATATGAAAAACGTGATTATCAAGTGACATATGATATCTCTAACTCAATCAAGTTGCTAGACCCCTAAATATTTTTTCCATTTGTGCTATTATAATAAAAAAAAAATTGTGCTAAGTTTCCAAAATACTTTATTTACCTCCCCATACCTTCTTTTTATTTTTTATATTAAGCTTTAAAACACGAGAAAAAGATCTAACCATTGGATCAAAACACCCAAAGCATCCCAATTCAGAAAAACCTAAATAACCATAACAATTAGAACTAGCTTTAAGATAATCCTAACTGATGATTCAGATGTTTGACTAGGCTCGCCCATACCAGATCACATCTCAAATAACCACAACCATTAGATCTAGTCCTAAGATCAGCACGACCGTTGGTCTATGAGACTGATCTAAGCTCACTCATGTCGTATCAAGGCTCAAACAACCTATAACCATCGAATCCATCCACAAAACATCTCAGTTGTTAATCCATGCAGCTTAATGTAAGCTCACCTGTACCAAAACATAGACTAGACTGATCTCATCTATTGTTCGGTTTCAAAAATGGACTGTTAATCAGATCCAATAGATCTGTACCACTCAAGCAATACAAGCTCACATACCTACCATAAATCCAGCCGCATCTAATCGCAACATATGTCTTGTCTCGCTCCTGCCAATGGCAATTCCAGTTGTCATTTCTCCAATATTTGACCAACAAACACCTCGGGACTACTATAGAAATCAAAGCCTCTTCTTTCTGACTAACACCTGACCAGAATCCGAAACCAAAGACGCCATTAAAGGCCTGAAAAGCCAAAAACATTGAAGAGTCAAGTCGAAGCTTTGTCGCCACTGATCTCCCTCCATGTTTGTCCGTAAGACACATGGAAACCACCAGTGGATGAATGAGGTCGAGATTTACCTGAGGAGCCAGTAGACATGGAAAAATCATATTGTAACATCTGTTGGACCGCCGCTAGTGGCAGCACGCGCTCCACAAGCACCGCTTGAACAATAAGTTTATGTTAGGGGCATTTCAGTAATTTCCCCATCTAACCAGGGGCAAAAGGTAATTTCACTTTAACCAGGGGCATTTCAGTGATATATATATATATATATACACACACACACACATATAGCCGCTAGTGGCGGCACGTGCTCCACAAGCACTGTTTGAACAATAAGTTTCTGTTAGGGGCATTTCAATAATTTCCCCATCTAACCAGGGGCAAAAAGTAATTTCACTTCGACTAGGGGCATTTCACTTCGTAATTTAATTTTATATATAATGTTTGATTAAATGAAATGTAAGTTCCTAACTCGAGGGTTTTGAGACCCTTATGTTATTTTGAGGGGAGCTAAGTACAAGATTAATGTTCTGTAATGGAACCGAAGAATTGAAATTATGGTTTTTTTTAAGAATTATCCGATAAGAGTGTCAGCGCCAGTGTTTACTAAGTTGATACCTAGATAATTGATTGATTATAGGTTTAATTGATTTGACCATGAGCAACTCGTTTTGATTAATTAATTACAAAATTTGTGCTTCTCCAATCGGTTCGCCTATGGGCAATCTGTTTTTAACCGATCCTTTTTAAAACTTGTGTTTTATAATATTTTCCACATCGTATTTTGATACACGCATTTCCCATTTATGTAATTAAGTGTTGCATGTTAATATATAAATTCTTAAGGGATAGTTTGTTATTGTTAATGATATTTTGTGTATAGTTTGTGTCTATTTCCATCAAGATCGATGTCTCACTTTACTTTAAAAGGGTGGTAAAAATCAAGAATCTTATCCCTTGCATTCAATAATTAAAATCTTACATGTTTATGTGTTTACTACATTATGCGCAATATCAAGTTTTGCGGCCACCATTTTTCCAAGGAATAGATTTCTAGGTATTAGTTCTTTTTTGTTATGTTTTACACTTTCCCTTATGATGTGAATTATAACCACATATTTTGTTCTATGATTCGTGTGTGCACTACAGTTGGCAAGTCAAACATTGAAAAGGTATTACTGGTTGAGTTTATATTTCCTCCACACAACTAATTCCTTATCTAAACTTTGGCAGATCAATTATTACTGATTGTTAACTCCTTTACTTGATTGTGTGATGTGTAATCATCATTTTTCTCCTTTAAGGGTTCTATTTAAAAAGAAACCATCAGAGATCCCAAGGGAGCACACATGGGTAAACTGGATTTGGAAGGTTAAGGCCACCAATAAAAACCTTTTTTTCATTTCAGTTTTAGTTGGTTATCTCTCATTAGTGTTTGTACACACCGATGCCATGACTCGTATATGTACATTCATAGCAAGTGGATAATCTTTAGATTATTATGATTATGCATTTACGAGAATTTATTAAAGAGGCCAATACGCCTAATTGTTTGGTGAATATTGGTCATTCACATCTTTAAAACTTATATATATTATTTATTTTTATTTGAAAAGCAAAAAGGTGAGTTACTCTTTTTAATATCAAAGGTAATGGGCCATATTGAGTCCATTTACCCTAAATGATAAAAGTGAATAGCAAGACACATTTTGAAATAAATGTTTTTAGAAAAAAAATAATGATGGTTTTTTTTTAGTTTGGCATGTCGACTTATTATGCCTTTTAATTTAGGACAAGACCTATTAGGCTTTACAAACTAGTTTCAAAACTCACAAATGCATGCATGTTAGGTTTTGATTGTTTTTATTGAAAAATCAAATAGGGTAGCATTCATGTATTGATAAATTCACAAACAACAATGAAATATAGAAAGAGGTAGGAAGTTAGTCTATGGGTCTTAGCCAGATGCAGTTTTGAAGGAAATAAGTAAAAATAGTTTTGGAAAATACAGGACTTGGTGAAAGATAAGTCTTTTAAAAGATTTAGTTTGGTTGGTCTTAAGGTTGACTTGAAGAAAACCACCTAAAACACATCTATATAGCATAAGTACATCAACATAATCAAATAGAACACACATAAAGTACAAAATCTAGTTATGAACACAATATATTAAAGATGCATACTTTATCTCTAAACTAGTAGCCTTTTCAAAGAAAAATCAGCATCACATTTTAGGTCATCCATTATTTAAATAATTAAACATTTAATTGATACAGACTTTTGATTACATGGTCAAGCAGCCCTTAAAAAAGTAGATAATAACATGGAAAGCTGAAAATCAGGTTTGATAGAACTATAACTCAGAGGTAACCTTATACCTAAGAACCAAAGGTGTTGAAAAAAGACTTGGACCCATAAATAACCTTATATCTAAGAACCTGAAGTATACGAATGACGCAATGAAATCAGTTAATCTTTAATAAATCAGTGTACAATCTTTGTCCTTACAAATAAAGGTTGTTTTACCACAAATAAAAAGAAAACTCATGTTTATTCTTTAACTTGATGTTGAAATTTAAAGTTAACAAAATAATATAGTATCCTCTAACTAACCCTAATGAACTTCTTTTGGGTTGTAAGTTAATAAACTTAAACTAGTAATCAACTAACATAAATTTAATAATGAAATAAACTCTCAAACAATGTTTAATGAGCTATAACAAACCCAAATTAAAATTAATTATTCAATATTAAATAAATAAATAAAATAAAATAAAAGGATAATAAAAAAAATTATGCTAAAATCGCTCCATGTAGCTCGAATATCTAATTTTCTCATATTTTTAGCAGATTCCAGTCCTAACTTCAAACACGTCATTCTCTCTCATATGGATGCATTATAACACCTACCATATATGGTTGGAAAACTTGAAATGTCTAGTCTCCAGCATAACTTAAGTCACAACAAAATTTCACATGTAGCTCTAGATATATCTCAAACAGTACACGAAGGTTTAGTTTGACAGATTTGACAAGATTCGTCTAGTAACTTCAACTCTCTAAAATAATATATTCCTGAACTTTATTTAATCTGAAACTTTACCACAATATAATTTCATGTGTCTAATATCTCCATGTAAACTCTAGTTTGGTCTGATGTACGGTTTGAGAGATATGTCCAATCTTACAAAATTGGTCAACAAATATTTTAAGGTCAAATTCGGACCTGACCTGGTTCGTAGCAATAAAATTTAAATGAGGTCCGATCACAACCTTAAAACAACTTTTAAGTTACCAATGGCATAACACAATCAATATGATTTAATAATAGGCTCAATTATGTCAACAACTAAAAAATACAGGATTACCCACAATAGTGAAATCATGATAACTCAAATATGTCAGCTTAAAAAAAAATGCTAGATTAATATTACATGGTTATACACATCAATGGATAATAATATTAATCAAGGTGTTAAAGGTTACATATAAACGTGACATGCAAATGAAACTTAAAGTGAAAATGCAGGGATAAAGGCTATACCTATACTAAAGAGCAAAGAATACAATTGAAGATTTACATATTATTAATGATGAAATACCTTCCTCTTTCTCTTCTCTGAGATTTAGAAAAAAATACACATACAAAACCTAATTTTCCTTCTCTTTCTTATTGTCACAATCAATCTAGTTTAGTAAAAAAATTCCTTTTTTTCATCCCCCTTTCAAAACCTTAAACCTAAATTTATAGAATAGAATAACCAACTTACCCAAAATCATCAAGGCCATTGGATTCCCAAGTAGTAAACCAAGTCATTGATGATAACATACAAAAGGAAAGCTAGACTTATGGTGAGAGGGAGCATAAAACACTCTCTCACTAAGTTCAACAAAACAATCGTTGAACCATAGCCAAATAAAAATAAAAAAGCAAAGGATAAAGATATGATTACTTTTCAATACATGAAGAAGGCTAACAAATGCATGAACAATACCAAAATCATGAAGGGATGACATTGGAAGCCATGAGAAAAGACATCAAGATCATCGAAAACGACGATGAATTGTTTGATTTAGGTGAAAAGGACACAAATAAGGTTCTCTCTTAAGTAAAAAGATAGAATAGTTAGCATGGTTTTTATAACCTGGCTTTAAAATGGTGTACCTAGGCGTGACAAAGACTCATAATGTCCTGAATCACAGTGTGTTTTTTTTACCTTAATACCTTTGAAGTTTTTATTTTTTTATTGAACCTGAAAATCAAACTAAACAATTATATTCGTTCAATTTGATTCCACAATCAAGTTTCAACAAGCCTTGTGATTTCTTCTTGTGTTCATAATAGTCTATGGATCTGGAAAACTTCTTAATTAGAGCTAAAATTAGTCATAAAATGAAAACTTGTCCCATTAAGCCCTTGACTGAATTAGTAGGACCTTCCTTATTTTGACAATTTAACAATTTTAGTCTTTGGTTCTTAAATTCATTTGATTGCACCGAATCTTTCTTAAAAATGATGCATTACTTAAATGAAATCTAAACAATTTATATGACTAGCAAATGAATGCATTTTGTAAACTTTTTTTCTTGTCTTTTTTTTAATATATATTTTTATAAGAATTTTAAGGTGAAAATGAGTTATTACAAAATATATATTTAAAAGCAAAATGTGCAAGATAGTGTACCATGCTAAGCTACACTACCACCTGCAATAATATAAGTGGACTTATGGACTCTTTGTTTGGGTTAAAAAATACGATTTTATAAGTGAACAAAAACTAGTTAAGGAATGCTATGTGTATAAGAAATGGATGGATCTTGTACTTGTGAACTCACCAGTACTGCCACTTTTTAATAATTTAATTGTTCAAGATAACATATTTTCAACATGAGATTAAACAAGACGAGCAAAAGGATTGTTTAGAAGTTTGTTTGTGCATTGAATTTGATGTTAGTGTTGAAGAGATTGAATGATAGTAGCATTTAAGGCAGACATGCTCAACATCAAAATAGGGCACAGATGGTAAAAAGTGCGTGAGGAGCGAATGATTTATTTAAAAAAATCATTAAAAACCTTGATTCTAGCATAAATTTTACAATGAACAAACACACACATCCACGCATAAAATTACCATAGCAAAGTTAAACAATTACACCTTAGATAATCTTTTTACAACTCATCCTCCCAACCTTATCGCAAAGTATGGATTCCAACCTTATTGAACCTCAAAAGGTAAATCCTTGATGTCTTTATATCCTTAAGGTACCACACAATGTTGTTCACCCCAACACTTTAATATATTGAGAAAATCATAAAAATAAATATGTTTAAATTATAAATTTGAATGGAAAAGATATTCTTACCCTCATAAAGCCACAAGTATTTGACTGAAAAAGTATAGGAGTGTGGGATGCACGAGCTGGGCACATGATTAAGACTGAGGAACTTGAGTTCGCACTCCATTAATATGGGGAGTCACATCAATCACTAGATCAATTGTTGCTCTAGGTGGGATATTGAGTTCTTGGCAAGTTTCAACCACATTGTTTTCTTCTATTTCCTAATAGACTTAATGGTTAGGGGTGATTTTGGTTATTGTGGAGTGATTTGATGGTGGCTTAGTCGGTGACAATATAGGTGGAGATTGGGTTATAATGGTTGCTTGGTGGCTGGAATTGCGACACAAAATAGCGATGTGAAAGAGGGGAGCTATTATAGTTGTTAGGCGTGAGGGATTGAAGAGTGTTACGATTTGGTTGTTTGGTAAAGAGACTGCTTTTTTTTCCACTAGGGGAAGTGGTGGATTTGTTATGTGTTTGTATGAGGGAGAGGAAAGTTTGTTGTGTTTAGTGGTGGAGACTATTAGGAAGACAATAAGGGTTTTTTTTTAGCAACAGAAAAGGATTTTATTTTTTCAATTTTTTTTGTATTTCTCCCTATTTTTCAATGGTATTTCTCTCCTTTTTTTTTTCTCTTCTTGGTTTTTACTTTTACTTTTCTAGTGTGTTTTTATGGTCTTTCTTATGTGTGTTTTTGTTGTTTGACTCTTTTTTCTAAGCTCTAATTAGGAGAACATTCTTAAAGTAGAAAATAAAATTAAATATTGAAAGTCTTTTATACTCTTTCCTTTTTTAGTGAAGATCTCAAATTTTGAAAATTTTATGGTTAAAGATTAAGTTTTTTCCTTTTTTTTTCTTGAATTATACATGATCTCTTCATTTCCTTTCTAACTTCAATGAGATCTATAATTAATGATTTTCTAAATATATTCATTAAAACAATAATTTTTTCAGTTTTATTTGAATCTCTACTTTATAAAAGATAATCTCTTTTTTTATATATACTTTTTTAATATTTGAATTATATTTTTAGATTCTCCATTATCTTATTTGATCGTCTAAAACTTTGATGATTATTTTGGTTCTCTTTTTCTTACTTGTCGTTTTAGTCTATATATTTTTTTCTTTTTTATTTTATAAAACTTGTCACATAAAACAAATAAGTAAAAGTGTCAAAATCAATAAGTAAGTTGACTGAATTGAAATTTTTTATTTATTTAAAAAAGGTAAAATAGGTTATGATACTAAGTACGGAAAACTTTCAATTAGTGTTAGTATATAGATATTTTTTATTGTTATCTGATTTTTATTATTTATTTTTAACTAACATGTTTTCATTTGTTTTTTATTGTATTTACATTTCTCGTAAAAAAAACTAATTTCATCTTAATATAAAGAAAAAAAACTAAAATGGAAAGGTGTTTTGAATGGTGCCAAAATATTTTAGCCCTAAACTCAAGTTTATTGTTGATTGCAACAGTGAAATTAGTATTTTTCTCTTTTCACAATAAAACATATGGCCTGATTGTTGGGAATAATAGGGTCTTTTTATTCTTTATCAGAAAAGAGCAAAAAATATTGAGTTGGAGTCCGGGGATTGTTTAGACTTTTTATTTTTTAAAGCATAGTAAATTGACAAATTGACCTTAGAATTAGAAATTCCACTATTTTTGTTCATGGATTTTTTCATCTTTTTACCCTTGGTTTTTTGTTATCTTCACAAAGACTAAGGGGAAAGTTAATATTTTAATGGATAACAAATAATATTAAGAAAATATGGTTGATGCGTACATTGCATGCATGGTTTAGTATATGCTATTTAGATGGCTCTTGCGGTGAAACACGGGTTTCTAGGGTGGAGATCAAATCAATTTGATGAAGCCCCCATCGTTAGACGACGCATGTTGCCAACAGGACTCTAGCTTTGCACCTGCAATCTTTTTTTCCTTTTTTATCATTAATTTCTCCCCAATTTCCATGTTTTGCCCTCCAAAACTTAAGCAACCCTTTAATTATTTTTCCTTCAAGTTAGCTTCATATTCTTCTTATTACTTTTTATATTATATGAGAATATTTATACAATTAGAATTTTATTTCAATTTCATCCTATAAATTTTTATATGAAAAATTTGATCCATATTCCCTTGATTGCATTTTGTTCTATTTTAGTTCCTTTTCTTAATTGAATTTATTTTTTTATTTCATCCCTCAACATTTAATTTTATTTTACTTTTATTTCAAATTTGGTTATTTTTCTTTTAATTGCTATTTATATTACTTTGGCAACTTTTTTATATTTAATTTTTTTATTCCAAACTTCAACATTAAATTAGTTGGGAAATGACCTTTTTGGTTGAACTCGAGTCTAGGATTTCACGAATTGCGAGTTTAAGAGATTCACTCAAGGTTACTTTTATTTTTTTTTCCTTTTTTAAGCTTATAGTTTTTCAATTTCATCATTCAACATTTATTTTATTGGAGATTGAGCTTTGTTATTTTTTTTATTTGCTTTCTGTAGAATTTTTCACTAATTTTGAAATTGACTCAAGTTATTTTAAGTGTTTTTTATTGTCGTTCTTTGTTAAATTTAGCTTTTTAAAAAGAATTTTTAAAAAATTTTAATTTAATTAATTGATTTAATATAAATATGAGATATTTATTTTATGATATCTTACTTGATTTGTTTTTTAGGTGGCCTGTTTTAGTATCAACCTTTATTAAGATGATAAAACTCTCTTGATGAGCTTTCGTAGTGGTGGAATTGTGTCAAAGGTAAAGTGAAAATGAGTTTTTAATTTTTTTTTCTTTCAAATGTGAACTTATTTTTTATAATTAATTATTATTAAAAAAAGTATTTTATTTACTTTCTATTTTTTTATTATGTTATTAAACTAATCCATCTGATTGGATTTAGACAAGTAAATCACCATTATCTCAAATCTTTCTCACTTCTTTAAAAAATACTTGTACCTTCATACAAGTATCCAACATTTCAGCCAAATGTGAATAACTTTTAATTTATATAACCATCACTAGATGCTTGCTACTGATTTAACTAATATAATCACATCATTTATTTATTTTTTATGAATTGTTTGTCACCTTATGAATATCAATAATTTAAAGGAGGGGCCCACCCTTATCATAATTACTTTCAATAGCTGTGTGCAGTAAAATTACAACTCATCATCTTGCCATCCTACGGTGAAGGACTTGACAACTGCACATGGTAATTATTGATATAAGAGCTCTCATGCGGACAAGTCAACCACACGGGACCTCTCTGGCCCACCACCGCGCCACCATTCTTAGGTGGTGTGATGCCAGGTTGGACATCACATCACCTAAGAATATTTGCCAGATCAGACAAAAAAAAAAAGCAAAAAAAGATGCTCTGTTTTTGTTAGCTCAAATTTGGACCTATAATTAATTATCGGTCTCTTTTTGTGCAAGGAATATAATGCATTAGTTCAAGCTTAAGTTTTATCCATAAATTACTGACTTTTGAATTACAGGTGTTTACAATGAGTGTTTATACATTAAAAAGGAAATTTAATTGTAAATTGAAAACAGATAATTGAGAATTATAAGTATTAACAAATAATAAAAATAATTTTTAATACTAATTAAAGATAAATTTAAAAATATAAATTAAAATATATGACCTCCCAATATATTCCATGAAGCTAATTGAGTTTAATAACTTATTTAACTAAAAAATAATAAAAATTAAGGGTAAATAAAAAAATCAAAAAACTAATTAAATCAGGAAAACCAGAAAAACAATAACTGAAAAACCGAACTGTGAAAAAACCCGATTAAATCGATTAAAATTTTGAAAAAACCGACCGGTTCGGTTTGGTTTTATAAGCCTGAAACCAAAAAAACCGAACCCAAACCGAGTCAAACCGGAAAAAAACCGAATTAAACCAAAAAAATCGATCCAAATCTAAAAACCCGAGCCAAATCGAAAAAAATCAAGCCAAAACCGAGCCAAACCGAAAAAACTGAAAAAACTGAACCAACCGGTTTGAACCGGTTTTTGTCCTAAAAAACCGAACCGAACCGAAACCGGTCGGTTTGAACCGGTTTCGGTTTTTTAAATAATAAAAAATTTGATTACGTTTTTTTTTTTTTTGATAAAAACCAAATCGAATAAAAAATAATCATCCCTAATAAAAATAAACACGATTAAATAAAATTTAAGAAAAACAAATATGTAGGGTTGAACAAAAATAATGCATGCTAATATTAGAAAAAATGTGTAAGAAATGAATGATATTTTATTAAAAATATCACACATCTATAATTTATTTTAATTAAAATTGAATACATGTTAGGTGAGACATTCCGTATATATCTTTAATTAAACTATTTTAATTAATTAAAATAAAGTTAAAAAAAGTCAAGTATCTGGGCCTGGGTGGCTCGACGCGGTTAACTCATTCAAAGAAAAAGCTCACGCAAGTGGGCCTACAAGGTTAGGTTGGAAAAAAAAAAAATTAAAAAAAAAGAGAGTTAAAAAGGAGCAGCATAAACAGTGCATTAAAAAAGAAAAACTCCTTTTTTTTACCCCAATCTCATTTTTGTGCCCAGATTTTAATTATTTTGCAAGCAACAATACACAATATTTCCCCGTATGATACAGTAAATGCTACAAGGTCAGAAATTATTGTGAAGATAAAAATAATCACATTTTCTTTTATTCATCTTGTCATTTTAAAAGCTTGTTTGGAAGTGTGGTTGCGGTTATTTTTTAAAGTGCTTTCTATACCGAAATGCATCAAAATAATATTTTTTCATTTAAAAAAAATTATTTTTAAGATCAGCGCATCAAAATAATTCAAAAGACACAAAAAAATTAATTTTTAGAGAAAAAAATTGATTTTTAGAAAACACGGTAACAATACATAAATATTCTTATTCTACTTTACCTCCATGTGATTTAACTTATTTTTTAAAATATTTTTTATATAAAAAGTATTAAATTAATTTTTTATAAGCTGATATAAAAAAAAATTAAAAATATTTTTAGTTAAAAATGTCTTTTACAAAATCACTTGTATTATTAAATAAATTATTTAATCTTTCGATGGTTTGCGGAGATTATGAGACAGATACACACTGATTTTTCATTTCTCTGACTATCTGTCTTTTGAGCTTTCGGCCAAAACCAAACCATTTGGGACCCAACCTTTCACCGCCCTCCAATTATTATTAAAACATTCTTTCACTACCCGTGACTAAAAGATACATGAAAGCTAACTTAAACATTCTATATAAATAAATAAATAAATAATTTGACATTACATTTATGGGGACATGCTAAATTTTAATAAAAATAATAAAGATTTTGTCTTTTTTTATTAAAAAAAAAGATATGATCAACACATGTTACACGTCCAAGTTTTAAATTTAATTTTTAATTATTTTTAGAAAAAAAAAAAGATGTATTAGTAAGTCGTTCAAATCTTAGATGCTGTTTGGTAATGTGGTTGCGGGTAAGGTTCACCCGCAACCACATATTTAAGTGTTTGGTAATAGAGAAAAAGGTGATTTTTATTGATGGGACCCACCAATTTTAACTGTTGCATCACAGGTTTGGAGAAGTGATTTCCTCTTAACAGTGGAGCCATGCTCCACTGTTGCACTGTTCACGTGAACAGTTTTTTTTAAAAAAAAACAAAAATCAGTGTAGTTAATTTATTTTACTCGCACTGTTCACGTAAACATGAACTTCTAATTTTTTTTTTGTTTTTTAAAAAAATTAGTTTAAGGTGAATTAAATTTACTCGTATTGT
>Ga0307509_10003519_pt1 | contig 23621 bp, 23 predicted proteins | sample 10_EM_MG_FD_202245 | JGI IMG/M metagenome (GOLD analysis project Ga0307509, IMG submission 202245) | Populus trichocarpa ectomycorrhiza microbial communities from riparian zone in the Pacific Northwest, United States - 10_EM | ecosystem: Host-associated > Plants > Roots > Unclassified | place... | reverse complement strand
GGGGAGCAGTAGGGTGCCAGCCAGAGGGGGGGGAGCAGTAGGGTGCCGGCCAGAGCGGGGTGAGCAGTAGGATGCCAGCCGGAGGAGGATTTTTGGCAGTAAGGTGCCAGCTTATGGGGCAGTACGGTGCCAGCGGACGGAACCGGGAGGGGGGTAGACGAAGGATCGCGAGCGGGCTAGCCACAACCGACTAACGGGCCATAGCAAGGGCTTTTGGGGCGACCGCGAAACCGAGCGGGACCTTGATGTTACTAACCGAGGCTTTCCCCATCAGAGGTACAAGCCCAGCAGAACCGAAGCCTTACTTCGACCGAGAGTCCGGACGCCATACCGCCGACCGTGAACGAAGCGAGAAGCTTTCCGACCGTGCAAAATGCTAAGCGAGGTGCAAAGCACAAGCGGGGTAAGGGGGAGAACCGAACACGAAGAACGGGAACAAGAACCCCAAGGAGGGGGGGCATGCGTGCCCCAGGAGAGGAGGGAAGATGGCTTAACGTCAACCCCTAGGCAGTAGCCATGATGGGGGAAGAGAGGTGGGTGGGGGCAAGTGACAATGATTTCCCGTGGTGTTGAGATTTCAATCGCCGGAGGTGGAGGAGAGATGGTTCGTGATCCTATCTCTTGGTCGGAACCAAGTGCCTTATATAGGCATCTTCTCGCAACCCTAACCCTGGTGACTCCTCACCTCGTATTACATAAACCTCTATGACTCATAATGAGTCATAGCGTGAAATCCCTCAATGACTCCTACCTGTCATTGCGCAACGTACCGTAAGCCAATCATAATCCATAAACAAAGTCATGTGCTCAAATGAGTCACATGCGTGAAACTCATGACTCATAATATGAGTCATGTGCGAAAGTCATTACATCATATGATGTCACAATCGTGAGTCATGAAACCATTAACCAATCATCATATAACGATGACTCGCAATCGCGTAGTCATGTGAAAACTATGAGTCAAGTGACGTCATAGTGCAAAACCCAACATACCTTATGACTAATAACTATTAGTCATGTGAAATCTGCCTTGCTTAGTCACAATCTGTAACAAGATCAGGCAAGGTAAATCAATTTTCTGTTTCCCAATACCGGTAGACCCACCGCACAACACAAAATGGTATAATCAGTGAACAAGTAGGTTGATGAAAAATAAAGTTCTTGTTTTCCACCTAGTATGTCGGTTGAAACAGATTCCTAGCCTCTAACCCAGGCATAAACGTGAGGAGCACCATTCCCCCATTATTTCCTTGTCGTCAACTCTCCAACTAGACTTACACTCGCATGCGAATCCCTCTTTACCTAACCACAGATTACATTGTTTTACTCCCCTCTGGTATACATTTACTGGGATTAGTTCTTGCGCTAGTAATCTGAAAATAGCATTAAAACACACCTATTACTGCGCACTAACGTTAAGGATAGGATATCGCAAAGACCGGGGAGAATGGAACAAACTTGTATAGCACTCCCGAAAAGGTGATAAATAATTGGATAACTTGGCCCTAGTGTGCGCAAATTAAAGTCTCGCATGGAATGACATTCATATTTATGTTGAAACCATGTATTTTGTTTGTCATAGTCCGGATCATTAATACCCCGGTGGAAATATTGGACGCGGGGGTAATAATCGCTGTGAGGACTCAACCCAGTCGAGTGGAACGATCAAAGTGAAGGCACAGCGTTTGAATTAAGCTGAAGACATTCATGACTGATTGTGTTGAGTGTTGAGAAAGAAGAGTATGAGAGTTGACAGAGAGGAGGAGAGCTTAGGTGTGGAAAAGACAGGAGGGAGCAGAGACAATGAAGATAAAACTTGTGATAGCTTTCGAATCACTTAATTACGCATACGCGCACCACTGTAGCCCCAGAGGGCCGGCACACCAAGCACAAAGTGCTGCTATTTCCAACATTTGTTACAATATCTAATCTGAACTCAGACGAAGAAGTGATAATAGAAAGTATTTGAGATATCTTATTACGACAATACTTGTCCATTCGATAATAAGAAAAACATAGCTCGCTATATAGTACCGTGGTTGGGTTCAGCCATCACTACCGCAATTTCTCCACAAAGAAAATCAAGGAGTATCTTAGAAGTGACCTGAGAAGAACAATAGGAACAATGAAAGAACACAGATAAGACTCCAACCAGTAACGAATAAGAAAAACATAGAGAGCTGAAAGAATCATTCGAGAAGAGAAAGAAACCATATTTGAGAGGACCAAGAAGTCATATACGAACATTTGGGTTCAAGGATTGTGCGAGTGATTGTACATGACAGGAGGCTTCTACGCGGTTAGATATCATGAGTTGCTCACCCGAGAATAATTGCTTAGTCATAGAGCTCTCTGCCTGCCATTAGTGGGTCTTGTTTGTCTTTCAAATCTTCATTTTCCTCTCTCCCAAGCAAATTCTCTTTTCTTCCCAAAAACTACTCAATAGCACTGGTCTCAACTTGTTTCTTTGCCCATCTCTCTCTTGTTTTCCCCCTTGCGCCTTCCGCATCGAAGTAGCCGTTCTGGAAATAGTCTGTTTGTCCCACGACTCATTGTGTTTAACTCGCTACGGATCATGTATAACACGAGATCTAGCTCGCCGAACAAATACTAGCAGCACGTTAACACGAATTCCCCTTATGCACAGTTTCAACCTTATCCTGAAAATTATTCCTCCCATCGAGTGCTCCGGAACCCCGCGGGATCATCCGGTCCAACTGCAAACAAAAGCATTGGGTGTTAGATGTGCTGCATACTAGTTACTACGTAACAAACTCCTCTCACGGTTGGGATTCGGCCCATGCTGTGGATAAACTACCTGCGATTCCTACTCGTATACGCACGGACTCGAACGGACCAATGAAAAAAAGGTCAAGGGAACGAGATCGTGCACCAGAAAAGTGGGCCCGAAACATTAGCTAATCCTGCTGGGTAGTATCTGAAGCTGGGCGGATTAGCCTTTTTAGATCACAAACGGAATGGTGTGACAGAATCCCTTCGTGCGTCCCGGTTTCACACACTTTTAGTGTTGCACTAGTAAGATCTCACGGATACGAGTAGTTTAGAACTAGCGCGATGGACAGTTCTCTAGGAGCTGTGAGCCGAAGTTGACCACACCCAATTTTTACGGTAGCACCGCAGCCCCAGTAGGAACACAAACCCCTCACAATGCATTATTTTTGTTTTTATTTTTTATATCACAATGGTTAACCGACCTGGAGTTGCATAATATCCCCCCCCCCCAAAAAAAAAGAACTAAAAAGAAGGAAGAAGAAAATCTAATCACAGTGCAGCGTGAAATAATAAATACCTGGAAAGCGATGGCCCTGGCAATCCTTTACCTTATCATACTGTTTTTGAAGCATCGTGTTTAGGTCACCTCTCGTATATGTATGCAATGGCCTACTTTTGAAATTAATACCCAGTAGGGTGGCTGCTGTTGTATAAGTAAAGGGAGGCTATACCAAGAATTAGCTATTGTTTTCCTATCTTCCTTATTACTGTATCGTGTACTATATTTATTTTTACCCCACTAGCTTATAGAATAAATCTGCTTATCCGGGACTCGCGGCTGATTCTTAAGTACGGTAAGGACTGGAATAATTAAGAATATCGCTGGAAGGTTAGAGATCGGATGCATACAAGGCCTATATTGAATACGCATAGGAAGAACGAATATTCTCATGCGAGCTCTTGAGGGGAACTTGATTAAGACAAGGGCGATAAGGTGAACTCGCCTGCCTTGGATGTGGGGAGGTCGTTGGCCACCAGATGGCAGGCAATTATACCCCTAATCTAACTACCTGCCTCAGTGTGGGATATATCAGTGGCAACGATCTCAAGCGACAAAGGCAGCAAAATTTCCCCCAATGCCTCCAACAGTGAACCTACGAAAGAAGTGTGATGTAAGGAGGATATTGCTAGGATGGTGTTTGGTTTTCTGACTCCTCTATATTCTTTCGTTTTTCATTCTCTCTCATGATAACTATGATCTCAATGTATTTGTTTGGCGTTGCAAAATAGGTAGGGGGGGGGTAGGGAGGTTTATATCTCCAAAGGAGCATAATTTGAAAGAAAAGAAAGAAAAGTCACGGACGGGAATTAGACTAGCTTGTAGCTTTCTAAGGCTGGATCTTGCCAAGGCGTGCCTTAATGCGTCCACCGAGGTGTTGTGCTGTGCATGGACAGCCGTGACCATACTATGTATGATATGATACCGGGACTCTTTCATAAACCCTAGTAGGGATCTAAACCTCACATCTCCCACAAAAACCTAGTACGAGAAACATCTTGGCACCCCCTCCAGTTCTCTATAAATAGCACCACCCCCCCCCCCCAAATCCTCTTCTTTCCTCTTCATAGAATTTGCATCACTGTTGCGGAGGAGCTTTGCGACTGTGACGGCAGTGAGGGCGCCTGCATGCGGGGAGTGTCCCGGATCCCACGAGCAGTATTTACTGTTCCTTAAGAGCACGGTAACACACCTCGTACAGAGGGCGCCTGACAGGAAGGATACTTTAGGCCATGGTATAAGGGCCTGTTTGGAAAAGATGGGACCGTTCCGTTGGGCCACCTTTTCGGATGGGAAAATGACCCTCCCTCCGTTTTAAAACAGCGGAGGGGGGGGCGGGTCATTTGTATGGGATAACAGAACGGAGCAGTTATATCCATACAGGCTCTACCATAGTTCGGCTATCATCCATCCAACGAGGGTTGGCTGATCAGCGGATGGCTCGTGGGACCCCAGCGTGGTTGACACCTTGACGTGGTGCTGGGGCTTTTAAACTAAGATCAATCATGGTAGATTTAGTAAAGCATATGTTTGTTTTGAGATGCCTGGTCTGGAGGGGAGCTGCGTGGATTTATTAGTGCTATGAAGGTGGTTTAGACTTTGTGAGAGTAGATTACAATGTTTGTAGAGCAGTTGGGGAATTCAAAGCATATCATACTCAGTGGAATTTCTCTACTGGTTTTACAAGAGAGATTATATATTTATTTCTCTTAATCCTGAGAAATGGTACTGTAAGTACCTTTAAAGCCATGTGTATCTCCTAAGCAGCTATAAGTATCTCCTAAAACCTACCTTACCAAAACAACAAACAATATGAGTGAAGATCAAGAATAGCGCCACAGGGTCAAGTATTACTGGAACTCCGATTGGGCAAAAGGTGAAGAAGAGCAAAAACACAAAAGTTGATAAATAGTAAATGACAAGCAGAAACTAGAAAAATACCCTTATGAAGGTATATTTGTATCTAAATCTGTGGAGGTCTTTCCTACGCCAATTTCACACTCTGAATGTATTTACAGAAGGAGAGTATGTCTAGTGACGAAGGAAAAAGGTAGAAAGATAATAGGAGAAGCTATCACAAAGCGCGGGTCAACAGCAAATGTGGGGATTGGTTGAGTGTTATAATTAGTGCCAGTTTTCCACAGAGGACACTAGAGCTTTAAGGGTCAGATTGGCAGAGGTTGAGACCACATGGGTGATAGGGCCGGGGACTGCTACTTGTCGACTCAGAAACAGGGTCCTTAAGGCCCAATGATCTAGGCGTCTTATCGTGATCTAGCAATAAGAACACAGGTTGGCTTTTGAGGTCTCTGATGTTGGTGCCTAGGTGGTCAGCGCAGAAGCTCTATCTCTGCCATGCACCAGCCTGCCTTTCCAGGCACACAGTGGGAGGGTTGTCTGGCTACTTCAACCTATCGCTTCAGGATTCGTACAATGTCGTTCTGACAACCCCTTCACTACTCCCCCACACCCGTCCCTACCCGCGCACCAGAGTTGTGTCAGGCCTTATCCAGTGCCTGCCGGGTAAGTATTAATGTCCTCTCATTAAACGGACAGTGGCCGAAGACACCTCGACGATAACAATATCCAGACAAGATGCTAGAAGTGTCAGCAACACTGGCACATTTTCCCGATCCATATTCACAGATCCTATTTCCACTCCTAAATGCTGATGGAGCTCCAGAGCTCGAAACGGCCTTTCTGATTACAACTTGCGCATTGGGACTTTCAGTGCGAATGGTGATTTATATCCCTTCTGACTGTTCAATCGTGTTAGAGTTGCCGTGCAGGCGTTTCTCAATCCATTTCTAAGTGTTATCTCTTAAATTTCTTTCATCTCTGGCGAATTGGTACTTCTCCTATAATGGAGTGGAGGTTGAACCAAATAAGGAGGAATCTACGTACAAGCATTGGTGAATTTAAGTATGGACCATTCGTGGAGTGTAAATGTGAAATGGTTCTACGCACATATCAGATATGTTTCACGGGATAACTCTCACAATATGTGCTCTTAAATCATTGCTCATCCCCTCTGGGTTTGAATCCCTGCCTAAACTTATCACTAGAAAATTCTGGATATAATCTGTTAGGATTGATGAGTATCACAACCGCCTTGGTGAAATATCTCTGAATATCATCCATAATGTGGGGGCTCCCTGTGAGGAATATTCTCGTGGTAGTAGACTCCCGAACAATATCTCTAAGAGATACGAAACCCTCAGGCACTTGGGTAAAACTTGCTCCAAGGCATGGGCATAGATGGAAATCCAGGGAAGCTGAGCAATAGCAATCCTCAATATTCCCATGAGATGTAGAATTCATAGCCTACTACGGCCAAACTCCATCTTCTCTTCCTGAGATGTCGAGCGTCGATCATTAGAAATGTACCCTCAGCCCCCTAGTGGCTTCAGGATATCGCCCGTGGCGTTGGTGATGGTCTGATCTTGTTGAGAAAGGAAGTGGATGTACAAAACTGCACCAGCGATAGTTTCTTCTTGTGCCTAATCGAACAGGCTGTCGATCACTAAGAAACTAGTTTTTCTAGTCGTCAGTGGTATTTTCTTCTTTCAAAAAGTCCTGCCTTTTACCTCAAATTTGTCATCTTTCCAAGACCGGATTCCCGAGCAAAACAAGACGGCCTTATCAACTCCACTATCATGGCCCTTCCATTCCCCAAAAATCACGCGATTCTAAAAACAAATCTCCTACACGGTCAAACCAGTCAGCGTGTACCCCTTAATGTCGGTTACTCGGCTCTGGTGGCGAGATCCAATTCATAACCAGTTCACACTCATCAGGGGTAGAGAAGGTGGTGATGAAATTCCTTATTATATTTCCAAATGAGCATTTCTGTCGCCTATGTTGATCGTTTGTGTATAGTATGTGAAATTCAGACCATGGAATTCTGTCCAAAATATTGGCTAGATGTAGAAATAGCGCAGCCATTCGTAGAGGGGCTAGAGAGGTTTATATCACCAGCGGAGGCGAATTTGTTAGACAGGAAAAGACATGAAGGAGAATTAGACTAGCTTAGAGCTTTCTAAGGCTGGATCTTAGGCGAAGGCGTCCCCTACTGCATTCGCCGAGGTGTTGTGCTATGCATGGATAGCCATGACTATAATAATAATTATTATCATAATATTATTCTCATACCAACTTGAAGACTCTTTCATGAACCCTACGAGAGACCTAAACCTCACATCTCCCACAAAATCCAAGCACGTGAAACCTTTTGGCACCCCCTCCGATTCTCTATAAATACCACCACCTTCTCCGAAATCGCCTTCTTTCCTCTCCATAGAATTTGCATCACTGTTGCGGAGGAGCTTTGCGACTGTGATGGCAGCCAGAGCGCCTGCATGCCGGGAGTGTCCCGGCTCCCACGAGCAGTATTTACTGTTGCTTAGGAGTATACTAACATGCTTTGTACCAGGTGTGCCTGACAGGAAGGATACTTTAGGCCATGTTATAAGAGTCTGTTTAGCAAAAATGGGACTGTTCCGTTGGGCGACATTTTCGGGTGGGAAAATGACCTTCCCTCCGTTTTGAAACAGAACGGGGGATCATTTGTTTGGGCGAACAGAACGGAACTGCCCCCTAGTAGCCAAACAGGCTCTAACATGGTTTGGCTGTCATTCGTCTAACAAGTGTTGGCTAAGCAGCGGATGGCTCGTGGGACCCCAGCGTAGTTGACACCTTGATGTCGTGCTGGGGCTTTCAAACTTGAACTAAGATCAACCGTTGTAGGCTTGTGGCATATTTTGTTTGTTTTTCACTTAGATATCGAGTCCGGAGGGCAGCAGCTTGGGAAGAGGAGGTCAGTCGGTGGTGTTCTCACCCCTCCTTTCTGCTTGAAGTGATTCAACTATAGGATGACTTCTCTCTACCTTGGGTCATAGTATGAATTCTTGGGTGTGAGCTCTGGGAGTGGGTGGGATCTCGCCATAAAACAACGAAAGAATTCAGAACGAAAAGACTCAGATTAGGGAAGGTAAATCAATTGTCTTTCCCCGAATACCGGTAGATCCACCGCACAGCACGAAATGGTATAATCAGTGAACAAATAGTGTAATAAAAAATAAAGTTATTGGTTTCCACCTAGTATGTCGGTTGAAACTGACTCCTAGCCTCTAACTCAGGCATAAACGTGTGGAGCACCATTCCCCCATCATTTCCTTGTAGTCAACTCTCCAACGAGACTTACACTAGCATGCGAATCCCTCTTTAACCTAACCACAGACGAAACCATTTTACTCCCCTTTGGTACACATTTATGGGGATTACTTCCTTCTCCCGGAGTCTGGGAACAGCGTCATACCACATCTATTACTGGGCGCTATCCTTAACGATAGGGTATCGCAAGACCCGGGGGGAATGGAAAAACTTGCACACCCCTCCAGAAAAGTTGATAAATAATTGGAGAACTTCCCCCTATTCCGGCGCAAATTAAAATCTGGGACCGAGTGACATTGATATACATCCGGCCATGAGGACTCCACCCAGGAAGGTGGAATGGGTCAAGTGAAGGCACAGAGTTTGAATTAAACAGTGAAGACTTTCATAATTGGTTGTGTTGAGTGTCGAGAACACAGGGTATAAAAGTTGGGAAAATGAGGGAGAACTTCGGCGAGGAAAATACAGGAGGAAAAGGAAACAATTAAGATAAAAATTTTCATAGTTTTCGCATCCCTCTATTAACGCATACCTGCACAACTGCACCTCTAGAGTGCCGGCGCACTAAGCACAAAGTGCTGCTATTTCTCACATTTGGGTCTATTAAGGATTATGCGAGTGATTGTACACGACAAGAGACTTCTAGGCTGTCAGATATCATCAGTTGCTCACCCCAGAATAATTGCTTAGTCATAGAGGTTTCTCTCTGTCATCGGTCGCAGGTCTTACTTGTCTTTCATATATTCATTTTCCTCTCTCCTAAACAAATTCTCTTTTCTTTCCGAAAAACTACTCAATAATACCGGTCGCAACTGGGTTCTTATTTGTCCTTTCATCTCTCCTTTGTTTCCTCCTTGCTCCTTCCGCATCGAAGTAGCCGCTCTGGAAATCCTCTCTTTAGCCAACCATTCATTGGGTTCAACTCGCCACAGATCCTGGCTAACACTAGGTCCAGCTCGCCAAAAAAGTACCAGCAATATGTTAACACTAATTCCCCTTGGGCATGGTTTCCACCCTATCCTGAAAATTATTCCTACCACTGCCCACCCTGGAACCACTTAGGACTGGTCCTACTGCAAACTAAAGCGTAGTGTGTCGGATGCATTACATACTAACTTTAGCGGCTACGCAACAAACTCCTCTCTCACAGTATTGGATTCTGCCCATACTGTGGATAAACTACCTGCTATTCCCACACCCACCGGACTGAACAGGCTAATGAAAAAAAATTCCAGGAATAGGGATCGTGCAACAAAAGGACAAAAAACGTGCGCCCAAAAACCTCAGCTGATCCTGCTGGATAGTATCCAAAGCTGTGCGGATTAGCCCTTTTAGATCACTAACGGAATAGTATGATAAGATATTTCACCAATATCCATATTTTACAACCAGCTCGACTGAAATTCTTCAAGAGCCGTGAGCTGAAGTTGACCCTATTTTCATTTTGACTTTTGTGATGGAACAGTGCCAGTAAGAACACGAAACCCTCGCGATACATTCTTTTTCTTTTTCTTTCTTATATCGCAATGGTTGGCCGACCTGGAGGGGTTAGCTATGCCCCCCCCCTAAAGAAAAAAACCAAGGGAAAAGAAGGAAAAGGAAAATCTAATGACTGCACTGCGAGAAATAATAAATCCCGGGAAAGTGATGACCATAGCAATCCTTTAGCTTACTGTTCTTGAAGCATCGTTTAGGTCGCCTCTCGTGTGAGTACATTATGTTCTACTATTGAAACTAATACCCAGGAGACCGGCTGCTGTTTTACAAATGAAGGAAGGTTACACCAAGTATTAGCTACTGTTTTCCTATCTTCCTTATTCCTGCATCGTTTACTCTATATTTACTTTTTGCTTCGCTCGCTTATATAATACACCTACTCATCCAAGATGCACGGCTAATTATTAAGTACTAGTACGGGTAAGGATTGGAATAATTAAGAATCTCGCTAGGACGTTGGAGTTACCTGTGTTTGCCTTTTTGATTTACCTCAACCGACGGCTTAAAAGAGAATCTTTCCACCATGTTCCCTTCCTCTAATCCAGAGAGGAAAATTCCGGAGATCCTAGCATTATTATCAAATATTCCAGTTCTTCCGGTAACGGCCTATTGAGAAAACAACAAAACCAACCCCACTACGCCACCTCCAGTTCCAAATCGCCATTGAACATGTTTCAGGTTTCAAATGCTTCTGTTGACTGTCTGTGACTCAAGCACAAAAAGGTCCCTGTTCGGGAAATCGATTTTTATCTGTAGCACAAGAGGGAAAGTGAGCTGAAATCAATCCAGACAAACAAATCACTTATCGCAGCGCATTCTCCTTGCACGGGACAACGTGATCAAGCAGAGCACCGCCTAGTAAAAAGGTTGAGCACAAACTTGATCAAGAACTAGACACCGCATCACCGAAATTTTTTCTTTGTTCGGCAAGGGTTGCCTGTATAGTCTCCGCCTGGGGGAAAGATTGGAGAAAAAAAGCCAAGGGGTTCGGGAAATAACTATAGCCAGGGGACATGAGGATACGCCTCGCTCTGAAAGTATCTAGTTGATTAGTTCCAGGTGTTAGCGAACGAGCTGGATAAACACTGATCTCTAAGGAAGGAGCATGAGCCAACCGGGAACAAACCAAGAGCAGACAAAAAGTGCAAACGATAATAGCTGTCAGTCGCGGTCTGGACAGCTCTTTCAGGCTTTGTTTACCGTAGAAATCCGTTCGTGGGTGGACCATAACATCCCGTCACGACGCGTCACTCATGCAAGGGCCTATTGAGAGAATTATTGCCAGCAATCCTGTTATTAGATATCATAGGTTGTATGCCCGAGCGTGGTTGCTTAGTCATGGAGCTGTCTTGGCTATCATTGGTATCGTAGCGTGTCTCTTTCATCTTTTCAACTGTCCTCTTTCTTCGCTTCTCTTATTATACCCTTAATTTCTAACAAAGCCTATCGCAAACCCAACCCCACCAACAAGCCCTAACTTGAAAGTGTCACGATCAAGTATTTCAACCCAGTCCATCCAACTCCGATCTACCCCACTTTGTTTTCTCTTCTCATACTTTCCCCTCCCGACAACACCACACTCACCCATCCCCTTCCATCGAAACCAAAAATAACCACCACCGCCACCACCATCCAAACCTACACAACCCCACGAATAAAAATTCAACCACAATGTCAACAAGGCTTACCAACCTCGAAATCCGGCCTTCCCACTCCTCCCCATCCTCCACTCATTATCCCTTTCCGAGCCTGACCTCCCCAAGCACCATAACCACCCGAGCACCACCGCCATATCCGGTGACAAGCTCGCCTCCATCTTCGCTTCTACCTTCATCACCGTACGAGGCCCTATGGTGCATCTCTCCGTCGTATCCTTCGTCTTCGGGGTACTCGTCTTCAGTAGACGACGAACTATTGTCGATCCAGACCACCGGCATCAGGGAACGGAAATCTTTTGGAGAGTTGGCACGGGAGGTCAAGAAAATCGTCCGGCCGCCACAGGAGAGAGCTCGGGGTCGATGTGGAATGGCGGTTATGAGGCCTGAAGAGAAGGAGGAGGGGAACAAAGAGCTCCTAGGCAGCTTAGGAAAGGGTGCGAAGCGAGGTAGGTATTATGCGGGGGTTACCAAGAAGGCTCCCGGGAAGAGGGTAGAAAAGAGGGTTCAAAAGAAAGAGGAGGAAGTAGTAGTTGATGTTGAAGCTGGATTGAACAGAACGATCTGTAGCTGGCAGGGAGGATCCATACCGGGCGCGGCTTGCAAGTGTGATGGCTGGAAACTCGTACCGAGAGAGGGATTTGGAGCAGGGGGTACTGGGATTTCCGGGACGAAGATGGCCTTGTGTAATCGGTTTGTCGAATTGCTTAAGCAGTGGCATGCAGAGGAGGATGAGTAAGATGGAAGGGTGGAGTGAAAAGAGTTTTTGAGTAGTGTGTTAATCAATAAAAAAGAGTTCACTGCTTCCCTCCGCTAAATGCTTGGTTTGTGTTTGTCATTTCAGAGAGCGGTATACATCCTCGGGGTGATTATTTAATGTCTGTGCATTCGCGTCACGGGGGAAATTTTCGTCATCAGGAAGTAAGCGTTACTGAGTCTTCCCTCCTTCGTGACACCGAAGCATAGTGGATATCTGTGGGAGGGCTTTTTTTGTCTACATCTTTGTGTCTCGTGTCCTTTAATGAATTCCCTCTGCCCGCAGAGCAATACCTGAATTTGGGAGAAGAAATGGATTATTGAGATGGATTAACTTCACATCTCATCACTCGCCAATACGTTCTAATGAAAAAACCCGGGGAGAGCGGACTGTGTGGTAAACGCGAAATGCACCAAAATTGGGGGGTTTAGTCCCCAGTCTTGGAAAAAACAAATGTCCTTCTACAACGGCTCCAACAATTCTCACAGCGCCTCTACGGGCCTAACGCTCAAATATCCTCCAAGAAGTATAGCTAGCAGGGACAACGAGGTTAGTTTCTGGAAGATGTCAAGGAGGTGTCACATCGTCGGTGGGGGAGATGCTAGATTGGTGATAATTTGGCGGCAAGGATGCGATAATATCTTAGCAGAATGAGCCCGGGCCGAAGAGTGCGTTTTACGTTCTGGTATCATACCCCATTCTTTTGCTTAAATGGACCACTATCTGGATGCCGGCGCCTCCGACCGCCAAATTACCATCACGATGGCTTAAGCACCTCCGCTAATTCTTCCGAAACCGCTTCCCATCTTCCTACAACCAACTTGCTTAAATTCACCGCCGAGTAGTTGCGTGGGTGTTTGGCCCTTCTCACCATGGAGGTCACACAATATATGCTGCTGACAGCGACATCCCCCCCACCAAATAAGTGGTGACTTGGAACGTGCCACCCAACTGAGATTCTTATGGCGTATGATTAGTCTAGCACAGTTTCCAAGATGAGTTCCCTTCCTGCTGGAGATGGACTTTTCCCACTCCGGAAATCGCCGAAAGAGAAGAATAATATTTGCTTGTGGCTATTTGTGGGTAAGCGGCGTGGTACAATAGAGTTTTTTTTACAGAATTACTTGGCTTTCCTCCTCGTGTGTGCTTCCTTGATCTTCCTTGCTTCCTTCCTTTTGGCTCGATCTAACGGGCTTGCAGGTTAGCTCGGATTGGGTTCCCTCGTTTTCTGCCGGTTAGCCCATTGGAATGCAGGAATCAAAGGATCGAAGCGAAGTAGGATTGCAGACTTCTTGTCCATGGCATCCGGCCTCATATGTGTGAGACTATTCAACGATTATCATAACAGGACACGGTACCCGTATTGCTCGAGTCGTTCTAGCTACGGCCGCCGAGAGTGCACGACTGTGTTAAGGAGGTACCGTGACAACCTCACAGCCCACCGGCGCCCCCTTCCCTTCTGCCAACAATCAGGGACTATACTTGGAGACTGTGGATCACTCATAGATTTGTTGCTTCGGAACATTCTCTGAAGCTACAGTAGCGAAACGCTGTGTTATAGATCATCGCTGTACTCTCTCAAGATGTGCAATAACTCTTTCTACACAACCCAAACTTCCGGGTGGGTTTGGGATAGCTGGAGTACAATTACAGGTCTTCTTTGGATTGCGGCTTTTTTGGTAATTTAACGGGTCCGCATAGATGTGAGATAGCTTATCTAGTAGGGAAAGTAGGGGTTTGGAAGGGATTCGATGGAATGGCTGGTATTATTAGGCCGCTGATTCATGCAGGAAATAATATTATCTCGGAATCGAGACCTTCAAAGTAAATCTTTTTCCCAGTAGCTTCAGGAGCCCGGCGCTAAACCTTATATTACCGGAGAGAATAGTCTAGATGCAGTTTGTCTATCCGTCCAACTACCTGTTCAAAATGTGAACGCCAGGGGCACAATCTATTCTATGTGGATAATACTGCGCAAGTGCGAGGGGGGGTTGCGAGGCAGGCTGGGTGAGGAGTATAGAGCAGATTTGGTAGGAGTTCTGGTTCTTAATTATTCCAAAACAGGTGGGCGGTAGCGACATATTTATACAAAAGTGTGCGCCCATATGTATGAAAGAAATATAAGAAAAACTATGTAAGAAACATAAGTGCGAACATGTTTAACCCTGAAAATCCTGCCAAATGATATAAACAATGTGCGTGAAACTATAAGGGTGTGGTGTGAATATTATGACCAATAATGGTGCATAAGAGATGCATAAAATCCTGAACACTGGATAGGAAAGCACATGTTAAATCCCCAAATATTATCCCAAAACAAACTATAAAACACCATAATATATATCTTAGCTGTAGTAATGTAAGCGGTGTACAGGTAGAGCCGAAACACAAACTAAGTAAAAGAATACACGGCAGTGTTATGAAATGCACATAGGAAATATAATGGAATTTCAACACTACCCACCCACCGCTAGCACGGGGAAACAAGAAGGGAATGAATAGGCAAAGAAAGATAGGAAAATGGGTGATTTGGTAATAAGGGATCGATTCAATCGGGGGGTGAGAATCAGGATAAACGTTACAAGGTGAGATGGCCACCACGCTGCTGTAGGTGAAAGATAACAAACAGAAATTAGCGAACCTTTGGTCAGAAAACGTGAACAAATATCCAGAGGCTCTAGAGGGGTGTATGTATACATACAAGTTAGATTTCCGTTAATGACAAGAGGGGAGAATTTCAAGTTCATGTAATAGGGCTAGCGCAAATGACACATAAAGGAATGGAGAAGGTGGCGGTTCCCGCAAGCTCGTATGCTAGGCGATCGGAGGTTGGGCAAGGCCAGCGTCGAAATAGGAGGGGTCCCATGCAGCTTGGGCGAAATAACCTCAGAGTCCCGTGTTTCCATTTCATGTTGGTTCTTTCGCCGGTGGCGGAACCGTTGCGGGCCTGCTCTTCCGGCAGGTTTCTGGGGCTAGTGTAGGTTCGCTGTTCTTCCGTGTTCTCTCACAGCAGCATGGGGGGGTAGTGTACCTCCTTGTTTACCGGACCCCTCAGAGTCGACACCTTCGCGCCCGTGCGGTAGCACCAGGCTTTGATGTCCGCCCCGCAGGGGGACGCCCGAGTGGTGCTTAATCATTCTTAGGTGGACGGTTAGGGCCAACATTTCCCCTCTCCAATAGTAGCTTGACAACTCCTTCGTGTCCTTCGGCAGCAGCTCGCCCAAGTGGCGTTAGGCCGTCCTTATCTGGGCGATCGGGATCGACATTCTTCCATTCTAAGAGTAGTTTAACAACTCCTTCATGTCCCAGGGCAGCAGCGCGCGCGAATGGTGTTCGACCATTCTTATCTGGGAGATTAGGGTCGACATTTTGCCGTTTGAGCAGCAATTTGACCACACCTTCACGTCCCAGGGCAGCAGCATACCCGAGTGGTCTTACATCATTCTTATCTGGGAGATTAGGGTCAACATTCTCCCGTTCCAAGAGTAGTTTGACGACTCCTTCATATCCCTGGCAAGCAGCACACGCAAGCGGTGTAAGACCAGCCCCCTCTCGGGGGTTAAGGTCCACATTTTCCTGTTGTAATAGTAGTTTGACCACGCCTTCATATCCCCCGGCAGCAGCGCACCCGAGTGGTGTTAAACCCTGCTTATCTGGGCGATTGGGGTCGATATCTCTCCTTTCCAGCAGTAGTTGGGCCACTCCTGCATACCCCATGGTAGCAGCCCACAAGAGCGGTGTTGCACCATTGTTATCTGGGAGATTGGGGTCAACATTCTCTCGTTCCAACAGCAGTTTAACAACTCCTTCATGTCCCTCACCAGCAGCCCACCCAAGTGGTGTAAAACCATTTTTATCTGCGCGACCGGGGTCGATGTTTTCCCTTTCCAACAGTAGTCTGACCACTCCTTCATGTCCACGCATCGCAGCCCACCCGAGTGGCGTTCGGTCACCATTATCCGGGAGATTAGGGTCAACATTTTCCTGTTTCAACAGTAGTTTGACCACTCCCTCATGTCCCTCGGCAGCAGCATACCCGAGCGGTGCTATATCATTCTCGTCTGGGAAATTGGGGTCGACATCCTCCCGTTCCAGCAGGAGTTTGACAACACCTTCGTATCCATGGGCAGCAGCATGACAGAGTGGCGTCATATTATTATTCTTAGGTGGAGGATTGGGGTCGACATCTTCTCGTTCCAGCAGTAGTTTGACAACTCCTTCGTGCCCCTGGGCAGCAGCCCATAAAAGTGGTGTTAAGCCATGCTTATCTGAGCGATTGGAGTCGACATTCTCCCGTTCTAACAGAATTTTGGCCACTCCTCCATGTCCCATAACAGCAGCCCACCCGAGTGGTGTTAGATCGTCCACACCCGGAAGGTTAGGGTCAGTATCCCCCCAGTGTAGCAGTAGTTTGACTATTCCTTCATGTCCATTCCTCGCTGCCCATGAGAGTGGTGTACTGCCTAGGCAATCCTGTTGGTTAGCTTCGCAACCTCCTGAATTTATCAATGCAGTCGCAAGCTCAACGATCCCGAAGAACGACGCGCAGTGCAGTCCAGAGAAGAGTGGAGAAGTATCAATGGCCCCAATAAGTGCCTGATGTAGTTCTTGCTTCAAGAGTAATAGAGCGGATACGTGGTCTTCGTACTGGTTCAAGAGCTCTAATGCAAGGGCCCTCGCACGGTTTGAGAGTTCTCTGTTCGCATGTGTTCCCCAATATCTCGATGAATATGCGAGGAATGGAGCGCTCTGGTGGTCCGGGAGAGGATACGACGGGAGATTCTTAATTTGTTGTGAATTCAGATACGTCAAGCAGATTTCTGCAAGCATTGAGTGAGGTTTACTGAAGAGGTCTGGGTGAGCGCAAAGATACTCCTGGACTGTAAAGTGGATTAACCGCACAGTTGATTCCTCCTCATCGACCGTGATCAGGCTTTGGCAGCAGTCTAGCAGGGTACTCATCAAGGGCGTATTTTCGGGATCGAAATCCGTTGCTCCTATCTCCACTGCCAGCGCGTGGCACAACTCATCCACCTCTAACGGCCGTTCCGAATAGCAGACCCACGTGAGAGCGGCCACGGCAAGTTTTGCCTTTTCCTCGCCCTGAGTCATTATCCGTTCCAGTGTCGCGCCATATGCGTCCCCTAACCTTGCACTATCTTTCGTTGACTGAAGCCTCTGTTTTCGGCGAGAAACAGTAGTTTCTCGCAGGATTGCCTCGATATGGAGAGAAGGTAGCAGGAACCTACATTTGAATGTGTTAGCCATTGACTTAAGATAGCGTTTGCCCTTGCCTTCGTTCCTACATACGTTTCAGAACTTATTTCGAGAATGTTCTTCATAATACTTTCCAGCAATGTGCTGCTCATTAGATTTGGGGTGGCATCTTTCTGGAGTTTCTCGCGCAGAAATCTAATGACATCATCTTCTGTAGGCTGTATGAATACAAAACCTGCTGTTCCGTCCAGCTTTCTTACAACCTCACCCCGGACATGCGGTCTCCCCGTCACAAATATTCGAGTATTGGGTGATCCCCGTAGAACCTGTCGTAGTGACTCAAGAACCACCGTTCGATGTTCCGGCACACATTCGTCGAGAGCGTCAACGCATATGAAGGTGCGCTTTGTGGCTGTGATAGTCTGGAACATCTTCAAAACTCCAGGAATTTGTAGCCCTCTCCCCCCAATAACCTTTTTCTGGTCTCGGAAGCTCTGGACCACTACTTCTGGAATCTCCTCCAATCCGCTGACAAGCTGTCGCAGCAGGGAGCCGAGCATGTTTACCGGTGACTGTTCGTTCCGGGCAGCAAAGTCGAAGTAAAAACAGATAACGGCAATATTCTCTACCGCGGCCTCGTCACATAACTTGTCTATAACCAGGGAACTGTTATCCCAACCGATCAGCAATACCACTCTCTAATTTCCCTAAAGACAGACCCCCCCCGCTTACGTGATGTAGCTCTTTCCTGCTCCCGGATTGCCATCGCAGAACAAGGTCGCATGATCACGGGTAGACCCGCCCTCCCCACTGGCATCATGCCAGCGCCTGAATTCTTCTGTTTCCAGCACCCAGCACCCTATACTGTCTATCCGCTGGGTTCCAATATCCCGATGCCGTATCCGTGGCTCTAATGGCGACAACCATGCTAGGATTCTCGACTCATCATCGGGGACAGTGTAGTTAAAGCTATTTGCGATAACGGTAGAGTTCTCGTTATAGCTGAAAGCTCTAGACATTTTTCGATTCTCGCCGCTTGGGGTGTTGTTGCGAGCGGGGCGCCGGTTAGCTTAGGATCTGTTAACTTGGCTACCTGGTATTAGGCAGAAGCGGGGTTGGTGGTACAGTACCGCACTGCACGAGTACTCGTACCTGTTTGAATCTGAGATGTGACGTCCAATCACTGGATCCGGTTTCCTTCCTTTAGCTCGGGTGTTCGGGTTCGGGAGCAGCGGGCCCCTGAGGCGCGCAACAACAGCAGAGTTGAAGAGAGAGAATGATAAGCAATACCGCAAGGTAGAAAAGTTAGGAAAAGGGAAAAGGACAAGTAAAAGAGAAAAAGTAACCCGATCGTTGATATATGGTTTGGCTTATTCATACCGCGACTCTTTAAGTCACAATTTCACGTGACTGATATAAATTATCTACCTGCCGCGCTCGTGCCCGAGAGGGTTATTAAAAGTAGGGAAACTATTTCCGCCGATCCCATACAATTTCCTATGGGGACCAGGGTTTTGGTTTCTGTTTTTTTAATGATCACCGGGTATCATATCTAGCAATAAGCGCTCCTGTGTGAATAATGTTCTCTCATCCATTACTAATATTATCTTGGAGTCTGTGGGTTGGGTATTTTCTCTGCATAAATGGCTTTGGAAATTCTCGTGTGCCTCGTGTCTTCCAGGATCACATGAAGTGTGCAATTTTGGTAAGTCTATCTATGATACTACTACAAATATACCATTTTATCCTCCTGACAGCGGTAGATTGGTTCTGAAGTGCGTTATTGAAATATTTGGTTCACACCTTATCACCCGCAAATATGGTAAAATAAGCGAACATCAAAGTCTAGGCTACGAGTAAGCGCACAGGCTTGCCAAAATTGGGAGACTTTAGGGCTATGTACAGTACCTGTACAATAGCATGACAATCCCAAGCTGAACTCTCTTCAGTATGCCATCAACTATGGCCAGAAAACTCGCTAATTGAAGGGAGGAAAAACTAGCGTATCCCCGAGTCATCTGAATACCTACTGTTTCGCGATGCGGGGGAAGGCCGGGTTGATACACAAACTACTCATAGGGAGTACGGCTGGATCCGACGGGATGATTAATTTCCGGAAGATCTCCAGGACGCACAGGGCCATTGACGAGAGAGATTCTAGATTTAGCGCCATTTTAACAGTGCCGAGTTTGAGAATAGCTTGGTACGAGTACTCGGGTGAGGGGGGGGGGGAATATTGGGACAAGCAGGGGATTGAAGAATTACTCTAATTAGTAGTTATCTTGCCCTTTTTTGGTTCTTTGATACCCCCCCCAAGGCATAGGCACAGGCCTCTGCTGCCCCTTCTTATCCCAATACACCACCCCCACCCCTAGTAGAACCTGCCTGAGCTTAAGCGTGTACTATATTCTATGGTACGTTATCGACTGTATTCCGAAATAAGAGGTTTACACTACCAAAACACCCCCGCGATCGCTTAAACACCTCCAGTAACCCCACCCCCCGGGACTACTTCCCATCTTCCCACAGCTTTCTCAAAGGTATAACCGAATGCTTGTGTGAGCGATTGGCCTTTCCCGCCATAAAAGTCACAATATATGCAGGTGACAGCGTACACTCCCGCATAAACAAGTGGTAACTTGGGACGCATGGCGGATTCCTATTGTTTAGTCTTGCGCAGTTTCCGGGATGAGTCCCCTTCCTACGTAAGGTCGGCTGTCGAGGGCGAGGAGCAATGTATACTTCTTATTGTTTCGGAGCAAATGGCATAGTATAATATGACTGAGCTTGTATCCGGCATTATCCGACCTTCCTCCTATCTACGCTTTTAATTTTCCTTGCTTTCCCTTAGCCAGAGACACCGGGCTTGCGGGGTAACTTTGACTAGGCCCCCCTTCACCTACCGGTCAACCTATTGGAATGCTAGGAGGAAAAAGTCAGAAGGGAGGGGAGGGGGGGTAGGCCTCCCGTCTTGGCTTCTACCGAGTGCTATGTAAGGTAATGGGGTATATCAGAGCACGGTATAGTGGTTATCGTCAGCGTATTAAATCGCCATGGCAAAGTTGCCGTATCGCAAGGGTTATTCTAGCTATGGCTGCTGGGGACGCCCGGCCGTCAAGGCGATACCCACCCGCGCCCTCCCCGCCTCCGCCAACGGTGACGGAATACACTCGGAGCCCCGCGAAATCATAGATTTGCTTCTTCCGAAATTTCCTTTGGGATTGCGGGAGGAAAACCCACTATGATAGACCATGTTGGTAGTGTAATAGGGCGGGTAATAGCTTTCTACTCAACCGAAATTTCCCGCGCATCTGCAATGGGGGGTTTGGGATAACTGGTGCAAAGTTACAATTCTTCCTTAGGCTACTGCCTTCCCGCTAATCAGGCAGCTCCAATTGAGCACCGCATGGGTGGGGGGTGGCTTTTGTAGTGGATGGTGGAGGGAAAGTGGGGCTTTGGGAAGAATTCGATAGAGTGGTTGGTATTTTTCGGGCGTGGGTTAGTAGATCGGGCGATAATGGGTGCTGGAGATAGTGTCGCCTCAGAATGGCAAGGTTCGGAGTCAATTGTTTTGTTCCGAGTAGCTTCAGGGCGTTGGCCCCAGGTCTTTTGATATTAGAGGAAATAATCTATAGGCAGTTTGTCTATCTGTCCATCCACCCTCAGCTAGCACGGGAGAACAAGGAGGAAATAAAGAGGTAAAGAAAACTATGAAGAAAGGAGACCTTGAAACAAGAGATCTAACTTGTTGGAGCGGAGGGTGGCATCCGGAGCCGATGGTGCAAGTTACTAGGTAAAATAGTCACCGGACTGCTGTACACTAGGGGGGGGGGGGACAACGAAAAGAAATTAGTGAGCCTTCGGTCGGAAGACTTTAATAAACATCGGAAGGTTTTAGAGGGGTGTGGGTATACATACAAGTTGGATTTCCGCCAATGGCGAGAGGGGAGAACCTCAAGCACATGTTATGGGCTGAAGCAAGGGAAAAATATGGGGAAATGGGGAAGATGACGATTCCCGCAAAACAGTATTCTAGGCTATCGGAGGCAGAGCAAGGCTGGCGCTGGGAGAAGAGTATCATAATCCCAAGCGATTTGAGCGTAAGTTAATAATTGAGCACTCGGTTCCACTTCACTCCAGATCTTTCACAACCGGTAGGGGCTCTGCGTATCAGCTCTTCTCGCTTGTTTCCGGCCCTGTTGAAGCTTCGCTACTCCTCCATGCGCTTTTATCACATAATAGGAGAGTGGTGCACGGCCGTGGGCGTCGGGGTCGGCACTTTCGCCCCCTGCAGTAGTGTGACCAAGCCTTCATGCTCCTCCCGCGGTAGCACGCCCAAGTAGTGTTCGATCGCTTTTAGCTGGACTATTAGGGTCAATACTTTCCCGTCCTGAGAGTGGTTTGACCACTCCTTCATGTCCCTTAGCCGCAGCATGCGCGAAAGGAGTTTGACCATGCATATCGGGGCGATTGGGGTCGACATCTTCCCGTTCCAACAGTAGCTTGACTACTCCTTCGTGTCCCCGAAGAGCAGCGCACCCGAGCGGTGTTAGGCCAAGCAGAGCTGGTCGATCGGGGTCGACATCTTCCCGTCCTAGCAGTAGCTTGACTACTCCTTTGTGTCCCTGAAAAGTAGCGCACTGGAGCGGTGTTAGACGGTGACTAGAGTTATTGGGGTCGACATTTTCCCATTCTAAAAATAAGTTAACCACTGCTTCATCTCCTACGGCTGAAGCCAACCCGAGTGGTGGTGCACCACCAAAACCCGGGCAGTTGGGGTCGACATCCTCCCGTTCCAGCAGCAGCTTGACCACCCCTTCGCGTCTATTCTTCACTGCCCATGACAGCGGCGTGCCACCTGTGCAATCCCGTTGGTTAATCTGGCAACCTTTCATGTTTGTGGATGCAGTCAAGAATTCAACAATCCCGAAGAACGACGCACAGTGTAGTCCAGAGAAGAGTGGAGAAGTACTAATCTCTCCTAACAACATAGGAAGTACTTGCTTCAAGAGTGATAGAGCGGATACGTGGTCTTCGTACTGGTTCAGGAGCCTCAGCGCAAGTGCCCTCGCAGAGTCTGAGAGTTCTTTGTTCGCATGAGTTCCCCAATATCTCGATGAATATGCCAGGAATGGAATGGCCTGGTGGTCCGGGGGGGGATGGGACGAAAGGTTCTTGATATGTTGCGAGTTTAGATATGTCAAGCAGGTTTCTGCGAGTATCGATTGAGGTTTACTGGAGAGGTCTGGATGAGTGCAAAGATACTCCTGGACGGTAAAGTGGATTAACCGAACAGTCGATGCCTCCTCATCGACCGTTATCAGGCCTTGGGAGCAGTCTAGCAGGGTGCTCATCAAAGGAATATTTTCGGGATCGAAATCCTCTGCTCCTATCTCCACTGCCAGTGCGTGGCACAACTCATCCACCTTCAATGGCCGCTCCGAATGGCAGACCCATGTGAGAGTGGTTATCGCAAGTCTAGCCCTCTCCTCGCCCTGAGCCTTTATTCGCTCTAGTGTCACACCATATGCATCCCCTAATTCTGCGCCATCTTTCATTAACAGGAGTCTTTTCCTTCGCCGAGCGATAGTGGTTTCTCGTAGGACTGCCCCGATATGGAGAGAAGTCAGTAGGAACCTAGATTCAAATAGTCAGCACTCAGCAAGAGGCAGCTTCACCCTCGCCCAGTGTTCCCAACCGTCCCGTCCGGACGCCAGGGCCCTGGCGTCCTATAGTCCCGTCCGTCCCGGGCAGGGTGGGTAAGGACGGCCAGGCACGGCGTCCGTCTTTTGTAAACACCGCAGGACTGTAGGTTGACGGGCGGGCCCTGCAGTCTTTTTTGGAAATGGTAACTTCTGGTAGGTACCTACCGTCCTGAGTAAGGACGGGCGTCACCTCTAAGTTACCTACCGTCCTGCATAATGGCGGGCGTTACCTGTAGGTTACCTACCGTCCTGCATAATGACGGGCGTCCCTTGTAGGTCAAGGAAGTGGAATGGGGTCACGGTGCTCAGAACCAGGATCGGAT
>Ga0307509_10003518_pt1 | contig 23622 bp, 24 predicted proteins | sample 10_EM_MG_FD_202245 | JGI IMG/M metagenome (GOLD analysis project Ga0307509, IMG submission 202245) | Populus trichocarpa ectomycorrhiza microbial communities from riparian zone in the Pacific Northwest, United States - 10_EM | ecosystem: Host-associated > Plants > Roots > Unclassified | place... | reverse complement strand
ACTACGGTAGTGAAAAGAAATAGAATGACGATCGTGATACCTCTATGAGTGGTGCGCCGGTAGGAAAAGATAAAAGTGGCTCGAGGGCATCCGCGTCGAAAGGAGCCGGACGATTTCAGATGCCACCGGGCGGATTTAGGTCGCCAGAGGGAGAAGGTAGGGGGCAGGTGGTCCGGGTGCTGGGAATTGGGGATGGGTACGCCGGATGCCGTCAGACGAGAGCAGTAGAAGAGGGGAAGGATGAGGCGGGTGTCGGGACGGAGGGCGGCCGCAACAAGTTCGCTGGGTGCATGGGAGGGGGGATAAGGGCATTGGGAGGCACCAGGCGCATGGGATGAGAAAAAACATCCGGCGGACGGTCAGGGCGCACGGGACGCATAGGGCGGACGCAATCCGTCCGGACGCGGGTCGCTTCCGCCGGACGTAAATCGTTTTTTTGCTGTTGTGGCTCTATCCGTTCCATGGCCCGGTCAAACAATTGTGATCAATAAACTGGGTGGGGATTCCGGAGCTTGAACTTGTGGATTTTGCTTTAATTCGGGAATAAATCCTTAGGTTTCATCGCCTCCCTCAATTAGTGATCATGTACGGCGGCCGATAGTACCAAAACCACCACCACACCTAAATCTTAAAACTTAAAAATCTAAAAATCTACAACGTCACTCAGAACCCGGAATTGTGCAAGAAATAAGCTTAATTATGATCATAGGTATCGCTCTGTATAAACAAATAGTATGCTATGATTGCAAAAAAACTATGAATCAACTTGGAAAAAAAGTGAAAAAAATGACGAAGAGGGAAAAAAAACTCCTTCCCCCAATGAAGCAAGAGTGAATAAAACAGGCTCTTCCAACCAATACAGGGTAGCAAGAAATTATTATAAGATATAAGACAACAGCAGATGTGTTGGATTGCCTACTGTGTTCACAACGATCAAGCGCCCAGGAGGGCACGTACAGGGGGCTGCCAAGAGCTCCTAGCGAGATGGGGCGGTGTAATACAGTCCGCCCTCATCCGTGAACTTGCAGGATGGCGGAATTTAGGAAGGACAATGGTCCTCATGTGAGACATTTTTGGGTAGTGGACACCAGGTGCCTTCGCAGAACTGCTGGAAGGGGGGGGAGTAAGGGAGAAGATACAATGTCGTCTGTTCTGGGTCTTGACTCTTATTTGTCAGGCAGGTTCAGAAAATGACTGGAGGGGAGGACAAAGTCCCGTCCACCCCAGTCCTGGCCCAGGGCAGATGGACTGCCTCGTTGAGAATACTGATGGCTTATAGAGAACGGGCTTAGACGATTAGGCGGATATCCGTGTTAGCAGATGTGCGGCCAGGACAGCTACCAGTATAAGACATGTGGCATCGTGGTTTCCAGTTGTTAGTCACTTTGCCCTGAGTTGTTATTTTCACATCCTCTGCCTAGTGGTATAGGATATAGCATATGTAACATGTATACATGTTCCGGTAACTGTATACAGGAGCTGAGTATAGGATTTCCTATGTTTGGTTTGATTACTTTGCGTACTTTGATTAGTTTGATTGTTTTACAGCCCCGGAGGTATATTAGGGCCCGGTGGCCTGTGTTAAGTTTAGCTTTGCATGTTTATTGTTTTATTTAGGAACACAAGTGAAGGAACGGGGATGTAAGTTGACGATAGCATTGAGGCAGTGTTATGACACTTAGGTTTCATGAGGAATCACAGGATATGCAGGGCAAGGTGCACTGCCCAGTAATAATTGTCGTTGCAGGATATCTGATTACTATCGCTCTGGGAGAACTCTTGTATTTAAACACATCTCCTGGCTAGCAGGAGAACAGCAGACTTCAGCAGAGTGTTGATTTATGAATATACTTGCTTGAACGGCAATCTCAGAGTTCCGCTTGCCCTTTAACTATTATCTCTCTATCTGCGGGTCTCTTGAAACCTCCCTTAGACCTAGCGCTTGCCGGTCAACCGCTAGCCCTCTATTGTACCTTTGCGTTAGACAGGAGTAAACCTGTTACAGCATATCTCCTTCGTGATTTTGTTTATACTCCTTGACTTTGAACATGTGGTATGGGGTAGGACAGGAGGCCCTACAGGGTAAGACATGTTAGTTCAGGGCAGGTGGTAGATGGGGGGGGATAGCCGAGGACGGCCAGGGACAGTTGAGGACGGCCGGAGAATGTCAAAGACGGCCAGGAATAGTGAGAGACGGCCGGGACAACCCGAGTGATGTCTCATGAAGTAAAATGAGTTCGTTTGGAGGTGTATTATCTCAACTTGACTAGTTCAGGTGGTCCGACCGCTAGGACTATTGTCCCCTGTAGTGTGTCTGTTCTTTACCTTCCAGGGCATAATCCATACTAGCACCCCCAAAAAGATGGACTATAAGCTGTAGTCTGTCCCATCGCCACTTCAAGAGATATGGACTGGACAGAATGGAACACTGACCCTATGTCATTAGGCATACAGTGTTGAAAATGGTGCTGCTCGCTATACGCTCATGATACTTCCGTTGTTTAGATAGCTTCTGGGAGTATGCTCATTTTTCTCGCTTTGGATATAAGCAGAGGATTTGGGTATACAGCTTTGGCTTTGGACATTTTGTTTAGATGTTTAGGAAAGCATTTCCTATGTAGAAATGCAGCCTTTAGAAACAAGCGGGAAGAGTGTACAGCATGGCCAGTAGGTTGTAAAAGAGTTTTACACCTGAAGGGAACATGCAAATCCTGCAAGCAGGTGTTAGGCCGGAGCCTATCTCAAAGTCTTGCAAGATCACTCAAGACTATAATCTTAATTGTAGACGGAGATTGTCTAGGAAGGCTCAATGTTTCACAATAGGGGTAGGTAAAGTGATAAAGATTTTTCTAACGTAAAAACTTATATTGATAAGATCTCTTCTCCGTTGCTTGATAATGTTCAAATAGCTCAGGAGGCACCTGGATATTTTTATGCCACATCTGACTGGTCATGGGCTACATCTAGTTCTCATACTAACTAAGTACCTGCTAACAAACTCCAGCTTTTTCTAAAAATGTGAACACCCTTTGACCCTGACAATCCTGTTATCTCACTTCGACTTCCGAATCGCAACACCATGAATTTTCCTGAAGGTGCTCCCACACATCAGTTCATTGGTTATGATCCATCTTCGTCGGCATGGAGGCTTGCTTACCATTGCATACGCAGAATGGTCTCCATGATCGAACCAACAAAGGGGCCAGCTTTTTTATTGAACCTCTCAGCATTGCAGATGCATTCTGCACATGACCGCTGCAAGGCATAAAATAGACTAGTCACGATAATTGCTCCAATAGCATTTATCCCTCCATAGTCATATCGTTATCGTATGGTTCCGTCAGTATCGGAGAATACTATTGACGTGTGTGAGTGCGGGTATGCCTGATTTCTCAAACTCCCTCATCCAACAATACCATTTACTTCTGCAACTTTCATCGCGAGAGCGTGGAGTCTAGAATGTGTTGCTTAACCATTTCTCCATGAAACATCCCGTTACTTAGTGACCACCTTCGCGACTCGCGTCTTTAGTGCTCAGTAACTCTAAGCGACGTCCACCGGTTTGGCTCAACCAGTTGCATAAGCTCGCCAAAGGTCCTCCCTCATATATCCTGCGAACGGGATCCGGTCGGACTGACTGCCGCGACGTATATGGGGTTACGAGGAGAGTTCCAATGACCATGTCTTTGGTGATGGGACGCAACTAGGGCGGCGTCTGCCAATGTAGCGCTGTCCCAACGCAGGTGTGGGAGGGAGGTGTTGGCTTGTCCTTTTGAACTCAGAATCCTAAGGTAGGGTAACTATAGGTCTTTATTCACTCATGGAATGCTAAGCCTTCCGGTATGCCTAACAGCAGGGTGTTTGTTTTCCTTTAGTATGCTGGGAGTGCTGACTGAGAAAGGTGTTTTTTTTCTTTCTCATTTTTCTTTTCTTTTCAACTTGATTCATGGTTCCTTTTCTATCATAGCATACTATTTGTTTGTACTAAGGAATACCTATGATGATGATAAAGCTTATTTCTTTCAAAATTCCAGGTTCTGAGTGACTTTTTATATTTTTTAATTTTTAAGTTATAAGATTTAAGTGTGGTGGCAGTTTGGGTACTATAGACCACTGTATTCGTGTCATAGATAAAGAATCTTGATGAAAATTCTAACAAATTAAATGTATAATATGATATTAATTATCACCACCACTGACTGAATCCCACAATGTCCCTACCCAGAGCTTGTTAATTTCTCATCATACCTGCCACCTTTTGCCTTAACATCTTCCCTTCCCCAATTTCTCTCCTAGCTGCTACATTCCTTTTTCCTTCCTCCTTTCCTCCTTGTTATCTCCATCACCTTGTAAGCAACCACAGACCCTTAGAACAAAGATTCATCCCCAATATCCAGCCTAATTCATATCTTCATCTGCCATGATACTAGATTTCACCAAAGCCATCCCCAAATAGTATGATACAATTAGTCCACCTTATATTGTAACCGCTTCCTGGGGGTAGCAGTCTTGCAAAGGGGTATTGGTATTTACTCTAACCAACCGGGTAGTATAAACGAGATCAGGTACAAGAGACACCAACAAGTAATTAAATAGACTCTATTACTTTTATCGAATCTACTAAGAGAAGGCCAAATGCTTTAGGCCTGTGTGAAGCTCTAAGATTCTTGAATCAAACTGAATAGAAGATAACTGTTCAACCAAGTATATTGAAAACTCTGTTTGTTGAAGTCTAATCTCTCTAAGTCTGGAGCGATACTGGTCTTTAAATATACTTGCGATAATCCATCTCGCATCAATCATATCCAAACCCTAAGGCATTAAACGATACCTAATCTATAACAATCAAACAATAAACCAGGCTTACGAACTTCCGGAGTTGGTATCCTGAAACACTACAAGTAACAAATAACAAGGCTTACGAGTCTCCTGACCTCGTATCCTAAAACAAAATATAATACCAATTAACAACCCATACAAGTCTCCTGAACTCGTATCCTGAAATAATACATAAAGCAAAGCCATACCTAAACTAGTAACCTGTAACCGGTTACATTTATGATCCAACTAATCATGATGACAATGACTTCCAGACTCAGATTACATCCTTTGATTCAACCAAACTTTATACCATACTCCTCCAAGAGGCTTCAACCTCCTCTGAGTTGTACTTTCAATATACCAAGTGAGGATGTGTACTATACAAAGGAGTTAACTGCTTCCTGCTATTCAGCTATAAGCTGAAATTCGGATCTAAGCTTGCATGACCTGTTAACAATGAACCCAAGGGCTCAGCCTGCTCTCTTCGGCTCTGGGCAGGCCAGATAGCATTTCCTAGCCAGGCCCCAAGGATAGATGCCTCTCTTGGCATGCATCAGGATCACTACCTAGGATGGATGGCCACACCATTCAAGTATCTAAAGTGATGCAAACTTTCGAGTAACCTTGGATGTGTAGCGGGACGTAGCGGTGACAGACAGACCCTGCAGGTAATTAGCGAGGACTACAGATGACGGGTAAGGACAGCACATAATAGACGAGCCCTATACGTAATTCGTGAGAACTTCTAAACCCAGGACACGACTGTGGATGCCAGGTGATGACTGTATGTACTGTTCAGAAGTCACCAATCTCTTCAGGACTCTAGGGACCTACTATTACCCTCTTAGACAGTAGTCTTTCCCAAAGGACAGATGCCCTTGCCCTACAGCTTGAGAGAGACGCCCAGGACAGAAAATAGGTATAGAGATGACAGGATATAACTAACAAAACAAGTAATAGAATCAAACAATAAGGGATCGCTACTAATGTACTTATTCAGTAGTACTATTAGGAAAGCATAAGATTGCCTAAAGGGTACAAGGATAGCAAAGGGTGCTATAAGCGGACTTAAGAGTAAATAACCCAATAGGAAACTATAACAAATAAGGAAAGTACAAGGTAAGGAGAGCAGCACTACTATTGTAGAACCTGAATAGGAAACATCCAACATCAGGTAGGTACAGTAGCAAGAACAATAGGCAGATTCCGTTACAAGTGGCATCTACCATACCACTCGCAAGACCTTTCTCCTTTAGAATCTGAAGTACACGAAACCTCCAGGCAATATAATTGCTTTTTCTGGTTGCCATCGATCCGTCAGGTTTTTCCATCCAATAACTTAGTAACATATAGGGATACCCAATACTACTACCAGAGGTAGTAGCAGTCACAGCAGTAGCAGCTCAGGTACTACTTACCATGCCGTATCTGTGTATGAGGTGACTTGGGGGAGTAGTCCAAGGTCTTTAAGGGAAGAAAATTGTCTTCAGGGGTAACCCTGGCTCATAACCTGTTGTGAAACCCGTCTTTCTGAGAGTAGAGATTGTATTCTTACAAACCCACCCTCTACATGCGGCAGCAGCGGAGGTCTTTTATACTACAGAACAGCAGTCACAACTAAGTGTACCCATGTCCTCTCCTCGGCTTCTCTAACCACATTCGCAGCCCCCCTATCACACCTGACCCGCACTCTTGCTCTATCCAGCAATACTCACTCTGCTGATAACCTCTCTGATTATATACACTAGCACCTCAACCCCAATAATATACTGCCCTTATCTATATCCGTCTTCTTACTACATATAGTCATTGATTCCATGGTTATAGAGACTTCGTGAAAGTTTGTTGGCTTCGTCTCCTGTCTATCGCCCTCCGATATATGGATCCTTCATGAGTGTTTTCAACAACCCAGCCTCCCAAGACAAACAACATTAGGTGTCAACAAAATCACTGCCAAAGCAGTTAAAGGCATAAGAGTGGAAAGTTACCCTACATTGGAGATTTGACCATTATGTCCATAGAACCCAGTTATACTACTAAGCTATCTAAGTTACCCTACCTTCACTGGCATAGTCATCCTGGCACTTAGAGGTCAATTGCCTCACATTCTATGGGCTCTTAGATGTTTATGGGCACACACACATCTGTGTAGAGAGGTCGAACACCAGAGTAAAGGTAACCCGAACATGCTATTGAACTTGGGTGGGTTTAGCTAATACCTCCCTCTGGCCCCTGCGGCCCCTGCGTTAGAATGGTGAATCATGGGCAGATGTCTGCATGGTTGCTTGTTTGCTAGTGAAAAGAGGTCATTGGAGAAGCTGCCATAACACCTTATAAGTTGTTGCCGTCTGTCCAACCAAATGTCATTCACAGGATATATAAGGTAAGTATGGGTAACCGCCATAAGTGGGGTTGCACATAAATGGTGCCTATGGCACCTAGGACTCTATTTTCACATACAGTAGTATCTTAGTCTTCCTAGAGGTACTTAGGTAGTCCAAGAAGGCCAGGGTGCTTTCAGGATAATTACCTCAGTAACCTGCAGGTACCTTCTACCCTTGAGTTGTAGCATTACTATGGATTGTCAGTGGACTCTAGAGGTATGAATCTTATCATGGTAGAGTATGCCACGAGAGGCTGGCTGTGACTAGTACCCATTGAGCCAACTATCAGTTATATCTCACCAGGGGAGCTTGCATGTCAGATTATCACATTGAGTGGTCAAGTAGATTAAATGATGGACTGCATAGCTTGAATAGAGGTATATACGACTGGGTTAGTGAGTCCACCACCTAGGTATTGATTCCGGTTGTTGTAATAACAGTTAGCCACTGGTATGACTTCGATAGGAAGTGTTTTTCCATGGGGGTTGTATTGGAGATACATTGCAGACTCATATCCTATTGACGGAGTCAAGCGTACCCGAGTTGGTCCAATACTTCCAGCAGGATAATTCCTGATAGAGGATAGAACTCGCACAAGCCCTAAGTAGGACAGGGTACTCGCACATAGTCAGAGTAGAGGTGAATGTCCAAGGCTTAAATCTGATATATACTTAAGTTTAAGCGTTTAGCATTCTACTTCGATAACCAACCTCAGCAAAAAATTACCCTGCGTCCTGTTCATCCTGAGTGGCCGGGCAAGGCCCGCTCAAATTCCATGCATCATGAGTTTCCTCGCAACGCCGGCTCACATCCCATGCCACCCGGGTCGCACTGCGAGCTTCTTTGTGTCACGATAGGAGGTTGCCTCATAGCAGCATCCTGAATACCTCCAGGCGCCCCCCGTTGAAGTTACTTCAATCTGCTAATGGATGCAGTCTATTATCGGGTCTTCGTTGGGTCGGCTGGCATCGGAGGTAGTAGCACTTTTTTTTAAATCATGTCTTCCGCCCATGGGTGATATACTACTGATCATCCGCCCTTGTAGTTTATGGATCTGGTCATTCTACTCTATAGCTTGTTTATTCATCGGTAGATTTTATACTACTATACTAGCACGAGGTTCCTCCCTCAATCAATCTCCAACGCAAAATAGAATCGCAGATGCCTTCTGATATCCGGATCCCTTAATATACCTCGTTAAATGTTCTCAAATCTATAGGGCTATTGACAATCCAGTGCCGATCCCCGCCTTGGATAAGGTGCGCCAGGCCGAGAATTGTCTCTATGTCAACTACAGTAAACTCCCAAGCATCCTCCTTCATTTGGACGGTAACAAGGCTATGTATGTCGGATATCCACCCTGAGTTCACTGCACTCACAAACTGAATGCCAGCGAGGTGGCGCATTCGATCCTCGGATCTGTAGTCTCTGATTTTGAAGAGTGCAACGAGCATGGCTGGAAGTGGGCCCCGGAGCGCACCATACATGTCTTCCATTCCAGCCCGCACCCAAACCCAATCATTGCGACTCCCATGGTTCTTAAAGTTGAGAGCCCCAGGGCATCCCGCACGGTGGATGTCGTATATTTCCATTTCTTGGAACGCAAGAACTGGAATTTCTAGTTGTGTCAGTAGCTCCACTGGAACTGATTCGAGTATCTCAGGGTCCTCTGGAAGACAGCGCTCTGGCGGCAGATTATGCCGGCTGTATAGGATCAATCCACGACATATAATTTGAATGGAAACCCCCAAAGCCAGACTAAAATCGGCAATGTTGGAATCATCGTCCCGGCGTCCATTCAGCATCCTCCTACGAATGTCAGGCGGTGTTGTGGTGCTAGTTGTGTTCAACTGTTCCATCACGTCGGGAGAGACATCTGCACCGCAACGTCGCAGAGATTCCAGATTCAATTGTCTCATTCGGATGCCATGCTGTCGACTATAGCTCTGCACAATTTGCCATGAGGCATCATTTTTATTCGACTGCCGCCATCCAGCCTTGATTTGGGTCTTATGCCCTAGCTCGCCGAACTCGGTTGAATACATCGGAATATTTCCAAACTGGTGTTTATGATCACAAAAGTGACTGAGCAAATGCATCTTGATGAAGTTGAAATGCGATTCACAAAAGATCAATTCCATAGGTCGCTCGGTTTCTTCTTCCCTTTCTGCATCGCGCATCTGGCGCCGTTTCAAGGGTGCGATGTGCTCTCTTGTCTTAGGCCTATCATGTCGCAGCTCCTTTCGTTGCTCATTGATCTTCGCGCGTATGCGTTTAGTTACTCGAAACTCTAAAAAGATATCCTTCATCTTGTGAAATGTATCCAGATAATCTTCCACATAGGTGATTGGATCCGCTGTGTGGCTTCGGTATTGTGCCATCATATTGAAATCGACGAGTGCCCTGACGCATCCGACAGCAAACTTGAAGGGTATGAGTTGGGCACTCCCGGGCTGATGCAGTGCCACAGGTAGCAAGCCTAGAGCAACACCGCCCAAGGTTCCGCATCTCTTTCTCTTGCCACTGCGTAACCTCGCGGTAGCATATTTTGGGTACAAGGAATCCTGGGTAAAGCGGTAATGCCTTCCAAACTACGTCAAGTGCCTCAAGCCGTCCGTGCTTTTTCAGAAAGCCCTTGATCCAGTCCATCATGTGCTTGAATAACCCAAGATAAACAGTATGGAGCATGTCTAGTTTGTGTGAATCTGACGGCGAAACCCGGTTGAGCCTGTAAAAAACATTGTGACCTACTCTAATACCAAGACTCTTAGGTGTGATGTTGCCGTGGTTGGTTTCTCCGATCTAATTTTCATAGTCGTAATGGTGATATATTGCGTAATCTCAAACTGGATAGACTTTCATGTTGGTGCCTAATTCGACCGCAGGCACCTCGCATCTAGGACGGACGTTGGATTGTATTCCAAGCTGTGCAACGTTTTCCATGTAGTCTGCAATCCACGCGGCCAAGATTAGGAAGCACCTCTGAACCTTCCCATTAGTGGAGTCAATTGGTACGCCGTCATGCACCGGATCTTGTAAAGGCGCAAAGAGGAGTTCGAATACGTCCCGTATGGTGTCAGCGTTGATTTGTCTCTGGTGTTGATCTGCTTTGGTGGACTTTGATAGTTTTGGGGGAATGGGCAATAATGCAAGAAGCAGAACAGCCATGGATATGGGGCTGTTGCGCCGGCTGGACAGAAGATTTCCAAGTGTGATATAGACATGCCATGCTTTCTTGTCGCCGGAGAAGTTTGTGAGATGCGTCTGATCAGATATCCCTATGATCAGAACAAGCGTCACACCTGGCAGAAGTGTCTCCTGGTTTCAGTAAGCGATTGTTTACTTAAAAAAGGGTTTTGAGGCTGTTCTTGAAGATTCCCCCACCAGTCCGCCGTGTGCATTTCTGCGTATATCCGTTCTCCATTGGTGTCGTCTTCCCTGTGCCATGTGTAGAGGAAGTCATCTCTTTAGGAGATCTGGTGCAGGAGATATCTGACGCAATCTAGAACGTTGCGATAGTAGAATAGCAATGTTCGCTTGCCATCATCAACCTGTCCTTCGTTCCATTGAAGATATGCACTGCGAGGATCCAATGCCTGAAGCAGGTTCTCAAGCGAATGCATGGAACTATACCCGGCCGATGAAGCATTACAGGGACCACACCAGAAGTATTCATTGATTCATGACTTTGGTACTTTACCCTCAATGAACCAAGACGCTAGCTTGAAGCAATGTGCGCCACTCAATGGGGACCATGGGTGCTGACACCGATTGCATTGCTCTTGCTCAAAACCCTTGACATCTCCTATAGATTCGCCAGCCCCTTCATAAAGCATCGGTTTACTGGGCAATGGACTCACAGTTTTGTTGAGTATCTTTGTATGAGACTCGTGACTAATGTCAGCGAATGCACTGTACCCATGTCCGGTGGGATCTGCATCTGATTCATCGTCGGAATCCAGCCGGAGATGCCCCTCGTGGGGCAATATGTTCCTTCCTTTGTTATCATTAGTAGTTGGTGAGGATGCATATTTTATTGTAGACGCTAAGACGATATCCAGATTTGCGGGCGCATTTTACAGGTGCTTCTCATATGCACCAAACCGGCTGTATTTCTGTTGGCAGAATGGACATTTGTTAGGCATGGGGCGAGATTGCTCAGATTATCGCGGCTTTGTGTAGTTTTGAGTCTAAGGCCATGGGGGTGATGTCCACAATGAGTGTGGATCGCACGTAGGGTCCTGTGGCCCGAATGATCTAAACTGGATGAAGTATTTTGAATTGCTTAGGGTAAAGGTCACGTGGCGTAGCCTTGGATTGTTTGTTTCAGGATCTTTATAGTAGACTGAGAATATTTGCTGTTCGAACGCAAGAGTCTTAATTCCGTTTCATTTGTTCAAGTTAAATCAAATTATGGGGGTGCCGTGTGGTAGAAAGTCAGATCCCGGTTCCCTAATAAATTGTTAAAAATACTTGAATCTTTCAACCGGCCTAAAAGATCATAGTGATTTATATATAATGGGAACAAATCAACACAGGAGAACTTCATCCCAAGAATCATCTGCCACTCAGAACTTCCACAAGATCCACAAGATGCACATCTCTAGCCTCTCATATTTATCAAATCAATATACACAAAAAGATATTTGATATGACGCAGAATATCAACATGATTCAATACGCACTGATGCCACCCGGCGGGCCGCAGCTGGCACCAGCAGGTCAGACATATCAGCTTCCTGCTAATTCTTGCATTGGAGAAATCTCATTTCGACGGTAGGACAAAAGAAAAATCACTGAGTATAACAGGTCAATGGGCATCACAGTTGGTCTCCTAGGTGACGCCATATACTGTGCATGGCGGGACGCTGTTAAGGATCAAATGTTAGCCAGGGGTTATCAGACGGATCTTCACCACTTCCCGGACGCAGAATTCCTGCAAATTGTTGCCGGCTTCGGGCAATTGTGACCCGCCGGCGATGAACTCGCCACTGCATCTGTAGCGAACGACATACCAGGTATGTAGGAGGTGGACGAGGCAGTGGTCCAACTGGTTAAGGACTGTGGCATCAGCAAAAAAACCATTTGCGTTCGCCCTATGCGTCCAGGCGCCCTGACCGTCCACCGGACATTTTTTCTCATCCCATGTGCCTGGTGCCTCCCAACGCCCTTATCCCCCCTCCCATGCACCCAGCGCGCTTGTTGCGGCCGTCCTCCGTCCCGACACGCCTCTCATCCTTCCCCACTTCTACTGCTCTCGTCTAACGGCATCCGGCGTACCCATCCCCAATTCCCAGCACCCGGACCACCTGCCCCCTACCTTCTCCCTCTGGCGACCTAAATCCGCCCCGTGGTATCTGAAATTTTCCGGCTCCTTTCGACGTGGATGCCCTCGAGCCACTTTTATCTTTTCCTACGGGCGGACTACTCATAGAGGTATCACGATCGTTATTCTATTTCTTTTCACTATCGTAGTATTATATACTAGGACAAATTGCATATAGAACAGTTCAATATATTTCATTAAATGTCCCCAGATTCACTCTATAGAGCAATTCACTACACTACTACTCGTGCGGCCGAATTGAAGCCCGACCCTTAAGGTGGTATCACCGAAATGAAGGCTCAGAAGGTTGGGAAGGTGTCAGGCGGAGGAAGGTAGAAGGTCCGGAGGAAGGGTAGAACGTCCGGCGGACGAAATGGGTATACAGGAGAAACAGAAGGGAGAACGTCCGCCGTATAAGGGAGGATACAAAAAGGGGGTCCGGCGGACGTATAAGGATGCGGAGGGTCTGGCTTTACTTCGGCCGCAGACCAATCCTCAAACGTCGGCGGATTAACCAAGTTATACTCATGCGGCCGAATACGCAATGCTGTAGAATAACTTAATTTATCTCATTAAACATCCGCAGATCTATCCTGTGATTCAATATCCATTGCCTCTTCCCGCTGGTAATTACATGCCCCTGCCCGATCACTGCCCCTATACCGACTATTCACATATCTCGACCATTTGGCGGCTTGCTGACTCGAATATTTCCGCTTCCGCGGTGAAATCTACCAGTGCCGACGGGATCGAGTATGCGTACCAATGCCAGGCGATGGACATCTCCGGCCCCGCTCAGGACGTTTCTAATCTTAAAGAGTGCTAACAATTGTGCTTCTACCCGCCCTTGCAGATCCCCATAACTTTCCTCTCCACCAGGCTGGACCAATATCCAATCGTTTCTAGGATCGCGGTTGCGGAAGGCCTTTGTTCCGGTTCAGCGGGCGCGGTGGATCTGGAAAACATCAGCTTCCTGAAAGTCTGAAACCGGAATTTCAAGGTGTGTAAATTGCTCTACGGGAAGTGATCCCAATTCCGTGCAGGCAGAAGGCAGCCGCTGGTCGTCCGCTATTGTCTGCCTGATAAAACATAGCATCTCCTCAATCATGTCGGAATAATCGATGTTGAGGGCTCTGCATAGCTCGGTGAGAGTGCCGATGTTCTCAATCATGCGGCCTGTGAGAACTCGCCAAGCTGCACTCCGGCCAGAGGCCGGTGCCTCCATCGCGCCATTTCCCATTACGAATGGATTCTCGGCTTTCGAAAGTGCTTCTATCGTCTGGAACCTCATTCCCAGGGCGTGCTGGCGGCCATAGTACGACAAGATCTGTCGGGCAGCGTTATTCTTGTTTGCCCTGCGGTAACACTCTTTAATCTGTTCCTTATGTGCCAGCTGGCCCATCTCAGTAGAATACATCAAAATAGACCCAAAACGTCGCACCTGGGAGACAAAGTGACTAAGGTAGTGCATCTTGATGAGGTTGAAGTGGTTTTCTTGCTGGATCCAATCTGCCCGCCGGTTAACCCTCTGAAACATGTTTTGATCTCCCTGCTGACGGCTTTGGGCAGCAGAGATATGGTGGGCTTCTTGAGCAATCTGATTCACCATTAATGTCCTTAACTCCCAGTCCTGACGATTTACCTCCCCGCGTGTAGACTTTGAAGTGCGGAACTCAAGAAAAATGTCCTTCGTCTAGTGAAATGTCTGCAGGTACCTTTCCATATAGGCAAGTGTATCCAGTATATGACTGCGATATTGAGTCATTAGGGAGAAATCAACCAGCACACAAACACACTACAAGGCGTTGTTGAAATCCTGATGCTGAGAACTGTCCGGATTTCGCAATGCGGATGCCAATACTGCTGCAATGCAGCGAGCGAGTTTGCGCATTTCCTTTTCCTGCCATTGTGTAACTTCACGATAGGCCCTTTTTGGTACACTGAATCTGGGATAAGGCGGAATTTCTTTCCAGGCATTGTCAAATGCCTGCTGCCGTTTATGCTTTTTCAGGAACCCTTCCACCCATTCCATCATATGTTTGAATAGGCCGAGATAAATGTTGTGTAATAGGTCCGGCTTATGTAGGTCCGCTGGGTTTATTCTGTAGAGTTCAGTGAATACATTGCGGCCTATTTTCACGCCCACCTGCTGAAAGTATTCTGCGATGCCAGCCTCTCCAGACTCATGCTCCCGTGCTTTTTCCCAATATAAACTATACTCGTGGGCCTCATATATCTTCTGCGGATTCCCACCAAGCTCCTTGGATAGAACCTCACACTTTGGGCACAACTTGCTACCTATTCCATGCAAAGCTGCATGTTCTACATGATCCGCAATTCAGGCCGACAAAATGGGAAAACACAGGCGTGTTTTGCCATCTGCACAATCGATCACCGTGCCTTCTTGGACAACCTCCTGTAATGGTGCAAGGACAAGATCGAAGACAGCCCGTGGAGCATCGGCGTTGGTCTTCCTCTGGGCTTCGTCTGCGCGGCCTGAATCACCCGTTAACTTTGGAGGCACAGGCAGCAATGCCAGAAGCAGGATCGGCATCTTAGCAGGGCTGCTTCTAGTCCGCGAAAGTATATTGCCGATCGTCACGTATACCTGCCAGGCTTTCTTATCTCCCGAGAAATTGGTAAGCTGAGTCTGGTCTGACAATCCGATAATGGGTACGAGGGTTAACCCGGGTGGAAGAGTTTGCTAATATAGAACAAAAGGAGCGATTAGCATGGGAAACGCCGACCACTTAAAGCCTGTCAGAACCTATTTCATACCTGTGTATCTCAACACCAGCCCATCGTATGCATCTCAGAGTATAATCGCCCTGCACTAGAATCGTATTCCCGTATAGGTGGGTACACCATATCTGATCTATATACGACCTGGCAGACCAGGTAGTGGACGCAGTCGAGGGCCTTCTAATAATAAAAAGTAGTTGTATGTCGACCATCGCGATTCACGGCTTCCGTCCACGTCAGATATTCACCAAACAGTTCCTGTACATTGAGGTGCTGCTGCAAAGTATATGCAGACCAGAATAACCGGGCATCCATGCCACCCAAACCGTCTGCAAAGTACGCGTCAATTTGGGACTTGGATACCTTGCTCCGGACTAACCAGCTCGCCAAATTAAAGTCGGCTTCCGAGGAGAAGGGGTTCCATGGGTCATCTTTCATGGACTCAATAAGTTCCGTATAGCCAGCAACATCGCGGAGTGCTCTGCCAGCGCCTGGAATACTGTCTTGACTGGATGAGCGCCCACGGTCCGGCCGCTGGGAAAGGTCCTCCACGTCTGAATCGTGTTGGATATCACCCGGGTCATTACTTGCTGCGTAGCAATCTGCAATCTCCAGCATCTGATCGCATTCGTCGTCCTAGTCGCCCTGATCACTGTTTTGATCCTGTGCGAACGCCCTGAGCCCTTGTAAGGTAGTGTCCACTATTGCACAGAGGGATAAAAGAATATCGGGATGCATTGTTTCAAGGTGCTTTTCGTATGCAGCGGCCTGTTGATAGCGTCGCCTGCAATAAGGGCACTTTGTTGAAAGTGAGGCCATCTTATGTGGTGTTTCTCTTTCAAGTGGTCTGGAGGAGCACTAATGAGCTGAGACGGGCTGCGGCTGGTCTTGTCTTTCAACATCAGTGGCAGATATTCAACAGTTGAAATTAGGAGGCACCTTCAAGTTTGTTCGCTAGGATGGTGACGGATCAGCAGACGGGTGTGAACTTTCCAGCTCCCAGTATTCAAGGTTGACGCGATCATCTGATAACCTGATCGTGGGTAGATGTTTATGACAGATCTGCGCACGGGTGCGGACGTTCAAGCTGGCAGTATTCTAGGTTGACGTGATAGTCTCTAATAACCTAATCGTAGGTAGATGTTTATGACGGATCAGTAAACTGGGGCAGACGTTCAAGCTGCCAGGATTCGAGGTTGACGGGATCGCCTCTGCTGATCGTAGGTTGGTGTTTGGAAAGGTCTTGGCACCCGGATTGCGGCTTGTCTGCGGCTGTGTTGCGGCTTGAAAGCTTATCTGAAGCTTATCGGGCAGATCACGTGAACTTTCAAGATTCAAGATATGATCGATATTCAAGTTTGTACAGGGTACAATCCTGCGAACCCCACTAAAATCGTCCATATATGGACTACTATATAAGCTCCCCCTCCCTCCATCCTCTCCCCACAATCACATCCTTCATCAATCCACCCGCCCATCCTATTAGCACTCACAAAGTCCCGCACAACCCCTCACTCGTCTGCAGTATCACTAGTATATCCTCAGCTCAATTCGGTATCTACGTTTCTATAGCTAATAACCTTTCTTACAGCGGTTTATCGTCCACAGAACCCGTTTTTGTCCGCAGAACTCCCTCTTTTGTCTGCACAACTCCCTTTGTCGTCCGCCAGGCCGGCTATATTTCCATTTTCATACCATCATCTCCAAACCGAAGAGCATCTGCCAGCGGACGTTTTTCACCCACCGGTCAACTATCTTAAAAAGAAAAGGAATAGTCCTTCATATCCATCAACCCCCTCCCACCTCGACACTCACAATGGCCGTATCTAAGGCTGGATTGGTTTATCCAAGAACAGCGGGCCATGAGAACCATGGCCATATTACCTGGTGTAAGGTCGTCATTGGCTTCCCCAACTCCAGCACTAGTTCCCCAGAGTATAATACCTTCCGGAAGGCTATGCAGCGTAAGATGGAGCAAGAAAGCATCCTGGGCTTTGTTGGCAGTACGGCTGACCAATGGGCGGCCATTCAAGCCCATGCTCTTACCATCCCATCCGTCCCACATAGGGCGCCAGTCTGGCAGTCTAACACGAGGCGAGGCCAACGGTTTACCGCGTGCTTCGATTATTTGCTAAGGGAAATAGCGAAAAAATATAAGAACAATTTGGAGAACTTATTGAGGGCACCTGTTGCCGGTCCTGCCGGTCCTGCCGCTCCTATTGCTGCTGTAAATGATCGTAAGTCATCTGAAAATAGCTGCACCGAATGAATATAGAGTATGCTAATATGGCGCCTGCAGCTTTGGGCGGTCCGCGCTGCGTCCGCCTTTGGATAGATGAGGCATCCGCGATCCGCCAAGCCGACCCACTCCCTGCCGGGCTTGACAAGATCGTGTAGCAACCCGGCGGACATATTTACTGTTTTGAGATGACCGAACCCACCCTTCAGACCGTGCGTGACGGCATTGATAGTGTCCTAGAACGTGGACACGGATATACTGGGCTCGTTGGTGCGACGAAACAGGGCACAGGTTTACTCCATGAGGATCCAGAGCAGCCCCTGCCACTTGCTGAAATAATCACAATCTCAACTGATGTTCACGTCCGCACCGAGTAGGCAATGAATACGCAGAGCGAACCATTGAATATGCTCTTCTATGGCCAGCGTACACAAGGAGAGGATGGGACTCCTGCTCCGGTTGGTTTCGGTTTTCCTAGTTGTCATAATAGAGACCCCTCTCCTGACGGATCACAGGATAGCGATAGTAGTGACGACAACGACAACAACGACAACGACAACAACGACAACGACGACAATATGTCAGTCGGCAACCAGCCTGCGTCGTCCGCTGCAGCCTCAAGCCGAGCTCCAAACAGGAGCACGGCCCAGGGGACTGGAGCGCTGCACCCCAGCCATTCGGCGGATGTCGACGAATCGGAATCAGACTCTGATGCTGTTTCCGATGCTGCCTTCTCACCACCTCCTAGTAAGCCAGCTTTTACCCATCTTGGTAACTTGGACACTCGTGCCTTGAAGCCAAGCCGAATAGGAAGAGAGACTGACCGAAAGAAAGCGTCGGTGTTACCTAGCTTGACGGCTGTTAGTAGCAGCAGCAAACGTAACCTGGCAGCTATGGCAGAGCTCGATGAACTCAACAGCCCGGCTGACCCTGCAGAACCCCCAAGGAAGGTTGCCTGCCTGATGCTCGCAACTGACTCTAGTGTCGAGGTAGAACTGGCAAGATCCCATGGGGAGTTTAATTCTAGCCAGCAACCTACCAACCGGCTTATTCCGCCAATCAGCCCTCCTCGGTTGGCTTCCAGCCCTAGTGACGATCTAGCCCCCACAGCTATTGAGCAGGTGCAGGTGAGAGCATCAGCTGAGCATCTTTTAATGGTAGCATCACGAGTTGGGCAGCCCACCGCACCGTCGGTGACCCAAGTTGGTACGCCTGGCAGAACCCGTTTCCCCTGTGATCCGCGATCTGGAGATCCGCTTGCAAATATGATTGTACCGGACGCTGGACGAGAATCAGGGCCCGCCTCTCCGGCCAGCGCGCTTAGTAGTGGATACTTTATGGCGAGTAAGTTGCGGTTACCACTACCAAGCTTTTCATCTATGTTGGCAGCAGAAACAGATGTTTGGAGTCCTCTCTGGTCTGATTCTGCCCTGGCTTAGCCAATGTCAGCAAAGGTAGTCCGCCCGAGCCGTGGCTAATCATGTTGAGCTCTCCAGGAGTTGGGGGTCCGTTTCCTGTGGTTTACAGGTACTAGAAGGCCCGGAGGCTTCCTGCGTGCTTTCCGTTCTTGCATGTTGCTTTTTTGGCAGATTGTTCCTGTTCGTTCCAGCCTATGTCTGTTTTGAATTAGCCGGCTTCAGCTGGGTTCACACGGACCCAATGCCGCGGACAATAATTGTCGGGAGCGAACGCTAGTGCTTTTTCTTTGCTTTTTTGTTTTAGATACTTGCTCATGGGGCCCGGCATTATTGTTCCGGCTATTTTTCGGGGAGTGTTTTCTTTTCTGGCTTTAGAAGTCTGCCCTTAGAGTTTTGCGGATTATTCTTGTTCTCCTCCAGCTGTTTTTCATTTGGTGTGTGTTTTACTTGTACTTTCTGACTCTAGGTGTTGGCTCTTGTTGTTTCGCACATTATTTTTGTTTTTTTCTTGCTGTTTTTCCCTCAGAGTCCCGTTTGTTGAGCCTGAGTAGCTTCTTATACTTTCTGGGATTAGCGTTTTGGGATCCGAGCTCTAGTCTTATCCGCATTTGTTGCCGTCTACTTGGTGGACCTACTCTAACTAGATTAGACCTCGCATGCAAATAAACCTTTCCATCTACTTCATGAATCTTAAACACCAAAAGCGTGTATCGTGATTCAGGAACATAACAGGGCTGAATTCAAGCTAGACGTCCCGGGTGCAAATTCCCATAGAAGGTGTCCCGCTTCAATTCAGCCGCACAACGTCTGTGCCACTGCCATCAAGTATCAAAATGATTGACAAGCTGTGAACATTCCTAGTTCTTAAACAGGGCGTGCGGACTATTTCTCTCTGCATGTTCAAACCCCGTGTTGTTCTCTTGACTACCTACCCATACACCTTTCCTAAAAGCATCTATATCCAGACACTATTCACTACAGCTCTCAACTATCACTATTCACCTACACACTGTGTCACAACAACGGCGGGTTATTGCTGACAGCACGCGTTCGTCGAGGCAGGGCAGGCAAGGGGAAAGGGCGGGCCGCGGGGCATGTGTCCGGAAAGCTAGATCCGGAGACGGGTCAACTATAGTAGCACCACGTCCGGCTTCTCTTACTGCGGGGTCTACAGTAAGTAGGACAAGAGGTGCCATGGAGGTGCCAACCCCATCACGACCCCAAATAACAGAACCTGCCCTTGCGGATGACGGGCTACAGTTGGCGGACGACGGGCAGCAGTTGGTGGACGACGGGCAGCAGTGGGCGGACGACGGGGAGCAGCCAGCGGATGACAGTATGGACTCAGATGATGGAGAATATGAGGATAACGATGGTCGGAGCGAGGTGAGCGAAGAGGAGGAGGATATTGAGAATGGCGAGAATGATAAGAATGTATTAGAGCTGGGAGCGGATCATGAGGATCTGTCAGCAGATTGGGGAGCACAGAGACTAGTCGAGAATGAGTTTCTTAGCTCGCAACCATCAATAATAACAATCACGCACGGCCATAGTCAGACTTCTGGCCGGAGGGCTAGTTACCAGGAACGGAGAACACTTGCCCCAATACGAGTGTGCCAACATCGTACGCCTGCCTTCCTCCACCGGTTGCCCGCAGCCTTGAATCCGCTTGGAACACCAGTCCTAAATCAAACCCGGTCGGATCCAACAATGCGAGAATTTCATAACGGAAGTGGACAGCGGACGAGTAGTAGGCGGGATGTGCCAGTAGGGCTAGAGCGTAGCATCCTGGTCAAAGCCTGGGACCTGATGTGGGACTGGACAATCTTCGTGAATCCGTTTCCGGACCCAATCACGCTGACGGAAGAAGTCCGCAGGTGCTGGAGGGATGCTCGGAGTGAATTGGGCTTTCGCGACTTTAGTGATCCTACCCTACCCTCCATTGAGCTGGTACGTTACCCCTAATTGATAACCTGCCTGTCATCCCAGACTAAACAGAGCGGCCGGCGGCCACTGGGTTTTAGATCCGGTCAAAGCACAGTTCGTGCAGATCTCAGTATCTGCATACTGCAAAGTGCGCTATAACAGAACTCTATAAGCTTGACATTGAGAATCCTGCGGGCTGTGCACGAAGAGTGGCATAACTACTGGAGGAGGATAGGTTCACTTGCCCATCTAGCAACTATGATGTAGTCTTTCAACATTCTCAGGAGCATTTCTAACCGCAGTAAGACTAAATCTAATTCGGCCGACAGCCAATTTCTCTTAGATTCCTAGCGCCACAGATTCTGGGTGTGATATTTGCACATTATTATTCTAGCCCTAAAAGGAAAGGCACAATGGACGAGGGGTTCCGAGGTAAGATCGACGGCCCTTTTATCTGTCTGGCTGCAGCCATATTGTGCCATTCCCTGAGATGCTGGCGGACTGGAGCCTTTATCGATAATGTGCCTTTTACCAGGGCCAATTGCGGAGGTAAGATGAACAGCGCCTACTTGTGGTTATCAAAAGTATGCGGATCCCTTGGCGCCCAGGCATCCGGATACTTTCAAAAACCGCAAGTACTCAACGCGGGTAATGGGTCGGCTAACGAGAAAACAGGCCTGCTGGAACGTCAGATAGAGACGTGGAATGGTCCAGAAAAGGTCTGGCAGGATCATATAATCCAGCGGATCAGAGGCACATTGTAGGCTAGAATCGCAAGGGAGCGGGGAAAGCAGGTCGAGAGGACTGCCGGATATTCAAAATGATGAGGAGGCATTGAGGCAGGAGTTTGGGATGGGACCTGGGCCGGGTGGATTGGAATCGGGTAGCGGTGTCGCAGACGAGAGGAGGGGAATAGTTAATACAAGTATGGCACTATGGAGAGAACCTGGTGACGCGCCACGCCACACCGAAAAACCCGCCAGACCTAGAGGATAGAGGGAACCGTTTTATAAATAGTCTGTAATCATGTATGCATATGAAAGCGAAATACATGATATATATCAAGAGTTCAGAAGAGACTAAATTGTGATACCAGTAGTTTACAGGCCGCGTGGCGGGCGGGCAGTTATAGGCAAGAAAGTCATAGTAATGAGTCGGGTGGATGAATACTAAGAGGTCTGGCAGGCAATGGCTCAAAGGGTAGGGAAAGATGTCAGGTGGACGGTATAACGTTCGGCGGACGAGAAGAGTGTGGAGGGTAGAGGGCGAAAAAAGAGGAGTAGGAGAACGTCCGGCGGACGGGAAGGATGGGGAGGGTGATAGGAAAACGTCCGCTGGATAAGGGAGGAAAAGGGGGAGGTATGGGAGCGTTTGGGAGAGGTTCAGAGGGAGGGGAGTATCATGGGAAGGAACTGGCCGCGTCTGGGAGGAGAGAATTCGGGGTCGAAAGGCTTCTGGGGGAGATGGCAGGCGAACGGTTGCTTCCGGCACTGCCGGGGGGAGTGGTTTTGCGCTGGGGGTATGGTTGCTAGGCAAACCGCGTCAGGGTGCACTCGGTGCGTCCGGACGGAAAAAGGTAGTGCCTGGACGAAACGAGCCCGGGCGGAAGCACCCACAACTGGAGTTTACGTTATAAGCACCTGGAACGTCTGGGGGACGGGGCGAACAGGATGCAACTGCGCGCAGGGTAGGTTTTTTGCTGATGGGGAAGAAGTTGACTAATACAATCAACTTGAAAAATAACCCGTTTCGGCAGGTGCCGGGAGTCCCTCCGGTGCAGGTGATCGTCCCAAACATATTACCCCCTGCGAATGCCCCTCCTGGGAGCCAGTGGGGTCTTGCAACAGCTGTACACAATGCAGGCGCTGGTGCCCCAAATGCTCCCACAGCCAATGCACCCGGGGCAGCTCAATTCCAACCTGCCCAGGCTGCTGGTCCATACCAAATCGCTCCTCCCCCGCCGAATCCACAAGGGCCAATTCAACTTCCTTTGCAAGCGTCTGGAAATCCTGGTCCGTCAGGAAGCGCTGGACAGAATATGCCTCCCCTGGCGATATGCCCTCTCAAATTGCTGTTGCGCTCGTCTCCTAGCCCACTCAAAATATGAGGTGCTGCATCGGCAAATAACCCACCCCAAATGTTTCCTCAGGTCGTGGTCAATAACCAGCCACTAAACAATCCTCCTCAGACAGCCGGTGGTGGAAACCAAATCTAGGCTCCCTGCCGAATCCCCAAGGGCCAAATCAACCTCCCTTGACAGCATCTGCAAATGCTGGTCCGTCAGGAAACCAAATCCAGCTTCTCCTGCCAAATCCCCAAGTGCCAAACCAACCTCCCTCGACAGTGTCTGCCAATGCTGGTCCGTCAGCAAACCAAATCCAGCCACTCACGGCAAATCCCCAAGGGGCACACCAACCTCCCTCGATAGTGTCTGCCGGTCCTGGGCCGTCAGGAAGCGCAACGCAGAATAATCCTCTCCCGGTGATTGCCCCTCCGATATTAAGATTGCGCTCGTCGGGCGTCAGAATACACAAAATGGGTGCTCCCCTCGTGAATGACCCTCCACAAATCCAACCAACTGCCCTCTTAACTATCCTTGTGTAACAGGGGCACCCTATAGAGAGGTGAACTCTAAGGTGGCGACTGCACCAAACACTCAAAGTAGAAGATAAAGATGAGGTAAAATAATTCAGAAGAATCAACGGTAAAACTTAATATAGTTAAGCTCGAAGCTTCACTCAATTTAGTTCTCTCGAGGAAAAGTTG
>Ga0307509_10003517_pt1 | contig 23625 bp, 21 predicted proteins | sample 10_EM_MG_FD_202245 | JGI IMG/M metagenome (GOLD analysis project Ga0307509, IMG submission 202245) | Populus trichocarpa ectomycorrhiza microbial communities from riparian zone in the Pacific Northwest, United States - 10_EM | ecosystem: Host-associated > Plants > Roots > Unclassified | place... | reverse complement strand
GCCAGCACCGCTTCTGCTCCTCGCTCCCCCAGGCCGCGATCGACTTGGCGACCAGGCCGAGCGACACGGAGACGATGCCTCGCACGGAGGAGTCGCCGCGGCCGAGTTCCTCGGTGACCAGGCAGTACGCGAGATGGTCGCCGCCCGAGCCGCCGTACTCCTCGTCGATGGTCAGCCCCAGGAAGCCGACCCCGCCGAGCTTCTTCACGATCGACCGGTCGACCTCCTCGGCACGGTCCCAGTCGATGACGTGCGGGGCGATCTCGCGGTCCACGAAGTCCTTGGCGAGCCGCCGCACGGCTTCCTGCTCCTCGCTCAGTCCCAGGTCCATCGCGCGTCACCCCAAGTGGAAGGCCGTACAGCGACTGCTGCACATTGACTACTGCACATTTAAATTAGCACTGCTAGTTTGGCACTCGCAGCCCTACTATGTGCGCCATGGCCCGACCGCGCAAGCCCCTCCTCAGTACCGACCGGATCGTCGAGACGGCTCGCATGCTGGTGGACTCGGAAGGGCTGGCGGCCGTCTCCACGCGTCGGCTCGCCGCCGAGCTGGGGGTGAGCGGGCCCTCGCTCTACAACCACTTCCGCACCAAGGACCAGATCCTGGAGGCGGTCGCGGACTCGGTGAGCGCACAGGTCGATCTGTCGATGTTCGAGGACGGGCGTGACTGGCGTACCGCGCTGCACGACTGGGCGGTGTCCTATCGGTCCGCGCTGCGGGATCACCCGAACATCGTGCCGGTGCTCGCGACCGGGCCGGGGCGGCGGCCGGCCGGGCTGCGGCTCGCCGACGCGGTGTACGGCGGGATGGTGGAGGCGGGATGGCCGCCGGCTCAGGCCACGTCGATCGGGGCGTTGATGCGGTACTTCATCATGGGGTCGGCGCTGGGGTCGTTCGCCGGGGGGTTCGTGGACGACGAGAGTGCCTACGATCCGGCCGACTATCCGCATCTCGGGCAGGCGCATCTTCTTGCCGAGCAGCAGGAGAAGGTTGACGAGCGGGCTTTCGAGGTGGGGTTGGCCGCGTTGCTGGATGGGTTGGCGGGGCAGTTCGAACAAGTGGCTGTTCGTTAGGGCTGGTCGCGCCCACGCGGCGGAGCCGCACATCGATACAGCCCCGCGCCCCTGGGGAATTGCGCCTGCCGCGACTCAGGAAGCGCCGAAGTACGCCTTCGGCAGGTACGCCGAAACCACCCAGTTGGGAGCGTCCACGACCTCTGTGATCCTCAGGTCCACGGCCACGCTGCACAGGACGTATGCGTCGATCGGGGCCAGGCCGTAGCGGGTGCCAAGGTGGTCGATCATCGAGCGGGTCGCGTCCTGGGCCGCCCTCATGAGATCCGGGGCGACGCCCATCGTGGCGTAGTGGCCGGCGCGGTCGGCGTCGGTGCGGAGGGGCCCCGCCGTTTCGAACTGAGGGGCCGCGATGCGTCGGCCCTTGTGGAGGCGGATCCGGGCCGCACCCGACAGAGACGCCTCGATCGCGCTCACGCACAACTCCCCGTCACCCTGGGCCGCGTGGGGATCGCCGAGGCTGAGGCGGGCGCCGGGCACCTGGACCGGGAGGTAGAGCTTGGTGCCGACGACCAGGTCCCTGCAGTCCACGTTGCCGCCGAAGTGGCCCGGCGGGAGCACACTTTGGGGCTCGGCCGCGTCCGGGCAGACTCCGACCACCCCGCAGAAGGGGCGAATCGGGATGTCGGCGACGTCGAGGAAGTTGGCCGCGGATCCGCCGCTCAGGTCCCACAGGTGCAGATGCGCGTCGGGGAAGTCCTCGCTGAGCAGGCCGAGTCCGGGGAGTACGGCCGTCCAGCCCCAGTCCACCGAGCCCAGTTCAAGGAACTCCACCTCCAGTACGTCGCCCGGCTCGGCGTCCCGGACCACGATGGGCCCGGCCAGCGGATAGACCCGGTCCCAGTCGAAGCCCGCGACCGCGTCGACGGTCGACGTCGGGTCGAACTGGCCGTCCGTCGCCTCGGTGAGGTCGAACGACACCGTGTCCCCGTCCTCGACCTCCAGCACGGGTTCGTGCTCGGTCGACCACAGGCGATGCACACGCTTCGGTACGGGGTGGTAGCTCATCTGACCGTCCTCACCTGTCGGCGCTTGTGCCGGACTCTGCCCCTCCGACCAAGCCGACGTCAAGCCTCATAGGCAATAAATCTAACCCCATAGGCATCGCGCAGGCATCCCGAACCTGACGTCCGAATTCCGCCAGCACCCCCGCCCCGCCCCCGCATAACCTCGGCACATGAAGAAACCCCTCCGCCCCGCCGAAGCGACCGCCGCCGCAGCCGCCGTCGTCACCGTCGTGCTCTGGGCCTCCGCGTTCGTGTCCATCCGCAGCGCGGGTGCCGCCTACTCACCGGGGGCCCTGGCCTTGGGGCGGCTGGCGAGCGGGGCGCTGACGCTGGGGGTGTTCTGTCTCGTACGGCGGGAAGGGCTGCCGCCCCGGTCCGCGTGGCGGGGGATCGCGATCTCGGGCGCGCTGTGGTTCGGCTTCTACATGGTCGTCCTGAACTGGGGCGAGCAGCAGGTCGACGCCGGTACGGCCGCCCTCGTCGTGAACATCGGACCGATCCTCATCGCCCTGCTCGGCTCGCGGCTGCTCGGTGACGCGATGCCGCCGCGGCTGCTCGCGGGGATGGCGGTGTCCTTCGCGGGTGCGGTGACCGTGGGACTGTCGATGTCGGGCGAGGGCGGTTCGTCCGTGCTCGGCGTGGTGCTGTGTCTGCTCGCGGCGGTCGCGTACGCCGGTGGTGTCGTCGCCCAGAAGCCGGCTCTCGGCCGGGCCAGCGCGCTCCAGGTGACGACGTTCGGGTGTCTCATCGGGGCGGTGCTCTGCCTGCCGTTCGCGGGGCAGCTCGTCCAGCAGGCGGCCGACGCGCCGGTCTCCGCCACGCTCAACATGGTCTACCTGGGCGTCTTCCCGACCGCCCTCGCCTTCACCACCTGGGCCTACGCCCTCGCCCGTACGACCGCCAGCCGCATGGGCGCGACGACGTACGCCGTGCCCGCGCTGGTCGTCCTGATGTCGTGGCTGGCGCTCGGCGAGGTACCTGGGCTGCTCACGCTGGCGGGCGGGGTGCTGTGTCTCGCGGGTGTGGCGGTGTCGCGGTCCCGGCCGCGCGCCAGGGCGAAGGCAGAGGCTGTGCGGGCTACGGCCACCGCCACTGACCCGGAGCCCGAACAGGTCCCGTAGGCAAGGTCGTTCAGAACACCACCAGCGCCCGGCCGCCCTTTCCCGCCTCCATGTTCTCGAACGCGACCGGAATCCCGGCCAGTTCGATCCGTTCCGTCACCAGTGCGCCCAGGTCCAGGCGTCCGGCCCGTACGTGTTCGGCGAGTACCGGCAGGTCCTTCGCCGGGTCGGAGTTGCCGTAGACGCAGCCGCTCAACGTCCGTCCCCAGTGGAAGAGTTCGAGGGCGTTGAAGGTGACCTGCTGGTCCTTGCCGCCGATGCCGACGACCGTGGTGCGGCCGCCCCGGCGGGTGGACTCCCAGGCGGTGCGGATGGTGACCGCCCGGCCGACGCACTCCACGGCGACGTCGACGCCCTGTTTCCCGGTCAGGGCGCGGATCTCGCGGGCCGTGTTCTCGGAGGCGACCACGTAGTCCGTCGCTCCGGCCGCGCGCGCCAACTCCTCCTTCGCCGGGGAGACATCGACCGCGACGATCTTCGTGGCACCCGCGATCCGGGCCGCCTGGAGCGTCGACAGACCCACTCCGCCGACGCCGAACACCGCGACCGTCTCGCCCTCCCGCACCTGCGCCGAGTGGTGCACGGCGCCGTAGCCGGTGAGGACCGCGCAGCCCAGAAGGGCCGCGTCCGTCAACGGGATTCCGTCCGGGAGGGGCAGGACACAGGCTGCGGATACGACCGTCTCCTCGGCGAACGCTGCGACGTTCAGGCCGGGGTGCAGGTCGCTGCCGTCCGAGACGCGGTGGGCGTAGACGTCGGCGGCGCCGTTGAGCGCGTTGGCACAGAGCCAGACCTCGCCGAGGGTGCAGGCGTGGCAAGTGCCACAGGACGGGGCCCAGTTGAGGACGACGGGGTCGCCGGGAGCGATGTGGGTGACGCCCTCCCCCACGGCCACCACCGTGCCCGCGCCCTCGTGGCCGAGGACCGCCGGGACCGGCACGCGCATGGTGCCGTTGGTCAGGGACAGGTCGGAGTGACAGACCCCCGCGGCGGCGAGGCGGACACGGACCTGGCCGGGGCCGGGGTCCGGGAGGTCGATCTCGGCGATCTCCAACGGAGCGCCCACGGCGGGCAGTACGGCTGCGCGGACCATGCGAGGCCTCCTAGAGGGTCAACGGGATCAGAACTGAAGGGACTTGGTCTGGAGGTACTCGGACAGCCCGTGCGCGCCGAGCTCCCGGCCCACCCCCGACTGCTTGTAACCCCCGAACGGGGCACGGGGGTTGAAGCGTCCGCCGTTGATGTCGACCTGCCCGGTCTCCAACCTCCGTGCGAACGCGACCGCTTCCGCCTCCTCGCCGGCCCACACCGCACCCGCCAGGCCGTACACCGTGCCGTTGGCGATGCGCGCGGCGTCGTCCTCGTCGTCGTAGCGAAGGACGGAGAGGACCGGGCCGAAGATCTCCTCCTGCGCGATCGTCATGCCGGGGGTCACGTCGGCGAAGACCGTCGGGGCGATGAAGTAGCCCTGCGGGGAAGGGCGTTCGAGGCCGCCCGCCACCAGGCGCGCGCCCTCCGCCACACCCTTCTCGATGTAACTCCGCACCCGCGCATACTGCTTGGCGTTCACGACCGGGCCGATGCGGTCGCCGTATTTCGCGGCGGCCGTCGCGGCCAGTCGCACCGCCTCGTCGTACTGGTCGTGGTGGACCAGCATGCGGGTCCAGGCACTGCACGTCTGGCCGGAGTTGGACATCACGTTGGCGACGCCGACGTTGACGGCCTTGGCGAGGTCGGCGCTCGGAAGGATGACGTTGGCGGACTTGCCGCCCAGTTCGAGGGCGACCTTCTTGATCGCGGCGCCCGCCGTGGCGCCGATCTGACGGCCCACCGCCGTGGAGCCGGTGAAGGAGACCAGGTCGACGCCCGGGTGCTCGGCGAGGGCCTGGCCGGCGACCGGACCGCGGCCGGTGACGAGGTTGAAGACACCGGCCGGGATGCCCGCCTCGTCGACCGCTTCGGCGAACAACTGGGCGGTGAGCGGGGTGTCTTCGGCGGGCTTGAGCACGACGGTGCAGCCTGCCGCGAGCGCCGGGGCGACCTTGGCGACGATCTGGTGGAGCGGGTAGTTCCAGGGGGTGATCGCGCCGACCACGCCGATCGGCTCCTGGTAGACGACCGAGTTGCCGACCTTCTCCTCGAAGGCGTGGGTCGCGGCGAGTTCGGCGTACGAATCCGCGACCGCGATCGGCACGCTCGCGTGGACGGCCTGCGAGAAGGCGAGCGGGGAACCCAGTTCGGCGGTGACCGTCTCGGCGATCTCGTCCTTGCGGGCGACGAGCGCGTCCCGCAACGCCCCCAAGCTCGCGGCGCGTTCGGCGGGCGGGGTGGCGGCCCAGCCCGGGAGGGCGGCACGGGCGGCACGTACGGCGGTGTCGATGTCCTCGGCGCTGCCGGCCGGGACGTGGCCGATCACCTGCTCGTCGGCCGGGTTCACCACGTCGATGGTCTCCCCGCTCGCGGCGGGGCGCCAGGCGCCGTCGATGTACATGCCGTCATGTGCCTTCATCGTGCTGCCTCCCGGGCGTGACTGCGTCGTCCGCCTCACAAACTAGCGGTGTTAGTTTTCCGGCGCCAGAGACCTCCGGTCACGGGTGCGCGGCCGGGTCAGAAATCGGCCCGGGTCCGGTCGTCCACCCGGCCCACCGACTCCTGCGCGAAGGCCTTCTCGTACGCCCGCCGGATCTCCTCGATCTTCCGGTCGCTCGCCCCCGCCGCCGTCACCGGATACAGCAGGATCACCTCGTACGACCGCTCCTTCTCGATCCTCCCGTTCGCGTCCCGCCACTGCCCGCGCCCGCTCTGCACGGTGAGCCCGTCCGGGAAGTCCGGCGTGACCTCCTTGTCGACGAAGGCCATGAACTGCCGGTCGGTGACGGCCGGTCCGCCGTCCGGCCGCTCGGTGCCGAAGAAGAGCTGCGTCTCGACGTACGGCGTTCCGCGCGTCGGCGCGGGGGCGGTCTCCGTGTCGAGGCTTGCGTAGGCGGTCGGGGCTGCCGCGGCCAGGAGGAGGCCGGCGATCGCGAGGACTGCCCGGTTTCGGGTGAAGTGCACGTTCATGCACCTATCCGTACCGGTCGTCACTCGTCCAGGTCGGGCAGCCGCGCCGGGGCGGGCGAGATCCGTTCGCCGTGCTGGTCGAAGACGAACAGGTGGGCGATGTCGACGAGGAGCGGGACCTGCATGCCGTGGCGGAGTTGGATGTCGGGGGTGGTGCGGACGACGAGGTCGCCGGGGAGGCGGCCCTCGGGCGGTACGAGGTCGGGTTCCGTGTCCGCCGGGTGGTCGAGTACGACGACCGGTCCGGCGCGCAGTACACCCGCGCGCTCCCGGAGCCGGCCCAGGACGCCGCCCTCGCGTCGGCGGCGCCTGGCCGGGCGGGTGGGGCGCGGGGCCTCCAACTCCGGTACCACGGCGGGCCGGGAGCCGGTGTTGAAGTGGACGAGGACCTCGTGGCCCTGGAACTCCACATGCTCGACCAGGCCGCTGATCGCCACCTCGCCGGGGCGGGCGGCGGCGGGCTTGGCGATGCGGATGGCCTCGGAGCGCAGGCCGACGATGACCTCGCGGCCCTGCTGGACGCGGAGCAACTGGTGGTCCAGGCACAGGGGTTCGGGCAGGCGCAGATACTGCTTGCCGAGGCTGATGGTCATCGCGCCGTCCAACGGGGCCCGGACCAGGCCGCGCAGGAGATTGATGCGCGGGGTACCGATGAAGGCGGCGACGAAGACGTTGCGGGGCAGCGCGTACACCGAGCGGGGGCTGCCGACCTGCTGGAGGACTCCGCCGCGCAGGACGGCGACCCGGTCGCCGAGCGACATGGCCTCGGCCTGGTCGTGGGTGACGTAGACCGTGGTGACTCCCAACTCGCGGGTGAGGGAGGAGATTTCGGCGCGCAGGTGGTTGCGGAGTTTGGCGTCGAGGTTGGAGAGCGGTTCGTCCATCAGGAACGCGGAGGGGTGGCGGGCGATGGCCCGGCCCATGGCGACGCGCTGGCGTTCGCCGCCGGAGAGCTGGCTGGGGAAGCGGTCGAGGAGTTCCTCGATGCCGAGCATGCGGGCGGTGGCGTCCACGCGCGGGCGGGGGTCGGCGCCGGGTGCCTCGATGCGCAGCGGGAAGCCGATGTTGTCGCGGCTGGTCATGCTCGGGTAGAGGGCGAAGTTCTGGAAGACCATCGCCATGTCCCGTTCGGAGGGGGCGAGTTCGTTGGCGTACTCGCCGTCGAGCCTCAACTCGCCCTCGGTGATCTCCTCCAGGCCCGCGATCATGCGCAGCACGGTCGACTTGCCGCACCCGGACGGCCCGAGCAGGACAAGGAACTCCCCCGGCGCGATGTCCAGCGACAACCGGTCCACCACGCGGGGGCCTCGCGGGTAGGCCTTGCTCACGTCGTGCAGGGAGATGGCGCGTGTCATGACGAGTGCCCCCGGGGGCTCCGCGATCGGATCGCCCCGTACGGGTCGTACGAGGCTTGTGAGTCACGGAAGTTAACGGAATGTGCGCGCTCGGGGGAAGAGACCGGACGGGATCGGGCGGGTCGGTCCGGGTGGTGAGAAAACGGACGATCGCGTTCAGCCCGTGCGGCCGCGTTCACGGGTCGCGGTGAGGTGGGCGAACACGACGGTGTTGCCGGAGTAGCCGGTCCGGTGGTCGAAGCTGCCACCGCAGGTGATCAGGCGGAGTTCGGGCCGGCCGCGGGCGCCGTAGACCTCCCGGTCGGGGAAGTGCGCCTTCTCGTACGTCTTCACCGCGTCGACCGTGTAGACGGCGGTCCGGCCGTCGGCGCGGCGGGCCTCGATCAGGCGGCCGGGCTTGAGTGCGCCGAGGCCCGCGAAGACGGCGGGGCCGGTCATGGTGTCGAGGTGGCCGACGGCGACCGCGGTGCCCTGTTCGCCCGGCGTGGGCCCGTCCACGTACCAGCCCACCCGCTTGGGGTCGTCGTCCGGCGGCGCGGACATGTGCCGTCCGCGGCCGAGCCGGAGCGGGACGACCGGGGCGTCGACGCCGAGGTAGGGGATGACGAGACCGGTCGCGCGGGAGCGCGGGAGGGGGCGCGGCGGGGGTGCCGGGCGGGCGGGGCGGGTCACGGGGTGCGCGGGGGGCGGCTGTTGGCCGCCGCGCGCGTCCGTGCGGATGCCTGTGGCCGGCGGAGCGGCCCCTGCCGGGCCGGAGGCGTCCGTGGCCGACTGGGTCGCCCGGGCCGGGCCGGTCGGACCCGCGCCCCCGGCGCACCGGGCGCCGCCGACCATCAGGACGACAGCCAGCACGATGGTCCGGGTGAGCCGGTAGGCCCGCGTCCGGTACCAGGGCCGACGGCGCCGCACCACGCGGGTGGCGGAGCGGCCCGGCGTCTCGCAGGTGGCGGTGTGGCCCGACGTCCCGCGCAGAGCGGAGGGGCCCGGCGTCTCGCGCGGGGCGGAGCCGCCCGATGTCCCGCGCAGGGCGGAACCGCCCGGCACCCCGCGCAGGGCGGAACCGCCCGGTGTCGCGCGGTCGGCCGGGCGCGAGCCCTGGCGCAGGCGCATGGTGTCAGCGCCCCGCACCCCGGTGGGGCGCGGGGCGGCGCTGGAGTTCATCGCATCCGCTCAGGACGCACCGTGGGGACGCCGGCGCAGCCGGAACCAGACCACCCCGCCGACCGCGGTCAGGCCCACCGCGGCTGCGCCCGCAAGCGGGGTCATGGCCGCGTCCCTGGCCAGTCCGCCGCCACCGGCAGGCGGCCCTCCGTTGGGACCGCCCGGTCCGCCGGTGCCGCCGCCGGTGCCGCCTGTGCCACCGCCGGTACTGCCGCCGGGCGGTGGTGTCGGGCAGTCGACCTTGAAGACCTTCGACTTGGCCTTGCCGTTCTCGCCGACGAAGTTCCAGGTCAGCTTGTACATGCCGTTCGGCAGCGTCGCGACGGGCATGGTGTGGCCGGTGCCGCTGGTGAGCGTGATGGAGCCTGAACGGGTCGCGCCACCCAGGACCGGCGGCTGGGTCTCGATGGACCAGGTGACCTGCTGGATGGTGTCGAAGTTGAACGCGTCGAGGTAGAAGTCGCAGACCTTCGGCTGGTTGCGCTGGTCGTCGAAGGGCGTGCCCACCTCGTGGATCTTGACGTCTCCGTTGTCACCGGGAGCGGCGACGGCGGCGGGCGCGCCGCAGACGACGGTTGCCGCGGCGGCGAGAACCGTCCAGGCGGCGGCTCGACGGGGCAGGAATGAGGTCGGCATGAACAGCCCTCCGAATCAGGCGATTATCGTACGAATTGCTCTTTAACCTGATTCCCTTTCACATCCGGCCCGCCGAACGTGTGCGCAGCGCCGTACGCGCCGTCAGATGTCGCTAGATATCGCCCTTCCGGCTCAAGGACGGCCGCCCGCGCCGCACACCGCCGGACGCCGTCCGCTCCCGGGCGGCGCCGCCCGGCGACCGCAGCGCGGCCCCCGCCGACAGCACCAGCAGCGCGCCGAGCATCACGAACGGCGCCGCCACGCCCGCGACCCCGGCGACGAGACCCGCGCCGGCGGGCGCGGCGACCTGGCCGAGCCTGTTGCCGGTGAGACGCAGCGCGAGGGCGGTGGAACGGGCGCCGTCGGGGGCCGCCTGTACGACCGTTGTCATGGAGAGCGGCTGGCCGACGCCGAGACAGAAGCCGAGCACGGCGAGCATCAGGCCGATCACCCACACCGGTACCGGCAGCGCGATGCCCGCGCACAGGACGCCCGCGAGGAGGCAGGTCGCGGTCAACAGGACAGCACGGCCGAGCAGTTGGAGGAGCGGGGTGAGGACAAGTCGGCAGGCGATGGTGGCCGCCGCGCGGATGCTCAGCAAGACGCCGATCACGGAGGGCGCGATGCCCCGGTGTTCGCCGACCACTGGGAGGTAGGCGGTGAGGATGTCGGTCGCGGACAGCACGGAGAGGCTGACGAAGATGCCCGCGGGTACGCCCCGGGCGCCGAGGATGCTCCGCATGGGCACGCGATCGCCTTGCCGCGTACGGGACTTGACGGCCGTACGGTCCTCGATGCGCCACAGCGACGTGAACGACACGGCGGCGCCCGCGCCCGCGACGAGCAGGGCCAGGGCGCTGGTGCCGGCCATGTCGGAGCCGCCGATCAGGGCGCCCGCGGCGATGGGGCCGACGAGTTGGCCGAGGGAGGCGCCGATGGTGAAGTGGCCGAAGTTGCGGTCCTGTTCGTGCGGGGCGGACTGGCGGGCGACCAGCGACTGGGCGCCGATGACGAAGCAGAGGTGGCCCAGGCCCATCACGCCGCTCCACATCGCCATCGCCCAGAGGGAGTCGGCGAGTCCGCTCAGTGCGCAGCCGCCGGAGATCAGGACGACGCCGACGGGCAGCAGGGGTGCGCAGCGGCCGTGGTCGGTGCGGCGGCCGAGCGGTACGGCGGCGAACAGCGGGAGCAGCGCGTACACGCCCGCGATGACACCGACCGCCCGCTCGTCGGCGCCGAGGGCGAGGGCCCGGTAGGACACCGCCGGGCGGGCCATCGACACCGCCGCCTGCGCGAAGCTGAAGGCGATGACGAGGCGGAGCAGCCAGCCGCGGTTCCTGCCGGGCGCCATGGTCAAGTCCCTTGTCGTGTGGGTCAGATGATGCCGAACAGGATTCCTGCCCCGAGTACGACGAGCGATGTCAGGGCCGCCCACTTGACCACGAACCGCGTGTGGTCGCCGAACTCCACCTTGGCCATGCCGACCAGGACGTACACGGCGGGCACGAGCGGGCTCGACATGTGCAACGGCTGGCCGACTAGGGAGGCGCGGGCGATCTCCAGGGAGGAGACGCCGTGTGCCTGGCCCGCCTCGGCGAGCACCGGGAGGATGCCGAAGTAGAAGCCGTCGTTCGACATGAAGTACGTGAGCGGGATGCTGAGCACGCCGGTGACGAAGGCCATGTGCGGGCCCATGCCGTCGGGGATGTTGCCGACCAGCCAGGTCGCCATGTGGTCGACCATGCCGGTGCCCTGGAGGACGCCGGTGAAGACGGCGGCGGCGAAGACCATGCCGGAGACGTTGAGGACGTTCTCCGCGTGGGCGCCGAGGCGGGCCTTCTGGTCGGGCATGTGAGGGAAGTTGACGGTCAGGGCGAGTGCGGCGCCGAGCAGGAACAGGACCGGGATCGGCAGCCACTCCATGATCATGGCGGTGAGCAGGGTGACCGTGAGCAGCGCGTTGAACCAGTAGAGCTTGGGGCGCAGGGTCGGGCGGTTGGGGTCGAGGCCCCGGAAGCCGTCGTCCTCGTCGGGCAGTTCGGCATCCGCGTCCGTGCCGGAGCCCGAACTGCCGGTGGCCTTACGGTCGTTCCCGACGCCCGAAGCGCCGTTGCCCTTGCCCGTGCCGGCTCCCACGAGCACCGTCTCCGACTCGGCGGGCTCCTCGACCAGCACCTCGTCCAGCGTCAGCACCCCGAGCCGCTTGCGCTCGCGGCGGCCGAGGACGTACGCGAGGACGAGGACGCCCAGCAGGCCGACGGCGAGCGCCGGGATCATCGGGACGAAGATGTCGCTGGCGTTGAGCTTGAGGGCGGTCGCGGCGCGGGCGGTCGGGCCGCCCCAGGGGAGCGTGTTCATCACGCCGTTGGCCATCGCGGCGACACCGGTCATCACGACCAGGCTCATCTTCAGGCGTTTGTACAGCGGGTACATCGCCGAGACCGTGATCATGAAGGTGGTCGAGCCGTCGCCGTCCAGGGAGACGATCGCGGCGAGGACCGCCGTACCGACCACGATCCGCAGGGGATCCGCTTTGCAGAACTTGAGGATCCCCCGGACGATCGGGTCGAAGAGGCCGACATCGATCATCACACCGAAGTAGACGATCGCGAACATGAGCATCGCCGCGGTGGGCGCGAGGCTGGTGACGCCGTCGATGACGTAGTCGCCGAGCTTGGCGCCCTTTCCGACGAAGACGCAGAACAGCGCCGGTATCAGGACGAGCGCCGCGATCGGCGACATCTTCTTCAGCATGATCAGGACCAGGAAGGTCGCGATCATGGTGAAGCCGAGGATGGTCAGCATGAGTGGAACACCTAACGTTCGCCTTTGAACTCCCACCAGGGACGGCAGTGCGATGACGTTAGGTCGCGCAAAGCTGCGTTAACAAGATGTTGACGTGCGAGCAATAAGCGCAAAACTCCAGGTCACAGCGGTGCGATGAGTGCGGCGACCTCCACGGGCACTCCGTTGAGCACCGCGTTGCCCGACAGCGGGTCGAGGAGACTGCCGTCGAGCAGCTGGTTCACGTTGACTCCCGGATCGGCGGACGCGTGGTTGAGCCGGGTGCCGGGCCGGTCGTGGCCCCAGCCGTGCGGGAGGCTCACCACTCCCCGGCGCAGGGCGTCCGTGATCTCGGCGGGGGCGGTCACCTCTCCCCCGGCACCCTTCACCCGGACCGGCGCTCCGTCGGTCACGCCCAGCCGCTCGGCGTCCTCGGGGTGGATGTGCAGGGTGCAGCGGTTGGTGCCGCCGGTGAGGGCGGGCACGTTGTGCATCCAGCTGTTGTTGGAGCGGAGGTGGCGGCGGCCGACGAGGACGAGTCCGTCGGCGCGCTCGCTCATGGCCTGCCGGAGCCGGGGCAGGTCGTCGGCGATCGGCTGCGGCAGCAGTTCGACCTTGCCGCTCCGGGTCTTCAACGGCTGTGGCAGGCGGGACGTCAATGGGCCCAGATCGATTCCGTGCGGGTGCGCGAGCAGCCGCTGGAGGGTGAGCCCGTCCGGTCGTACACCGAAGCCGTCGCCGTAGGGGCCGAGGCGCAGCATCATGTCGAGCCGGCGCTCGGGGCCGGTGTCGCCGGTGAGCTGAGCGGCGACCTCGCCCGGATCGCGGCCGTGGACGGGCGAGTTGGGATCCTTGACGGCCTTGGCGAGGGTCTGGTCGATGACCATCGTGTCGACGGCGGCCGGGTCGGCGCCGTGCATGCCGGTCGCGGCGAGGATCAGCCGGGCCAGGATCTCGGTCTCGGCCATCCGGCCGGGCTCCAGCGGGATCGCGGGGCGGGAGTAACGGACCTGGTTGCGGACGGCGAGGGTGTTGAACGCGAAGTCGTGGTGCGGGCTTTGGGAGGGCGGGGGCGGCGGAAGGACGACGTCGGCGTGGCGAGCGGTCTCGTTGAGGTACGGGTCGACGCTCACCATGAAGTCGAGCGAGTCGAGGGCCTTGTCGAGGCGGGCGCCGTCCGGTGCGGAGAGCACCGGGTTGGAGGCTACGGCGATCAGCGCGCGGATCGGTTCGCCCTCGGCGGTCTCGGTGTCGATCTCCTCGGCGAGCGCGGAGAGCGGCAACTCGCCTTTGGCTTCCGGGTATTGGCTCACCCGCGAGAACCAGCGCCCGAGCGCGAAGCCGCGGCCCGGTCCGGCGGGCCGGGGTGTCCGGTCGGTGGCGGCCTGCGGGAAGAGCGCGCCGCCGGGCCGGTCGAGGTTGCCGGTGAGGATGTTGAGGACGTCGACGAGCCAGCTGGCGAGGGTGCCGTGCGGGACGGTGCAGCTGCCGATACGGCCGTAGACGGCGGCAGTTGGAGCTGCGGCGAGTTCGCGGGCGAGGACGCGGATCTCGGCGGCGTCCACGTCGCACGCTTCGGCCACGGCCTCCGGGGTGAACTCCCGTACCTGCTCGCGGACTTCGTCGACACCCTCAACGTGCGGGGCCAACTCCCCCAGGTCCACGAGCTGTTCGTCGAAGAGGACGTACGTCATCGCCGCGAGCAGCAGGGCGTCGGTGCCGGGGCGGACCGCGATGTGCCGGTCGGCGAGTTTGGCGGTGCGGGTGCGGCGCGGGTCGATGACGGTGAGGGTGCCGCCGCGGGCCTTGAGCGCCTTGAGCTTGCCGGGGAAGTCGGCGGCGGTGCACAGACTCCCGTTGGACTCAAGGGGGTTGGCGCCGATGAGGAGCAGATGGTCGGTGTGGTCGAGGTCGGGCACCGGGATCGCGTTGGCGTCGCCGTAGAGCAGGCCGCAGGAGACGTGCTTGGGCATCTGGTCGACCGTGGAGGCGGTGAAGACGCTGCGGGTGCCGAGGGCGCCGAGCAGGACCTGCGGGTAGAGGGCGCCGGCCATGGTGTGCACGTTGGGGTTGCCGAGGACGACACCGACGGCGTGCGGGCCGTGGCGCTCGACGACCGGGCGCAGACCGGCCGCGACCGCGTCGAACGCCTCCTCCCAGGTGGCCTCGCGCAGCTCGCCGTCGCGGCGGACGAGCGGGGTGCGCAGCCGGTCGGGGTCGCCGTCGACGGCGCCGAAGGAGGCGCCCTTGGGGCAGATGAACCCCCGGCTGAACACATCCTCGCGGTCGCCTCGGGCGCCGGTCACCCGGGTGCCCTCGATGGTGAGGGTCAGCCCGCAGGTGGCTTCGCACAGGGGGCAGATACGCAGGGCGGTGCGGGACACGGGGCCTCCCAAGGGCGACGTTGCCTCTTGGCGGTGAGCATACCGACCGGTATGGACGGTGGCGAGGGGGTTCCGGGGCGAGGTCGGAAACCCGCGGACGGGCAGGAGCCCCGCCGGACACCGGCCCCGCGCCCGCAGAAGGGCGGCCGTTCGGCCGCCCGGGTCAGTCCAGTACGCGCGCCAGATACGCCCGCAGCAGCGCCCGTGTCTCCTCGATGACCTTCTCGTCGCCCTCCGGAGCCACCCGGAAGGCGAGATGGACGAGGGAGTCGGCGGTCTCCACCGCGATGAGGAACGTGCGGCGGAGGTCCTCGTCGGGTTCGCGCGAGAGATAGCCGGAGAGCAGGTCGGTGAGGCGGTCGGCGACGCGGTGGTTGGGTTCGGCGTGGCCCGAGCCGACCGGGATCTGATTGCCGAAGTCGACGAGGGAGAAGCCGGGCGCGGTGCGCTTCATGGCGATGTACTCGTCCAGGACGGCGTCCACCGCCGCCCGCCACCCCTCCCCGCTCCCGGCCTCCTTGAGGCGCTCGGTGACGCGCTCCGTGTAGCGCTCCAGGTTCCGCTGGGCGAGGGCGTCGGCCATCGCGCGCTTGTTCCCGAAGAAGCGGTAGACCGAGCCGATGGGGACGCCGGCGCGCACGGCCACGGCCCGGGTGCTCAGCGCGTCGTAGCCGACCTCGTCGAGGAGGTCGGCGCAGGCGTCGAGGATCCTGGTCAGCCGTTCGGCGCTGCGCCGCTGCACGGGCGCACGACGGAGCGATGTCGTGTGGGGCACGGGCTTCATGATGCCTTTCCGCAGCGGTCAGGAGAAGCTCGCACCTCAGTACGGAACTGGGTGCCCATGACACTCATTCCGGCCCCCGCGTCGATGCGGAACCGGGTGTCTTGCTGCCGTCGGGCGTGGCCTGCACCGCCGACGCCGTGATGTCCGCCGTACTCTCCACCGGTTTGCCGTGTACGGCCCACACGGTGCCGTCGTCGGCGTACAGGCGCGCGGTGACGTGGTGGGTGCCGTGCGGGACGAGGCCGGCCGCGAGCCGGTACTCGGGGACGCGGAGCCGCGCGACGGTGCGGCCGTCCACCAGGAGGCGGACCGTGCCGCGGCCCGCGACCGCGACCGGCTTCACGCCGGCGGGCGAGAAGCGGAAGTCGTGGACGGTCAGCCGGACGTCCCAGCTGTCGTCGGAGGCGTCGGGCTCCACCTCGACACCGACCTCCGGGGCGCCCTTCTTGCCCACCTCGCGGTAGTGCCGGCCCTGCTCGTCCGTGTCGTCGAGCACCTTGCCCACCGGGGACGGCGACACCCCCTCGCCCTTCCGCGCCTGGGCATCACCGGAACCGCAGCCCGCCGATCCGGCCAGCAGCAGGGCACAGACCGCGAGCGCGGTGAGAAGTGCGCGCGACCACGACATGCCGGGGAGACTAGAACACCGGTCTGACAGCCGGATCCCCCTTGAGGCTGGTTCTTCGCCTCCGGAAGTCGGATTTTCCCTGCACCCTTCGTCGTCCCCTTGCGCCCGCGAAACCGCAATCCTACGGTGATACATAGGAATCAGACGGCTCAGAGGGCGAGGAGCAGAGATGAGCGGGGACATCCGCAAGACCGCCGAGGGGCTGACCCACCTCACCGGTTTCGGCAACGAACACAGCTCGGAGGCGGTGCCGGGCGCCCTGCCCGAGGGCCGCAACGCCCCGCAGCGAGCGCCGCTCGGCCTCTACGCCGAGCAGCTCAGCGGTTCGGCCTTCACCGAACCGAGGGCGCACAACCGCCGCTCGTGGCTGTACCGCATCCGCCCCTCGGCCGCGCACCCGCCCTTCGCCCGCGCCGACAACGGCGGGATCCGTACGGCGCCCTTCACGGAGTCGGTGCCCGACCCGAACCGGCTGCGCTGGAACCCGCTGCCCGCGCCCGCGCCCGGCACCGACTTCCTGGCCGGCCTGTGGACCCTGGGCGGCAACGGCGACGCGACCCAGCGCACCGGCATGGCCGTTCACCTGTACCACGCCGACTCCTCCATGGACCGGGTCTTCAGCGACGCGGACGGCGAGCTGCTGATCGTCCCCGAGCGCGGCGGGCTGCTGCTGCGCACGGAGTTCGGGCTCCTCCATGTGGAGCCGGGACATGTGGCGTTGGTCCCCCGTGGGGTGCGCTTCCGTGTGGAGCTGCTGGATGCCTCAGCCCGCGGATATGTGTGCGAGAACTACGGGGCGCCCTTCCAGCTCCCCGACCTCGGCCCGATCGGCGCCAACGGACTCGCCAACGCCCGGGACTTCAGGGCGCCGGTCGCCGCCTACGAGGACGTCGAGGGCCCGGTCGAGGTGGTGAACAAGTTCTGCGGCAACCTCTGGACCGCGACCTACGACCACTCCCCGCTCGATGTCGTCGCCTGGCACGGCAACCATGTGCCGTACGCCTATGACCTGCGGCGCTTCAATGTGCTCGGCTCCCTCTCCTACGACCACCCCGACCCATCGATCTTCACCGTGCTGACGTCCCCGTCGGACACCCCGGGCCTGGCCGGCGTGGACTTCGTGGTCTTCGCCCCGCGCTGGCTGGTGGGCGAGGACACCTTCCGGCCGCCGTACTTCCACCGGAACGTGATGAGCGAGTACATGGGGCTCATCGAGGGCGCCTACGACGCGAAGGCCGAGGGCTTCGTGCCCGGGGGCGGTTCGCTGCACAACATGATGTCGGCGCACGGCCCGGACCGGGAGACCTTCGACCGGGCCAGCGCGGCGGAGCTGCGCCCGCAGAAGATCGACGACGGCCTGGCGTTCATGTTCGAGACCCGCTGGCCGGTGGCGGCGACGGCCCAGGCCGCGCACGCCGACCACCTCCAACAGGGCTACGACGACGTCTGGCGGGGCCTGCAGCGCCACTTCCGCCCCACGCACTGACAATTCCCCACCGTCCTACGGCCCTTGCACTGATCCCTCGCTACCGGTACGGATGGCCCCGTGACCTCCTTCGCCCCGGATTCGATCGTCCTGAACCGCAAGCTGCCGCTCTGGTACCAGGTGTCGCAGTCCCTGCGCGCCTCGATACTCGGCCGCTCGCCCCAGGACCCGCTGCGGCTGCCCACGGAGGAACAGCTCGCGGGGCACTACGGCGTCAGCGTGCTCACCATGCGGCAGGCGCTGAAGGAGCTGGAGGACGAGGGCCTGATCACCCGCCACCGCCGCCGGGGCACCTTCATCGAGCCGGACGTCCGACGGGCCACGCCGGTACGGCTGTTGGGCTCGGTCGACGCGATCGTGGCCCAGCAGTCCGGCATGACGACCGAGCTCCTGGACCACGGCAAGGTCTCCGTACCGCCCGAACTCGCCGAACACTTCCCGGACTTGACCGAGCTGGCGGCGTACCACCGCCTCCGCGGCGACGAGAAGACCGGCGAACCCACCAACCACGCCCGCAACCACATCCGCCCCGAACTGGCCGCCCGCCTCGACCCGGACGACCTGATCCGCTGGCCGATGACCAAGGTGCTGCGGGACATCGTCGGCGCGGACATCAGCCGCATCACGGACACCGTGGAGGCCCGCCTGGCCGACCCCGAGACCGCCCGCCTCCTCCAAGTCCCGCTCCTCAGCCCGATCCTGCACTACACGGGCATCACCTACGACACCCGGGGCAGGGTCCTGGACGTGGCCGTCATCCATTACCGGGGGGACCGTTTCTCCTTCTCGGTCACGCTCGACGTCGCGAACTGAGGTCGTCGTACGATGCCGAGCGTGACGCACGACGACGCTCCGTTGCTCGCGGACCTCATGCCGTGGTCCGTCGCACCGATCCGGCTCGGCCGGGGGTGGCCGACGGCTCCCGACGCGGCAACCCTGAGAGCCCGCTGGGACGCCCTGACGAAGGCCGAAGTCCCGGACCGGGAAACCCTGTTCGAGCCGACCCGCTCCCGCACCCTCCACTCGGCGGTGACCCAACTCCCCGGCCAGTCCAGCGGCACGGAGAAACTGGTCCGCGCCACCGGCCCCTGCCCGGAACCGGTCCGCGTCCTGCACGCCCCCTTCGACGAACAGTGGCTCATCCCCGACCACCGCCTGATCGACGTGGCCCGGCCGGAGTTGTGGCGGGTGGCGGACGAACACCAGGTCTTCGTGGTGGAGACGTCCCCGAACACCGCAGGGCCACCCGTCCTCACGTCATCGCTCCTGCCGGTGCTCCGCCCCGGCCGCGTCCGCCCCCTGTACCGCCGCCCCGGCGGCGAGGAACCGAACCTGGCACCGGGCCTGCTGGAACACCTCGCCGGCCGCCTCGGCCACTCCCCCGCCCCGGTGGACCTCCTCGCCTGGACGGTGGCGGCGGTACGCCCCGGTCCGGCCGCGCCCCTGACGGCGGATGCCGAACTCTGGGCACACGGCGTCGAGTTGGGCCGCCGCATCCTCTGGCTGACGCGCCGCGACGGCGACCGCCCCAAACTCCCGGGCGGCCGACGCCCCTACGTCCGCGCCCCGCTCCCACCCCTCCCCCTCACCCTCCACTACGACCGCGACGAGGAAACCCTCCACCTCGACGAGGGCCGCATCTCCCCGGTACCGCCCGAGTCCTGGGACTTCGAGGTGAGCGGAGTGCGCGTCCTGGAGGAGTGGTTCACGTCCCGGACGTCGGAGTCCGCCGAACCAGGCACCCTGGCCGCGATCCGCCCGCCGACATGGCAGCAGACGTGGACGTCGGAACTGCTGGAGCTGATCACGGTGTTGGCCCTGCTGGCAGAACTGAGGCCGCGGCAGGAGGAGTTGACGGTGACGGATCCAATCACGGCAGCGGACCTACGCAAGGCGGGCATCCTCCCGGCCCCGGAGTCAGCACGCGCCCCCGCATCAGTCCTGGACCACCACGAGGAGGGCCCAGAGGGCCAATTCACCCTCATCTGAGTCACTTAGGGGCGCGGGGCTGTATTTGATATGCGGCTCCGCCGCGTGGGCGCGCCAACGCGGCGGAGCCGCACCCGCCTACGACCCGTCCCCCCGCGGCGCAAACGCATCCAAAACCTTCCCCAACGCCATATCGAACACCGCATCCAGATCAATAGGCCCCGGATCCTCCAAGAACGCCGCAGCCATCCGCGGATAAGCCCCACCGGCGATCCGACTCCCGAGGTACGCGATCCGCACCGCGTTCTCCTGCTCCTCCGACCACGGCAACGACCGCGACCTCTCAGCAGTCGCCAACTCGTTGGTCACATACATCGTCACCACCCCGTTGAGCAGCCCGACGAGCTGCATCTTCGTGCCGTACGTCGCGTCGACCGGGTCGAGACAGGCAAGGCAGTGCTCCAGATACTTCAGCGCGTTGGGGCTGAAGCCGTACACCGGTGACATCAACCGCGGCAGCCAGGGATGCCGATGCATCAGCGTCCGTGTCTGATGGGCGACCCGGATCATGTCGGCCCGCCAGTCCCCCGACGGCTCCCACTCCTCGTGCTCCCCGCTGACCGCGTCGACCATCAGCTCGTACAGATCCTCCTTGCGGGGAACGTAGTTGTAGAGCGACATCGTGCCGCACCCCAACTCGGCCGCGACATGCCGCATGGACACGGCGTCCAGCCCCCCGCCGTCGGCGATCCGCACCGCCGCCGCCGCGATGTCCGCGCGGCTGTACGCGGGCTTGGGCCCCCGCCCCGCACGCTCGGGACGCGCCCAGATCACTTCGGGTACGGCCGCTCGGTCCGCCATTGATCATCACCTCGACCACCATGCTAGTTACGTACAGCGTACGTAGTGCGCTATGGTCGACCCATGACTACTACGTACGCTGTACTTAGTGAAGGTCTGGAGAAGCGCTTCGGCGCCGTGCACGCCGTGCGCGGGCTGGACCTGGCGGTGGCGCGGGGCACGGTCTGCGGGGTCCTCGGGCCCAACGGCGCGGGCAAGACCACGGCCGTACGGCTGCTCACCACACTGCTGCGCCCCGACGCGGGCTCCGCGCGGATCGCCGGGCACGATCTGGTCCGGGAGGCTTCGGCCGTACGGCGCCGGATCGGCGTCACCGGGCAGTACGCATCGGTCGACGGCGACCTCACCGGTCGGCAGAACCTGCGGCTGTTCGCGCGGCTGCACCGGGTGCGGGGGCCGGCGGAGCGGGCCGGTGAGCTGCTGGACCGATTCGGTCTGACGGAGGCCGCCGACCGCGCCGCGTCCACCTACTCCGGCGGGATGCGCCGCCGCCTCGACCTGGCGGCGAGTCTGATACGACACCCCGAGGTGCTGTTCCTGGACGAACCGACGACCGGCCTCGACCCGGCCAGCCGGAATCAGATCTGGGACGCCGTGCGGGACCTGAAGAGGGAGGGTACGACCGTGCTGCTGACCACGCAGTACCTGGAGGAGGCCGACCAACTGGCCGACGACATCGCCCTGGTGGACCGGGGGCGGGTCGCGCACAGCGGGTCGCCGTCCCAACTCAAGGCGCTCATCGGCACTTACGCCGAGGTGGTCGTCGCGCACCCGGACGCGCTGGCGAAGGCGGCCGGTGTCCTCGGCCAACTCACGGGCGCCGAGCCGTCGTTCGACTTCGAGCGGAACACCGTCGGCGCGGTCACCGGCGACCCGACCCTCACCCTGCCGCGGCTCGTCCGCGAACTCGACGCAGCGGGAGTGCCGTTGCTCGACGCGAGCATGCGGCCACCGACCCTCGACGACGTGTTCCTCCGGCTGACGGACCGTAAGGAGCCTGCGGCATGAGCGCGTTGGCGTACGACGGCACCGCGATGCTCGGCCGGCAGCTGCGGCGGGTGCGGAACAATCCGGCGCTGGCGATCCTCACCCAGACCATGCCGATCACGATGCTGCTGTTCTTCGGGTACGTCTTCGGCAGCGCGCTGGCGATGCCGGGCGACGCCTACCGCTCTTACCTGGTACCGGGGTTGCTGGTCGCGACCGCCGCCAACGGCATCATGACCGGCATGTTCCAGGCCGCCCAGGACTCGCACCGAGGCGTGACGGACCGCTTCCGCACCCTGCCGATGAGCAGGGCGGCCGTGCCGCTCGGGCAGGCGACCGCCGATCTGGTCGTCACGGCGGTCGGCACCGTGCCGTTCCTGCTGGTCGGTCTCGCGGTGGGGTGGCGGGTCGAGGGGTCGGCGGCCCAAGCCGCCGCCGCTGTGGGCCTGTTGCTGCTGTTCCGGTTCGCCTGCGCCTGGGTCGGCATCCTGCTCGGGCTGGCCTCGCGCAGCGAGGAGGCGGCCGGTCAGCTCGGCAGCGCGACCTTCATGCTGCCGCTGCTGTCCAACGCGTACATCCCGACGGACCGGCTGCCGGGCTGGCTGCGCACGCTGGCCGAGTGGAACCCGATCAGTGCGGTGACCACGGCCCTGCGACATCTGTTCGGCAACTCGCCCGTGCCCGAGGGCGCCGCCTGGCCGGTGGCCCACCCGATCGCCGGATCGCTGGCATGGTGCGCCGCGCTCATCGCCGTGTTCGCCCCGCTCGCGGTACGCCGGTACGCACGCGGCGAGCGCTGAGCCCCGCGCATGACAAAGGCGCCGGGCGCGGGACATGATCCCCCGCATGGAGCCCATGCCGCTGCCCCTTGAGGGCGTCACCGTCGTCGCCGTCGAACAGGCCGTCGCCGCCCCCTTCGCCACCCGTCAGCTCGCCGATCTGGGCGCCCGGGTGATCAAGGTCGAGCGGATCGACGGGGGTGACTTCGCGCGCGGCTACGACACCGCGGCCGGCGGTCTGGCCTCGCACTTCGTGTGGTGCAACCGGGGCAAGGAGTCGATCGCGCTGGACCTGAAGAACCCGCGCGGCCTCGACGTCGTACGGCGGCTGGTCGCGGACGCGGATGTGTTCGTGCAGAACCTCGCGCACGGGGCGGCGGCCCGGCTCGGGCTCGACGCGGCGACGCTGTGTGCGGCGCATCCCCGGCTGGTCGCCGTGGACATCTCGGGGTACGGGGCCTCCGGGCCGTACGCCGACAAGCGGGCCTACGACATGCTCGTGCAGTGCGAGGCGGGGCTGGTGTCGGTGACCGGGACGCCGGAGCGGCCGGTGAAGGCGGGGATCCCGGTGGCCGACATCGCGGCGGGGATGTACGCGTTCTCGGGTGCGCTCGCGGCGCTCGTGCGGCGCGGGACCACCGGGCGGGGCGGGCCCGTCGAGGTCTCGATGCTGGACGCGGTCGTGGAGTGGATGGGGCATCCGCTGCATCACACGATGCACGGCGGAACTCCCCCGGCGCGCACGGGTCTTGCGCACGCCGTCATCGCCCCGTACGACGTCTATCCCACGGCGGACGGCGGGCAGGTGCTGCTCGCGGTGCAGAACGACCGGGAGTGGCGGCGGCTGGCCGAACAGGTCGTCCAGAGACCGGAGTTGGGGACCGACCCCGACTTCGCGACCAACGCGGAGCGGGTGGTGAACCGGGAGCGCACGGACGCCCTCGTCGGTGCGGTGCTGGGTGAGCTGGCCACCGACGAGGCCGTGTTGCGGCTGGAGCGCGCGGGTGTGGCCTGCGCGCGCCTCAGGAACGTACAAGAGGTGGCGGAGCACCCGCAGTTGGCGGCCCGGGAGCGGTGGCGGGAAGTGGGTTCGCCGGTCGGGCCGTTGCGGGCGCTGCTGCCGCCGATCACCTTGCCGGGCGGAGGCGAGGCGCGGATGGGTGACGTGCCCGCGCTCGGAGAGCACACCGAGGCGCTGCTGCGTGCCGTGGGGATGGCGGACCAAGAGATCGCAGCACTGCGCCGGGACGGTGTGGTGTCCTGAGCGCGGGCCCCCGGGAACTCCCCCGGGGACGCCGAGGACTTGCTCAGCGCCCGCCGAACAGCGAACGGCGCAGCCTGCGCAGCGGTGCGAAGAGCGAGACCCTGCTCACTCGCGCGCCCCTGGCGCTGCGTTCCTGCGTGGTGTCGCGCGAGGTGAGTTCGCGCATCAGCGAGGTCGCCTCTGCCGTCTCGCGCTGCGGGACGACAGGGCCGCCCAGCACCGAGAGATGGCGGTCGAGGCGCGAACTCGTCGCGCTGCTCCCGCACGTGATCGCAGGGACCCTTGCCCTACTGCGCACTATCTGTTCCATGTCACTCCCCAC
>Ga0307509_10003516_pt1 | contig 23632 bp, 33 predicted proteins | sample 10_EM_MG_FD_202245 | JGI IMG/M metagenome (GOLD analysis project Ga0307509, IMG submission 202245) | Populus trichocarpa ectomycorrhiza microbial communities from riparian zone in the Pacific Northwest, United States - 10_EM | ecosystem: Host-associated > Plants > Roots > Unclassified | place... | reverse complement strand
CGGGCTGCGGAAATTCCATCTGCCGTTGCTCATGCATCAAAGTTTGTTGAAACTAAAGCCTCTCACTTAAGAGTGTTTCAGAGCAACAAAAAACCCCCGACCAATTTGGCCGAGGGTTGATTGTCTGTGTGGTGAAGTTTTACTTCTTTGCCTGAGCTGCGGGGGCCGCCGTCTTCTTTGCGGGGGTCTTGTTCTCGGCTGACTTTACCGGCTCACTTTCAGCCGACTTGTTTTCCGGAACGTTCGTCGTGTCAGACTGGTTGACACTTTCAGTGTTGGAAGCGGTGTCAGCTTCCTTTGCCTTCACCGTCAGGCTTACCGTGCGAGTTTCTGTGGCGTTCTCGGCGATCTTGACTTCCTTCGTGAATTCGAAAGTCTTTGTGGTGTCTGCCGTCTTTACACTTCGGAAAGGCTTTTCGATCGCGGCGAAATAAGCCTCTTCGATTTCTTCGCCGGTCACCTTGTTCTCGGGGAAGTTCTCGGCACCAAATTCAGTGCTGAGAGAATCTGCCGCGTAACGGAAGTTTGCCTTACCGTCTCGGTGAATGTTGCGGCCGTTGATTTCGAATCCACCAATACGCGTTGCGTAACTTGTGGTGGAAGTTCCTGCCTTTCGGCCGCGAGTGTTCTTCAGGCTGTCAACTTCGGGCATTAGAGAAATCAGGCCGCCAGGCACCGAATTTCCATTGGCCGCGAGAATGGCGTCGACCATTGCCATCATCGAAGCGGCACCAGCAATTGCAGTCTGAATTGTCTCGGAACTTTCGTTGACTGCCTTGCGAACATTCTTCGCGTCGTCCTCAGAAAGAGGAGTCGGAACCTTTGTGCGACCGAATTCGCGAAGCTCCTTGAGAAGTTCCTCGTACTGCTCGGCAATTGCGTCGAACTTTGCTTCGGTCTCCGAAAGCTTTGGGTCATTCTTTGCGTGCAGCTTCCAGAGTGAATCAATGTACTCAGTGTTGTTCGGGTCCTGCGCCCTCGCAGCATTGATCTGCGCAACACGCTCATTGTTCTTCAGGATGAGATTGAAAGCTTCATCCCACTTGTCACGGATCGGCTTCAAGCCAGCTTCCGGAACTCCCGCTTGCTTTACGAGATCCATCGCTTCGTTGAATGTGATCGCCATGATTGAGCCTTTCAGGTGAGTGTGTTCTCCGTTGCTTCCCACTGGTGATTCTAGCACAGCAAGTAGCAGGAACAGTCACAGAAGCAGTCAACCAACACGCTAACTTTGAGTAAGCGCATGGTTCTCCTGTGACCGAACCTGATGTTTGCTGCGCCTAAGCGGGTGCTTAGACACAATTTGTCAAGATAGCCACACAAGGATCACCTAAAGGTGACGTCATGTGACACGCGTCCACTATTGAATTCTCAAACCGTCAAAGTTGACGGGTCACAATCACTCGGCACAAAGTTGGCGACTTTGTGGCTACGCATCCATGGGACTCAAACCCACTGCAATGCGTTGCGGCGACATGGACAACATTACGGCGTTCCTGGGCGATGTCCAAAAGTCCACTCGCAATTCCAGCCCGCCTCAAAAGAAAACCCGGGAAATTCCCGGGTTTCCCTCACTTCACTCGGACGAGATCAGTAATTGCAGACGCGCCAACTTGTGATCACGCTGTTTTCACTTTCGCTGCGCCGGAAGTACTGAGTCGCACGAAGTTCATTGTCAACGAACACTTTCAGTTCGACCTGAAATGTGCCGCGGTAGTCCGTGTCGAACTTCAGCATGTCGCTGATTCGCGACATTGAGGACTGCACGATCTCGGCGAACTCAATCGCGTCCTTCATTGCGTACTCGTGACGAATTGTCGGCACGTCATCGAGGTATTCGCAGGACACAATTTTCAGCCTGAAGTTCATGGTCTCCACCTTTGCGTCGGGTTGGACTGTCAGCTTACCAGACTAGTCGCGGGTGATCTGAATCAGTTCGAGAGTTTCGCCACCACGAAAGATCTCGATCTCAATTCGCGTGGCGTCCATGTCCTGAATCGCGAATCGAAAGTAGCCTTGAGCCTGCGCGGCATAGTCGAACGCGTCCGACGGAAGTGATGCAGGAATTGATGCGAGGATTGATGAACCCACCTCGCGAAAGACTGCAACGCTGACGGTGCAGTTTGCTACACCTGCGATTGTTGAGATCACTTGCTTCACCTTTGTTCGGTTGAGAGCGGCCACTCTCAATTAGCCAGCAGTACGAATCTCGTCATCGATGACAATTCCACCCTGATCGCGGGCGAAGATCTCTGCCTGTCGCTTGTCATCGAAGCGCTTAATGCTGAAGCCGTACCAAACTTGGTAGCGTCCCATGTCACTTGCCTTTCGCAACGAACTTGAACGACGTCTCACCGTCACGTCGAATCATGCTCCGATTGTTCTTGCTCAACTTGTACTCGTACGAGTTGAACAAGTGGTCAAAGTGCGCGAGAGCCTCAGACAATTCTTCGGCGTGGAACTCATCCCATGACATCACCTCGACCTCGGTAACAACCGACGTCTCCACATTCAGGGTGGGCGCAGCAATCATGCCGAATGCAATCGCGAGTGCGAGAAAGATTCGAGTGATCATTGCGTCCCCCTGGGTGAATGTTTTGCTGACATCTGTCAATCTACGGGTGTGTCGGCATGTTGTCTAGAAATCCACTCGCGTTTCCTCTTCTCAGTTCCCATCGACCAACACCAGAAAAGTAGACTGTCAACCAAAACTCCGAGGCACTAAAACGAGTGAGAAAGAAGTTCGCAGAGGGCCTTCAAACTTTCAGGGTCGGCAAGGCCGACGAACAAGTCGAAACTTGCCACAAAGGCAATTAGAGCGACGCCAAGTTTTTTCACAAGTTTCACAACCTAGTGTCAACCAGAACGAGCGGGTAGAATCAAGTTAACGTAAAAAGGAGGCCATTGACCAGTCTGAACAGTTTTAGCGGGGACGTCACAAACCCAATTGTTGAAGCACGACTTGAGAAGTCGATGACGAGTAACATGTTGGCTAAGAACCTGGGCCTGTCACGGCAGTACCTTTCGCGAGCTGAACAAGGGACTTACACAAGTCTCAACCCGCAGCTAACAAGGTGGGTGGCTCAGAGTTTGTCGGTGCACCCGAGAAGTGTTGAAGACAAGTACCGCAGCTTTCAGCACCACAAGAGAACCGCCACGGTTGAGGAACTCGCACCGCACATTCTCCGACGTAACGGTGCAGAAGCTGAGCACCTAACTTTTGAACGTTGGCGAAATGGCTACTGGCAGAGCCCACTAGCTTTTGCGGTTGGAATGTGTCTGCACCCAGATAGCGTTCAGAAGTACGAGGAAGGAATTCAACGGGGCATGCCACAGCAAATTAAAATGGCGCTGGAACAAGTAAAGTTGCTGGATTCGGCCTGGAACGACGAGGTCACCAGTAGCCACGTAAGGGCTTAGCGGCTCGACATGGAACTAGAGTGCCACTGAGGGGGTCAAGCCAGCGAGAGGGGCCAAAGAGTCTCGGGAAGAGGCCTCCTAGGGTGTGATCATGGAAATCCCAGCCCTGAACCGGGCTTATTGAAAACCGTTTCTACTTGGAGGTTTCAGGTGCGAAAGTTGGCAAGACTTCTTCTCAACAAACTTAAGAATGAGCCTGTAATGTTGCTAGCCTTCCTGGCAATTGCTGGGCAGGCGCTTCAGAAGGCGATCGACGGGGGACATTTCACGTTCACTTTGTGGATGACCTACTTGTTTCAGATGGTGATGGCTTCAATCGCTCGGGAACTTGTAGTGCCCGGAACGGCCCACGACGAAGCCATGAAGCGACTCAAGGAAATTAACAGCAACCTTGCTTCTTCATTTGTTAAGGGTGGCGGCAAAGTTGACTGAACTTCTCACCGACGTCGAACTAGACCTCATCTTCTTCATCGAAAGATTTCACGCGTCAACTGGCAACGCCCCCACCGACGCACAATTGAACCAACGTTTCAACTTGACGCCAAAGTTGTTGGCCGACTTCAAAGCCAACGAGTTGGTGCTCAAAAGTTTCAAGGCTCGGGGGATCATTTACCCAGCCCCTGGCGACAAGTTCACGCCTGAACAAATGCATGCTGCTGCAACAATGCTAGACATGGTCGACCGACGCAGCGATGAAAAGAAGTTGCGCGACCTGGGCATCACGACGCGACAATGGTCACAGTGGCTTCTTGACGATGAGTTCGCAAAGTACTTGTCTGACCGCTCTGAGAAGTTGCTGGCCAACAGTTTGCCTGAAGCTCATAAAGGTCTTCTCAAGGGCGTTCGCAACGGTAACATTGCTGCGGTCAAAACAATGTACGAAGTCACCGGCCGCTACCGCCCGAACGAAGAAGAACAAATCGACGTTCGACGGGTACTTCACACGTTCATTGAGGTAATCCAGAAGTACGTCAAAGACCCGGTCTTGCTTCACCAAATCGCAATGGACTTGTCACAGATCGCTAGCGCTGAAAGTTACAGTACGGGCCTGACGAACCAAATGATGGGTGGTGCTCAAGACTTCCGTCTGCGTAGTATTGCAGGTACAGCAGAAACCGTTGAGACGATTAAGATTCCCTCACTCGAAAGTCTAAACGATGAGTAGCATTGGGAAGAATCTAGAGCCAGTCAAGTTTGGGATTGAAACTGGCCAGGCGTCGGTTAACTCACCGGATCAGTTCGGTCAAGTTTACAACGCTCAAGAAGACATGACTTCAGGTACTGGGGTAAGTCCACAACAGTCGAACTTGGACCATTCTTCGAGCGACGCAGATAGTTCACCTAAAAGTCAGCACCACACTTTGGGTACGGCTCGAAATCAGGCTAGTCCAGGTAACCACATTCACGACGGTCTCACTTCGCCAAAGTTGGGTCCGCTAGCAGTTAACACGTCAGGCAATGACACGAAGCCAGCACTTGTTTTGACGGGTGCTAAAGGTGGCAACGTTGCTTTGACTAACTTGATTGCGATGCTCAAGAACTTCGTCAACTTTACGGACAACACGACGTGATAGTTGATATTGCAGTCGGAGAATGCGAAGTCAGGGCAAAGTGTCAGTGCGGTCACACATCTTTTGGTGACTCGGCAGCTGACGCTTTTAGAAACTGGTGGCAGCATAAACATGAAGCTCACTCTGAGGAAGATTAAGCCTTGGTGGCTTTCGAAAGCAAGTTTCGAGTGGCTACTTTGGCAAACGGAAATCAAGAAGTATTGTTTCCCCTGCGATGATATCCACTACTTCTGGCAGTACAGAAAGAACCATTACCGCTGCTGGAGATTCCACGAAGAAGGCAGGAAGCTAGTTAAATGGCTGACGCAATGAGAAATGACATGACAGTCGAAGAGCAGTCAGAGAAGTGCGCACCGAACCCTGAAGGTTTGTTCCATAAAGAACTGACTCAGCTCATCAACAAGTATAGCAAGGAGAATAGTTCAAACACTCCCGACTTTCTCCTTGCCAACTTTATGCACGGCTCTCTGAAGATTTACGAAGAGACCGTGCGCCACCGTGACAATTGGTACGGTGTGAAACTTGCCCCGGGAATGTCAAAGTGATTGACGCATTCACCAACGCCTGGCGTTACATCTTCAACAACCATCCACACGGTGACAGAATAATGGACGCCGTAATGGATCAGGACAAGAGAATTACTTTCAACCAGTTCCAGCTTTGGTACCAGGAGGCTCGTAACAGTGGCTAATCCAATGACAGCAACCCAGTTTGTTGCACTGCTCGACAAGTGGGGAATCCCCCACCGTGAAAACCGAGCCAACTGGCAGAATCACAACCGCAATTCTAAGGGCGAGTGGGGTCCGGTCAACGGAATTGGTAACCACCACACGGGCGGCAATGACGACAAGTCTGGCCGCGATGTTCTCTGGAATGGTTACGGAGATCTTCCCGGCCCACTTTGTCACGCTGGAATTCAGCAGGATGGTTTTGTTCTCCTGAACGGTTGGGGCCGCGTCAACCACTTTGGTCTCGGTGACAGTGACATTCTCAGCCACGTGATCAGTGAGAATTACACTGGTCGACTCACTCCGCACAAAGCAAATGTTGACGGCAATTCACGTTTCTACGGCTTCGAGTGGATGTACAACGGACTTTCTGATCCGTCGACACATTACCCAAAGTTGTACGAAACCGCCGTGCGAGTGAACGCGGCAATTAACACGTACCACAATTGGGGTTTCAGGTCTTCAATTGCCCACGGTGAATGGCAGCCTGGAAAGTGGGACCCTGGTTACAAGAAGGGTCTTCTCTTTGACGTGATGACTTTCAGGTCGCACGTTGATCAGGCTATGAAAGAAGGTCCGCTCCCCAGAAGGACGACCCAAGTTATAACGGTCGTTAAAGGTGACACGCTTGTCGCCATCGCAAAGGAATACGGTGAGACCGTAGAGAAGCTCATCACGGATAATCCTGCACTTCTTCAGGTTGGTGACAAGCTCACGGTTCCTAAGAAGTAGGTGGCATGGGAACTTACTCAACCAACTTCAAGTTCTACAAACCTGATCCAACAGAGTTTGTTGACCCAGTAAGTCAGCTAAACCGTAACTGGGATATCGCCGACGAAGCTGTGCGCCGATTGTTGGAGTGGGAGTTTACTCCTCTCGCCTACCCTGACATGTCGCAGGCTCGCACGACGAGAGCAAAGTTCTATCGGCAGTACTCTAATTCTCTCGTCACCTACTTTAAAGCCTCGAATCAGTGGTACCAAGACCCAAAAGCTTACGTGGCTCCATTTACTCAACGCGGGTCGGACTTCAGCGAGGGTTACAACTTCTTTCCTCCTAACTTTGATATCAGTGCCAGGCTGGTGCAAAACTCAGGTGGAACAACTGGCGAAGTTGAATGGTCAGGAGCCTTCTGGGAACTTGGCGGAAACATGGAACTCAACACCAACGTTACCGTCATCCCTTCGGGAGTAATTCCAACTCAGTTCAGACCAGTGCTCACAAAGTACTTTCACGTCTGGGCTGGTAACACGACAGCGGACTTTTCAATTGCACGACTGTTCTTTGGGTCTGATGGCTCGCTACAGTTCAAAAGATACGGTGCAAATCCCGGTTCGCCATCTGCTGAAAACAGAGTTGAGTTCACTGGCTGCACTTTCAACGTTGAAGTTACGGGGACCTAGTGGCGACTTTCTTCAACTTCACTAAAATTATTCCACCGACGCCAAATGATCCTCTTGTTGACGAAGTTGCTCAACTTAACGCCAACTGGGATCATTTGGATTTGAGACTGACACCATTGATGAACGGTGGAACTCTCACTCTTGCCGAGGCTGGTCAGGAATATCTAGACAGTAACTCTCGCTTTGCAGTTTGGGATGGTGCTGCCGCTAGAGTTCCTGACGATATCGATTCCGCTTGGTCGGCATGGGCTAATATTCCGATGTTGGCTCCTAGAGCAATTCGTCCTAGCTTCCAACCGAAATGGCGCAGCAACTCCCTTATCCGCAAAGTTGAGCTGAGTGGTGGAATCCAATTCGACTCTTCTGCGAATCCTTGGACTCAGGGGAGCTCGTTTCAATTCAATGCTCTCTCGGCCGGATCTCCTGCAAACACTTTGGGTCCAGTTGGTGGCAAACACATCAACCAATGCGCTACAGGTTTGACTGGTGGAACTTCAGTCACGGCAGGTGGTTACATCACTATCGACACTTCCGGCAGTTTCGTAAGGATGGCTGCTCAGTATCTCGGCGGCGGCGGTGGCGGTAACTTTGTTGAACTAGACCAAGTTTGGTGGTGGTACTAAATGGCTGACCTATTTCCAAACTGGGCTGCACTTGCCGCTGCCGAGGTTGCGAATGTCGATTATCGACTGCCGATTAAATATAACCGGTCACAAGTTGCATCTATAGCAATTCACGGTGGATCGATTGAACCCGGAAGTTCTGAAGTTGCACTAGGCGTTGCTGCATCGTGTCGGCATAACTATTACTCCCTCGAAGGTATTAAATCTTCCAGCAACTCTGACCTGCATATCACGTCCACAAACTATGACGAGCCACTAGGGACTAAACTCGTCGCAGGAATGGACTATTGTTTCAGCTTTCACGGCATGGCCGACCAAAGCGCTGGCGTGGCTGAAACTTATGTTGGTGGACTTGATACAGCAAACAGGGACGCCGTCATTCTCGCTTTGCAGGGTGCAGGTTTCACGGCATCGGTTGGTACAGCTGAACTTAACGGTAGCAGTCTGGCCAACATTACCAACAAAACTAGGCAGAGCGCCGGTGTTCAGCTAGAATTGTCCAACACTTTGAGAGCGTCTTTTTTTACTGGCGCTAGTCTCACCCGAGCGAATCGGGAAACCGGTCTACGTACTGACACTTTCTACAAGTATGTCAAAGCTATCTCTAGTGTAGCCAATTACATTGGGGGTGGAGCCACCCAGACTCCCCAGTATCAACTTAACGAACCGACGTCAGTTGATTTCATGTCAGACTATGAGACATGGATCAACTACAACTGGGAGAAGATTTCCAGAGCTCCGGCTCCACTTTCAGGAACCACTCTTCCACAAAGTGGACCATTCAACGTTGGTGACAGATTCTATAAGACCGACACTAAATCAATCTACATCCTAGTTGTGAAAGATGCAGCTTGGGGTTGGCATTGGCGACCTATCCAAGATGCTATTTCCCCATGGCTGACAATCCCAACAACTGTCATGAAGATTACTGGTTGGACTTTGAATCCAACCCCAGCGAATCCGTTCCAAATTGCCCTCGACAATCGTGGACGAGTTTACTGGCGTGGAATCATTGGCTTCACGGCTGGCAATATGTCTCGGGGAGTTTCTTACGGATTGTTTGGTCCCCCACCAATTGGTATCAGACCTCGCGTTGCGGGAACTTTCATGCTAGGTCATGAGACTTTGGCCGTCAGTTCCGTGGCAACGAGTTTGCAGGGCTATCAGGGTGCTCGGGTGTTTATTCCAAATGATGGTGTCGCAGATACTACAATGCGCTGCTTCGGTGGAAGTGCTGATTTTAATCGAATTCATCTCGCAGGTGTAGCTTACGCTGCTGGAAGTAACATCTTCTGGGATGTCTAGTGTGAGAAAAGTTTGAACTCGCTGTTTTGCGGGGGGCGAAATGCAATAGGCTGACTCTGCCGTGGGCTCAACTGACCGACGCAGGAGGGAAGGGGAGGTCGCGGTTGAGCCAGGCTAGGGCATGTAGCGAGGGACCCCCGCAAAATGTTGCGAGTTTAAAGTTTTCGAACAAATTGAAGAAGGAGGTATTTGCCCCCACGTCAACGTAAAATTGGTAGCCTCCATGATGCTTTCGCAGATCTGAGTGAGAATCTTGTCCGAGTTGCAAGTTTCCCTGACATCAATTCCTACGTCCCACACCCTAAACAAAAGCGATTTCATTCTTCACCTGCACGAACCAGACTTTACATTGGGGGTAACCGTTCCGGAAAAACTACTGGAGGAATTGTTGAAGATATCTGGTGGCTCACTAGAGAACATCCTTACAGGAAGATTCCAGCTCACCCAATTGCAGGCAGGATCGTGTCTGTTGACTTTATCAATGGAATCTCCAAAATCATCATCCCCCAGCTAAAGCAGTGGATCCCGCCTAGCAAATTGCGTGGTGGTAGCTGGTTTTCTGCTTACGATGCCGGAGATCGAGTTCTAAACTTGGAAAATGGTTCTTTTGTCGAACTGATGTCTTACGACCAGGACCTAGACAAGTTCGCTGGTACAAGTCGTGACTTCATTCACTACGACGAAGAACCGCCAAAAGATATCTTCACTGAGTGCAAAGCTCGATTGATTGACCGTAAAGGTTCGTCATGGATGACAATGACCCCGGTCGAAGGAATGACCTGGATCTTTGACGACATTTATGAGCCTGGAATTCTTGGCGACAGTTCTATCGCGGTTATTGAAGTTGACATGGCTGAGAACCCTCACCTCGACCAAGCAGAAATCGACTTCTTTCTAGACGGTTTGGATGACGATGAAAAACTTGCCCGAGGAAAAGGTAAGTTCGTCCAGATGGGTGGACTTGTCTACAAGTCGTTCAACCCCCAAATCCACATCATCGACCAAATTGACGCGAAGAACTTTGTTGGCCGCAACTACAAGCATTACATGTCTTTGGACCATGGTTTCAATAACCCCACATCGGTACATTGGCACGCTGTCGATGAAGATAATCAGGTCGTGACTTTTGATGAACATTACGAAGCAGGTCGGATCGTTGACTATCACGCTGAGGTCATCAAGCGTAAAAACTTGTCCCATGGAAGAGTCCCAGACATCAACATTTGTGATCCTGCACTCGCTCAAAAACAAGGAGTCACAGGAACGTCGATACAGACTGAGTATGCGATTCGGGGCATCGGTTTCGTACTTGGTAATAATGACGTCACCACGGGCGTCGCGAAAGTCAACCAGTACCTAGCCCTGCGAGAAGACAACACTCCAAGCTGGTATATCACCAGAAACTGCGCTAACCTGATTCGTGAAATCACTCGCCTCCGTTGGAAAACGTGGGCGAGTAAGAAACAGCAATCGCAGAACAACCCGTACGATGCCATTCACAAGAAGGATGACCACGCATGTGACGAATGTAGGTACTTCTTCAGTTTCATGCCGGAACTAAGGCCAATTAACCAAAAGCCAATGCCCGAAGCTCTCCCGAGAATTGGGGGTAACGCCGCAAAGAATCCCGGATTTGGTGAGTGGAATGTTGACAAGAATCTCACTCCGGCGGTTCTTTCGGCTAGGCAAACAAATTGGAATGTTGTTCTGAATGATGACAACTAGTTTCGTCTGCGACAACTGCAAGAATAACAATCACAATGTCTGCAAAGCTGAGAATGCACATAGAGTTCGATCAGATTGTGACTGCGGACATCGCTCTAGGGAGAAATCAAAATGACTGACCTCGATCCCGAAATCTGGAACAATCCCACTCTCGGTGCAGCAGCTCCGAATGAGAATCTTGACCGTCTGACGGCCCAGCAGATTGAGGACCGTGCGGCAAAGTTCGAGAAGCGTGAGGCGCGTGAGATTGTAGTCGAGAACAATTACCCCGGTTATCAGCCGGAAGTTTCGGAGCGAACTGGCACGGTACCTTCTAACTATCAGACGGTGCACTTTGCTGACGAGCAGCAGGCAGATATCCCGGTTGACTCTCGTCCGGAAGGTGAAACAGCGGGCGGACTTTCCGATGGGTCGGAGGAAGTTTCTTCGTCAGAAGATGGCGCGGAAGTGGGCACTGTATCAAGTGAACATGACCCCTCGGTCGGGATCGGTGAAGTCGGCACGTCTGATTCGACTTCGGGCGAGGAAGGTAGTACCACGCAGTGGTCGTAAATGAAATTGAGCAGTCGAATGACATTGACGGCAACTCTCCAATTCCACCTGACCTGATGGCAATTGTTCACATGCCTCAAAGCGTGGACCCTGAGCCTGAAGAAGTTGAAGAAGTTAAGGCTGACCTAAAAGTCGACGCCCTAAAGGTCGCTGAAGAAAACCCACACTCCAGGTTCACAATTCTGGATAGTCCCATAAAAAAGCCCGGAGTATGTGCACTTTGCACTTCTCCGGGTGGGGATGGTCGTCAGTTCGTGGACTTTGGTAAGTCTGTAGAATGGTATGGGGTTGTTTACTTCTGTACTTTCTGCATTTCTGAAGCTGCTCGACTTCTTGGGTTTGTATCGCCTGATGAAGTTAATGTTAAGAATACTCAGATAAATGGTCTCAATGACATTCTGGGTGAAACGAATGACGAGCGCGGTCAGTTTGCTGAGGCTTATGATGCTGCAATGGTTCTCCTTCGGGATCACCTCAATGGTGATTGTTTGCCTAGTGTTCCTGCTGACGAGATCCCAGAAGCAGAACTCGTCGAACCTGACAATTCTGACGGATCTAATTCAGAAGAATGCGACCCAGAATTCGAGAAACTTGAACCTGCTGTCGGAGACGACGGATCGACAATTGAAGATGAATCAGACTCTGACGAACTTGCTGTTGAGCAAGGATCCGATGACGTTTCAGAACTTGCAGTTGACGACAAGCCAGTCGCCTCAAAGTCACGACGTCGAACCACTAAATCCGATGGATGATGTTTCGCAGGCAATGGCCATGGCTGAACAATACAAAGCTCACGGCCTAGACCCCAACACAGCTTTTAACCAAGAAGACCAAGTAGATTTTGCTACCGAATTCGGTCTCGACTAATTTAAAAGGGAGGTGAATGGCTTCTACTACAGTCGTCGGTGCCGACGTTAATGGCTATTCTCAAGACCAAGTCGAACAAATGGCTTCCAGGTCGAAGGATAAAGATTTTGAAAACAAAGTCATCGCATGGACGAAAGACGCTCACCTCCGATGCCGAACAATTCGACAGCAACTTGAACGACAGTGGTACATCAACCTGGCATTTTATGCCGGAAAGCAGAATGTACAGCTGGTACCTGTTTCGAACTCTAGCGGGTCTGGCGTTGGTGTCCGTCTTTACATTCCTCCCGCTCCCTACTTTCGTGCTCGTCCCGTCATTAATCGCATTCGCCCTATCATTCGTACAGAGATTTCTCGGCTGACTTCTCAGAAGCCTAGCGCTACAGTTGTTCCGTCGACTGGTGAAGATAATGACACTTCTGCGGCGCAGGCAGCTGAGCAAATCTGGGACTCGATTTACCGCTCACAGAAAATCGGCGCAAAGTTTCGTCAGTCAATTTTGTGGACTCTAACTTGTGGTACAGGGTTCATGAAATGCTACTGGGACCCAAAGAAAAAGTCTAAGCTGTGGAAGCCTATGGACCCACAAATGGCTCAGATGGCTAAAATGCTTGGAGCCCCAGCGGAGAATCCTCCGGATGGGGATTTTTGCTACGAGAATGTCACCCCATTTCACTTGTTTGTTCCTGACATGATGCAGGAAGATATCGAAGACCAGCCGTATGTTATTCAGATTCAGACCCGCTCCCCCCAGTGGATTAAGCTGAACTATGGAATGGACATCGCTCCGAATGTTATGGAGTCGACTGACATTCTTAACGACAGCTTTCTGAACCTAGTCGGTGCTGGCCAGTTTAAGCGTGACTCGGTTATGTGCTACGAAGTTTGGGTTAAGCCAGGCAACGTCGAATTTATGCCCAAGGGTGGAATGTTCACCATTATTGGGGATAAAGTTGTTCAGTATGTTGAGGGCAACCCTTATCTTCATCAGCAGTACCCGTACATTAAGATTCCCCACATTCCTACGGGTCGCTTCTACGCTGACAGTGTCATCAATGACCTGATCTCGATTCAGCGAGAGTACAATCGTTCTCGTGGTCAGATTACCGAGAACAAAAACCGCATGGCTCACGACCGACTTTTGTCGGCTAAGGGATCAATTGTAGCCAGCAAGATTACAACTGAGCCGGGTCAGGTTGTCGAGTACGAACTCGGCTTCCCTCCCCCGCAGCCACTTCCAATGCAAAATTTGCCCGCTTACGTTCTTCAGGATCTTGATCGACTTCTGATGGACTTTGAAGATATCTCTGGTCAGCATCAAGTTTCAAAAGGTCAGGCGCCTGCTGGAGTTACCGCAGCTACTGCGATTAACTATCTCCAGGAACAAGATGAAACAATGCTTTCGACGACTTACGCTGGCATCGAGGAAGCGTTTGAAAAGATCGGCTACGAAACCCTCTGCTATGTTAAGCAGTATTGGGACACCCCGCGACAAGTAAAAGTTGTAGGTAAGGACGGAAGTTTCAACGTCCTAAGTTTTCAGGGTGCAGATCTTCGGGATAACACGGATATTCGTGTCGAGGCTGGTAGCGCTCTACCGACGTCAAAGTCTGCTAAGCAAGCTTTCCTCATGGACATGATGCAGCAAGGTTTCATTCCCCCTGAAAAGGGGCTGGAGCTTATGGACATGGGTGGCGTACAAAGGTTGTATGAGGAGATTCGTGTTGATTATGCGCAGGCGTCTCGCGAGAATATGCGGATGTCGGCTGTAACTCAGGAACAAGTTTCCCAGTTTGCTTCGACTTTTGTTCCGACAAACCCGATGACAGGTCAGAAAGATCCCCAGCAGGGACTTGTTGACCCGAACACTGGTCAGCCACTTGTTGATCAGGCAGGAAATCCGACTGAGCCACCGTTGATTGTTCCCGTGAACAGTTTTGATGCTCATGAGATTCACATTCAAGCCCATAATAATTATCGCAAGTCTCAAGAATATGAGCAGCTCCCGCCTGAAACTAAGGCACTTTTCGAGCAGCATGTAAATCAGCACATGATGGCCATGGGTGCAATTCCTGGACAGCCCGCTCCTCAGCAGGGCCAGAATGCTGTAACATCAGGGGGAATGGAAAACGGCCAGGTCTCTCCTGAAATGTTGCAACAGATTGCTGGATCTCCACAAGATTCTCAGGCTGATCCGAGTCAGCAGGCTCCGCAACAGGGAAGTCCGCCGCAAAGTTCGGGAGGTGTCCCACCAAATGCCTAACACTCAACTTGGTCAGATCGATGTAGATTTCGTTAACAGTCTTAAGGCCAACGCAACAATGGGTGGCTCAACAAGCGGCGTCAACACTCCGGTGAACTATTCTTCCATTTCAGCTCTGGATGCTGCACTTCAGGCGCTGAATGGAGCTTATTACACCACTGCTCGACTTGATGCTACTTGTGTCAATGACAAGGTTTTTGCCCTGCGCTCAATTCAGGACAAGACTACAATTGCTGACTACATGCCTACTTCTACGGCATGATGGACAACGGTCTTCTTAAAGAAGTTTACGAGAAGAGTAAAAAGAAGGAGTATACCGTGGCAATGATTCCCGCACAAAAGAAAGCGCCTCCTTTCATGCCAGGGAAGGGAGCGAATCCTGGTGCGAATAAGAAGGAAGATGCTGTAGCAGCTTCCCGGGATGCAGCAAAGCGTCGACTTGCTGCTCTCCGTGCGGCAAAGAAGCCTGAGGCTAAGTAAATGGACCAGTCGCACGAAAAAGTTACGAATGACTTTGGTCTTCATCCTGCGACTGACATGACGGCTGAACTTCACAACTTGACTCGGTCGAACTTTGCAAACCTTGCTCACTGGGTCATTGATAATGTTCCCGCGAGTGAAGCACGAAAGATTGCAGTTCAACATTTGCGTGCTGCGATGATGTGGGCAAATGGTGCGATCGCTTGTGATAGTAATTCTGCTTCGGTTGTGGACTTGGAGCAACCGAAGTAACTTGTATTTGGGTCTAGGGCCCCGCGAGGGGTACGGGCCAGAAAAGGGGAACGATGGGCACTCCAATCGAGGGTGGAGAAGTACAGGGTGGAGCCGTCGAAGGTGGCGGTGAAGCTCCAGGGCTGAATCCAGCTTGGACGGAAGCTCTGAGTGCAATTCCGGAACAGTTTCACCAGACGTTGACTCCACATTTTCAGCAGTGGGACCAGTCGGCTCAGCAGCGAATTGAGCAGGCAAATTCTCAAGTCAAGGCTTTTGAGGGCTATCAGCCTTTTGTTGACAACGGAATCTCACCGCAAGATTTGGAGCAGGCGGCTCAGTTGGCCTATATGGTTCAGACTGACCCTCTGGCTGTTTACAATGCACTCCAAGAAGCTCACGGTTTTGGTTCAGGTGAAACCGAGGGCGAGGAAGTTGACGGTGAGGGCGAAGAAGCCCAAACCCAAAACTTCCAGGACCCACGTTTTGATCAGCTTCAGCAGGGCCTAGATTTGGTCGCTCAGACAATTCTTCAGCAGAAACAGCAGGAGACTTCTCAAGCGGCTGACGCAAAGCTCGACGCTGAAATCAATGAGCTAAAGCAGAAGTACCCTGCTTTCGATGAGGGCTATTTTCTTTCGCTCATGGCAAATGGTGCTTCGTCAGAGGAAGCGGCAAGTGCTTACCAGCAGCTGACTCAAAACATTCTCCAGCAGAATCCCCGCCCATTTGCCCCCACGGTGATGGGAAATTCTGGTGGGGGAACGGGTCTCCCTTCTCAGGCAATTGACCCAACCAAGTTGGGTGACAAGGAGCGGCGTGCTCTTGTTGCTCAAATGGTTCAGCAGCAACTTAATTCTTAAATCGGAGGTTTATGGGGGCAACCCTCACTACCGCTACAAACATTCTGAAGGAAATCTACGAGCCGAAGATTCAGGATCAGCTCCAGAATGAGCTGGTAACTTCGAAGCGGCTCGAAAGTACTTCAGAGGGCGTCACTTCTGACGTCGGTGGAAAGTACGTTGTTTTCCCAATTCACGTGAAGCGTAACCATGGAATTGGTGCACGACTTGAAATGGAACAGCTGCCGACCGCGATGAACCAAGGTTACGCGTCGGCACGTATTTCTCTGGCCTATCTTTACGGTTCGGTTCGACTTTCGGGTCAGACCATGGAACTCGCAAAAACTAACGGCCAGGCTTTTGCGTCAGTTCTGGACCAGGAAATGGAAGGTCTCCAGACCGACGTTTCTAAGGACATGAACCGACAGGTCTTTGGAACTTCTGTCGGTGCGCTGATGGTTTCTTCCGGCGCCTATGCGGTCAACACAATTCCGACCACCAACACCCAGTACATGGAAGTTGGAATGGTCGTAGATGTTTACGACTCGACTGGTGTAACTCTTCGTGCTACGGCTCGAAATGTTACGGCAGTCACTCCGGGTGCCTCAATTGTTGTCGATGGTGCAGCAATTGCTGCTGGTGCAACTGGTGACCTTGTTGTTCGTACCGGTTCTATCAACCGTGAGACAATCGGCCTGTCTCAGATTGTTTCTGCCACGGGTGTTCTCTATAACATTGACCCTGCGGTCGAGACGAAGTGGAAGTCTACGGTAAATGCCAACGGTGGCACGAACCGCGCACTTTCTGAATCTTTGATGATTAAGCAGATCGATGACATTCGTACCCAGGGCGGAAAGACGACCCTAATCACGACAAGTCTCGGTGTCCGTCGAAGTTACTTCAACCTGCTTGTTCAGCAGCGAGAATATTCCAACGTCACCGAATTTGAGGGTGGCTTCAAGGGCCTGAAGTTCACGACTGACAATGGCGAGATCCCGCTAATTTCGGATCTCGATTGCCAGCCGAACCGGATGTACTACCTGAACGAAAAGGCTCTCAAGTACTACCGTGAAAGTGACTGGTCTTTCATGGACCGTGACGGTTCAAAGTGGCAGCGCGTAATTGGCTTTGATGCCTATGACGCCACTCTTTACACTTACCGTCAGCTTGGTTGTCACCGTCGAAACTCTCAGGGTCTTGTGAGCGATATTACGGAGAGCTAGACTAGCTTTGCGTCCGGTTGTGGGGGCGGATTGTGGGTGTTTTGAAAACCCCGCACTCCGCCCCCTTTAACATTTCATACGGAGGAAAATGTCAGGTAGCATAAATGAACTTGTGCAGAGTTATTTCGATACTCAGGTAAATGGCTACCTTCCCGTAACTTCACTTACAAACGCTTCATCCGTTTCAAATGGTTCCACGTACGACGCTGGAAAGATAGCTCTAGCTGTTTGCGTTCAGATTACCTCCTCGGCAGTTTTGACGGCTGGAACAATTGTCATTCAGGGATCAATTGATAACGTAAACTGGGCAGATATTCGCTCTGTAACTGCTGCCACAGACTTTACCGGTGCCATCACAAAGATGTACAGCCAGCAGGCAGGAAACTTTGGGACTTCCCGTTATTGGAGGGTCGCCATTACGACTGCACTCACTGGTGGAACTATTACGGCCAAGATTGTAGCGAGCCCATGAATCTCACCGACGACGGTCACATCTACTTTCCGTCGAACGACGGTAAAACTTGGATCTCAGAAAAGCAGCAAAGAGTAAATGAAATCCTACAGGACTTTGACCCTAAGCTGCAATTGCAGTGGATTCCTCCGGGAAGCCGAAATGAAAAAGACGAACCTTTTCGTGTCGTCTGTTTCCCAGTGAATGGTCGCCCATATTTGATCTGCACAGCAATGGAAGCCGATGAACGCCTTTTGGCCACCGTCTTTCAGTCGAGACAGAATAATAACTCTGGTAACTTGCTCACTTGGCTCGACAATTATAATAGTGCCAAGGAGATCTACAATGCGAAGATTAATCAAGAACGCCGCCAAGAGCAGCATGAAATGGCACAGGCTGTAATCCGAAACAACAGAAGTTCCTACCTTATCAAAAATCAGCACGGGGAGTTGATTGACCTTGAACGTATCGGACGTCGCGGTTCGAGTAAGACGTACATTTGGTGATGACGCTGGAGTTCAAATCACAGATGACGATTTGATCCGGTGGATTAATGATGCTCAACTCCAAGTCACAACAGACAATGAGCAACTTCTAGAAACTGTTGCTACTGCTGACATTGTGAACGCTCAGTCAGATTACACAATGCCGACCGATATCGATACTCTGCGAAGTCTGATGTATAACAACTTTCGACTTCGGTCGCTAAGTTTTGCTGAGTTCAATGAGTACATCGATGGTTTCAAAGCTACGGTTCAGCAGGGTGGCTATGGAAATGGTACGCCTGAAGTTTTCATGGTCTATGGCGGTACCGTCACACTTTTTCCGACGCCGAACACGAACATCACTGGTGGGCTGAGGATTTATTACGCTAAATTCCCGGCGACAGTTGCAACTTTGGCTGACGCTTTGGGTCTGCCTACAAGATATCACAACTCAATTGTCCAGTACTGTCTCCAACAAGCTTATGAACTCGACGAAAATCCTCAAATGGCATCCTACAAGGCAGGACAATTCTCAAGCCAAGTCCAGAAGCTAAAGAATCAGGAGAAAGATACAACGACGGAATATTACCCCACCATCACAACTCTGCCAGAAGATGACACTTACCTTGATGGGGGGATGTTGACCAGTGGCTGATTCCAAAAGCGCAGTCCAGGAGCTCAAAATTGGCCCCTATTCTGGGGGCGTTAACACCTACTCGGACATTTCAGCGATCGCTGACAATGAAATGACGGACTGTGTCAACTTTGACATCGATCTTGATGGCAGCCTCAAAAGTCGACCTCCTTGGACCTTGCTCTATGGAATTTCACGAACAGAAGTCACAGGTACCCTCCCACCTGAAAGTGACCAACTCCTACTTGGAAGCTTTGTATACCAGGGCGTTCAATTCATCATTTTCAACAGCTGTCACACAGGCGCTTTTGCAGCTTGGATTTACTTTCTCGGCGGGGTCAATGACGGCACCATCCAAAAGATTGCAGACGGTACCTATCAAGCCGCAATTCGCTACTCAGATACCATCTACCTTTGCCCCGGCCCAGAAGGTGGAACCGCGTCATTGGGCACTGGACAAAGTTACGCACTCAACTCCGGTCTTGTCACAGCCCTGCCAAACATGCCAAGGGGCTACGCTGCAACAGTTTATAAAGACCGTCTATGGATTTCTGGTCGACGAAACATCACCGATAGTTCTAGGCTCTGGTTTTCAGACCTGGCTACTTTCGGAACGTTTCAGTCATCTTCCTTTTTCGACATCAATGTTGGGGACGGCGATGCCGTCAATGATCTCGCCGTTTATCAAGACAATCTAGTCATTTTCAAGGACAATAAAACTTACGTCCTAAGTTATGACCAGGGTCCAGCTCAAGCGGTTTTGCAGCCCGTCAGTACAACAATTGGAGTTATGGGCCGCAATTGTGTCGTAGCTTACGAGAACTCCATCTTTTTGCTTCAGTACGATGAAGTCTACGAAATGACGAACTACACTTTCACTCGGGTCTCGGTGAAAGTTCCATTTGAATACGATCACACGACACCTTTTGAAGGGTTGACGTCAACTGTTGATGAATGGTGGAAGTTCGCCCAAAGTCTCTCACTTGTTGGAGATAGGCTATATTGCCGGTTCTTCAACCGTCTTTATATCTACCACCTACGACTTCGGGCCTGGACGCGCTATGAGAGTAATGACGAGTCCATTCAATACATTGGGCGCGCGATCCGACTCGACAACACAAATACGGACCTCAATCGGGGATATGAATCCTACATTGCTGCGAGCGCTCTTGGAAAAGTCACTGACTCGGCTGGCTTTGGTTCGTCCGGTGCCTGGAAAGCGTACCTGAAACTTTATATCATGCAGGATCGCTACGAAGATGTCATCGAAGAAAATGGTCAACTGACGCCAAACTTCGTAGATATCAATTGCTCCATGACTACAAAAGCTTACGACGTCGGCTTGAGTCATCGGTTCAAAAGATTGATGCACTGGGGAATTGACTGCATCACAGGTCGAGATGTAACCGGAACTTTGTTTCCATTTACAATTGCCTATCGGGTCACATGGGCACAGCTTCACGCTTATCAATGGCATCAGTTGAACACGTGGGGTTACCCATTGTTCACGATTCCTGATCTTGTTATTCAGCAGCCACAAAGCGCAGGCCTCGCACGTAGATTCATCAGATTCGGTAAAAGTCTTAGGTTCAGGGTCGTGCAATTCAGGGTCGACCTAATTACCGCTGGCAATATTACCGATGGTCCTGCTAGACTTTACTCATTGACAGCGTTTATTGCCGCTAAGCAACTTGCGCCAGAGGCGGTGAACTAAGGTGGATCGATTTGGGAACAAGAGAGTCCCTGACCCTCCCCCCGGGGCAAACCAATTCAATAGCTACGCTGCGGGAAATAAGCACTATGGTGGCGGACGAAGTATGCCGAACATTGGCCCGGTCTCAGGGTCCGGTCAACTTGGTTATGCCGAACGAGATAACCAAGCCAAAGCCCGTAAAGCTGCAATTCTCCGTAGACTCAAGGGGCAAATGGGTGGTAACCCAATGAACTTTAACGTTTTGTCGGGAGGTGGAATGTAGATGGCAACTTACGACCCAACAGATTGGCTCAGGGGCTCAAAAACCGTTGGTAAGAATTACACATCTTGGAATACTTATGGCCAAGGTAAGCCCGACATGGGGGCTGGGCTTGGCCCCGGAGAACCTTATCACGAAGTTGTAAAGAAAGTTCCCAACCAAATGAATCCCCCCAATTGGGGCCTCGACATTAAACCGAAGGAAATGGTAGGTCAGCAAAGTCAGGTCGGTGGGAATGACCCAAGAATTGAAGCCATTCGACGTCGGCTGAGGGGGCTCTAAAAAATGGCGGTGCCAATTATTGGAGCTCCTCCAACTACAGTTTCAAATGTTGGACCGACAACGATTCAACCCATAGTTGACCAAGCTGCTGCTAAAGCTGCGGCAGCAACAAAGAGGGTTAACCAGAACAATGCCAAAAAGAAGGCGGCGACAAAAAGGAAGTCTGCGCCCAAGAAGCCAACTTCGGCGACAGCTAAATATCTCGCCGGTGACACAACCTATCAGCAGCAGCTAGCTGATTATAACCGATCAAAGGCGGAATACAATTCCAATTACACGCGTCAATCGGGCATCGTCAATCGGGATTATGCGGAAAGTCAGAGAGCGCTCAATCGTCAGGGTGCCCAAGATCGACTTGATCAACAGAATGATTTCGCAGGGCGTGGAATCCTACACTCAGGCGTATTCGCGACTGCGCTAGGAAACTACAACACCGATTTCAACGCCCGAGTCAAAAGTCTAGTAACTGGCAAAACTGACCAGCTTGGCGACTTGTCAGCCCAGCAGAAGTCTTTCTTGAGCCAGCTCGCTACGGAACAAAACAATGCTCGACAGGATGCAATCCGTCGACGCGCGGCTCAATTGGGGATCTAATTGTCTCTTCCAATTCCTGGGATCAACGGCGTACCGTATGGCCCGCAGGCTCCAAAAGGCAAAAAGAAGACCAAGAAGAAGGGCGGCTCGGGAGGTTTCAATCTCCCCATCAGTATAGGTCAGCCAGCAAGTCAGGCTGGAAGTCTGGCTGAAGCAATTGAACGTCAGGCAGTAAATCAAAAAGCTCAGGCTGCACAAAAAAGTGGCCTGAGTGGTACTGGTGCAGTAGACCCTTTTACTGCGCTTCAGCAGCAACTTTTCAACGCCGCTAATTCGATTAGCGTAGCTTCAACGCCATACGATCAACTTAAAGCAATGGCTGAACAGCAAGTTGGGGCACAGTACGATCCTCAGATTGCTGCACTTAAAAACGAAGCCCAGATCCATAGCAAGCGTGGAGAAAAGTCCGCTAATACTGCACGTCAAATGTACGGTGCTCTTGCAAAAGATACTCTCGCACAGCTTCCTGGCCTGACAGAACAATTTAAGTCGGAAGACGACGCAACAAATCAGCGTTACGATCAAGCCCAGCAGCAAATGCAGGGTGAGTATGACCAGCAGGCGGCACAGCAAGATGCCGTACTAAAGAGGCTCGGAGTTCAGGCGGCTTCTCAGGATGCTTCTCAGCAATCGAAAGATGACCAGGCTTACTTTCAGAATCAGACTGAAGCTGATCAGCAGAACGCGCAGACCGCACTTCAGCAGCAGCAAGAAGCTCAAAGTGACTACACTCAGAATTCTGGCAACAACGCCAAGATGGCTGGTGAGAATACCGCTCAGGATATCATGAGCCAGCTGACGGATTATCTCTCTCAGAATGGTAGTCAGCAGGAATCTTTGAACATGTCCAAGGGTTCTGCAATTGCTGCGCTACTTCAGCAGATGCAGTCTCAGGATGCTTCTAGAGTCCAGACTGAAAGTCAGCAGCAGTTCAACAACATGATGAAACTTTACCAGTACCAACTTGATGCGACTAAAGCTGACTCTTCTTTGAGTGGTGCAGCAAGTGGTTTTGGTGCTGGAACTGGAAGTTCTGCAATCACAAGTGGACTTCCTGGGGCTCAGAACTATTTGGCTTCACAGTACCCGGATCAGCCAATTCTAGCCAAGAACTTGATGGAACAGCTCAATAATGTTCTATCCAACAAGGATGTCACCAACGGCAAATTCCAGTTGACCCCAGGCGATGCATCAATGGGTAAGTCGCCAACTTACTCTGACGTCGGTCAGCAGTACATGGAAGACCTTTTGAGGGCGCAATTTGCCAAGCAGAACGGCCGCTACTCAACAGGTGACATTAACTCTACGATGGCCGCACTTGAAGCGTATCTAGGAAAGTTGCACTAATGAAACAATTGCTGGTAGCTCCCACGCACTCAATTGCTAGGAGCTATTTGAGGCGAGAAAATCTCAATCCAGAAGAGTGGATTACTATGGGCCTAGACGAGGATTACGAATGGTTGAATAAGCTTCGAGGACGTCGAGGGATGGTTGGCAGGATTATTGACAACGTTGTTTATGAGAATGCTGACAGGAAGGATGAATTTAATCAAATGGTTAAAATCTCGGAGATCAAGCTTACACCAGTAAGTTACTGAGGGGTTAACTGTGGCACAAAAGTACACTCCGCTAAATCTTAGCTTCCTGCAAAACCAGTACTCCCCCAATGCTGATAGTATCAAGAATACTGCCGCGATGATTATGGCAAATGCGGGTTGGTCTCAGCCTGCTCAGGCAACTTTGAAAGATATTGCCAAGCAGAATGCAGAAGCTAAGAAGAAGTACAACTCTGCCCACAAGCAGACTTTTCTGAGCAGCGTTTTCGATGCTCTGCAGACGCCACTTTATGGAGTGGCCAACGCTTTGGATGAAGCCCTTCAGGGTCACCAGGAAGACAACAAAGACTCGGTTCTTGCAGACATCGGCAAAACAATTGGGCACGGTCTAGAAGGTGCCGCAAAGGGCGTAGGGGCCGGTCTC
>Ga0307509_10003515_pt1 | contig 23635 bp, 6 predicted proteins | sample 10_EM_MG_FD_202245 | JGI IMG/M metagenome (GOLD analysis project Ga0307509, IMG submission 202245) | Populus trichocarpa ectomycorrhiza microbial communities from riparian zone in the Pacific Northwest, United States - 10_EM | ecosystem: Host-associated > Plants > Roots > Unclassified | place... | reverse complement strand
CCCTCTGTGGTCTCAGGTTCGAGCCCTGTGGTTGCTCATATGATGGCCACTGGAGGCTTACATGGTCGTTAATTTCAGGGCCCGTGGGATTAGTCGAGGTGCACGCAAATTGACCCGAACACCCACATTAAACTAAAAAAAAAAAAGGGAAAGGGTAAGGGAACAACAGAAAATCAAGCAAAGATTTTGATTCCCCTCCATTATTCTTCTCTATGTGCTATTATTGTAACATTTTATTAAAGCAGTGTAAAACACAACAGAAAATCAAACAAAGATTTTGATTCCCTTCCATTATTGTTCTCTCTTGAACCATTCTTATCTCTGTGCTATTATTGTAACAATTTATTAAAGCAGTGTAAAATGTTGAAAACATGGGTATATCATGAAGTGACATGAAGTTTCATGTTTGTTATAAGAGGATGAGTTTTGTCGCACCCGACATTGCTGCGGCCTTAAAAAATCAAAACATGGAAAGATAGAAAAAGAACAGATTTCTGGCATCTTGTTCTTTTAGGGGAAAACGGTCTTATTTAAGGAGTTGCCACCTAGTATTATGGTTATTAGGAACCCTAACTGGTCAACAGAGATTCTATGGTTCGGGACTGGTTACGTAAAAGGAAAGATATTATCACCCCTTAAACGTCCTGCCTGAGGCAGGCTGCATTGCTAGTTTCGTCTTAAATTGCTAAATGTTTATTAGTTTACGCTATGATAATTTGCTTATAATATTCATGACTCTGGCGCCAGTGAATATTCGATCGCGAATAATTCCAACTCTGGCATTGGTAAAAATTCCACCCCGAATAATTCCAACTCTGGCGTTGGTAAAAATTCCACCACAAATAATTCAAACTCTGGCGTTGGTAAAAATTCGTAGCTACAAAAAAAAATAGATCAATATTTTTTTTCTTACTCTAGCGCCGAGTGAATAAATAAATAAAAATAAATTTATTTTTACGCATGCACATATTTTCTATTTTCCTAGCTAAATAAAATAAAATACAACGAATAAAAAAAATATAAATTTAAACCGATATTTTTATTCCTGACTCTAGCGTCGGTGAATAAACCAATAAATTTACATTATTTTTATTCATGCATACACATTTTTTTATTTTTTTCTACCTTTTTTATTTTTTTTTGGGCTGGGCCCAGCTCAGCCCATGTGGCTGGACTGGACCCAGCAGGCCTAGCCGGGTCACAGGCTTGACCCGGCTGGCCATTGATTTTTAGTTTCTCTACAGGAGCATGTAATTAAAATGAACGGAGGGAAAGAGTAACTTACCAAGCACTGCACTTGAAGATGTGATGACAGTAATGGAGGGTCGGCCGGTTAATGTTACTTTCTCCTCTTGCCTTTGTTTTGTTCCTTTTTCTGGTCTTCTTTCTCTCTGCCTTCTTTTTTGATTTCTGGTTTCCTTCTCCTTCTGTCCCTCTCTATATCACTTCTCTCTCTGTCCTCTGCTTCTTCTTCTACGTCTTCCGTCCTCTGTCTCTGGTTCCACCACGTTCTCGGTGTCGTCACCTTTCTTTTGTGATTCTTTGTTCTGCTGCCTCTGGTTCTGGAGGCTGGTTGCTGAAGACTGTGAAGACGATGGTCAACGCCGGTTCTCGTCTCTGCGCTTTCGTCCGATGGGCTGAGTTTGCGTCTCCTTTGCTCCTGGTTTTAGATTCTGTCACCTTCAGTTCTGAGATGAAGGGACAAAGACAATGGTGGGGCTGCTCCTCGTCTCTGTGTCGTTCCTCTGCTTTTCTCTCCCCTCAGTTTTGTTTTTCGTTCCCAGTCTCCCTCTCTCTGTTTCCCCAGTTTTTCAGTCCCCCCTGCCCTTCGTGGCTTTTTCTTCTTCCCGGTTTTTCTCCCTGTTCAGCCTTGGCTCTGCCTTTTTCTTCCTCCCAGTTTTTCCTCTTTTTTTTTTCTCCTCCTGTCCAGTGCACTCTCCCCTTTTCAGTCCCTAGTTTTTCTTCCTTTTTCTTTCCCCCGTTCGTTCGTCTCCTCTGTTTCTTTTTGAAGAAACCAGAGGCTACCTCACGTCCACTCCCCCTCCTTTTTCTTTGCTGTTCATTCTTTATAAGCCACCTAACACCCTTACACCTCCTAGCATGTATTAATGGCACATCGTGGGCAAAAACGTTACCCACGTTCTCTGCCGTTTCTCTTGAATCGGGATGGAGGAGATGAACAGTGGAGTGTTTATGGCGATTTTCATTTTGGTCCTTAAAGTTTTGGAAGTCTTGTGATTAAACCCCTAGTTAATTTGTAATTGGACCTCTGCATCTCGGCGCCTTTTACAAGTTAGTCCTTGGACTTTAATTTATTGCAATTGTGCCCCCAATTAAACCCACACTTTGGTATTGCTTTCAATTAAGTCCCTGATTTCATTAATTCAATTAAATCCAAAGTCCAATTAAGTCTAAAACTTATCAATTCTTCAATTAAAACCTTGATTGGATTAATTAAATTAATTTCAAGCTTAATTAAGTCTCAAACTTATCAATTCTCCAATTAAACCGTTAATTGGATTTGATTAGATTAATTTCAAAGTTTAATTAAACCCCAAAACTTCCAATCATGTTGCCCTTAACCCAAATTTTAATTCATTCTTCATTTATTTCATTTTACTTATTTTTCTATCATTATTATTATTTTTTTCCATCATCAATTTTATCATTAAATAAAATAATAATAATAATTAAAATAGGTCAAAAATTGGGTTATGACAGTTGCCCCCTCTTTATAATATTTACTATGCAAAGATTTTTGGAAAATTTCATTTTCCTTTAGCTTTGTGTAGTAAATTTATAAAGAAAAGTAGATACAAACAGAACTTTTGCTTTTTTTTTTTTGAAAACTTTGAAAACAGGAGATTGACATATGACTTTTATAGAGAGATGTTGAAATCAAGAAACAAATCATTCGAGCGATGACCCACTTTTTTTTGTTTTTGTTTGTTTTTGTTTGTTTTTTTTTAATGGATGAAATTGTTTTGGGCAACCTGCCCGATGATAAAAGAATGCGAAGAATTTCGCAAGTGGTCTAATTGTTCCAGGCGACCTGCCCGATGTTTGAAAAAATACGAGGATTTCTCAAAAATGGTCACATTATAATGGGTTACCAGCCCGGTGGAAAAATACGAGGATTTTTCAAAAGTGGTCACATTGTAACGGGTTACCTGCCCAGATGATATATTGTAATGGGTTACCTGCCCAGATGGTCACATTGTAATGGGTTACCTGCCCAGATGGTATATTGTAATGGGTTACCTACCCCGATGGTCACATTGTAATGGGTTACCTGCCCAGAGGGTATATTGTAATGGGTTACCTACCCAGATGGTCACATTGTAAGGGGTTACCTGCCCAGATGGTATATTGTAATGGGTTACCTACCCACATGGTCACATTGTAACGGGTTACCTGCCCATATGGTATATTATAATGGGTTACCTACCCAGATGATCACATTGTAATGAGTTACCTGCCCAGTGAAAAAATACGCGGATTTTTTTAGGATGGTCATGATAGGGCTCGAAGGCGCACTATCCAAGAGATGGAAGCTCGAAGGAAATGAGGGCTCAGAGACGTGCTCAAAAGGAATTGAGGGCTCGAGGGCGCACTTAACAGGAGGTAGGATAGAAAATGCACTACCAATTTTTGGATCCTTGATTTTGCTAAAATTCGATTGATAACTAAAACTGGTCTTCTTCGGTTATAGTGTTTTTATTTATTTTTTCTTTGTTTTTTTCTTTATAATTAATATTTTTTGTTCGATTTAGTTCATTAATATTAATTTTTTTATTATTTTGAATTCACTAAAAAATATTCATATCTTTCTTGGAAATTATTAGCAATGCAATAATCATAATTATAAAAGAGGTAAAAGGTAACTATTGAGCTGGAGTTTCGTGCTGGTTGCAACAAATGGGTCCACGCGTTAACATTATTGTTCTGTCTTGAACCGTTCTTCTCTCTGCGCTTTTACTGTAACAATCTATTAAAGCATGCTATTATTTATTAACTTTATTGTGAGGTATTTTACCAAGCACAAAAGACTCCTTAACTTTACAATTTATACAAAACAGCTACACAATATTTTTTTTATTATTTTTAAATATTAAAAGAATTATTCCACTACTATTCTAAGTAAACTTGAAAAATATGTAAAAGTTATTTTATAACTAACATTTGAATGACATATATATAATATGATCTTTTGGCAATGGTATTTTAAAATACGGTTTGTCTTGCCCTAATGATAAACCCAAATTTCTATTGAGTATGTGAAATTATTGTACAAGCATGCATAAATATAAATTCTCAAAACTGACTAGAGAGTGTCATCAGCATCAATCCATTCATTTAAAAAACTTTAATTTATTTGAGAATACGGTGAAATTTGCTTTTTAAAATATTTTTAATTATAAATATATTAAAATAATAATTTTTAAATTTTATTTTTAACATCAACTTATTAAAACAATTCAAAAACATTTTAAAAAACATGGTTAAACCATATTCTCAAATATATTCTAAAACTAAATTTAATCCCCTCTTATCCTATTTTGTCTAGTTTTATATATGGTGATGGAGATGATAGCATAATTTATAAACTGTTATATAACTCAATCTTGGCAAATAACTCCTCTGGTAATCCCGGTTAAGTAATTTATTTACTTTCCTCGACAATCATAGTGATCCCGGTTAAGTTGCATGGCAACCCCAACCCATATAAGATAAAAGTTTTTAAAAAATATATTTCTATTTTTTTGTTATTTTTGGATTATTTACTTGATTTTACTAATCATTTTTTATTTATTTTAATAGATTTATTTAGCTATTATATAAGTAGTTGATGTTTTATTTTTGAATTTAAAAAAAAATAATTTATTTTTTCTTACAATTTAAAATTATAATTTGAAATATTGAAAAACTCTAATTCTTTAGCTTCCTTGCAAATATTTTGCAAATAAGTCGGTCAATCACAGTTTTTCAAATTATGTACAGTACAAAGCACCAAGAAACTTGGCCTGACTCAACGAGTTGACTTGTGTTTCAGGTGAACTTTGATTTGAAACGCTCGAGTTTCAAAAACAATTGAGGGAGAATTGATTCAATATAATACGATAAGAAACCTGGGTTGATTAATGTTTTAGTTAACCCTGAGAAAATCTAGCTGAAACAGAGTCAAAACTTGTTTTTATTTTTTTTAAATATAAAATTGGTATCGTTTTGGATTTTTATAAAACAAAAAGATTTGGTTGTCTTGAGTTAACTCGAGCCAACCCACTTGACTCGTTACTCAATAATTGTCCTGGATTGACTATTGGGTAGGGTTTAGAAACAATGAGAAAAATCAATAAGACCAAATCACAATTAATGAATTGTCGAATGATAAAATAAAAAAATTGAAGGATAAAAAAATAGTAATTAAGAGAATAAGAACATCATTTGAAAAAAAAATTGAGAGGATAAATTAATTTTTTTTTTATATTCATATAATATCTATAAGTTTTTTTAAAAACAAATATCAAATATACTATTATAATAAAGTTCGTGTGTGCTATTTATGTTAACAAATACAAACTGGAATCATATCTAGAAAATATATCTATTTTCTTGTTATTTTTGGATTATTCACTTGATTTTACTAGTTATTTTAATAGATTCATTTAGCTATTATATAAATAGTTGATGCTTTTATTTTTGAAAACAATTTTAAAAATAACTAATTTTTTTTTTAGAATTTAAAATTATAGTTTTAAATATTTAAAACTCTAATTCTTTAACTTTCTTGCAAATATTTTGAAAGTAAGTCTGTCTATCACAATATTTCAAATTATATACGGTAAGGAAATTTCTTTTATGAATTAATTGAAATTTCGAGTCGACCTTTATTTGGACCAATCAAATAATACATTCAAATTAATTGCATTAACAATTCATTCAAAAGAGTTGTACAATATTTTTATTAGGAGAGACTCTTCAACAATATAAAAAACTATATATTAAAACATAGCATTATGCAATTCTAATACTATATTTTGAATAATTTTAAGGAAGAAATTATAATGTAATTGTAATTAAGTTTTTAGAAATCTTACAAAGAGATTCTATATCTCTTTCTTGTTCTCTAATTTCACCTATTTTTTATATTTATTAAGAACATTTATTTATTTATTTCTGTGTTTTCTGTTTTTTTTATTAAGAATGTTTTAATTCATTCAATTCTTTGGCTAGATATATTAGAATACAAATTGGTACCATTTATTCGATCTAATTCTTATTTTCTTGTTACTATCCTCTAATTTATTATCACCAGATATATCAAGAAAATAAATATTTTTTTCATATTAAAATAAATATTCCTTTTAATTTAAATAAAAGATCCAATTAAAAAGGCTTGTTAGTGGCTTCTTTCTAATAAATTCAAAGGATGTACCATATATATTATGATATTTAAAAACCTCAATTTAGTTTCAAAATATAAGATTCCATCCCATCATATTATGTTGTGTGGAATTTTTCTTGTTACATTTGTTTTTTTTTTTGTTTTTCTGTTTTAAGCATTTAAACCCAGTCCATGTGACAAATTAAGAATTTAATATAATTAAAAAATTTTGGATAATAAATATTTTTCTCTGTTATTTTTATTTAGTTTAGAAATTTTATTTATTTCTATTCAATATTATTAAACTTTTATATTTTTTTCTACTTGAAAAGAATAATTTTTCTATTTTATTTTTTTATTCAATATCATGAGGTTTTTCTACCTAAAAAGTAATAATTTTTCTATATAGTTGTTTTTATTATTTTAATATAAGAAACCAATTTGGCATGAGATTGGTTTTGAAAAGCTTTTTATTTATTTATTTCTCTCTCTATATTGTAGGATCGAAAAGCTTTTCATTTTTCTTCCTGCAGATCCTTTGCAAAGTTTCCATAACAACTGGATCCACGCATTAACATTAATTATTGAGGTCGAAAAGGTTATTGCTATCAAGCTCTTCCAAGCTATTGTTGATCAATGTACCAAAAACACAACATAAAATCAAACAAAGATTTTGATTCCCCTCCATTATTGTTCTCTCTTGAACCGTTCTTCTTTTCTGTGTATCATGCTAAGGGTAATAAAGGAGTTAGTGATGATTTCAAATGGGAAAGTGGATAGTTCCCACTTTCCACTCGTAAAGGACTCAAGCTTTCTAAACATGGTTTTTTTTTTTTCCAGTTGAGGAATTTTATCAAACACCTGATACGCGTCTTTAAAAAAATTAACAGCAGGATAAAGGGATTTCGTGGGCGGCAAGGGCCGAATGATAACTGCTGCCAACTAATAGATACATGGATTTTTCCTATTTCATCTCTCTGTCCGTTCTTACATTTATCAGAACCACAAACAGGAGAACACCAACTCCGCATTTAATGATTTATTCCTTTGAATTCAATTCCTACTTGTTGGAATGACTCAAAGCTACTTGAGCTGTAGTGGCGAAATTGGGGGTAGTTTGTTGAGAGCATGCATTAGTGGGAGCTTCTTGCTTTCTTAGATATAAACAAACTTTTACCTGGTCCTATTCCAGGCCCTTGAAGCCATGGTTGTAAATCAAAGCTATTTTATCTTTAAGTCTTCTGTCCTGTCGAGTTCTATGTATAGTCGAAATTACCTCTCTCTCATTCTCACTCTCATACTGAATGAAAATCAAATGGGGTGTTTGCTTTTTCATTGAGGAGGCCGTGTAAAGAAGGGAAAGGGAACAAGAAATCTTAGAAAGAGATTCTATATTTCTTTCTTGTTCTCTGATTTCACCTATCTTTTATATTTATTAAGAATATTTTTTTATTAAGAATGTTTTAATTCATTCTATTCTTTAGCTAGATATATAGAATAAAAATTGGTACCATTTATTTAATCTAATTTCTATTTTCTTGTTACTATCCTCTAATTTATTATCACTAAATATATATAAAAAATAAATATTTTTTTCATATTAAAATAAATATTCCTTTTCATTTAAATAAAAGATCCAATTGAAAAGGCTAGTTAATGGCTTCTTTCTAATAAATTCAAAGGATGTACCATATATATTATGATATGTTTATAGGTAATTTAAAAACCTCAATTTATATCATATATACTATGTTGCGTGGAATTTTTCTTGTTACATTTGTTTTTTTTTTGTTGTTTTTCTGTTTAAAGCATGTAAACTCAGTTCTTTTTAATATTTTAATATAAGAATTTTTAGGATAATAAATATTTTTCTCTGTTATTTTTATTTAGTTTAGAAATTTTAATATTTATTTCTATTCAATATTATTAAACTTTTATATTTTTTTCTACTTGAAAAGAATAATTTTTCTATTTCATTTTTTTATTCAATATCATGAGGTTTTTCTACCTAAAAAATAATAATTTTTCTATATAGTTGTTTTTATTTAAAAAATAATAGTTTTTTTTTCTATTCAGAGAAAGAATTCTCTCTTGCAAATTATTAGGCAGAAAAGGTCACTGCTATCATTTTTCTTCCTCTGCAAAGTTTCCTCAACAACTGGGTCCACGCGTTAACATTATTGAGGTCGAAAAGGTTACTGCTATTATTTTTCTTCCTCTGCTATCAAACTCTTCCAAGTTATTGTTGATCAATGTGCCAAAAACACAACAGAAAATCAAGCAAAGATCTTGAGCGTACTATCTTGAATAAGAAATCACATTCTCTACCCTATCTCTCCCCATGGATCGAGGAAAAAGGGTTCGTGGTTGGCATTTAAGCTAGTTTTCTGTTCAGAATTTTAATTACGAATTTCGAGTCAATACTTAACATATGTTATGATTAGAATAATTAAATAACATATACATTATAAAAAATATGAAATTAAAACTTTGAAGTAAAATAATAAAAGTAAGAAAAATATTAAACAATACTTAACAAATATTTAGTAAGTCAGTCGATCAAGTCAGTCGACCAAAATAAAAAATATACTTAAATTATATTAAGGAGATATATTTATTTTCTAGTTATTTTTGAATTAGTTGCTAGTTATTTCTGATTTATTTTATTAGATTTATTTAGTAACTATATAAATAGTGATATTTTATTCTTGATTTTTTGTTAAAATAATTGGATGTTTTTAAAAAATTTAAAATTTCAAAAACTCTAATTCTTTAGCTTTCTTGCAAATACTTTTACACGTCAATTAGTCGATGACAATTTTTTTAATAATGTACAAGAGAGCAACTGGGTCCACGCGTTAACATTATTGAGGTCGAAAAGGTTATTTTTCTTCCTCTGCTATCAAACTCTTCCAAGCTATTGTTGATCAATGTGCCAAAAACACAACAGAAAATCAAGCAAAGATTTTGATTCCCCTCCATTATTCTTCTCTCTTGAACCGTTCTTCTTTTCTGTGTATCATGCTAAGGGTAATAAAAAAAGATGAAAATGAACAAAGGAGTTAGTGATGATTTCAATTATCTGATAATTACACAAAACTTTCTCTTTTATTGAAAAAAAAATAAAATTCGGTGGCCAAAACGAAAATAGGTAAAGACCAAAGAACCCCTGGCCTCATGGCTTAATTTTTTCCCACTTAAAAATAAATACAGCAATGTATAATTAATTGTGTCTAGTACTCGCGATTTAGAGTTTTTGTTAATAGATTCAGAGATTGGTTTTGAAAAGAATGAAGGCTGCTTCTTTCTAAAAACATTCAGACTTCTTTTCAGAGAAACAATATTCTTTCTTGCAAATTATTAGCAATGCAATAATTATAATTATAAAAGATAAAAATGTAACACATGCAGGAAAAAAAAAAGCAAGGAAATTTGTATAATTTACACAGGATTTTCTTATTCTCGCTAATTAATCCCAGAGCGAGGTTCCAAGGAAAGCCTCAACAAACCTTATTTTTTTTATTTTGAATTGACTAAAAAAAGTTCATCATCTTTCTTGCAAATTATTAGCAACGCAATAATCATAATTATAAAAGAGGTAAAAGGTAACTATTGAGCTGGAGTTTCGTGCTGGTTGCAACAAATGGGTCCACGCGTTAACATTATTGTTCTGTCTTGACCCGTTCTTCTCTCTGTGCTTTTACTGTAACAATCTATTAAAGCATACTATTATTTATTAACTTTGGTCCTTTCTTCTGTTATTATTTATTGACTTTATTGTGACGTATTTTACCAAGCACAAAAGACTCCTTAACTTTACAATTTATACAAAACAGCTACACAGTATTTTTTTAATTTTAAAATATTAAAAGAATTATTCCACTACTATTCTAGTACTAAACTTTGAAAAATATGTAAAAGTTATTTTATAACTAGCATTTGAATGATACTGTTGTCTTGATCCATATATAATAGTATTTTAAAATACGGTTTGTCTTACCCAAATTTCTATTGAGTATGAGAAATTATTGTTGATTAAATTAAAGAGAAAATCAAGTTGTACAAGCATGCATATAATTTCACTTGTTTGGATTCAAAATTCTCAAAACTGCTAGAGAGTGTCATCGATTAAAATAATAAGAAAATGAAATGGATGTAAGAGATTAAATCATAGATGAACTTTTAAGTTTTTATTTTTTCTTTATTTAATAATAGTCCAAGATTTATTATTAATTGGTGTTAGTGCCATAAAGCTAAAGACAAACCCACAATAAAAATAAAAGTTATATATACAAAAAAACAAGGGAAAAAAATAGTAAAAACCATGCAATAATACATAGCAAGATCATATAGCCAAAACTAACAAGAGTTTACTAATTATACTAATTAAGTGCTTTCAGAACTTTCGGTAGTTTTCATCAAGCCAACGAATACATATCAACTCGGCAGAAAGAGATGTACCCTACTAATTTGGAGTGGCTTCAAGCGTCTCTCTGAAAATGATCTTGTGCTCAGTCATTTATCTTTTAAAGCCCTCATTCCTGGATTTGTCTTCTTCTCTCTAACAAACCAACAAAATTCAGTAGAACTTCCAAGATGAAAAGAAAGTTAGATGTACGTGATTGTATATGCATTTTGTTAGTACTTTATAATCAAAGAGGTTAACATCACATCATTTTCGTTTTTGTTTTGAAATATCGAAATTGAAATATAATAAAAACATTATTTAATTTTTTTATTTTAATGTAAAATACAAAAAAACAGTTTTCAATAATTTCTAAATAAACAAAAGTGATTTTTAACAAATTATGTTAGTGATTGTTAGCTTTTTGTTTTTTTGTAAATAAAAACAAAATCAACACAGTATTTAATTTTTGTTTTAAAGAATTTAAAATTTTTATCAAGAAATCAAAGAATAAAATCAAACAGACTCTAAATATTCCTTGCTAATTTTAGCTCTTCCTCCTATCCTCATGTTCTTTCCAATAAAATAATGATATAGTTAAGTGATAATCGATAGATTTAATTATTAAAGATAATATTTATTTTTTATATTAGATAAGAAAAATATTATCATAAAATCAAGAAAAAAAATAAAACCAAGCATACTCCAAATATTTAATAAAAAATATTGTTAAAGATAATATTTAATTTTTTAGATTAAATAAGAAAAATGTAACCATTAAACATGATATTTAATCTCTTAAATTAAATCGAATAAAATAGAAATAACTAAAGGAAATATGCATTCTTACCAAAAAGCCATAAATTGAGGTTATAGTTTTGCAGCTCCGCAAATAAAAAGTCACTCCATTGTTTTGGTGTGGACGCTGTAATTGAACCGCCATGAGGATGAGGAAGCAGATGATACAGCGGTAGTGAAGGCATCACTGTATCTCTTTCCACTGCCGACTCTTCAAATGAATCTAATTTCTCTGCGATCACATGGACCCCATATTCTTTAACGTCTACGGGTCCGCATGAACGACGTTGGGGCACCGCAGGCCCTGTTGGCATTGACATGAAGTATAGTCCCAATTCATCATCTGCACAGTAATCTCCCATTCCCATTTCACTTCTACTTATGTATCTTATCCATCCCCCAGCACGTATAAGACCTGTTGTTCGTATATCTCCAAAAAATATTCTTCTGTTTCTTTTATTTATTATAGTAATAGTAATGTCAGACCAATTTGAATGGACAACCCAAAGAACTAACCCATGGAAGACTGGAGGTATATGGAATGACAATGACCATCCTTCTCTTCTGTAGCTCAACCAATTTGGCATCTCACCACGAAAGGAGAAAATACAATACTGGTGACGACCGTTGCACATTGCCTGTATAAATATATTATCATAGAATCAAGAAATAAAAAATTAAACCAATCAGACTTTAAATACTTAATAAAAAATATTATTAAAGATAATATTTAATTTAATAATAATGATTATTGCCTTTATACATATTGATATCAAGAAGTGCTGAGATTTTAGACATTAATCAATGTATGTGCTACTTGTGTGTTTCTTCTTGTGTAAGAGAGACAGAAAGAAATAGTACCTCAACAAAGCTCTTTTGTAATTTCTTTGTTGAATGCTTGCGTTTAAAAACTTCAATTTTCCAAAAACTATCACTTAAACCTTCGATGCCCTGAATCTCTTCTAACAAATGACAATCATATAGATTTAGATGTAGATTCTTGTTTGACTCGATTCTTAGTCTTACTCTTTCCAATGATTCGCAACCAAATGCTTCCAATTTGTCTAAACTTGGGGGAAGATCTAGGATTGATACAAGATTGGGGCACGCATTGACTATCAAGCTCCCTAGGTTGGGAAGGAAGCCGATCCTAGAAGACAGGCTAGAGAATTTGTTTAGTGATAGATCCAATTCTTTTAGAGAAGATAAACCACTGAAATCAACACAGCTAGTAATGCCATCAGACAAACTACCATAAGAAAGCTTAAGATGATTCACTGATCTCCATACCAAAAATATTGGCAAACACCATTTCCAATTCCAAACACTTGCTGAAATCAAAGAAGAATTTGGTGGAGCCGAATTGTATCCACGCAATGACAACCTTCTGACATGCTTTAATTGTCCAATTGATGACAGAAGTTGCTCATTTTCAATCCCATCCGCCAGCATCACAGTTAAGCATTCCATATCACCCATGCCATCCGGCAGCTTCTCAAGTTGTGAACACCTTGAAATATTCAGAGTTTCAAGACAATTTACATTACCAATGCTTTCAGGGAGAGTCCTCAGACTCCAACATCCCTCCAGATTCAAGAAAACAAGGCTCGTCAAATTTTCAATTGATTGATGCACCTCAACTAAACTCGAGCAACCTTTCAGAATTAGTCTCTTTAGACTTAAACTGTGCAAGTTTGGTGTTTTAATAAGGTTTTGAGAATTACTAAGATTAAGGATTTTTAGCTTATTGAGGACCTGCCATAATAGAGGGCAAAATAAGGAAAATTAATCATAGAAAGTCATAACATGTATATATAAATTACATACTGGAGAAATTTTGGGGATTGTAGCATGTTTCGCACCTTTTTTCCCGTCCAAAGTTCTTTGAGGTTACTGCAATGCATATCAAGAACAGCTAGATTGTCCAAGGTAATATCAGATGGAAAATATTTCTCAGGACATTCATGCCAACAAATCCACATCAACTCTTTAGAAAGCAGTTTGAAGGATCCGGTGAGATGTACTCCATTGATTTGGAGTAAATTTAAACATTTCATTTCTGCAAATAATCCTGCGCTAAGTGATTTAGCTTCTGATGCTCTGACATCCAGTGCAAGACCCTCTACAACATCCGTACCCTAAAAAAAAACAATACAACTTTCATACAATTATTTGTAATAAGTTTGACTAGAAAATACGCATGCCTATGCTTTCATGTATGCATTAGCTCTTACTTACCTTGTGCTGCTTAAGTACATTCCATGCATCGTCTTTATTCCAAATTCTGGTCCTTTTTCCAAGATGCAAGGGAGACGCTTCACAAACGACCTCCCTTCCCATGTCTCGTAATAGATCATGCATGGCTACCATCTCTCCAAATAACTGACTTTCATCTTTAATGTAACACTTATGAAATTGAATCAGAGACCTTTCACGGAGAGTTTCCAAAACACCTTCTGGATGGCGACGGCAACGGGCTCCTAGCACTTTTGCGACGTATTCTTTCTCTATACCAATAAAGAAGCATGCAATATCAAGGAATGCTCTTTGTAGTTCACCATCAAGTGCGCGATAACTTATTAGAAGCTTTCCTTGAATATCTTGGTTTGGAATTCTGCTCAAGTTGTCAATTTCACTTTCCCATCTATCTTTTTTTTTCCTGAACAGAGAAGCTCCTATAACCTCAAGAGCTAGAGGAAGTCCTCCACAGTAACTAACGGCTTTCTTCGAAAGCTCAATGTAATCTTCTGCTGGCTTGGAGTCCTTAAAGGCATGCCAACTGAAAAGCTGAAGGGACCCGTCTGGTTTCAATTCTTTGATCTGAAATGTTCGATCTGCTTCACGAAATAAACTTGAATATCTTGTTGTAATAATTAGTCTACTTCCGGGACCGAACCAACTTCGATCTCCCATCAATGCATGTAGCTGGTCCGGATGAGCCACATCATCAGCAACAACAAGAACTCTTTTGCGACGAAGTCGCTCTTTGATCAGAACCTTTCCTTTGTCAGCACAATATAAGTTTGCAACATCCTGTTTTAAAATATCATCAAGAAGTTGCTTTTGTAAAAGAGCCAGACCATTAAATTGTTCTGATCTTTCATTGATATTCGAAAGAAAACAGCTTCCCTCGAATCCATACCAGAGTTGATTAAATACAACTTTTGCTAGAGTCGTCTTTCCTATTCCTGGCCTCCCAAGTATGCTCACAATGTGTACATCATCGGTAGGGGTACTTAGAAAGTCAAGAAGATTGCGAGCATGCTGATCCATACCTACTAGGTGCTCAGGAACATCTAAGTACTCGCGATCTAATTTATTCAACACATACTTGATAATCCCTTGGATAAATTTTGCTTCATGCCTGCTCATAGACAAAAGCAAGTCATCGATAGCAAGTCAATTAAGTATGCTAAAAAGAAATATTTTATTACTTCACATTGAAAAATGTAATGTAAAATTACTCCATAAACGTGTGCAAGTGTATCTTAGAGAGAAAAGGAATACCCATATGCCATATCATTGAGATTCCATCCAGATAGCTTTCCAGCCTCCTCGAGAGCTTTTCTCCACTCCTTCACCAACTTCTCTTCAAAACGCTCTTCATGCTTATCAAATGGCTCTGCAAAACTGCCAGTCTGTTTTCTCACATCTGAAGGATCAATGTCATAGAATATAGGAAGAACAATCTGACCGGTTTTCCTATTTTTGCACTTCAGAATCTCTACAAGTTCATTGAGACACCATCTAGAAGAAGCATATCCTTTTGAGAAGACAACTATGGATATCTTTGATTCTTGAATAGCCCTGAGGAGATGATCGGAGATTTCTTCTCCTCTAGGAAGTTCATCATCATCTCGAAAAGTGTGGATTCCTGCTTGGACTAAGGCAGTATATAGATGATCTGTAAATGTCTTGCGAGTATCTTCTCCTCTAAAACTCAAGAAGACATCATAGGCCCCTACCGGTCTACTGCGAGAAGACTCTGGCTCTGTCATGGCAGCTGCAGAAATTAAGGAACAATCAATTAGCAATTGCTGATACATGTGAAGTGATCATCGAAGAAAATACAGCAATTTAAGCTTAATAATGAGAGAGCATAAGACAATAGCAACTGAAGTTAAACATGAAACAAACAAAGCTTTCACATTGTTGTTATTGGTAAAGACATGAAATTAAAACAAGAAAGAAGCAAAGAAGAGTTAGCTATGAAATTGCAGCAATCGGAGAGAGAAATTATTGCACCTGAAGTTATTGAATCGTAGAAATGGGGTGTTCAAATCGAATCAGCAGTTCATGTATATATAGACACACACATCTGCCTTTGCTGGCTTTATTTATTGCGGGAATACGTAAAATAGTAAAAGTTAGAAAAATATCAAACGGACTCTGAAGTTCGTTAATGCTATTTATGCTTAGCAAATACTTAGAAAATACTTAGCAAGTATCAATCAAGATACTGAAATCAGACCTAGTTTCTTGTTATTTTTGGATTATTTGCTTAATTTTACTTGTTATTTTTTTATTTATTTTAATAGATTTATTTAGCTATTTATTGTTACTGAAAATAAAGATTAACTTAACTTAATCTTGACAGCTCCTGAAGCAAAATTTTCAATAAACAATTTTAAAAATAATTGAATTTTTTTTACAATTTAAAATTATAATTTTAGAAATTAAAACACTGTAATTGATATAGCTTTCTTGCAAATACTTTGCAATTAAATCAGTCAATGACAGTTTTTCTAATAATGAACATTTTTCCTTCTCCACGGTAGCTCATCCAATATGGCATGAGCTAACGTGGAGAAGGATGCTCATTGTCATCCAATTAATCAGTAATCAATTAATATTTCAGTAATCAGTAATCAATTAAATTATTTCTATTCATATACAGGAGAAGTAATATTTCATTGATAAGTGAAGAGGTTTCCTCGTATTTGTAGTTAACTTCCGTCCTTTCTTGTGTTATTAATTATTTGTTAGCTTTAGCATGAGGTATTTTATCAATTACAAAAAACTTATTCCACTACTATTCTATGAAACTTGAAAAATAAGTAAAGGTTATTGTATTACTAACTTTTGAATGATAATGTTGTCTCTTTTATTTTTTTTAATTAATATACACGTTCGAGTCAGCTTGTGTGCTTTTTAAATTTGTATGAACTTCAAATAAATTATAAGCTTTATAAACAACAGGGACTAAGTAAATGTAGCCAAAGATACCTACGCTTAGCTTGAAAAGGAAGAACGTGCAGGTGGAGAACTTACCTTAATAGCAACTTGGTGGCTGCCGAAGCTTAGCTGCAGGCAACGAGCATGAGATTAAATAATTAACCTGTGGCAACCATGAAAGGCTCTTGGGCTAAAGCAGTTATCACTAAACTTTTTTTTTTTTCACACAACCGCATTCCTATAGTATAGTATAAGTGTAAAAATTATAAAATTTAAACTCGTCTCACTTCATCAATAAAACTATAATATTATATAATAAAAACTTGATATCTCCACTGATCGTGGAGTTCAACTTATCAAACTAACTCCTATTTTCTAGTTACTATCATCTAATTTATTATTACTATGTATATCAGAAAAAAATAATTTTTATAATTTACATTACATGTTTTTTTTAATAAATTCAAAAGATGTACCGTCCAAAACTATGATATGTTTAAAGGTAATTGAAAAACCTCAATTTATTTATTTTTATACTAGAAAATATGCCATTATTCAATATTGATGATGAAGAATAAATATTGATTATTAATAATAAATTTTGTATAATTTGTCCAGCATTTTCTTATTCTCACTAATTAATCCCAGAACGAGGTTTCAAGAAAAGCCTCAACAAACCTTATTTTTTGTTATTTTGAATTCACTAAAAAAATATTCATCATCTTTGTTGCAGATTATTAGCAATGCAATAATCATAATAATTATAAAAGAGATAAAAGGTAACAGTACGTAGAGGAAAAAAAGAAGGAAACTTTTCAAATATTGAGGAAGGAATTTGGTGGCAACAACTGCTGGGTCCACGCGTTAAAAAAAGCAAGGAAAGAGAGAGAGGACCCCCTTGTCCTCTCTTTCTTTCTCACTCATACTGCTTGAAAATCAAATGGGGCGTTGCTTTTTTACATCGATCGAGGAAGCCATGTAAAGAAGGGAAAGCGCACAAGAAAGATGGGGTTGTTTCCTTTTATTTTTATTTTTATTTTTATTTTTATTTCTATTTCTCTCTCTATATTGAAAGTTTGAAAAACTTTATGACAAGAAAGGGAATGTCTTTTTGCGTTCCTTTCGGAATGGGCAACAACTTGGTAATTAACATTTACTTTTAACACATTGAGGATGGTTACTCTAAAATTTGATTAAAGGACTTACTTTCTTACTTTTGCTTTTTAGCTTCTAACAATGGATTTGATTACGTTGAAAACATGGGTATCATGAAGGGACATAAAGCTTCGCGCATGCCAAGCGGAGGGGGTAATAAAAAAAAGAAAATGAACAAAGGAGATTAGTGAGGATTTCAATTATCTAATAATTACACAAAACCTTCTCTTTTATTGGAAAAAAAAAATTCGTAGAGGAAAATGTTCATCATCTTTATTGCAAATTATTAGCAATGCAATAATCATAATAATTATAAAAGAGGTAAAAGGTAACAGTACGTAGAGGAAAAACAAGTTAGGAAAATTTTCAAATACTGAGCAAGGAATTTGGTGGCAACAACTGCTGGCTCCACGCGTTAAAAAAAGCAAGGAAAGAGAAAGAGGACCCCTCCATACTGATTGAAAATCAAAATGGGGTGTTTGCCATGTAAAGAAGGGAAAGGGAAAGGGCACAACAGAAAATCAAGCAAAGATTTTGATTCCCCTCCATTATTCTTTCTCACTCATACTGATTGAAAATCAAAATCATATGGGGTGTTTGCCTTTTTCATCCATGAAGCCATGTAAAGAAGGGAGAGTGAACTATCTAGGTGGTGTTACAGTGGTAAAAACTTAAGATACATGGATTTTTCCTATTTCATCTCTCTGTCCGTTCTTACATTTATCAGAACCACAAACAGGAGAACACCAACTCCGCATTTAATGATTTATTCCTTTGAATTCAATTCCTACTTGTTGGAATGACTCAAAGCTACTTGAGCTGTAGTGGCGAAATTGGGGGTAGTTTGTTGAGAGCATGCATTAGTGGGAGCTTCTTGCTTTCTTAGATATAAACAAACTTTTACCTGGTCCTATTCCAGGCCCTTGAAGCCATGGTTGTAAATCAAAGCTATTTTATCTTTAAGTCTTCTGTCCTGTCGAGTTCTATGTATAGTCGAAATTACCTCTCTCTCATTCTCACTCTCATACTGAATGAAAATCAAATGGGGTGTTTGCTTTTTCATTGAGGAGGCCGTGTAAAGAAGGGAAAGGGAACAAGAAATCTTAGAAAGAGATTCTATATTTCTTTTGTGGTTTTAGGTTTGAGCTCTGTGATTGCTTATATGATAGTCACTGGAGGCTTATATGGTCATTAACTTCAGGACCCGTGAAATTAGTCAGGATATACACAAACTAGTCCAGATACCTACATTAATAATAATAAAAAAAAAACAAAAGGAAGGGAAAGGGCACAACAGAAAATCAAGCAAAGATTTTGATTCCCCTCCGTTATTCTTCTCTCTGTGCTATTATTGTAACATTTTATTAAAGCAGTGTAAAACGTTGAAAATATGGGTATCATGAAGTGACATGAAAAAATCAGAAAAAATACACAAATAATAAAAAATATATATATATATATATATAGTTAGTATTGAAATTAGACCAATAATTAAATATTATACATAAAAATTAAGTTTGAGAGTTTTTAGATAATAATTTAAGGTTGAATAGAAAAAGAAGAAGCTTAAATTAGTTTAGTTTGGCTGCAATTAGAAAATAGAAGTTCAAGAATGAGTTTGAATTGAATAACCAATTTAAAAAATCAATTAGATATTTAATTAAAAAGAAAATTTAAACTGCAATTCATTTGGCTTAAAAATAAAGTTTGGAAGAATCAGAAATGAAAAATTCATACTTTACATTACACGTTACTTCTAATAAATATTTTTTTCATAATAAAACAAATTTTCCTTTTCATTTAAATAAAAAATCCAATTGAAAAGGCTAGTTAATGGTAAGCGGTTCACACTTTACATTACACGCTACTTCTAATAGATTCAAAGGATATACAGTGCACCTATTAAAATCATGTTATGTTTAAAGATAATTCAAAAACCTCAATTTAGTCTCAAAATATACGATCCTATAATTAATTGTGTTGTGTAGAATTTTTTTTGTTACATTTGTTTTTTTTTTTCTGATTTTAGCATATAGACTCATTTCATGTGATAAATTAAGATTTTAACATAAGAATTTTTAGGATAATAAATATTTTTTTCTGTCATTATTATTTAGTTTAAAAATTTTATTTATTTCTATTCAATATTGTTAAACTTTTATATTTTTTTCTACTTGAAAAGAATAATTTTTTATTCAATATTATCAGGCTTTCTAGTTTTTATATTTAAAAAATAATATTTTTCTATTTACTTGTTTTTATTAAGATCCTCTGCAAAGTTACCACAACAACAGGGTCCACGCGTTAACATTATTGAGGAAGAACAGGTTACTTACTGCTACCAAAGTCTTCCAAGCTATTGTTGACCAATGTACCAAAACACAAAAAAGAAAAAATCAAACATAGATTTTGCTTCATCTCAATTTTTTTTTTAGATTACTGTAAATATCCGGTCCAGTTTATACGCATCTTAATTAATTTTATAAGTTCTGAAATTAATAACTATATAAATATTTAGCGACCATCATACTATTAGCAACCACATAACTCAAATTTAAAATCATAAAAAAATAAATTTTTTAATCCCAAATTCTTATCATTTCAACACTTTCTAGATGGTTAGATTATTATTTTCTCTTGATCCGTTCTTCTCTCTGTGCTATTACTGTAACAGTTTATTAAAGCGGTGTAAAGCGTTAAAAACATGAGTATTATGAAATGACATAAAGTTTCATGCTTGTTATAAGAGGATGTCAATAATTAATGATATATGTTTTAATTTAATTTTTTACCTTTTATTTTTATACAAAAAAAATATTTTTTCATTAAATTTATTCATAATTATCAAACCCGACTCGAGATCGACTCGATCAAGGAGCTGAGTCTCGAGCTACAAGGATTGATCCAAGTCAACCAAGAAAAATAAAAAAATAAAACTATTTAAGGTTTTAATATTTCATATGAAAAAATTAAGAAGTTGGATATAAGTTATACATGTTATAAATAATGAAGTTTAAAAGATTATTACAAAAGGTTTTTTTTATTCCACATTGAAAAGATACTATCTTATTCTTTTGAGTTGAAATATTTAAATCAAAAAGGTTTTTTATTTTATATTGAAAAAACATATTTTTTTTTCTAGTAAACATAGAGTATATATACTAAAAGGTTTCAAATCCCACATTAAAAAAATAAAATATTCTTCTAATATTTATATAATAAACTTTAAAATGGGTTAGTAACGAACTGAAAAATATATAAAAAATAGAGGTCTCTAGCTAGAAGAAAAAACACATTTGAAAAAAAAAATTTCTACCAGGTTTTGTTGGGTCACCCAGGTTCCAGATCTACTTAGTGGGTTGACCGGTTTTCTCCTGGTCAATTACAGGCCTGGGTTTTCAATAAAACAGACCTCGTGTTGCTACCCAATTTTTAACCAACTTTTTTGAACATATCATGGATGAATTAGTGAGTGATTAGCAAATAATTTCTTTCGATTATGCTTAGCAAATTAGTGAATCAAAATAGAAAACATACTCAAATCATATGAAAATATATTTATTTTTTAGTTATTTTTGAATTATTTACTAGTTATTTCTGATTTATTTTATTAGATTTATTTAGCAATTATATAAATAGTTGATGTTATATTTTTTATATATTTAGCATGGTAGGAGTAATAAAAAAAGAAAATGAACAAAGGAGATTAGTGATGATTTCAATTATCTAATAATTACACAAAACCTTCTCTTTTAAAATTTCTTAAACCCTCTGCTATGAAATTCTCATTTTTAATTATTTGATGCCAACAAAAATTATTGATATTTAATTATTATTTTTAATTATTAGCTTTAGTGCAACTACTAGCTATATGACTATGAACCAAAGTTATTAAATTTAGACCGACCCAGTAGATTAACCCGGGATCTAATAACTGTATAGTAAAAATAATATTTCATTAATAAATAAAAAAAAATCAAACAGACTTTTAGAATAAAGTTGATCTATACTTCATAAAGACTTATCAAGTCAGCCAGTCAATCAAGATAGAAAACATACTCAAACCAGACCTAGAAAATATATTTATTTTCTTGTTAGTTTTGAATTATTTGCTTGATTTTACTAGTTATTTTTTTATTTTTTTTAATAGATTTATTTATCTATTATATAAATAGTTGATGTTTTATTTTTTAAAACAATTTTAAAAATAATTGATTTTTTTCTTGCCATTTTAAATTATAATTATAAAAATTAAAAAACTTTAATTCTTTTAGCTTTCTTGTAAACACTTTCCAATTAAATCAGTCAATGACAGTTTTTCCTCTTCTAAACAATCCAATTTGATCCTTACTAAAATTTGAAATATCTAACTTCTCTTTCTTGTTCTATAATTTTATCCATATTTTATATTTATTAAAAACATATTTTATTTCTTTTTGTATTTTTTTTTCCTCTTTTATTAAGAATATTTGATTCCATTCTATTCTTTGAACTTCTTCCCTAGATATATAGAATAGAAATTGGTACCACTTATTTAAACTAATTTCTATTTTCTAGTTACTATCATCTAATTTATTATTACTATGTATATCAAAAAAATAAATATTTTTTTTAATTTACATTACATGTTTTTTCTAATAAATTCAAAAAATGTACCATCCACCTATTAAAACTATGATATGTTTAAAGGTAATTGAAAAACCTCAATTTAGTTATTTTTATAAGCAATCTCATCAAAGTTTATACTAGAAAATAAGGCTTTATTCAATATTGATGATCAAGAATAAATATTGATGATTAATAATAAATTTTGTATAATTTGAACAGCATTTTTTTATTCTCGCTAATTAATCCCTGAGCAAGGTTCCAAGAAAAGCCTCAACAAACCTTATCTTGTTATTTTGAATTGACTAAAAAATGTTCATCATCTTTCTTGCAAATTATTAGCAATGCAATAATCATAATAATTATAAAAGAGGTAAAAGGTAACAGTACGTAGAGGAAAAACAAATTAGGAAAATTTTCAAATACTGAGCAAGGAATTTGGTGGCAACAACTGCTGGCTCCACGCGTTAAAAAAAGCAAGGAAAGAGAGGACCCCTTGTCGGCTTGTCCTCTCTTTCTTTCTCACTCATACTGATTGAAAATCAAAATGGGGTGTTTGCCTTTTTCATCCACTAAACCATGTAAAGAAGGGAAACAAACATTTAGGTACGTTTTCAGTAGTAAGTGTTTGAGATTAAGAGATTTGTTTTTTTTATAGTATTCGAGCTTTGTGGTTGCTCATATGATGGGCACTGGAGGCTTATATGGTCGTTAACTTCAAGGCCCGTGGGATTAGTCGAGGTGCGTGCAAGCTGGCCCGGACACCCACGTTAAACTAAAAAAAAAGAAGAAAGGAAAGAACCATCTAGGTGGTGGTCCAGTGGTAAGAGCTTGGGATCAAGAGGTTTGCTCCCTCTGTGGTCTCAGGTTCGAGCCCTGTGGTTGCTCATATGATGGCCACTGGAGGCTTACATGGTCGTTAATTTCAGGGCCCGTGGGATTAGTCGAGGTGCACGCAAATTGACCCGAACACCCACATTAAACTAAAAAAAAAAAGGGAAAGGGTAAGGGAACAACAGAAAATCAAGCAAAGATTTTGATTCCCCTCCATTATTCTTCTCTATGTGCTATTATTGTAACATTTTATTAAAGCAGTGTAAAACACAACAGAA
>Ga0307509_10003514_pt1 | contig 23639 bp, 23 predicted proteins | sample 10_EM_MG_FD_202245 | JGI IMG/M metagenome (GOLD analysis project Ga0307509, IMG submission 202245) | Populus trichocarpa ectomycorrhiza microbial communities from riparian zone in the Pacific Northwest, United States - 10_EM | ecosystem: Host-associated > Plants > Roots > Unclassified | place... | reverse complement strand
AGATGTGGTCTGGCGTCAGGTAGCGTCCTGAGTATTAGGTGCTGCGTCTGGTGCGTCCTGAGGATTAGGTGCTGCGTCTGGTGCGTCCTGAGGATTAGGTGCTGCGTCAGGTTGCGTCAGATGCGTGATGTGCTAGGGTGGTTGCGTCCTGGTTCGCGATTTGCGTTCCAGCGTCAGGTGCGTCAGATGCACAGAATTCACAGAATGCGAGGTATTATTTTTGCTGATGCACACAAACATCTGATATGCCAGTTGTTGAAATTCTCTGTATATTTCCAAGGTATATTCAACAAACTAACGTGTATTCTTTTACTAAGTTTCTGTTTCGGCTCCGCCTGCCCACCGCTTACATTACTCTAGCTAAGATAGATATTATGGTGTTTTATTGTTTATTTTAGGATAATATCTTGGGATTTAACATGTGTTTTCAAATCAGGTGTTTAGGATTTACGGTTGTTTATGCATCTCTTATGCACCATTCTTGGTCATAATGTTTCTAATAATCACTCCGCACCCTTTTGTTTTCACACACATTATTTGGGATTTACTTGGCTGGATTTCAGGATCAAACATGTTTGCACTTATGTTTCTTACATTGTTTTTCCTATATTTCTCTTCCGCATATGGACATATACTTTTCTATAAACACGGTGCTACCGCCCACCTGGGTTAGAAGAATTAAAAACCGGAACTCCTACCAATCCCTTCTCCACCTTGTTCCTAAGCTTGCCTTGCGACCCCCCTCGGACTTGCCAAGTATTATCCATATAGAATAGATTGTGCCGCATTCCCATATTGAACACCAGTCATCCTCAACATATGTGAATGTCCTAATTACCTACTAGCTAATATGTCCTGGTATGGTATCTCAAGATAGGGTTACTCTATCAAACAGCATGTAATAAAGGTAGAAGCAGGTAGGGATAACCAATTGCCAATTCGACAAAGTGCATGGAGTATTAGTCAAGGGTGCATGCTGTGCCCGAGGAGTCGTAGTAAAAAGCTACACTATAGCCTGAGGATCAGTTCACTATGGAACATTTCTTTACACGAACAAGTCTAAAGCCACAACTCTATATACTACAACCAGGCGCCTCCGACAGTGAGTTCAGTCTTCTGAATGGTCCGGGGAAGCCATCAGGGTTGCCAATACTAGGCCGACAACTAGCTCAGACTTGCAAGATCAGGTCCAAGTCGAGTAGAGTCTGATGGTAGAAATTAGACAGACCAGAGAGTTGTGATTGTTGAAACTGACTGGAGAAGGCTCAGTCAGACTAGGTGGACCGGTTGAAAACTGAGTGATACAAGGTTCATTGATTTGCGCCTTCTTCGCTTAAAGGCAATCACCGAATTGTCAAAACCCTTACAAAGACCCTAGATGCAAGGCCCAGAGTAAATCAGGTGAAGACCTCGATCGCTAATAGAGGTGTGTAGAAGTTCTCTCTCATTCACCCACGCTCACTAGCACACTCCACTAACTCATTTGCTAATTGTATACAGAAGAATAAATCTGAAGGAGAAAAGCTCCCTCATCTTGAACCAATCGCAACAGAGGTTTTTTCTCTTCAAAGTACATTCCATTGTTCTATTCCCCGACCGCGAAGGTATTTGGGGGAGGGGGGTGGTTGTCACTCTCATTGCTCATAGGATACCCAAATGCTTCACGTTTTTCCACTTTCTCTAGCTTTTTCACAAACTTGCATGGTAAAAAACAAAGAACAAACATGATAGCTCCTATTACTCATTGCATTTAGACATCCAGCATCTGTACACTCCTTCTTAGCTCTTTCACGGACTTCTATGCTAATAAATGAAAGATAAATATCATCACAACCGCTATCACTTGGTACTTTTGGGGGTCGGGCGCATTTATGCAATGGTGTGACAGAGACCCGGGCAGGACTAGTACCGGAGGCGACCTGACCACTCGAACTAAGCCTGTCTAGTCGTGAACACCAATGCCAACCGACTGACTGGTCCTGGCCTCAAGACTTGACTGTTCAGACTATTCGGTACCAGGGAACCAATAGTGACAGAAGGGATAATGCCAAGAGGAATGGATGGGATAGGAGGGGCTCGGACCACCAGCGGCTGTCCTCCATGGGCCCAATTACTTGGGGGACTGCCAGCCATACATGCAAGAAATTTATTATAGTGTGACAAATGGAAAAACGCCAGCTTCGGCGGACAGCATGGGAGTGCGAAGATTGCAGGAGGAGCTATCAGGGGTATCAGAAAATGGTAGGGGGTGGGAAAGAACTGCGAGGAAGGCCACAGATAGCAGGTCTTATGAATGACGGCTAGGCACATGTGGAGAAAAATGAGGGGCGTGGCCGGGAATTTCAGAGGATGGCAGGGGATTGCAGACAAACTATGAGTGATATGGTGTATGGTCTACACAATAAGCAGTGTGCCTGGGAGAAAACAAAGAAGGCTAAACAGATCATCAAGGGCTCCAAGTATCAAGATAATACCGAGCCAATCATCCGGCTACGAGCCTTATTTTTCCTTTAAAATACTTTGCTAAGTCTTGTGCTTTAATCCTAGTCATAGTGATGTTGCAACAAACCCAAAGAACTGAGGCAACCGAAGTTAAATCGAAGCACAATGCTAGGGATTTTTCTGAAGAGTTACAGGGAAACTCAATTGACCATCTTGGATCTGGATGTCTGCAGCTACTATGAGAGCTTTCCGACCATGATAGTGCTAGCGCCCTCTCCGGCAAGGATATCTTTACCTTGCAAATCCATACAAGTGGTTTCTAAGCTTTAATTTGACAAACACTTTTGACTTTTTTGTTTCTTCATGATGTATTCTTCCTTGCTTATTAGTTTACGAATATGATACATGATGTACCTGATGATAAACTATGAGTGAGATCAAATTACGGAAATGAACTTTCTGAGCATACGAGCGAAAGAAATGTAACAGGTAAGTCTTTTCTCTAACCATCTTATGGCCCGTTTTCTAGCATGGCTATTTTCTAGTACCCAGTGATACCTATGAGGATAATTAAGCCTATCGCTTGCAAAGTTCTGTTGGTTGTGGACATTATAGCTTTTTGGATTTTGAAGTTTGAAGATTGGGGCGGAGTGGGGGTTTTGGTGCTACAGGCCTCCGTAGGCCACCATGAAATTCAAGCTGACTAAGTAGCGAATATGTCTTCATTTTTCCTGGGCACGTACGGTATTTCGGGCAAATATCAATCAGAGGAACTAAGGATTCTTGGTTGTCCTGACTGTGCTTTTGTTATTGGGTGTTTCATATTCACTTAGGGTGAGGCTGATCCAGTAACAGTGTTTGGAGAGTGATTATTTTGTATTCCCCTCTCATCCAGATTCAACCCAAAAGACTTAGTTCCCTTCACTCACCAACAAACCTCTATGGGCTGTCCTCTTATCTTACAACTAACATCGCCTGAAATAATGTTTTGCCGCCAGCAATAGTTGACTAATCGTCTTATGCGAGTACACTTACTAATACTGGAGTCATTCACAAGCAACCTCTGCTTGGAGAATCCGCGCTTTCGTGCTAGTCACTATCAAACCCGCCTTTCAAAACAAAGCCAGCAATGATAAGCATCACCAAGCAGCCAAACTTTATATCAATTTTGTTTCTTGACTCCCCACCAAATCCCCAAGCGATATTGTCAATTATATTTTAATTTCTGGCCCAGATCCCTAAAGTTTCATCCGATATCGCTCGGTTGCCCCTCCAAAGATTTGTCCTCCTATTGAATTGTAAAAAGTTATCTCTCCTGTAATAGTCCTCTAGAATCCCACTTAGTCTAGAGCATTAAGTTCATCAGTCTCTCAAGGTTGTGGTATTTTGACCCCTAAGCAGACTGGGATAGATACCAGCATGAATATGAAGGCACCTTTTGCCATGGTGTTCAACATTCCCTCTCGGGGAGGGTGGAATCTTTGACAGCGAATTGGAAATGGAGCAAGCTTAGAAATAAGCATGATGTCAGTTTCTTGTATTGTTTCGTTATCACACTCGTTTCTTCTTCTCTGCTGCTCATCGGGATGATTTGTGGCACATTCAATGTACAGGAGAACGGTATTGAGGCGTGGAAGGGAAGAAGATGGATGAATGCAAAGAAAGAAAATCCAGAAGGAGATAGAGGGGGTCTTTCATCCATTTATTTGATAATGACGGTCCCAATAATGTGGAAGTAGTGTTCGTTACAGGGTGGGGTTGGGCGGTTTTTTACTCACAAAATCTCACCCTTACACCGGGCCCTGGGGGGTATTTTTCAGGTAATTCCCACCCTGCCCCCTTCCCTAGACAGAGCCCTATTTGTTACAACATATTTTTAACAGGGACCCATCTGGGGTATGGGTGGGGCGGGGGCCTGAGCGGGGACAGCTGCACGGAATACCAAAAGGTCACCCCATCCCAGGCCATGGAGTGGGACAGTGTAGGGACAAGGGCCAGGGGCAGTGATTTTCCGGGCCCCCGTCTGCCCCGTAACGAACTCTATGTGGAGGATCTAGCCTATTGTAACAGGAAATCAATATCTAATTAGGAAAGACCCATAGAAAACCCCTGTTAAAGCAATACCAACCCTTATACCATTGTTGAAATTTCTTGCCTATTCTCTTTTACATCCCACCAACCACCCGTTTCCCAGACTATTATCCGAACCCCGTGCCCCCCACACAGTCAGTCAAGATAGAGAGCAGCCTTACCGAAAGGGTGACAAACTATCCTGCAAAAGCAACATCCTAATCACTATCGGTCTTTATTGGTTCCTCCAAAGGGTTATCAATATCGTCCAAACCGTCATTCGCACGAGCAGCCTCTACATTACTATGAAGAAGATGGATGTTCAACTCCCTCAGACGATCATCAATCTGGTTCAAATGAATGTGAACTTCAGCTCTGTGCTGTACTGTCTTATTACTAAGGTTCTGAATTTCACTGTGCGTGGTGTAGGATTCATGACACATATCTGCACGAAGTTCCACAATATTGTACCAATATCGGAATGAACATCAACATACTGGTGAACCTATTGTTTGCCTCAATTGGAATGTAAATGGCCACACTGTTGAACCAATTGTTTGCACAGATTTGCACAAACATGGCCACAGTGTTGAACTAATTGTTTACCGAAATCTGCACGAACATTGGCTCTGTGTTGAACCAATTGTGTGCCCAACTCTGAAAGGTCATCGCCATATGGTTTGACCAATTTTTTACCGAAATTCGCACCAATAAGGACACATTTTTTAACCAATTGTTAGCACAAATCCACACCAAGATCCCCAAACTCTTGAACTAATTGTTGCCTGAAATCCGCACAAATATTAGCCAAATCTGGGGATTACTGTCTTGCGAAATGAGTAGTGATATCTGGAAACCGTCTGGTGACCTCTCCACGAAGGTCACTCTAACAATCCTATTGTTGCGCAGGTATGCAATAGGCAATGACAGTTGTCTCCTGCATAAGCGAGTCTCGTGTTTCTCAATCCAGGGGTAGCGAGGTACTATGTCAAATAGTATGTAACCGGCTTCATTGTTTGGAAGAATACTATCTTGTCAGAGAGTAAGAAGAGTGGTCTGTTGTGTCTTGATTGAACTATCACAATATCACTATATTCAGCAACTCGTCGGTAAGACTATCACAATACTGTCCGGGTTCTTCGAGTGTAGGCTCTGGTAGAGGAGGAGTGTATAGAGAGAGAGAAAGAGTAATCGCATGCAACTTCAGGTATAGAAAGGGGCTTACATGATTGCGTGAAGATATCTCTCGGTCGGAACCAAGCCCCTAACATATGCATCTTCTCACAACCCTGACCCTGGTGACTCACGACCTCATGTCATGCTACCTCTATGACTCATTGTGAGTCATTGCGTCTAATCTATCAGCTGACTCTCTTGAGTCCCCTGCGTAGCATCCTTTAACCAATCAAAACCCTTAACCCAAGTCATGTGCTCAAATGAGTCACATGTGTGAAACTCAGGACTCATAATCTGAGTCATGTGCGCAGGTCATTACCTCATAATATGATGTCACAATCGGAAGTTGTGAAAGAATCAACCAATGATAATATAACGATGATTCGCAAGTGCACAGTCATGTGAAAACTATGAGTCAAGTGACATTACCGTGTAAAACCAACATAACCTGTGACTAATAACCATTAGTCATTTGAAATCTGCCTTCCTTAGTCACGATTTGGGACAATTGATGCCCTCTTAAGCCAACCAGGCCTCAATATCCACAAACCTTGTCACAAAGTAACCCCGTACCTCATAAAATTACTTGCATAGTTGCTACAACATTTCGGCGATAGATGCTGGAATCGGAGCTGTCACTTCCATTAGAGGCATGATCCAGCTTGGTGACAGTCGTTCTGCACCTAGTAGGAAGTCAGCAATGGTAGGGCGAACTCTTGGTTGCCATTTAGTTTGAAATTCAGTGAGTCATGTTTGGCAGGCTTACCTACAATCTCGGCTACAAGTTGTCTTCAATTGATGGCGTGTACAATTTCATACATAGTGGTGTGTCAGGAGGTCAGTTCAGCTGGTACCAACGGTAGTGTTTGCTTCGAGCTTCTATTAAATAGTTAGCAACTCAAGAAGCATATAATTAAATTAAGAAAAGATCACTCACTATGAGGTAAATGGGAAAAACAAGCACTGTGTAATGGGCTGGTTGCTCTGGCCTTGGGTGGGTCAAGGCCTTCGTGGCTTTCTCGGTATGGTGCAGGCAAACACTGATGTTATATCAGAATCGAACACAGGTAAGCAGTGGTGTGAGGGTGTGACATGCATTTTATGTAAGGTGCCGGGTACATGAAATCAACGAAAAAGTAACACAATAATTCAAGAAAACTTTCAACCATGATACGTCTGAGACAGGAAGTAGCCATCGTGGAAGGGGCGCATGGATTTTGGAGGATTGCAGGGGAAGCTTCAAGGTAATAATAACCACAGATACACTAACATTTTATAATAATTTAATTTACGGCCATGCAGCTCTTCGCCAGGATGTGGCTCACTATGACAACCACAGGAACATCAAATGTATATTTGATTATCTTCATATATTGTACTAGTAAGATAATGAAAATTTGGTAAATAGTACTTTTGAATATGGGGATTCAGAATCTGGTATTTCTATTTGATAATAAAAGACTCTTCTTCTTGTATATTAACTTTAGTCTGAACTGGTTCAAATAGCATTTTTTCTATAATAGTTGTAGCGAAGGTTGAAACCAACAGCAAATATGATAGTTTAATCATGTAATAAGATCTTATAGGGCTAGTATTTGAGGTGAAACGTGTTTTATTATGGGCTTGTAGCTATGTTGGAAGATGCTGTGACAGTAAAAACAAGAATAGCGAAATATATACCCAATAAACTGGATAAGATGATATCTGCTAATGGGGTTTACCTAAGATTCCAGTACTTTCTGATATACTTCAATTAAGTAATTCGAGATATGATATAAACTTTCAAGGCAGTTGGTTAAGTCTTGCAAATTTTATTCTATAATTATTGGTAAGTAATTTAGTAGGAAATAATACTCTTTAGCTACAACCATGGAGGCTACATATACAGGATGAGGCTAAAAGCTGAGTTATCATATCTGCTAATATATTTAAAGCTATCCAAGCAGTTTTACTGAGATTGGATGTTGGGATTTGGCGATTTGCCATCTGAACTCCAAAAACCCTGAATTTTGCTCTTGATATTTGGTGTTTTAAGGTTGAGATGCGAAATCTCCAAATCCCAATACCCAATCTCACTGAAACTTATTACATAGCTTTAAATATATTAGTAGATACTATAAATCAGCTTTTAGCCTTATCTCGCATATGTAGGCTTCATGGTTGTAGCTAAAGCATATTATTTCCTACCAACTTGAAGTTTCTTTCTAATCAACATTAAATAGAACAAACATTGAATACAATATGCAAGGCTTAACCAACTGCCTTGAATGTTTATATCATATCTAGAATTACATAATAGAAGTATATCAGAAAGTATTCGACTCTTAGGTAAACCCCATTAGCAGATATCATCTTATCTGGTTTATAGGATATATATTTCGCTATTGTTGTTTTTACAGTCATACCATCTTCTAACATAGCTGCTATCCAATAATAAAATACTTTTCGGATCAAATACCAGCCCTATAACATCTTATTACATGCTTAAACTATTGTATTTGCTGTTGGTTTCAATTTTCTTTACTACTATTGTAGAAAGAATGTTATTTGAACCAGTTCATAATAAAGTTAATATACAAGAAGAAGAGTCTTTTATTATCAAATGAAAATACCAGATTCTGAATCACCATATTCAAAAATACTATTTAACTAATTTTCAATATGTGACCAGTATAAGGTATGCAGATAATCAAATATACATTTGATGTTCCTGTGGTTGCCATGGTGAGCCACATCCCGGCCAAGAGCGGCGTGGCCGTAAATTACATTAGTTCCGCAAGCCAGGCCGGAGCTCATCATGATTTACAGGGATACTAGTAACCATTAGGATACTAAATTTCGGGAGCTTTACCCTACATACACTAACAAAATTATACTATTCATTGTGGGTCAGGGATTCATATGTGAAAAATGCCTGTAGCCCCCCAACACATTTTTCGCGACCTTTGGTATTGGAAGCGGGCAGACCCCTCTCTACCGCCGAGCTGTAGCCTTACCAGACGGCAATACAGAATTTCAAATTAATCCGCCCCGATCTCTCCTGCTCAATATAGCCCGGGCTTCCCACGCTATATTCACAACCACTGCGATTTCGGGAGCCAAGGGTTTATGTACCCTATGATGGTCTTAAATATCATACCGGAATAACCAAACCCCTCTCTGTTGGAAATGGTTGATTGCTGCTCACCATACTAAAGGCCCCGGGCGAAACACCACTTAACCCCCCCCCCCCCGTCTATGCACCTGGCCCCAGGGTTCCGAATAGTCCGACTGGTTAAGTCTTGGAGGCAGGACCAGGCTGGCCAGTCCTCGTGATGGCGATCACTGGACCCGACTAACTTGCGTGGTCCAGTCCGGTTTGGCTTGGTCCCAGACCAGTCTTTATAAAAGATTGAATGAGACTCTGAATGGCACCCAGCCTAACACTCGGTAAGAATACAAGTATAGGTATACGAGGATCTTAAAGTCGCCTGTCATGTTATAAATCAACAGCCCCTCAATAAAAGTTGATAGAACATCCTGGAGAGGATAATATGCAGTGGAAATACAATTGCCTGATGGATAAGTCGCATCCAATACCGGTATTGTGGCATGTGGTCATGTAATATCACTCACTTAGTGAACCAAAAATAGTTGGATCGTCGCGAACCTATTTTCGCCACCCCTAATCTAATCGAGGCACTATCTCCACCATATAATTCACGGAAACAATAAGTTTGATTAAGAAAAGCTTTATTTGAACGTAATATATTGTGATAAAAATAGCATATCCTATTGCTTGGCAGGCTTGGTCAGACCAGTCTTGGTCAAGTCGGTTTCTATTATCCTGACTGTCCAGTCGGTCTAATTTCCACCATTGGACTAGACTTGACTTTCGACCTGACTAGCTAGTCCAGTCCAGTCTTCCGCCGACCATTCGGAACCCTGCCTGGCCCGGCGGCCCCGCACCTATCCTACCCCGTTATCGTTCAGACAAAGAACTATCTGACATGAGCGCTGGATCAATACATCCATCGGAAGGAAAGCGAACACCCGGAAGCATATTTGTCCAGCAAACTCAGCATCGGTACAGCATGCACCGTTATCGTTCGACAAAGCCCCGGGGAGGCACTTGCGATCGGTGAGAACGACTCGAATGCCAGTAGGCTATGGACCCTGGAAGATTTTTCTTTGTTCTGTTATTTGTTAGCATGTTTGTTTTACGGAAGAAAAAGGGAAACCTGCGTGGAAGGTCTCGGGGCCGGCATGGAAGCGGCGGTATGCGTGGAAGAGCGTGGATCAGTATGACGATTGATGGGAGGATTGGACTCGGTGGGTGGAAGGAAGATATTGTTGTTTTTTCCTATATACTCCTGTCTTCGCCGTTAGTTATGTTAGTTGGTTAGTTAGATAGCATCATCGAGCATCGTGAGAGAGAGTGTGTTGTTGAAGAAAAGGGTTTCCCCCGCTTTTGTGCGATCGTTTAGTCTTACTCCTTGCCTTGGCATTTATTGTTTCGTTTCACACCCGGTCACTCGCCGCCAACTCGCTGCCGTTATTCGCCATCCAACCTTAGCCGATTTGTAAAACTCTCTAGAAGTTTGGAGTTGCATTTACTACTAGGGATGTCAGGGACTTATTTATTTTTTCCAGTGTCTTAATCCCAGGACTGAAGCGATCTGTTTTCGCAGTATTCTCTCACCTCATCGAGGAGGGCTGGATTTTGGACGTCTTAACGCAAAGTTTAATTCCCCCAGCTCTTACGGTATCATACTCAGTATGAGAAAACCTATCCTCGGATTATCTTATACATCCTTTGATGCCTTCGCCAGCTTATACGTCCACACTCCTACTCTTCCCCATATGTTCTCTTACTCGCCACTTCTAATACTGCAACCTCCTACTGCTCGGATCATCGTCCCATGAAGAGGTGGCTCTCTTCGATCGTTTCCGATCGAATCAAGGTCGTTCTTTACTGCTCTCTTGAAGTCTCTAGCAGCCTGTTCAACCATGTCATATTTTCAAATTACCATGTTAAGCGCGGAGTAGGGACGACCAATAGTTCACATGAACTCTGTTTGCTAGGAGCCCTCAAAACTCTCAGGACTCGGGTATATAACACGGGGAGTTAGTAGTTATCCCCCAAGCTCAACACCCGACTAATTCTTTTGGCTATGTCGCGTGGGGCAATCATTTCTCTGAGGTACCTGTTGTGTTTGCGTACCCTTCCACAATCTTAACAAGGACTCTTGCACCCCTTCACATGAATAATATATCCCTGTTATAGGCGAACTGCGTGTGTATGCCGTTGCTCTACGGCCGAGGAGGGAAGATGGGGGGGGAGGAAAGCAAGGCAGGAAACATGGTCCTGGCAATAGTTTACCGGCGGAAGAAGCAATTTCGACAAGGAGAGAAGAAGAGCACTAACTAAAATTCGTCACGGTATTATGACTACCCCACACACGGACTAAGTTAGACTCTACTGTACTTTGGGAAGGGAATCCGTAAATTGTTATTTAACTAAGTTGGACGGGCCGCGCCAAACTGGAGTAAGAACAAACATGTACATTTTCTATGTTAAGGGATTTCCTTCCCCTATCCAGCATGAGGTCCGAGCTCAATCCCAATGAGTATCATCGTACAGAATCCAGGGGGGGTGATTTCCAGAAAGTGGTGGCCCAGGGGGCTCAAATAACACTGTGGGATGCCGCTTGGTGAAGCCGAAGGAGCTCTATCACCCTCTGTTGGCCAAGCCTAACTGCATACATGAGCGGCGTTTGACCACCAGAATCGGGCCTGCCAGGGTTGACCTCCTTCCGACCTAGCAGTATTTTTACCACTCCCGCATGTCCCGCCTGGGCTGCCCAGGATAGTGGCGTCCTGCTGGCATTATCTGACCTGTCCGGGTTAACTCCTTCCTGCTCGAGGAGTATTTTTACCACTCCCTCTTCTCCCTCTTCCGCGGCCGAAGAGAGTGGCGTTCGTCCATCCTTATCCGGCTTGTCGGGGTTAACGCTTTGCATCTCGAGTAGTAGTTTCACCACTTCCTCATTTCCAAAGCTTGCAGCAACAAAAAGGGGTGTTTCGCCCTCACTGTCTAGTCTGCTGGGGTCGACCTCATCCCGCCGGAGGAGCCTTTTCACTATCTCCGCATATCCAGTGCAAGCCGCATAGAAGAGCGGTGTCCAGCCCTCATGATCTACTTTGTCGGGATTAACCTCTTCCCGCCCAAGTAATATTTTCACCACTTCTTCATCTCCTGCGTCAGCCGCCCACATGAGAGGTGTTCGGCCCTCACCATCAGCCTTATCGGGTTTGACCCCTTCCCGCTCTAGCAGTATTTCTACCACGCCCGCATGTTCCATCTCAGCTGCGCGAGCTAGCGGTGTTAGCCCCTCATCATCTGTCTTATTAGGTTTAACCTCTTTCCTGCCAAGCAGGATTTTTACCACTCCGTCGTGTCCATTGTGAGCTGCATGCGAGAGCGGTGTTCGGCCTTTATCGTTGGGCTTGTTGGGATCAACTTGCTCAAGCTCGAGTAGCATTTTTACCACATCATCATGTCCGTTGTGAGCAGCCCATGCAAGTGATGTATGCCCCCCAAAATCTCCTGAGTTGATATCATAACAACCCATCTTGATCAAGGAAGCCACGACCTCAATTATTCCGAAAAACGATGCACAGTGGAGTCCACTGAATGGGGAAAGGGTAGCAAAATCTCTCTCTTTAAGACACTCCGCTTGCTCTAGAAGCAATTTTCTCGATATGTGGGAATCATATTCACGAAGAAGATCTAGGGCAAGTGATGTTGCATTGTCCGAGAGTTCCCTTTTAGCATGGACTCCCCAGTAGACTGAGCAATAGTGTAGCAAGGGTGTATCAGTGCTATCGGAATAGGTATCGGCTGACAAGGCCCTTACCGTCTCGGAATTGAGATAGGTGAGGCAGATCTCTGCCATCGCGGCGTGTGGTCGGGAGAAAATATCAGTACTAGCAGAAAGATACTCTTTGAGACTAACATGGATTAATCGTACGGTTGATCCTTCCTCACCCACAGTAATAAGGCCTTGACAACAGCCCACCACTGTGGATATGGAAGGGGCGTTGTCGCTTTTGAAATCGGTGGAGCCAAGCTCCACGGCAAGGACTTGGCAGAGCTCTCCCGGTGTCAACGGCCGATCCGCGTGACTGATCCACATTAAAGCGTCCATCCCAATTCTCGATTTACTCGCTCCCTGCGCCCTTATCCGTTCGATCATGGTTCCATAAGCATCTCCCAACTCTAATCCATCGCTGCTTTGGCTAAGCCTCTCTCGTCTCCGATATATGGTCGGTTCTTGTAAGATTGCCTCGATATTTACCGAAAGGAGTAGAAACCTAAACATATGTATTAGCCAATAGTGTATAGCAGAATCCTTGGCATCGCTACTCCTACTCACATTTGAGATATCCTTTGAGGTACCTTCGCTAGAATATTTGCCTCGAGAATCTCATCCATGGCATCTGGTGTTTCGTCCTCCCTTAGCCTGGCACGAATGTATCCGGTAACATCACTCTCGGTAGGAGCTACGGATACACTAACCACTTGCCCAACCAGAGCCCTTTCGACCTCGGGCTTTATATGAAACCTTCCGGATAAGAATATTCGAGTGGACGGGGACTTGTCAAGAATTTGTTTGAGCGAATTAAGGACCCTGACTAGCTGCACCCCTGAACATTCGTCCAGACCGTCAACGCACATGAATGTGGGCTGTAAGGATGAGGCAAGCTGCAACATCTTCACAATATCAAGCAGCTGAGGCCCGCGCCCACCAATGACCTTCCTCTCCTCTTCAAAGGCCCTCGATATTTCCTCCGGAATCACCTCCATTCGGCTAACCATCTGTTTTAGCAAGGAGCCTAGCATCCTGGTTGCAGACTGATCTTTCCCAGCTGCCCAGTCAAGGTAGAAACATGTAACGGCAGTGTTTTGTCCTCTGGCTTGATCGCACAACCGGTCTATCACTAGTGAACTGTCCTCCCGGTTTGTTAGCCCATCCTCACCCTCCCTCCCCGGAGAATAATCCTACGTACCTAATAAATGTTTTTCCGACCCCTGGATCTCCGTAAAAAAATAGAATGGGCTTTGAACTTTCAAGTTCCCCACCCTGTCCGCACCAACTCCTAAATTCCTCAGTTTGGAAAACCCATTCTCCGACATCGGTAACACGGCGCTCCTGAATGTCACGGTGCTGTAACCTAGGCTCCAAGGGTGATAGCCAAGTCAGGAGTTGAGAGCGATAATCGGCAACTTCCCAGTTTTCCCCCAGAGTATGAGGAGAGATCGTGCAATTGAAGTAATTGTTACCACCATTGATGGTATATTGAGCCATGTTCCACCCTCTATTTCTTGAACTGTTGAAGATGGTGAGTTGTGGGTATCGTGCGGTTGAGGTGTTTGTGGAAGTTAAAGAAGTGGGAGCTGTACTTGTGTCGTTGCAGAAACTACCGCGTTGTGCGAAAGCCAACTCCAGTTAGGCCACGCGGAATGAGTGAAAACTACGTCACTCCCGCCGGTGCTGTGCCATTGCAGTCACAGTCCAGTAAGCAACCCCAGACCCAATGCAATATCATGCAACACAGAAAGGGTACTTTACAATACTATTTTTGGTCGAGGCATGTGATACCACAGGTAAGATTGTAAAATGGGACCCGCAAGAAAATATTTCCTTACTTTCAATATCTTTTATCAGAAGCAAGACAAAGAAGTTTTTTAAAAAGAAAATCACAGAAATCGGCGATTGTTTTAGGGCCCGTTTACCTATAGACGGCCGTCTAGCAACCAGAGGCAGTGCCGACCGTCAAAGAAAGTCAGTTATGTAAACGGGCTTTCAGTTATATACTAGACAGTATACTAGCTGGGCGTGCAATAATTCTGTTTACTTTACATGCCTTCAACTGTCAGTCTCTTTCTAAAAATCAAATTTGTAATCGTGGTTGTACTAGACGGTGGCGTCTGAAGCATTATCTGGTAAGCGGTGCGAAGGTGTTTGCCAAATTTTCCACAGTCCTAGATTCTTGTAGCTTGACCGTCAAAAAGTTACATTGCCTACTCTAGCTAAACGCCATCTACTTTGCCACACAGTCCTCCATTGTCAAGCCCCTCTTAACGGTCGGCATCGTTTCAAGATTTTAGACGGCCGTCTATAGGTAAACGGGCCCTTAACATGCTTCTGCTTTCCTGGAAATTACCCAGTTAACGTCTATGAGCTCAAATAAACATCAAGTATACAATTGAAAAGGTTACAACAAGAGCTATCAAGACCACCAGCGCTTCTGAATCTGACATACCCTTTCGCTCATGAATATCCCCGTATTTAGCACAATATTCTAGAAAGGATGTGCCAAGGGCGGTGGGAGCTGTATCGGTCGGAATGGCCTTGACCTGTTCGGATTTCAAATAGCCCGAGCAGATCTTTGACATCGTCCGGTGAGGTTGACTGAACATATCGCGATTGGAGGAAAGATATATCTTGAGGCTAAAGTGGATCAGTCGCACCGCTGATGTCTCCTGATCCACAACAATAAGCCCCTGACAGCAGACCAATAATGTCGTGACAGAAGGAACGTCGTCCCTATTGAAGGTTTTGGAGTCCGGATCCACTCCTAGGGCGTGGCAGAGCTCCTGCGCTGTCAATAGCCGTTGAGCGTGACTAACCCACATCAACGCTGCCATCCCTAGTCTCGCTTTGTTCCCACCCTGGTCCTTTATCCGTTTGATAGTCTCATCGTAGGCATCTCCTAACCGTAATCCACCAGCTGTCTCACCGAGACATTTTCGTCTCCGATATGTTGTCGGCTCTTGCAAAATTGCTTCGATATATAAAGAAGCGAGTCGAAACCTAAATAGTTCCATTAGCGTGTGATCTAGGGCGGGATACCAAGCACCATTGCCCTACGCACATTTCCGATGTATTATTGGGAATCTTCTTCAGAATGTCCTCCTCCAGACTCTTGTCCATGGCATCTGGGGTTTCATCTTCACCCAGCCTAGTACTGAGGTACTTGGTGATATCTCCATTGGTGGGACTAATAGGTACACTTACAACTCGCTGAGCAAGACGTTTTTCGACCTCTGCTTGGATATGCGGTCTTCCTGTCAGAAATATTCGGGTGCGCGGGGATCTCTCTAGGATTTCTTTAAGTGAATCGAGGAGCTCGGCTCGTTGCACTCCACCGCATTCGTCCACAGCATCAACGCATATAAAAGTGGGCTGTGCATATGTGATGATCTGTAGAATATTGACAATATCACCCAGTTGCAGTCTGCGTCTGTCAATAGCCTTCATCCGCCGGTGAAAGGGCTGCAATATTTGCTGCGGAATCCTTTCCATTCCACTAACCACCTGCATGAGCAAGGAGCCCAGCATACTGGTCGCAGACTGCTCCTTTCCGGCCCCCAAGTCAAGGTATAACCACGCCACGGCAGCGTTATGCTCTCGGCTATGGTCGCACAGCCAGTCTACTACTAACGAACTGCCAGTGCGGCACGTTAGCACAAGAGCACCCCCCGCTTCCCGTCGGAACTAATCCGTGTTACCTGATAAATGTCTTCCCTACCCCTGGAGCTCCATAGCAAAACAGCACTGGATTACCACCTTCACTTTCCCCTTCCAATCCATTCCATCTTCTAAATTCCTCCCTTTGCATAAGCCAGCCCCCGACATCACCAACCCGGCGCTCCTGAACCTCTTGATGTTGTATCATTGGCTTCAAGGGTGATAACCAGGTTAGGATTTGAGACCGATCCTTGTCAACACTACAGCCCCCCCCCGCATTGTAAAAATGGTTGGTAGTATTATAGACGCTGTCGTAACCACTGGCGGTATATCGAGTCATCTTCGGCTGCTTCTTGCACTGTTGAGTAGTAGGGGTTCTTTTGTATAGTGACTTGGTGATATACCTAGAAGTTGGATAGGCGCGGGGGTGTGCCAGTTTTAAAGAAACTTTGCAGAGGCCAGATAGTATAAAAGCAAAGTCCGATTCAGCCATCCCGAATGCGTGAGTCTAACGTCATTTTAATGGTTGCTATGCAAACACTCGCGCCGGTTCCATCTGCTGATTACGATTATGGAATCGCTCTAGCCTCGCATGTTTTAGCCTATGGAACCCGCCGGAGAACATGATTTTAATCTAGCTCATAACATTCTGAACCTGAAGGGCCAGGGCGACTCGCTTGCCCGAAAAAATACACCCAGGCCCTGTTGGGAGAAGCAAAGAATCACCTACATATTGGCTCCCCCACCGAGAGAGACAAAGTTCACAGCTAAAAGTATGTATGTAGATTGTCGGACATTACGGTCCGAGAGAAAGAGAAAAGAAATTGAGAAATTCCCGCACAGGCAGTCTTGGGAGAAATTGGTAATATTTACACTGAGAACTCTATTAAGTGCCCGTTTACCTAACCTTCTAGTTCTGACATTTTGGTGGTGAAACTAGACGGTGGCATCTCGATCGACATCCTGTTCTATTAGACGTAGCAAAACTGTTTACCTAATTTTCCACGGTCTTATATTCTAGCTGCTAGACGGTCAAAACCTGACGCAGCTCAACAGGCCCTTTTGCAACCACCGTCTATCAACACCACCCATACATCATGCACGCAATCATAAGAATAACGACTGATCAGCTCTATTTTTCTTGCGCAATCAGCAATCCATTCTATCATAACCCAGGGTGAGTTCAGAGACAAAATTCCTATCTTCCATTTGTGAGGCCGCATTCTTGGTGAGTCCAATATCTCTGTTGCCGAGCACTGTTGAGAGATGAAAGCTACATGCTTGCACATCTTCCGTCAGTTGATCAAATTTTTCACACTAAACTATAGGAGACGGTATATTTATGTAAACACACACCCCATCCATGCACCCTAAACACCTCCCACCGTGTAGCCTTCCTTAACAGTCGGCACCGTCTCCGGTTGCCAGACGGCCGTCTATATGTAAACGTGCCCTAAATTCGTTTTTCTATTTCACACTTGATTAGACTATGATTATCTAAGTGAAAGAAAGAAGACAATAAGAATAAGCGTTATCAGAAAACAAAAGAAACATGAACGATACTAGTATGGTCTCTTATAGAGACAGGGTCCGCGGAAGTCAGAGGCACACAAAAGGAAAGACGGAAATGAAATGCAGGAAATTCTAAACTGTCTCGCATCGCAAACGATACCCATACTAATTGAGTATCATAGTTGATAACTAGTGCTAGTCTATTTGATATTCAACATTTGATGTTTCCACTATACAAGTACAACGCACAAAAGAGTTTTTAAGACACTTAACGATTCCGGTGCAAGCGAGAAATACTAGGCCCAGCCATATTCAGTTTCAACTCCATATGCTTGTAGACCGGGTAGTACAGCTCTACTAGTACTACCTCGCTTTACTAATAAAAAAAGTTATGTACACAAGGCAATGAATAGGGAGAGCGGTAACATCTGCCTTCCCAAAGAAACAGAAGTAAATAAATAAATAAATTATATTCTTACTTTTTTTCTTTTTTTCTTTTTTTCTTCTTTTCTTGCCAACCCCCGTCCCATTTGCTTCTGCTACCCGCCGATCGCCAACCTTTAAGGTCTAGAGTCGGATTCTACCACCTCGTAGCAGGATTGTTAAACCCCACAGCCCTATTGATTAGGGCTAAGTTCTTCAATCTCCCAGTTCCCATAGGGCAGGATTTCTTTAATTCTCCTGCCCTACATGACGGATTGTTCAATAATAACTGATTGTCAGCATGGATTGAACTCCTGGGCTCCCGCTATTGCGACAGGAGTGTTAACCACTGCGCCAGCTAGGTATTTCATGAAAGGTGAACCTGGGAACTAATATTTATCCTACCGGAGGCCCGACTTTGGGATTTACTCACCGATAGAGGATGTAATGATCTGGTATTCGCCAAGTTCAATGCCGCGCCATCAGCTCAATCATATCAGTTATAGTACAAAGTGTCCTATTATAGGTAAGGTAGGGAAACAGTTCACGATTGCTATACAAATCCTTGCGCTACAGTACACCACCAGCGCTCTAATTAGAAGAAAAAATACTCTATGCACTACACAGCTGATGTATAGCTTGGGGAATTATATGGCACAGAAGGGGTAGGACAGAGTGAAAATGTGGAGGAGAAAACAGGGCAGAATAGAAAAGGCGAAGCAAGGTGTTTGGAACTAGTCTTAGAGGCAAATTCAAGAGGATAGGATGAAAACCGCAAGCCAAAGAATGAAGGGTTGGAACAACCTATTGCCAATTGGGCAAAGCTGAGAGGAACCGCCCGGAGGTTCTGGGAGGAACGTTTTAGTTGGTTGCTTGGAGGCCATAGCTTACTACGCACAGACCTGAGAGCCCCCAGCATATATAGGACCATCGACTGCCCGCAGTCGCGATCCTCGAAGCTCGCTACAACTCGCTTTCTCGTCTGCAAGCTCGCGACAGCTCGCCTTTTTTGTTCCCACCCACCACCCCTTATTGCGCCCTCATTGTCAACTTGGGATTTATCGGTGGCAACGATCCCAAGTAACAAGGGCAGCGACATCCCCCCCAACGCCTCCGCCAGTGGAACACGGAAAGAGGTTGATTGATGGAATGGACTACGTGGATGGTTTTGGTTTCTTATTTCTCTGTACTGATTGGGCTTTCATTCTCACATATTGGCTACTATCTCAATGTATTTGATGGGCGTTGGAAAATTGGTTCTCTTTTAACATATATACAAGTACCACTGCATGCACATATGGCCTACCGTAAAAACTGGAATAATCGAGTCGTGTGCTATGTCGTTGAGAATTTCCTACTTTAGAAAAGGGGCGAAAAACACAGCAAAAGAAGAGCGGCTCAGCCCCCCTGAGAGACATAGAAAAACAAAAAAACATCAGACCTTACCAGAGGGGGCAACTCTGACTACAAAGCACACGACTCGATTATTCCAGTTTTTACGGTATAAACCTCATATCCACCCCCAAAATGCTTTTCACGGACCAACCCTGGCATCCGAGTATTTCGATCGTGGCATCGATTTGAGTCGTTGGGTTATTACAATGGTTTTCAATATACAGTACTGTTACGGATAAAATTTGGCTTTCTTCACTTGCAGCTTTTTAGCTTACCTGCGAATAACTTAGACAGAATGGATACCGTAATAGCGGTTCATGATCTTTGCTTGGGTAGGAGTCACGTTTCTGCAGGGGTGGCTGCTGCCTGGTCTTGGCAGACAGGGGGGACTCTTTGTAATTACGGAGGTACAGGGCATAAGTTTTGTAGGTTCCACAAGCGAGGTTTGCTGCCCTCACTCCCTGTGTAACCTACAAAACTTATGCCCTGTACCTCCGTACGATCTTTCGCTTTTCTCGCACTTCTCCCCACTGGCACCACGACAGCGACGACAACGGGAACACAGCACAACAAAGAAACTGTTGGACTGTGGAGGAAGGAAAATTTGGGTTAGTGAATGACAAGAGAAGGACCTCCTGTACCTAGTTAGTCGGACAACCTGTAAGGTTGGGCTTTCTTTGGGTAGGAATTTTTTCTCTTTTGTGCGTTTTTCTGGGTTGGCTTTAGATAAGAGGTTTGTGTAGCTTAGCGGATTTGAATTGATCGTGACTTGTGTGGTTTTCCTTTCTTGTTGAGATTCCTTGATAGTGACAGTTGTTTGCCCGTACCTCTTTCATTCCGCAGGGCAGATACGCTATCCCGGTGTTCTTTTGTTTTCAGTACTAGGACAAAACCCTTCGCTTGATGACCTTTTTACACCAAAAGGATCCACCTTCTCTCATAGCACCATGCCAATGAGAATCTTGGAAAATTCGGGCAATGCATTAGCGAACCGGTAGACAAGACAACATGAGAGATATTGCAATATTACAAAGAAGTGGAGAAAAGGTTATTTAAGTACAGTATTAGGAATTGGCTGCCATGTACTTTTTTGTATGGGGCTCACGCTACAAGTAGTCGTCACAACCATAAACAATGAGAGCAGCCTTGGCCCCTTGCGCTTCTACTTCCGGAGGTTTGGATGGATTGTCATTCCCTGCTGGTGGAAGGATTTCAGGTGTTTTCATGTAAACAGCGTTGGGAACCGTAAGTCTGAAGAAAATGTCTATTTCTCGTTAAATTTGGCACGGAACTGTGTCGGGCGGAAAGCTTTGTGCTGGTACTGTATTTATTACTAACTAGTCCGGGGGCACCGCAAATCCAGGATCGAGAGTTGGGGCTTGCAGTTTACTCGACGAAGCATTCCTTTCGACGCGCGAGCTCAGGGACAAGGGTGTTTGGCGGGGGGGTAACGGATATGGATTGTTGGAAGTGGTTACCGCTGGGTGCTGATCGGCATACTCTCTATTGTTTCATTGTTCGGATCGTTTTCAGGAATGCGCTTGATACATCCGCCGGAAGAAAAGAAGAGCTGGACGGGGGAGTGGAAGAGTCGGATGCCCGGGCTACGAACAGTTGGGGTCATTGTCATTCTTTTGTTAGATGGGGGCATATAAAAAAGGAAAGGGGGCATACGCGGAAGAGAGTTGATATGTGTGGTGACCCATGGGAAAATAGGAAGACGGCTTCGTTGTGATTTATATATCATACTCCTGTCTCTACCGTTAGCTGACCGCGATAGAGAAGGGAATGAGTGAACTTCCCAACTAACTTGACCCCAAACCAAGGGATGGCCATGGTATTTTTCTTACGCGAACTCTTGGCGCCCGGGGTTTGCCGTCGATCTGTTTAGAATTGATGTACCGTGGGTGTAACCACGTGAATATAGGAGAAATACGGTACCCAAAGCCTTTCACAGCACCTACAACACCCCGGCGAGCCATCTCAACTGCCTACAATATGAACAGCAAGCACAGAGTGACTTCCCTCTTCCTTCTGTCCCTAGAAGTTCGGGAGGCTCCTCATTTCTGGCCGCTCTCGAGTCTCTGACCCCACGCCGCCTACGGGGGTTTGAACCTCCACAATCCCCGCCCAGTCACCGCTAAGACCTCCGTGCGTCTACTCTCTCACCCAACCAACTCCCCGCTAACCTGCTCCATCACGAACACTAGACACCCCCTGCTCATCTCTAGATGAAGGCGCTCTCTACTTCGGATCAAACAATCTGTGCTCTTCCCTCTGCGGACTCACCACCACCGGCTTCATCTCGGCAGCCCTTCCCCTTCCCCCCTCCCTCCCTCCCCCCTGACTTGGCTCTGCTCTATATAACGACGTTATATCGGACTAGACATACTACGATACCATGATTACAACCCCCTCCCAATTACCTAGCGCAAGACCCCCGCTACGAGAACCTATCCTCGCGACACTCCCGCTCGTTTCCCCCACTCGCCATTTCGCGCTCTAGCGCTGCGCCGAGTGCAGGACGCCCGGCACCAAACATCCGCCCCTCCACTCCCCTCCTACCCCTGTCCCTGGCTGCACTTGAAACCTACCTGGGAATGTCCCGCCTGTGCCGGGCGGTGGTGTGGGGAGCCGCCACACCCGCAAAGCTCTAGCTGTGCTCGGGACATCGCCCTGGCGGATGGTAGTGTTGCCTCCGGTGGGCACGGGAGGTCTGCTGGCTCCTTGCTAACCGAGGCCCTCATGCACCCGAGGAAGTAGGTACGCAGCTTCTCCTAGATCTATCCGAAGAGGAGCTTCGTCACTATGGCGAACCTCGCCCACACATACAGTAAGACCCTCAACCACCCGGAGGCCATAAATGTTGTTCGGAAGTACGCTCTGCATGCCATCGCCCCGTTCAATCGCAATGGGGGATGAAGGAAATGAGGGAGCGGAAGAGGGTTAGCTGGACGGACGGTTGAAGTTAGGCTTTTTAGGCTCGGGGGATTTCCTCGCATTGGCGATGATACCTGCGGAGATGCGGTGCCTGGAGCAGCTACGAGTATGGCAGAGTGGATTAGGTGGCTGGGCGAGGTGCGGGGTGTTACGGGTAGTTATACTAAGGCCTATATTGCCGAGATTAGGAGGCGCTAAGGCGTGGAGGTTGAGGAGATTATTGAAGGGATAGATTGAGAGGGGATGTTGGAAGCTGTTGAATGCTGCTTGGCATACTCACCTTGTTCTCATTATTATAACGAAAGGTTTCGGAAATGCCCTTTTGAATTGATGCATTCAGGGAAGCTATAGACAATGGGAACTTTGGGAGGTGCGTCTTTCTTTACTTTATCGCCGAATGCGCTCGAGAAGGGGGACACGGAATGAGGCAGATGGATGTCTGGTGATTGATGGAAGAGCCTTGGAATATTCCACTATGTTTTATATACACTCCTCTCTTTACCGTTTAGATAATGATGAGGCGGGAATGAGGGAATTTCCTCACTAATCCCAGGTCGTACGACCGGAGTGGCATTTTTATCGCATTGCATCCAAAAGGGGAGGTACTCCAATTGGGAGGGTTGGTGAAATGATTTGCCGCTCTGGGTTTTACAAATCTCCTTTTCATCTGTAATAAGTTTTTGGCTGGTAGGGGAGCGAAGTGCGGTCACGAGCCCGTTTCAAAAATTGGCTTCTCCCGAGTTAGGTATACCTCATTTTTAGTAGATACATGCAATGCATTGTGCTTGATCGCAAATACTCGTGGTTGTTATTACTACTAGTATGGCGTGGCAAGTTTAGACATTTTTCCTAGTGTACTGAACGTGTTCTCGAACCATATCAGTAATTACGATCATGCCCGGTGTTTCGAACCGTCCGAGGGCCCTGCAGTGGGGGCGGGGATGACGCCAAGGAGGTGGAATGGGGCCGCAGGACACTGCCCTATGTAAGGCAAATTTCCTGGCGGCGGGGGATGTTGGAGCATCCTTCCATATCTGGTATGGTCGACTGCGGGGTGTTATGTAAGCCGGGGATATGGCAGCGGTGATGCGGCGGCGGCGAGTGAGGCTCTGTGAACTGGGGAAATCGTGACTGCGTCTTTTCTTGTTACATAGCCGGGGTCAC